>OHJX01000223.1_pt1 | contig 27945 bp, 31 predicted proteins | sample 1568671 | NCBI WGS metagenome assembly OHJX01 (sample SAMEA3879589, study PRJEB24766) | human gut metagenome | biome: human-associated habitat; feature: feces | place: USA | collected 1985/1987 | reverse complement strand
AACTTCCCGAAGAACAGAGGGCAATCCTTGTGAAAGCGGGGAAAATGCAAAATTTCTTTTCTGTGCTGATTGAAAATAACTGCTTGCAGAGAAGCAATAACACAAAAAAACGTACAACTAAAAGTGATGATTTTCTTCATGGTTTTGGTATATCTAATATGAGAAAAGCTGCTGAAAAATACGGAGGTCAGTTGCTAACCAAATGTGAGAATGAGAAATTCATATTGAAAATCTTAATCCCAATTCCATAATAAAATATTATTTATGAGCCTGTTGTCTCTTACGGACAGCAGGTTTTTTGTGTACATATTAGAATTTACGCTTTCAGTATTAGAAACTGCGTCTGGTCTTGTATCTTTTATTTAACAGGATATGATGAATGTATCAGTAATATCAAGGAGGATAAAAATGATGCTACAAGTAAATCATTTATTTAAAAGTTATCAGACTGGAAAAGTTACTTATCCAGTATTAAAAGATGTTTGTTTTGAAGTGAACAAGGGGGAATTTGTCGGAATCATGGGAGCATCCGGAAGTGGAAAGACAACGATGTTAAACTGTATTTCCTGTTTTCTTCCCTTTGATAAGGGGGAAATCCGTCTGAAAGGTACGCAGCTTTCCCAGTTGGACGAAGGACAGATTGCCAAGGTGCGTAACGAACAGTTGGGGTTTGTGTTTCAGGACTTTATGCTGTTAGATGGTCTTACGGTATTTGAAAATGTATGTGTGCCAAAAGTTATCAAAAATGAACCATACAAACCAATGGAAAAGAAAGCCAGAGAATTGTTGAAGATGTTTGGGATTGAGCATATTGCAGATAAGTTTCCGGCAGAGATATCCGGGGGACAAAAGCAGCGAGTGGCAGTAGCACGTTCTCTTATGAACGATCCATTACTTATTTTGGCTGATGAACCTACGGGAAATCTGGACAGTCGTTCCAGCGAAGCAGTTATACAGGCATTTATCGAGGCAAAGGAGCAACTGGGAGCAACGACACTTATGGTAACACATGATACTTTTTCTGCCAGTTATTGTGACCGGGTAATCATGATGAAAGATGGCTCCGTTCACTCAGAATTGGTCAACCATGGAGATCGAAAAGCGTTTTTAGAAGATTTACTAAATGTACTCCGGGAACTGAATGGTGGTGATGATCATGACGTTGCTTAATATTCTGCAAAAAATAAAGAAATATAATAAAGGAAATTATCGTCAGTTTTCATTGTGTTTTGCAATGTCTGTAATGCTGGTGTCAGCACTTACCCTTTTTATGACTAGTCCATTTGTTATGAGCCGCTTGCCGGTAGGCGGAGATTCAAGGAAAATGCTGTACATGGTTTATGCGGTGGCGGTCATCGGATGTGTGTTGTTCACTGTTTATGCGACCAGCTTGTTTTTGAGATTTAAAAGCAGAGAGATTGGTGTATTATTGGCATTAGGAACAGATAAGAGAACATTGACGAAAACTTTGATGAAAGAAATAGGAGGATTGACTGTAAAAATAGCAGTTCTCAGTATTCTGGCAGGTGCAGTTCTTTCATTTGGGATTGGTAAGCTCTATGAATCCATGATTCAAAGTGCAGGAGGAGACCATTTTGGCTTTTCGATTTTAGGAATCGGTATTTCAGTTTTGTTTTTTCTGATGGTAGGTGCAATGATTATGATGATGACATCACGATTTATGAAACGTGCGAATGTCATTGAAATTTTAAATGAGGAACGGCGAAACGAACCAATAAAACAACAAGTAGGGGAGAGATATCTACTGACAGGAGTTATTTGCGTAGCTGTGGGGATTTTCGGCGGTCTTGTTGTTCCGTATTTAGTATCTGTTATCTGGAAAATGAAACTGGGAGCATATATGTATGGATTTTATCTGCTGGTATTGATTGGGTTGTATAGGATCATGGTATATTCTGTGGCAGTTCATAAGCGTGGAAGAAAACCGCAGAAGTATTATAAGAATCTGATCTCCTTTGGTTTGATGAAATTTCAGGGGATTTCCGTTGTCAGAAATATGCTGATCATTACGTTGCTTTTGGCGGGAACCCTGTTTGCAGTCTTTTTTTCAGTAGCAAATTATATACAGGGTTCGATGTCCGCATCAACGGAAGCGAATGACATCTCATATCAATATCTGGGTGGTACAGATGGATTGACGGAGGAGAAGGTAAAAGACCTTGCCTCAGAATATCAGGTACAGATAGAAGATTACAGAGAAGCAGAATTTATCCGCTTATTGGGAAGTGGGGTTTGCAGAGAGAATTATGATGAAGATGGCAAGCTAATTGAAGAATACCGTGAAAAGGATTTTTATAAGAATTTCATTAGTGCTACTGCATTTTCAGAGGTAACAGGACTTAAAGTAACGGTGGAATCGGGAACGTATCAGTACATCAGCAGGGAAGGAAATTCGGAAAGTTATTGGTTTTTGCCGGAGGATCTGGATAGGGCAGAAAACACGACAACCGGGAACATACAGGAGCTGATTTATGCCGGAACAGTGGAATATAGCAGCTTTTTCTGGAATCGGGGACAGGATGGAAGTGCGGCATATATTTTGAATGATACAGATTATGAGAATCTAAAAGAAGGCATTTCCGAAGAATTGACACTTCGCCATGTGTTATTTAATCTGACAGAAGAGGGAGATGCTTACGGTTTCTCCAAAAAACTATATGAAGAATATTGCAATTCTGTTCCAGATAATATGAGGGTTATGAGCAACTATGATGAGTACAGAGCATCTGTTGATAAGGACTACGAATACGGAGAAACAGTGGAATTATATGCTGACAGACCGGAAATGGAAGTAGACTGGAAGTATGCTCCGGTATTTGTCCCGCTTCAGGAAAAGATTTTCATTTTAACTTATGCTACCCTGTTATTGGTATTTGTTTTTGTGGCATTCATCTGCCTGATAGCTGCCGGAGTGATTGGTTATACAAGAAGCATGACGGTAGCCTGCAAGAGTAAGAGGGTTCTGGTGGATGTTCAGAAATTAGGGGCAGACAGAAACTATTTGACTGGCATTTTAAAGATGCAGATAAAGAAGGTATTTGTACTTCCTACTGTCATAGCAATCGTTATAATGTTTGCGTACTATATGCTTGTTTTATGGCAGAATGATGGATGTATTACTGCTCAGGAATATCCGGTGATTTTGATAAATGCAGGAATCTGTCTGGTATTGGGTGGATATCAGTATGTGATATACAGGCGCTCGTTAAAGAAAGCGGAAGAAGTTGTATTTGATTCAAATATGAAAGTGCTTCAATAAAAGACAGGAGGAAAACTTGTGAGAGAATACAAATTGAAAATCAAAGGCGGAAGTGATTTTGTAATCGTATCTCCAAAAGTAATCGCTGCTTTAGTGAAAGAGATTTACAATACTCCTCAAAAAGAACTGTCTGTTGCTGTGGAAAGAATCATGCCAGAGGACTTCACGCAGTATTTAATGAGAGTGATCAATAGCAATCGTTATACCAATGACCAGTTTCGATTTCGTGAGATTTTAGAAGATCAGATTACCAATCAACATATCTATCAAATCCTTCAGGAACAGCTTGGTGAAATGAGGATGGATGAAAATTCATGTTTTGAATATTTTGAATTGGAAAGTGTAGATGGTGAGGCTGGAATTAACATGGAATGCAGTGAACCGTTCTTTTGGGCATGTAAAGATTGTGCAGCAAGATTTGTTTATATGTTTCCGGGAGGAGGTCAGGAGCGTATCGTTGTGGAATATCCGAAAGAAAAATAGAGGAGAAATCAACACGCATTCAGAAAGCGTCAGAAACAATTCAAATAGCACGTGAAGAGAAGTCGGATAGTTCATAAGATACGATTTAAGCGAAAAATGCCTCGTGACCATGAGAAAAAATGAAAGCAAAAAGAATTCTGTGATAAAGTATAAAGGCTTAGAAGAGAAAATGTCTCTTCTAGGCTTTTTTTAGTAAGAAAGTAGTTGGGGAATATGTTTTTGAAACGTCAAGTATTCAAGAAGTCATTAAGTCGTGAGTATAGTCGAAGCGGACTATAAGTATAAAAAATAGCGTTCTATTAGGCTGTGGAGGTAGAAAATTTCTTTCATTCTTTATTCTGATGAAGTATAATATTAAAAACAAATCCAAATTTACAAAGGTGGAAAATGATAAGTATGGAACAAGAAATGAAATGGAAGAAAATAATGAAAAGTTGCATGGACAATGTTAAAATGCATTTTACTGATATAGACAAAAGCATTGATTTCGGAGCATACATTCAGCCAGAAAATTATTTTGTATCCTATATTTTTCGCACAAACGCAAAATTAAAAGCTGCACGACAAAGCGGACTTACTGAAAGAATAAATTTATATCATAAAGAACAGTTGAAAAAACTTAATTATCCAATTCAAGGAATAAAAGATTGTGATTTTGCCTCGCAAGAAGAATGTGATGAAAAATATAGTGGAAATTGGTATTACTATTATAAATAACACAGAAAAAATACCATTCAAACAATTTTTAGTTTATAAAATTGTGTTAAATCATAAAATCACAATGTTAGGAGGAATCTTATTATGGATTTAATGCAAATAAAAATAGCAAAAGATGAGCAAATTGTATCATACATTAAACTCATCAGAGAATATGATAAATCCATGTCTATGAGCCATATAAAACAGAAAATAGAGTCGAACGATTTTGTAGTAACATATGATACTAATGATTACGATGTTGTAGATGAGATAAACGGAATAGATAAGAATAGAGCGTTTAGAGAATTGATTAGGAAACTGCAAAGAGCAGGTGCAGAAACAACTATTTATTATAATGGGCGAATTATTTCATTGGAATTTTTAGATAATTGGTTGAATTCTATGGACGAAATAAAAAAGGAAGTCGAAAATGATATAGATAGAGAAGTTTATGAGTGTTAAATCATAAAATTACATTGAGGTGACGAATATGCGATATAAAATAATTGTATTGAGTATTATAGCAAGTGTACTTTGTTTAGGGCTATTGAGTGGCTGCGGACATAAAAACGAGATTTCAATAAAAATTGAAACCTACTTACAAGAAGAATATGGAGAAGAATTTGAAGTATTGTCTTGGAATCAACCAAAACTTTTACCATCAGACAATGGTGCAATCTATGCGACTTGTATTTCAAAAAATGATCCAAAGCATCCATTTGAGGGTAGTTATTTTAATCCCGAAGAACCAAACTCAAAAATAGAAATTATTTATGATGGTTATGCGGAACGACTTTTGGCAAAACAAATGGAGTCTATAACGGAAGGAGCTGTTTCACAGGTAGCCGAAAACTATTATATTAAAGGACGTATCTGGTCACAAGAAGAAGAATGGGAAAAATGGCAAAGCATGCCAGTAAAAGAAGTTTCTAATTGGAATAAGTTTGTTAATCTTCGTAATCTTGCAGATGATCCAGATAAAAGAACATTGGGAGCTGTTAGGGTTTATATTGACACTTCTACAATGACTGGAAAAACTGATGAAGAAGAATATCGAATGTATGAAAAAGTCTTTCGGGATAAATTAGGTGGCGAGGCATTGCTTTATGTTTATTATTTAGACCATAAGAGTTTTGAAAAAGCAGAAAAAATATTAGAAAAATCCGCATTTGGAAACGGCGGAAGTAATTTATCTGAAATAAGAGGAGATAAACCAAACTTTGGAACAATCATGCGATATGATTCAGATAAGTTTGATGATAACTTAGAGATATTCAAGGCTGCAAAGCAGGGAAAAGAACAAGAAAAATATCAGTAAGTGAAACAAATTCTGATTGATGTGGTAATAAAGGAGTGAGATAAAATGATTAAAAGAATTTGGACATAATGGATTATTTGTTTCGACTGCAAAAGTAAAATGTGTTCCATAAATCTTTTTACAAAATGCTTGAAGAGGAGTTTTTAAGCAATCTATTGCCTGGGAGCGTGAAATAATTCAAAGACGGAAGGAAATTTTACTATGGGGCTGTTTGACAAATCCTTTAAGAGAAATGTGCCTGTGAAAGAAAAAATATTTGAAGATTATTTTACAGAAGTACAAGCAGATATGGTTTCTATTTGTTTGGAATATGTAGAAAATAAAGCTGATAAAATTTACATTTATGCATCATTTGAAGCTAATGTTATGACACCTGATTATTTCTATGACATCGGTGGAATTGTATTAAACAAACATGAGCTAAATGATGCAAAGAACGGGTTTGTTTATGATGTATCGTTTGACCGACAAAAAGCGTGTTTACATATTTTAATGGAAGATATCAAAAAAATGGTAAACCTGTGCAAAGAATATAACAGACCAATGCCAACAGAAATAAAAATGGTTTATGAGGTAAATACAAAGGAGCTTCACGCGGATTATAAGTATGAATCCGTTTATAGTAATCATAAAACAAAAACAGCATACCATGTTGTGAAGGAGTGGCTGGAGGAAGTAAAAAATCAGAAGAGTGAAAAAGATATGGAACATGGATAAATTTTTAAGTGATGCCATTATGGGATAAGGGAGAAGAAATAGATGTCTGTTTTTAACGATTTTCAGAGGAGAACTGCTGAATTTGACAGTGAAAATAAAAGTTGTTTCTTTCCAGGTTCATATATATAATGAAAGAAGAATCAAAGAAATGGATCATGCCATTATTCGGTGACGGAGCCCATATCCTATACGTGAATGGTGAATATAGAAACCTGGAGCATCCTGTAGGAAGCCTGATGCATGACTTTAACTGCAAAGACGCAAAAGATATGGTGAACCCATTACTGGCAGAAGAAGTCAGATACTTAAAGGAAACAGAAGGAGGTCGAAGCCAGATGAGCAGAATTTTGGAAGAGATGAGAAATGAAGTGGCAGAAAAAGCAAAAGCAGAAGGAAATCACGAAAAAGCAGTGAGTACTTCGCTAAAGCTGCTGGTAAGAGGACGTGATTCCATGGAAGAAATCGCAGAGATAACAGGTTTGTCTTTGGAAGAGGTTCGGAAGCTGGCAGATAATCAAAAAGGTTAAGATTCATGCTTTCCCCGGATATGTGTAAAAACATAGCCGGGGAATTTTTCATATTTTATATCATTAAGCGTTCTAAACGAGAACCCAGACGGCTTAGTATTTCATTTGTGATGGTGTCTGTTTGTTCTGCTATATCGTAAGCGGTTATTTCTGCATTGCCGGATTTTCCAATGAGGATAGCAATATCTCCTTCGCTTACTTTGGGAATATTAGTTATGTCAATCATCATCTGATCCATGCATATGCGTCCTATAATGGGGGCTGGTTGTCCTTTGATAATCACATTGCCTTTTCCACAGGATAAATCACGGGGAATACCGTCTGCGTAACCAATAGGAAGTACTGCGATTTTTCGGTTTTCCGCTGCAGTATAGGACAAACCATAGCCAAGGCTTTCTCCTTTATATAAATCTTTGACTGCCGCAATTCGGGCTTTTACAGACAGAACTGGTAAAAGTGGAAGTTTACATTGCTGCATATCTTTTCGATTACTTAAAACACCATAAAGCGCAATGCCAACTCTGGCATAATTACCGGACAGTTCCGGATAATGAATAAGCCCATAACTTGCAAGAAGATGTATGTCAGGACAGAAATAGCCCATTTTCTTTAAGTCCGAAAGAACCTGATAAAACGCTTTGCCCTGAGATTCTGTGTAGGCTTTGTCTTTTGGACTTACACTATCAGAAACACAAAGATGTGTAAACGCTCCCTCAATGTTCAGATTTTTCATCTGAAATATGCGGGCGATTGTTTTTACATGCTCTGCGCGTTCTCCCAGGCGGTGCATGCCAGTATCAATTTTGATATGAACCCGAAGGGGCTTTCCATATTTGTTTAGAAGTTTTGCGTAGCGGTAATTGACAACTGTTTGAATGAAATTGTATTTTCTTAAAAGCGGAAAAGCATCCGGGTGCGTATATCCTAAAATAAGGATTTCTCCACATATCCCCCCTTTTCTTAGTTCAATTCCTTCTGATATGGAAGCTACGCAAAAACGGTCAATGCCCATTTGATTTAGAGCTTTTGATATACAAACAGCTCCGTGCCCATAAGCATTGGCTTTTACTGCAGGCATCAGCTTACAGCCAGCCGGCAATAAATTTTCTAATACCTCTATGTTGTGATAAAGATTCTTCTTATCCAGCTCAATCCATGCCCGCCCTTTAGGCGAATAGGCTGGTTTATGGGAAATTCTCCATTTACTGATGATATCAGCAAATAGGCAGGACAAAAAGCAAACTGCCATATAATGAATCAGACTATTGTCTGTTAAAATGGCCTGACAATGGGTTAGTTTGGCAATACCCCGTACCAGAATAATCATCAAAGGATGGAGCAAATATATCCAGGTTGAAATACTTCTCAGTATCGGCGCAGGCTGCTTTTCCACGGACAAAATAACAGCAAAAAGGAAGTACATACAGGGCAGTAATGAAAAATACATACTATCATGCCTCTGAATATCGAAAGTATGAAGAAGCATTCCCTCATAAGTCATACACAGAAATGAAATAAAAAATCCGCATATATGAAATAGCCTTTTTCTGTTCAGGATTCTATGACGAAACCATGCCCCCATAATCAGAAAAACAGGAACATAGAACAGTCCGTTTCTGGTATAAGAAAAGACCTGGAACAGTACATGATACATATGCTTTGCGGCAGGAAACATTTCAGTAAAGCCATAATAACTGTCGCCAAACAATCCAACCCCATATAGGAGCAGACAAATACAGGTAAGGACTTTAAAATTTATTTTCTTTCCCAATATCCAGAGAAGTAATACTCCTGTTACAGAAGCGGGAAGATACCAAAGATGATAAAAAGTTCCGTCAAAAATCAGCATACCAAGAATGTCAATGGCGCTTTTTTTATCAAATTGTCCTGCATAAAGATTTACAGGAAGATATAGAAAAATCGCGATTGCGTACAGAATCAGCGTTTTTCGTATAAAATGAACCAAAGGGCGGTAATCCATTGATTTTCCAAATAGGTACTGTGGAAGAAGAAAATATCCTGTTACCATTAAGAAAAAAGGAACAGCCATCCTTGCCATAATCCGTGTAAAGATAAAATCAACCTCAGCATGGAAAGAAGTAAGAGGAGAGGTATGTATGGCAACAACCAGTAATGCTGCCACAACCTTAAAATAATCTAAGTTTCCAAGAGGCTTTGTTTTTGTCATGCGTTGTCTCCATTCTGTGATGCTTCCGATAAGGCTCTGCTAATCGCTATGGAAATAATTTGCTCAAAAGAAATATGAGCAGCTTTTAACATGTTTGGGAAGCGGCTATGTGTTGTGAAACCAGGAATGGTATTGACTTCGTTAAATACAATTCTGCCGGAATCATCCAGAAACATATCGACTCTTGCAAATCCAGAGCAGCCTAATGTCTGATAAATTTTCTTAGCGGTCTTTTTTACTTCTGTCGCTTTTTCAGGGGAGATTCTTGCCGGAACATGGATAGAAGAAGTTTTTAAAGTATACTTTTCTGTAAAATTAAAAAATCCTTTTTCAAGTTGGATTTCGTCCACTTCACCCAGGATGAAATCCTTATCTTCTAAAATAGCACAGCCTACTTCAAAACCGGAAATACCTTCTTCCACAATTACTTTATTGTCATAAGAAAAAGCAAGCTTTAATGAAGCGGGTAACTGAGTTTGCTCCGTTATTTTGGTTATCCCGTATGAAGAACCAGCTCCAATCGGTTTGACAAATAAAGGATAGCCGATTTGCTCTGCCTGCATGAACACAAGTTTTAAGTCCATACCTTTATGTATGACAAAGGATTTGGGAACACAAATGCCCGCTGACTGGACTAATTTATGAGCCCTGTCCTTGTCCATGCATAATGCAGAAGAAAGAACGCCGCATCCCACAACAGGTATTCCTGCAAGCTCAAACAATCCCTGTATGGTACCGTCCTCCCCATTCTTTCCATGTAATATTGGAAAAACAGCGTCAATAGGAAGTTCCTCTAGTTTCCTGTTTTTTATCGTGAAAATGCCATGTACTGTCCTGTTCGGTGATACAACAACCGGAGTACAGTCTTTTTCGTTGCACCATTCATCAGCAGATATCTTTTCCAGTTCTCCCTCATATTGAAACCAGTCTCCTGCATTTGAGATTCCGATTAAAACAGGTATATATTTTTCCCTGTTAAGATGTGTAATGACAGAATAAGCCGATTGAAGTGATACACTATATTCAGGAGAACAGCCGCCAAAAAGAATGGCAATCCGTTTTTTTGATTCCGGACAGTGGCTGGTTCCCTCTGGCATTTGTTTTGAAGTTCTCTGTGTTTCTTTTGCAAAATGATTCAAGTTTCATTCCTCCTTGTAGTAAAGTAACAGAAAAAGCTCCTGTTCAGTATTCAGTCTACCGGAAAGGTGGTTTTTATACTTTAAGATTAAATGATTGAAAGATTAAGAAAAGGTTAAGGAAATATTGAGGATTTGCTATGATTCAATATTACAGCATTAGATTTTGTGCTATTTCGATAAAAAATAATCAGAAATTTAATCAATTCAAGACAAAATAATGGTAGTTGCGTTGATTTTTATTGTGAGTATAAAAGCAAAATGGTATAATGTGGTTAATTAGGTAATTGCGAAACCCGCGATGTTCGTTCACCATCTTGAACGAAAAAGAGGTAGAATTAATGTTATATGAGTGATACAAAATATTAAATAGTAAGGCAGGGGAGATTGGATGAAAAAGAAAGGATTTAATATTACAAAAATAAATAAAAATCTCAAAACAACAGATTCGATTTTGGCTTTTTCCAATGTTGCAGCCTATGTCATAGGTGGCAAAATTAAGTTTCTAATCCTGATTTCCATACTCTTAGTTACTTATGCCATATATATCAGATTTTATCCGTATATCTATATAGAAACAAGGACAAAAAAAGAAAAAGGAACTGCTTTCCAAATGCCGCTTGCAGGTGCATTGATAGCAATTTTTTCCTGTCTGATTGCTTCAAAAAACATTAACTGTGATTTTGTAAACATCATAAAAATAGCGTTTTGTCTGACAGCAATCTTAGCGGTTCCATATATTATAAAGTCACTAAGGACAGAGTGTCCTCAAAGATTGGGGCGTAAAGCTTCTGTTATTTTGGCGGTATTGGCTATTTCCTTCTCTATTGTACTTCCGTTGAATATTGTACTGACCTTTGACAAACCTGTTCATGAAACTGTAACTATTACAGATAAAGATATAAACACAGGTGATAATGCAAATAGTTATTTTTTATATGGAAATTGGAAAGGAGAAGAAGCAGAATTCAGTGTTTCTAGAAGTACATATAAAGAAACATCGGTTGGAGATGTAAAAAAAATATGTATAAGAAAAAGTGTTTTAGGACTAAAATATTATACGATACATAAATAGCTATGCAGGTTCCTTAAGCCTAAAAGGAACTATTCTGAAATATAAAGAAGAATATTCAAAAGTCAGGAGAAAAATGAAAGAGAGAATGGAGAATAAAAAATGGGAGGACATATGCAGAAGAAGATAATCATTTGTGTGGCAGTTGTGGTGCTGTTGCTACTGGGAGTGTTTACTGCTTATTTCTATTATGACAGCAAATATGTAAGGTTTCAGGATAAGATAATGAAAGCACAGGTATTAGAGGCATTAGATTCACAAAAAGATAAAGTGCTAAAAACAGAGGCAGAAGAGATTGGATTTTTAGAGACTTTTCAGATGCGGGAGACTTTAACTTTTGAAGATTTATTGGCTCTTCCGAATTTAAAGTTTGTTGCAGTGTTTGGCGATGGAGTTGAAAAAGAATCAGAGGAATATGAGAGATATCAGAATATGATAAAAGATACGTTTCCTCAACTGAAAAATTTAAGAAAAGTATTTTTTCATGATAATCGGGCTACTTATAATCTGGATGCATTTTCAGATTGCAGACAAATCGAAGAGTTATGGATACAGGAAAATCATGTAAAGGATATCAAGGGAATTGAAGGAATGGAAAATCTTCGTATTTTAGTTTTGCGGGAAAATCCTTTAACAGATATTTCGCCACTGGAAAAGCTGGAAAAATTAGAAGTCGTAGATTTTACAGGGGTGTCTGTAAAAAATATAGAATCTTTATTGAAAATTCCATCTTTGAAACTGGTATATTATACTGCGAAAAATGAGGAGCAGAAGGAAATTCTAAGGTGCTTATCAGAAAAAGGGGTTGAGGTGATACAGAATAATGAAGAACGTTATGTGAATATTTTTGATGAAATGGAAAAATTAGGGATAGAGTACGTGGATTATAGAAAATTGCAGTAAAAGAAAAAGAGAGACTCATATACAGGAAAGGAAAAGCATATGGAAGATCAAAGAAAGAATGAATTAGCAGTTATAATAGCGGCAACAGTTGCATTTGGGGGTTTTGGCAGATTATTAGTACGAATCCCTTATATGGTATTTGGGGATTTTTCAAGTGGCTTTTTTATATCAATAGCGTTATGGTGGGTTTACAATTCTGTTTTATTTTATGTTGCAGGGCAGATGTGTGTGGCTGAGGGAAATAAGAAATGCATAACAAAACGTATAATTTTCGGATTTCTTGCAACGTTAATTAAAGCCGTAATTGATACTTGTATTGATTTGACGGTAGCCCGTCAGCCTAATATGCTGATACTTGTAGCGGTTATGGAAATTTCTATGATACTTTATATCATAGGGTTAGATTATTTTTTATTTGTAAAAGTGGGAAAAAGAACGATACAAAAAGAAAAAAAGGGAATAACTGTGTTAGTGTCCGTATTCTGTTCTTTATTAGTTCTTTATGCAGGAACTTTATTCTATTACATGAAACAAGTAAATTATGTTGTTGAAAGATATGGAACTTCTTCCATGGTACAAGAAGTTGGTTTGGATAATGCAATCTGGAAGTTTACAACTACACTGGGACAGCGTTCCACAACAGTTGGTATGATTGTGTATGTTGGCTGTTTTATAATAATCTGGTGGATATTGGAGAAAATTAGTGTTGAAGAATAAATTACGGGATGAAAAGGAGTAAATAAATATGCTGTTAGTTATTATGGTTTTAGGTGTGTTACTGATTCCGAAGATTCCTGAGAAGTGGTTTCGTTTCCTGTTTCTGGCTTGTATTGTTATGAATGCGATTTATAGAATGGAACTTTTTCCATCTGAGTTGGGAAAGGGAATGCACCTATTTTGTAAAGTTCTGGAACTCATTCTTTTAATAGCAGCATTTCAGGTTTTTGATAAACGTCCGCTTTCTTTTGGGATAGGTGTGCTTTCGCTTCTTTTCTTTGGAATTTACATGATTCCAGTTAGTGTGATCTTAAAAAATGGAGGAATGAGTGCTATATATTCTGCTTACGGAACCAGTGGAAAGGGAGTTGCAGAAGGGATAAGACTGATAGAGAGCGTGAAAACTTTATGCTTGTCTCTGGTGTATCTTTCTCTGGATGTGAGAATTTTTTTGAGAATAAAGAGAAAGGACATGAAAGAATGAGAAAAAAAACATAAAGTTTGAAGATGAATACATAGAATCCAATACGCTGGATGTATTAAATATAAAGTCTGGCAGAGTTTTAAAATCCCAAGCAAAGGAACTGCGGTATTTTGAGATTTTTGAGAATAATTTGAAACATATCAGGACATTGGAGGACCTGGAAAAGTTTCCAAAATTAGAAGTTATCGTTAATCATGGGATAAGAGATTATGAAACAGAAGAAGGAGAAGAACAGTTTGAAGAGTCTTTCAAACCGACACAACAAGAATATGAAAGATATCAGAAAATGTTGAAAAAAACTTTGCCGAAGCTGAAAAATCTGAAGGAGGTTTCCTTTGGTTCCCGTACTATTTTTTATGATTTGGATGCCTTTGCAGAATGTACCCAAATCGAAAAGGGAGTAACTGTTTTAGAGGAGCAAGAAGGAGGAGAAGGATTCGTAGAGACATTGGAAGAGCTTGGAATAGAACGGTTGGGGTATGAAGCTATCAAAGATATGAACAAAGAGGCAGAAAGGATGAAAGAGAAGCATGAATAAGCAGAAGAGACTTGGAATTGTTGCAGCAGCAACCGTAGTTTTTGGAATATTTTCAAAGTGGCTGGTGGGTGTGCCCTATATGGCATGGGGATATTTTGATAAAATATTTGTCGCATCTTTTTTACTATGGTGCTTTTATGCAGCAGCTTTATATATTGCTGCCAAACTGGAAACAGACAAGAAATTAAACTTTTTGAAGATTGCGGTTCAGGCGTTGGTATTTGGCATTCTTGCAGCATTTGTAAAAATGGGCATTGATGCCGGAATTGAGCAGTGTGCGAAAAAAATGAATAATATGCTTTATGTAACTATGTTAATGGAATGCGGAATCATAGTATTTGGAAGCCTTATGATGCTGTTTTTATATGTTTATGTAGGAAAAAATCATGGGATAAGAGGGCGTGGATTTAACAAGCTTACAGGGATTCTTATTGGAATTGTCGCGTTGTATGCAGGGGTGATGGGATATTATTTATATCAGGTAAAGCATTGGATTTCTAAGTTCTCTCATATAGAAATGGTACAAGATATAGGAATTGCTCAGGGTGTCAATAATTTATCAACAAAATATGCGATAGAATCCAATCTGATTGGAATGATAGTGTATGTTACCTTTTTTATTACTTTTTGGAGTTTGCTGCAATTTGCAAATCAAAAAGAATAGAATCTTCTAAATAGTGAAGAAAAGGCAAAAGTCCACTTGACTTTTAATTCCTACAGATGTAATATTTATATAAATCAACCAAATCATAAAAAACATATTTTTTTGGTTTGAAATCTTACAAATGTAATAAAATGGAGAGGATGATAAAGTGAAGAAAACCGGACTTTGGAAAACAGGATTTGTCATGATGGGAATGCTATTGGCAATTCATATGGCGGGGTGTAGTCTTTCGGATAATCAGAAAACGCAGCAGAAGAGGGAAAATGCAGATAAAAGAACCATGAAACGGAGTGAATCAGAAGAGAAGGCGGTGGAAGAAATCCTGGAGATTTGTGGCCGAACTTATAGGGAGGTTGAAAAAAAAGATAGCAGGAATGATTTGGAAATGATTCGCAGCCTTGTGACAAATCTTGGCAAAAAGGGTTATACAGCGGTTGATAAGGAAAATCAAATTAACATGACAGAATATGAGAAAGTGATAGAGTTTTGTGAAAAGATAGAAACAAAGCAAAACGGACGCCTGACTATCGTAGAAGTTGCCAGAGATGAAAGCTGTATCATTCGGAATATGGAGACACGGGGCGGAAATGTAAACATGATTAGAAGCTATTATATTTATGAAAATGGCAAATGGAAACAATCCTCAGAGGATATATACAGGGCAGAATCATGGAAATATACAGAGGATGGATACCTGATGTTTTCAGGAATTTTAGATTTTGAAGGGTCTTATGACGTTACAAGAGATACGATTATGGAATATACTGCATATCGGGTACTGCCATTGGATGAAACGTGCCGGGAATGGAATCGTAAATACATCCTTCCAATCGGATATGAGCTGAATAACATGTTCCTTACAGACTGGAGTGAGGAGGATTTTGGAGCTTTAGACTTTTATGATGCCTTTGATTTGTTTTACCGGGAAAATCATATGGAAAATGGAGAGTTTACTGCTGGAAATGCAATGGGAACAAGTGCAGTTTATTTAATTTCAAAAGAAAAATTTGAATCGGTTATTATGTCCAGATTTCAGATAGGCAGTGAAGTTCTGCAGTCAAAAACAGTTTATCATCCAGAGGAGAAAGTATATGAATACAAACCAAGAGGCGTGGAAGAAGCAGAGTATCCGGAATATCCATATCCAGAAGTGGTTGGATATGTGAAAAATAATGATGGAACGGTAACTTTGAAGGTACAGGCTGTCTTTCCTTATAAGGGATTATCAAAACTGTATACTCATGAGGTAACAGTACGTAATATGGAAGATGGGAGCATTCAATATGTGGCAAACCGTGTTACGGAACCGCCTAATGAAGCGGAGGCAAGCTGGCACGTACCACGGTTAACAAGAACAGAATGGGAAAAACTGTATGGAGGTGATGAGTAATAAAAAAATATAAGGTTCTTATGATGGTACTTGCAGCATGGTTTTTGCTGTGTGCCGGTGAGGAAAGAAAAGATGCGAAACAGGAAGCTGGGGAACAGTGGGAGAAAGGGTATGATTTGCCGTTAAAAGAAGCGGAGCAGGCAGAAGCGGCTACAGAATGTGAAGAGATTATGGAGCAGATTCAAAATCTCTATAAGCTGGCAGACAAGGGAGAGACTTCCAATGTTGTTCTGCAGGATGAAACGATACTGGAAATGCAAAAGGCTGTAACAGAAACAGGTTATCCGGTTTCTGCAACAGTAGCTTATGCTGATATGGAAAATTATGAAAAGGCAGATCAATTTCTTGCAGATTGTAAAAAGGGGAAAAGCAGTTTTGTGGTTATTTATGAGGTTCGTCAGGACGGTGGTATCAACAGAATGAAGTTTACCTATGATGGAATTGACATGTATGTAATCAGTACCAGTGGTATTTGGATGAAAAATGATATACCGGGGATTGCTTACACGTCATATACCCGAATCAAAGAATGGGAATACACAGAAAATGGGTGGTTTTGTTATAAGCTGTGCGTACCGGAACCGCCAGAAGTTACGGAAATCAAGAATGGAAGCCAGGCTCTTAGAATAAAACCAAGGACAGAAGCGCAAAGAGAGATGTCCAAATTATGTGTTCAGGGAATCGGGTATCAGGGAAATAATCTGTTATGTTCTAATTGGAACTTAGACCATTTGGATGTCTTAGATTATAACGGGTTGTATGAATACTTGTATCGAATGAAATACGGGAAACAGTTTCCAGGGGAAAAATATACAGAGGGGATTCCAAAAGATGAGTTCGAAAGTTTGATGATGGAGTATCTTCCAATATCAGAAGAAGAACTGCAGAAATATGCAGAATTTGATAAAGAAACAAATCTGTATGCATGGATGCCATTAGGATGTAGTAATTATGTCCCTGGCTTTTTCGGAACTTCCATGCCAGAGGTGGTTGCTATAAAAGAAAATCCGGATGATACGATTACCTTAACGGTAAATGCAGTATGTGATATGGTTTTATGCGATGATTCTCTTATCACCCATGAATTAACCGTGAAGTTCAAAGAAGATGGAAGTTTTCAATATTTAGGGAATCAGATATGTAAAGAGGACGAGAATCATATTCCACAATACCAGTATCGTGTAAATGGAGCGGGATGAGCCTTTTCAGACTTTTCCCGCTGTTTTTTATTTCCATATGTTTAAGTCAGATAACAGGGACAACGTTATCTCTGCTGCTGCACTTCCATCTGCGTAATCTGCTGCATGAATATTCGTGGCGAAAAAGTAAGTATTTTCTGTACTTTCTACAAAACCGATAAACCAGCCATTGATATCCTGTCCGTTTACACGTCCGGTTCCGGTTTTTCCATAGAAGTCACCAAAAGAAGAGGATGAGATATGGATAGCGTTTTTTACCGCATTCACATTTTCCGGTGCAAATCCCAAATCCTGACTTTGCAATCGAGTTAAAAGCTCCACCTGTTCTATCGGAGAAATTTTCAAGGAGGATTCCATCCAGTAGGAAGAAAAATCACCACTTAAATCCTCGTTTCCGTATCCGATATTGTGAAGGTACTCTTGAACGGAAGTCTTACCCAGTTGTTCGTCAATGTACTCAAAATACCAGTTGACGGAAGCACTCATGGCTGACGGTAACGTCTGATCTGCGTTCCATGCTTCAAAGGGATAAGGGGTTCCATTCCATTTGATGAAAGAATTTTCAGGAGTAATGATGCCTTTTTCCAGTCCAAACAAGGCGCTGTAGATCTTGTAGGTAGAGTTTGGCGCAACCTGTAAAGCAGCGTGTTTCCTATCGTGTATTTTCCAGATGCCTTTTTTCAAATCATATAACACAAAACTGCCTTCGTATTCTCCAAAATAATTCGTAAGGTCTATTTCAGAACAATTCTTTGAGGAAGTATTCCAATGATAGTGAGTTTCATCCGCAACATAAGTAGAAACAAACGGTGCAAATGCGAGAAGCAGAATGGACGTCAAAAGAAAAGCAGTGATACTTTTTAGCTTTTTTGTAAAGTTGGTCTTTCGTAAGATACAATATTCAGGATTCTTCGTTTCATCTGTTTCATATTTCCGCTGATTCCTGAAGCAAAAGGAAATGGAGTCAGAGAAATCTTTTCGGCAAAGTTAATCAGTGTATTTCCATAAGCTACATAATCTTCAGATTCCAACAGATTTAAAACAGAAGAATCACAGGCAACTTCCCGGTCATTATGCATTTCTTTCAACGCATACCAGACAAGTGGATGGAACCAGTAAATAATTCCGGCAAGGTTCATCAGAACATTTGCAATCCCATCTTTATGTTTATAGTGCTGCAGTTCATGTAACAACATATATCGGATATCTGTCTCATTATCATCAGATATAAGATGAATGGGAAGATAGATAAGAGGTTTCCAAAATCCAACGATAACGGGGGATTTTAGATAAGCGGTGCTGTATATCGGAATATTTTTTGTAATACCAGTGTCGCTTAGGCAACGCTGATATAGTCGTTGAATCTTTTGGTTTTGAAGAGGCAGCGCAGATTTTTTCAAAATATGCAGACGTAGGGCGGACCGAATTACTAATATCAGCATGGCAATGATACCTGATATCCAAAGTGCAAGTAACAGATAACCGATGATAGAAGGTGTTTCTCTGTTTATGGAAAGGGTGAAATCTTTCATCCAGTTTTGGGAGTCAGTAATATTCGTATATAATGTCTGCTCTACCGCAGTTTCAGTTTGGGCAGTAGGAATAAAGTTCAGTTTTTTTAACCATGCGAATAGTTCGGATAACTTGAAAAATCGGAACGGTAAAAAGGGAACCGCTAAAAGTCCAAGCAGCAGAAACCATAAATTATACTGCATTCGGCTGGATAAAATGTTTTTCAGAATCCGTTTCATAAGCAGAAAAATGCCAATGATGCTGCAGAGCAGTATGTTGCAGATTAAAAAGCGGATCATAAAATCAGCCATAGTATTTTCCCCCTTTTCTATTTCTGCGAAAGAAGAGCACGAAGCGTATTCAATTCTGATTGCGATAATTTATCATTTTTGATATAGGCAGATACCATAGCTGTAATATCCCCATCGTAAAAACGATTCAGAAAGGAATTGCTTTCCTGTCCAATATATTCACATTCTTTTATCGCCGGAGTATAAACAAACATGCGGCTTTGTTTTTCATAGGTGAGAGCGCCTTTGGTTACAAGTCGTTTGATCAGAGTATGGATTGTTTTGGGACTCCAGTTTGTGGTCTGTAAAAGTTTTTCTGTGACTTCATTTGTGCTGATAGGCGCATATTTCCATACAATTTTCATGACCTCAAACTCAGCTTCAGAAATTTGCGGAAGTGTATTCATAATGGTTCTCCTTCAAATTCTTACGATTGTAATATAGATATTATAGATGTGAATAGGGGGATTGTCAATTACAGACCGCATCCGCAGAATGGAATACAGATTGGAGAACTAAAAATGATTACACATAAAGGAACACAAACTATATACAGAGAGACTTAATGAGACAAAAAGATGGTAAGATGGATCCTCAGGTTCGGGATGGAAAGTTTGAATTGTTTTTGTATTTTTATATATGATCCAGCCGTTCTTATCATGGGAAAGATTTTTTTCATAAGATAGAACAAAAAGGAAGTTTTTATGGAAGTAAGTAAACTTACCGGTAAGGGAATTGGTGTGGCTGTTCTTGATACCGGGGAATGAGTTATTATAATGCTAAGTTAGAAAGAACCCAGTAAATACAAGGGTTTCGCTGACTTTTGTCCTACGAAAAAATGAGAAATACCATGATAATTTTGATGATGAGTACCGGTATCCGAGTCAAAATTGAGTGGTGAAAAGGAGGTTTGCAATAATATAACTCAAGGTGGTTAGAGTATAAATTTGCTGATTAATTTTATAATACTGATTTTCTTTCCGCCCGGAAGAAAGAGATATTATGATTAAAGGTTTTATGCTTTAAGTACATGGAGTTTGGTATTATTAAAAGTGATTTGCTGGTATTGGGAGGAGTGGGGTGTATATGATGAAGGAAAGATTAAGAAAATCAATAGTACGAGCTGTGTTTATATTCTTGTGGGGATGGCTAATGCACTATTTTTACATAGTAGAAGGACAGATTGATATATTCAAAATGTGGTTACTAATTGGTTTTCCGTTTGGCATATATAAAATTCATTTATGGTTGATACCTAAAAATTTAGATATTGGTGGTACTGTTGGTGTATGGACTATGAATATAATTATTGGGTGCATCATGGGTGGTTTTGTTGTGATAGGATATATTTTAAAATTACTATACGATGTTTTTACTGTAATGGTAGAGCGGATTTGGTAACAGAAAAAAGCAAGTATGAGAAGAGTGCTACATACTTGCTTTTTCTGTTTCATCAGGTTCTAACAATTCATCGTAAGTAGTATTCAGACAATCCCGGATACCACGAAGTTGCGAAGCTGTGATGTGTTGAATACCACGTTCGATTTTAACAAGAGATTCTCTTGTGATATTTATATTCTGTAACTGGAGCATACGGACAAGTTCGGTTTGTTGAATACCTTTGGATAATCTGATTTTTCGTATGTTCTTGCCGATAAAAATATCTGTTTGTTTGATTTTTTGTTCCATAACTACCCTCTTATATTTGGACTCATATTAGTCCTTTTTTATCTTTATCATAACGAGGGAAAATGATACAATGGGACTAGAATGAGTCCACTTTGTGGAATAGTAAAAAGATATTAGTGAAAGGTGTTGGGATATGAAATTGAACGGACAGGGATGCTATCGAATTAAAAAGTGGGTATTTTGGGTAATGGTTTTGTTGTTTATTACCTTAATTACTATGGTAGGGCAGAAAGAAAAGATTAGAGAGAAATGGCTGCACAGCCAAAGGAGAGTAGAGGTATCTTTTGAGGGAGAAAAGTCTGAACTGAAAGATATCAGTACATGTTATTTATGCGGTTTAAACAATGAAAGTCTAATGGGGGTATTTCAGGGATCGGATGATATTGGAATTATATCTTTGTCGGATTGGTATATAGTGGAATTGAGATTAGATAGCTATAAGGATTCTAAAGGTTCACAGATTACATATACCAATACAGGAGGTACATTCTATTCGACTGGTGGATCACCAAGCCGGGGAATGGCAAATGCGGAAATAATGCTTCCAGATACTTATAAGTTGGATATGAATTTTTTGGCGGAGCATTTGTGTCAGAAATGCTTAGATAAGATTACAGAGAGCTTGAGATATTCAAAATGGGAATACGAAGAAAAGAAAGTAATACCACTTTGTATAGTCGATTTTCAGACTTTAGAAATATACTCTTTGCAAGATTATCATGCAGGATGTATGGTAAGAGATTATTGGATAAATATGGAATATGAAGAAAATGAAATTAGGGTTGAAGCATTTTATGTGCCAGAGAGGACTTAAGAGTAAAAGTCTTTAGTTGATTTTCAAAGGATATTAGAGATATAATGTAGAAAAGAAATTTGAAATTGTAAAGGAGACTTGCTATGAAAGATAAAAGTATTTTTATCAGTGTGGGAATTATTATTTATATTGCTATGTCTGGAATTGATAGATTTGTTTATCATATACCTAATATTATTTATATACCAGTTGCAATTCTTGGTATTGCTTTAATTTTAATTGGCTTTTTCAAAGATAAATTTAAACAAGAAAATTTCGATTTATAGAACTGAAAATTAAAGATTTAGAAAAGGTGGTAAATATGATAGGGCTAATACTTGGTATTATAATGGTGGTTTTAGGTGTATTCAGTATTATTAAAGGTAAATTGCCCCTTATCAAAAGGTATAATGGGGTAAAAAATATAAAGCTACATTCAAGAATTGAGGGAACAGCTACATTGTTAGTAGGAATTATGCTGATTTTTCAATGTTTTATATCACTAGGAAATGTTGAAATTGTTATCATTATTTTATCAATTTGTATTTTTTCGTTGATACTAGAAATTGCATTAAAAGTAATATAAAAAACCCATTTTGACAATTTCATATCCATACACACAAAGCAGTTAGTCTTAGGATTGACTGCTTTTTAATAAAAGACACCGCTTAGGTGTTAAGGGTGTCTTTTTAGTGCTATTTTATTGTCATATCAAGGCTCACTCAATCGTGGTAAATTCGTGGTAAATTGAATAATTTTCTATACTTCAAATTGCTTGAAAGTATAGTGTTTATGCGAATAATCGAAAATTATATATAAAATTTGATAGAAACTATTATAAATCTTTTCTTGAAAATCTCCAGGAAACATAAATTCAATTCTAATTTTTTCATCAGAAAGAACTTTAATCCTTTTTGTAGTAGATAAGTCAAATATTTCTGTTTTATCCTCATTTATAGCAACATAAGCATTGCAGTTAATATTAACTGCCACTGCGGAAGAAATATTTTCAACATCAACAAAAAAATGGCATCTTGAACGAATTGAGTATTCGTTCGTAGGCGGTGTATAAAAAAGTCTCGGTCTCTCTAAACAATATTTTGGATTAGAAAAATACAATACAGGTTGCAATGACATTCTATGTTCATTTCGCATTTCTGCAATTTGATCCTCATTATTTTTTATCATCTTTCCATTTTGCCTAAGTGTTATTATTACTGTAACCACAGAAATAAGTGCCAAAACAAACGATAAAACCGACAATATAATATTAATAGTATCCGATATATTCATTTTAGACTTCTCCTAATAGTAATTTTTGATTATTAAGATTTCCCAATTCATTTTCGATAATTTTTCTATATCAATTATCAAAAGTCTCTGTATTCTAAAGCAAATTTAAACGCAATGCTCACTTCTGCATTTACTTACATCCCTTCCTTAATCGCTCCCATCACCGTCACATCCGCCGGTAGCCATTCTACAGTCCCCAGTTTCTCCTTCGTCAACCACTTTGCGGCTTCATGCTCTTTCAGTACAAGATCTCCGCTCACGATCTCGCACCAGAAGCAATCCATGGAAAGGTGAAAATCTGGATAGTCATATTCGATGGTATCAATTAAATCTCCCACCACAATCTCTGTATCAAGCTCCTCCATAATTTCACGTTTTAATGCTTCCTGTTGTGTCTCGCCAGGTTCTATTTTTCCACTGGGGAATTCCCAGCCGCCTTTTAAGGGACTGCAGCCACGTTGGGTTGCAAAAATAATAGGTTCGCCTTTTTCATTAACAGCTTTTATTACTGCTGCGACTACTCTAACTCTTCTCATAAGTTCCTTGTTGAAACGTAAATATGCATCTTCTTTAGTAATTTCAGACATTTAATCCCATTTCATAATGTATATCAATTTAAGGTTCCAATATCCTCAACTTTAATATAGTTTAAGATAGCAGGCGCAGCATCCCATCCCCTTAAATAACTTATTTCAGAATTATACACACATTTTTCTATTTTTCCCTTTAGTTCTTCAATATCATTTACGCCAAATAATACCTCCATTTTTTTACAATATCTACGTGACTTCATTCTTTCCCATTCTAGCCCTTTATTTTCAACATAAATATAACATGTAGGAAACCAACAAGTGCCATACCAAATTCGCTCATTTTTAGGAAGATCATAGGCATTACAAACCTGATATAAAAATAAATCTGCTTCTGCAATTGCTTCTGCCGTATATATCGGAAATTTTTCTCTTTGACTGCAAATAATATTGCCAACTAAAGTATACTTATCTTTCATTTGAGACATTGGCTTATAATGTTCTTCAATGACAAAACTATGATGTCTAAATGTTGTATAATTAGTTTGTTTAATTTCTCCACCAAAAAGACTGTTCTCTAAAAAATATGTATATGTTAGCAATATATTTATTGCCTCATAGTCTTTAATATGACGTAAATAAACAATAACACAGATGAACAATTCCCACAAAAGAATTTTATATACATCCAAATCATTCTTATTTGCAGAATATGCCTGTGGATTAAATGTTTTTACACAAGTTAATTTGTTATATAAGTACTCAAAAGATTCTGCAAGCGTCTCCGCATAATTGCTTTCGGTTTCGGCAATCGTTTCTACAAATTCCAAATATATATCACGTACTGTTTTTGTATTTAGGAAATTATTATATGCTTCTTCTGGTTTTACATTACAAATATAATAAGATTTTAAAACCTCAATATATGCTTCTTGAAATCTTGCTATGCAGCTCTTTCGTTTAATTGATGTATTACCTCCTCTGATTTGACGAATCAAATCTTTTACTGGAAAAAAATTAGTCTTTTCCTCATCCAACCATTCTGGTTTCTTTCCAAGAGGTGGTTTTACAAACTGAGGTTTTTCATATATATTTCGAAGAAGTTTCTCATATTCTTCCTCATATTTTTCCGGATTCGAAAGATCAATATATATTCTGGTTTTTATATAAGTTGGTACATATTCCTTTCCCTCTTCATCTCGCTCTGCAATAATTGGGATGAACTTTTCTTGTCTTGCATTTCCGTACACTTCACTGGAAATAATTACTGTTTCATCTCCTACACCTCCAGTACGGTCATTTGCTTTCTGTGCGTATGCTTTATCACAAATTATGAGTACTTTTGTAATACTCGAATCATTAACACACCTTTCCATAAATTCATATTTATCATTTCCCTCTTTCAAATCCCATTTGTCAAGGACGACATCTACCCCATGGAAAACCAATCTGTTCGCAAGCTCAAGTACAAGTGCATCACTACTCCATGAATATGATATAAATATTTTGGGAATTTTATCAATCTGCAATGTCAGCACCTCCAAATTTAACCTTCATCATTATCACAAATAATCACATCAAATATTGCCTCTTCCACTGTTTTAACACACTCATCCGTATATTTCTTTATATCTTCTCCCCAAAATCGGATAACAGTCCATCCTTCATAGTTTAACTTTTTATTTATCTCGTCGTCTCGCTCCATGTTACGTGATATTTTCTTAATCCAGAATTCACTGTTATTACTATTCTTTAATTTCAATTCTAACTTTTCCCAATCTTTTCCATGGAAAAATTCTCCATCGCAGAATATCGCAATCTTATATTTTGTCAACGCAATATCTGGACTTCCAGGTAATTTTTTGTAATTTTTCCGATACCGATAACCTTTATTCCATAAGGCTTTTCTTAATATAACTTCTATCCTGGTATCTTTTCCGCGAATATTTTTCATATTCTTATGCCGCTGTTCTTTTGTTAAAACATCAGTCACAAAATCACCTCAACAATCAGCTTTCAATTAACTTCGCCAATTTTTCTATTTCATTCATTTCCTGCCGGACATTTATACTCATTAAAGATTTAACATCAATGAGAATTCCCTGTATTTTCTGATATTCTTCTGAATTATCCTTCCAATTACTTATTGCTTCTCCTATTTTAAGCATCTGGGAATTATCTTGACATTTCCTTTTCAACGAATCAAAAGGCATAAGAAATGCATTATACACCCTCATGTTATCTCCATGTTTTTTCTTAAATTTTTTCTCAGTAGCTACATACTCCCCATATGTAATCTGTTTATTAATTGATGTTGATTCAGGAAGATCCCTGGTATTTCCAGTTACTCCGTATTTATAATACTTTGCATCAAGAATGTACACATTTGTTCCACTTATCATAATCGTATCTGGTTCAAGAGAAGCATTTTCATGTTTCGTCTTATCAATCCACCATGAAGTCTTCGGAAAATAATCAGCTTTATTTTCTATACCGAATACTTTATCAATCATTTTTTCCCAGACATATTCAAAGCGATAAGTTCCGTATCTATAAGTCTTGTCAGAATTTCTATCTCCCTCAAAATCAATAATTGCCAACATATGTCTAAACAATATGCGATTTTTATCATTATATGTATTTGCAAGCTTTTCTTTAAGAACCGAACGGAAGATTCTGTCCCGCTTTATAATTCGTGGTTTTTCTGGCATTATTCTGGTAAAAAGCCATCCCATTTGTTCAAAACTCTCATACACACAATACTCATGTATTAATGTAATCAGTTCATTTTCTTTAACACGATCGTTCTTTGTTACAAAATCCAGATAAAATACATCTGTACCCTGTACATAAGACTTCTGAGTTTTTATTGTTCTGTTCCAATTTATTTTTCCTTTTTTAGCAACTTTATATGAAACTTCCTGTTCTTTATAATAACCTCTTGCAAAAAAATCTTTTATAAGATATAAATATGACTGCAACGGAAATTCCATTTCATCAAAAGCATTTCCTTGTCTAAGAACATCTGATTCCTTTCGCTTTGTATTAGCCGAAAGTGTTGTAAATAGTAACATAATGTCCTTGCGAAGTTCATTGTCGTCTTCAGATATATGATAACCTATCGGAAAGTTGATACTAATATCGCCATCACTACATCTCAATCCAACAAATGTATCCTTTTCACAATTAGAATTCACTCTGCACTTGCTTCTTATATCAACTTTCCTCAAAAAATCACCACCTACTTTTCATCATTTTCTATATTTCGCTGCTTCATTTTTAAAAGCATCTTCTCATAGACTTCTGTTCTCAATACAGATTCCAATTTATCAGCTTCACTTGTTTCATACTTACTAACCACATCCTCCAGAGATTTACAGCTCTCATTAAATATTACTGTCGGATCCATTCTAAAAGCATTATCCCATAGATGTTTAAGCACTTTTTCAGAGAACTTATCTGCATCCAATTCTTTTTTCTTTGCAAAATATATTCCCAAACACTTATCTGCAGAGCTTACCATGTCAGTATTACTATCAATAATCATATCGTTAATTACAGCAGCAAAGGTCCCCCAACTTACTTTTGTACCATCAATCATATCTTTTGAATGTTCAGATTTTTCAAAATTATTCTCTATCTGTCTTGTACTCCATCTTCGCAAGAACGCAGTATCCAGTGTAAACACATTCTGATCCGCCGTATTCATTGTTGCCAGAATGTTCATATTGGAAGGAATCCTTACCGGGTGATTTTCATCCCCATATACCTCTTTTGCAACATCATAATTTGAAATTCCATATTCACTCTCCCCAACTTCTTCTGCAGGAAATTCATCCTCATCTTTTCGATCCAGTAACTGAAATATCTCTCCAAATATTGCAGGTGCATTGCCACGATTTAATTCTTCTATAACAAGATAATAATGATTACTGGGATCTTCTTGTGCTTTCTTTAACATTCTGGTAAATGGTCCTGGTGTAAACACATATTTTAACTTCTCATTGCCGTCTTTATCTTTTTCCACTCTCGGCAATATCTGCCCCACAAAATCTGAGTATGTATAATCGGGATGAAAAACAACCCTTTCCATCATTTTTTCATCATTACAATATTTTGTTTTTATTTCATGGCTTTTACCAGATCCTGGGACTCCATACAAAAGTATATTTTCTGCTCCTGTTTTTCTCTCGCCTAAAACTTCTTTTTCTTCTTTTATCGCATTCTCATCTGAAATATAAATACCATATGAATTCTGTTCAAGACATCTGTATATATTCAAAGCCTTTTGTAATTCTGTAGAGTATGATTCATTTATTCCAGCAGCTTTAACTATATCCAATGATTTGAATGCCTTTTGAATAATGTTTTTTCCGTACTTTATTCCGAAAATATGGATAGAAGCCACTTGCATTTTATTTTCTGCATTACTATACATTTCTTTAAGAATGTTTCCTAATTCCGAGATCAATGCTAGCAATATAGTGTCAACTTAAGCCAGTTATATTGGCTCATCTGTTCCT
>OHJX01000213.1_pt1 | contig 28811 bp, 29 predicted proteins | sample 1568671 | NCBI WGS metagenome assembly OHJX01 (sample SAMEA3879589, study PRJEB24766) | human gut metagenome | biome: human-associated habitat; feature: feces | place: USA | collected 1985/1987 | reverse complement strand
TTGACTTGCAAAATGCTTTACTAACTCAGTTATCAAGCCGCTAAATTATCATTTACAAGGAGGAACCTATGTCATTAGCAGATATAATTCAGATTATAATCGGAGTATTGTCACTGGTGGCAACAATAGCAGTTTCTTTTTTGATTTATTGGTTGCAATCACGACATGAAAAGGAAATACAGAAATTGCAATGCGAAAAGGAACGTATAGCATTGCAAGAAAAAGCTCGACTTTTTCTAATTGATAATCAAGAGGAAAGAGATTATTTGCCGTGGTGTATTATAGCAGCTAATCTATATCCGCTTGAAAAGCATACAAGGAAAGTTTATTCGGAATACTGCCGGTGTTCTGAAGAATTACAAAATGAGATATTAAATCAAGCCGGATATAAGATTAAACAATTTACGGGAAAGTATTGGTTACAGGGATGTATAGATAAACTTCAGCAAGATATAGAGAAATATAATTTGGGAAGGGATTATTTGTATGATGGAGCAAAATATTTTCATCGAAGCTATGATAGATACCGAGAATTAGAATGGAACGGCACTCCTAATATCTTTGAACCTATAAACAAAGAAAATCGTCTGATGATGATTTTGAATGTGGCTCAAATATCTATTGGAGAGTATATTGATGAATATTTCTATTATTTCGTAGATAAAAAAATGGATTTTGATAAGGAAACACCTATACCTCCGCTTGATTATGTATGGGAATATCAAAGTCTAGCACACACAAGAGAAGAAACCGTTTGTATGTGGATGATGGAACTTGTTGAGAATATAGCAACAATTATAAATAATAAGTTTGGCGAAGATGTTGATTGTCAGTTTTTCTTAGAGTATACCGACGCACAAGCAGAAACTTATGAAGATAAATATTATGAAACAGTACAAGCACTTTATAATGCTTATTATACAAGTGTAGTTGCATCATAATTTGATGCAGAATACCAAAGGAGTGAACGCAATGGCAAATTTTAATGAACACGCATTGGAAATGTCAATAATGGAGTTGTTCAAAGACGAGGGGTACACCTATGTCAGTGGCGACCAGATACACAGAGAAAGGACGGAGGTTCTGCTTACGGACGACCTGAAGCAATACCTCTATAATCGCTATGCGAAAGATGGTATCACACCGAGTGAGGTGGATAGTGTCATTCTAATGCTGCGTAATATTTCCGGTACAATTTATGAAGCAAACAAAGCTGTATTTAAGTTGCTCTGCGATGGATTTATTCTTAACCGTGAGGATAGAACGCAGAAAGACCTCTATATTGAACTTATTGATTTCGACACTCCCGAAAACAATATTTTCAAAGCGGTTAATCAGTTTGAAATTGAAGGCGTAAATAATCAGTTGCGTATTCCTGATGGCATTGTGTTCGTAAATGGTATTCCTGTTGTTGTTCTTGAATTTAAGAGTGCAGTACAAGAGAATACGACCATAATGGACGCATATAAGCAACTTACAATCCGTTACCGTAGAGATATTCCAGAGATTTTCAAATACAATGCGTTTGTTGTTATCAGTGATGGAGCAAATAATAAATATGGTTCTTTCTTCAGCCCATATGATTTCTTCTATGCGTGGAGAAAGATAAACTCAGACGATAAAGAACTGGACGGTATCAATTCTCTTGTAACAATGATAAAAGGACTTTTCCGAAAAGACCGTTTGCTTGAAGTTATTAAAGATTTTATTTATTTTCCGGATAACTCAGATAAGGATTTGAAGATAGTGTGTCGTTATCCACAGTTCTTTGCGGCAAATAAATTGTATGAGAATATCAAGGCTCATCTTCGCCCCGAAGGAGATGGTAAAGGTGGTACATACTTTGGAGCGACAGGCTGCGGCAAGAGTTATACAATGCTTTTTCTTACCCGTATGCTGATGAAAAGCAAATACTTTTCTTCTCCGACTATTCTTATTATTACGGACAGAACAGACCTTGACGACCAGCTTTCCAAACAGTTTGTAGGTTCAAAGAAATATATCGGGGATGAAACGGTTGTAAGTATTGAGTCCCGTGAGAAACTTCGTGAGGAGCTTCAAGGACGAGAGAGTGGCGGCGTTTATCTGACTACCATTCAGAAATTCACAGAGGATTTGCAGCTTCTTACAGACAGAACGAACGTTATTTGTATTTCTGATGAAGCACACAGAAGCCAAATCAATCTCGACCAAAAGGTTAAGATTACAGAGTCAGGTGTTCAGAAAACCTATGGCTTTGCCAAGTATTTGCACGACTCTTTACCAAATGCAACTTATGTTGGATTTACCGGAACTCCGGTTGATGGAACAATCGAAGTCTTTGGTGGTGTTGTAGACGCATATACAATGACGGAAGCTGTTAAGGACGGTATTACAGTTAATCTTGTTTACGATGGTCGTGCAGCTAAGGTTATGCTTAATCAGGACAAGGTAAGACAGATTGAAGAATATTATGCACAGTGTGAGCTTGAGGGAGCAAATGAACATCAAGTAGAAGAAAGTCAGAAAGCAGTTGCCAAAATGGAAGTTATTATTGGCGACCCTGATAGACTTCGTGCTGTTGCAGAGGACTTTATCAAGCATTATGAAACCCGTGTGGCAGAAGGTGCAACCGTAGCAGGCAAAGCAATGTTTGTATGTTCCAACCGAAATATAGCATACGATTTCTATAAGATAGTAAAGGAACTCAGACCGAAATGGACAGAAAAGAAGATTTGTGATGATGGTGTTGTTCTGAGTGAGAAAGATAAAAAAGAGTTGAAGCCAATGGAAAAAATCAAGTTGGTTATGACTCGTAATAAAGATGATGAAAAAGACCTATTTGATATGCTTGGCACAAAAGAGGATAGGAAAGAATTTGACCGTCAGTTCAAAAATCCGAAATCAAACTTTAAGATTGCCATTGTTGTAGATATGTGGCTGACTGGTTTTGATGTGCCGGAGCTTGATACGATTTACATTGATAAGCCTATTCAGCAGCATACCCTTATTCAGACGATTTCTCGTGTAAATCGTGTATGCGAGGGCAAAGATAAAGGTTTAATTGTTGACTACATAGGTATTAAGAAAAATATGAACACTGCCCTCAAGAAATATACGAATTTTGAGAGCGAAGAATTTGAAGGTGTGGAGCAGTCTATCACGATTGTAAAAGACCAGTTAGAAGTTATTGGTCAGATGTTCCACAACTTTAACAGTAGTGATTTCTTCAACGGTTCTCCTACTGAACAGCTTGCCTGCCTGAATCGTGCAGTTGAGTATGTGCAGTTGTCTGAAGAACTGGAAAGAAGATTTATGGCAGCAGTCAAGAGAATGAAGCAGGCATTTAATCTTTGTAGTTCAAGTGAGAAATTCTCTGATGAAGATAAGGATTATATCCATTTTTATTGTGCTGTCCGTTCTATCCTTTTCAAGTTGACAAAAGGCGATGCACCGGATATTGAGCAGATGAACGCTCGTGTCCGCAAAATGCTTGAGGGTGCAATTCAGTCTGATGGCATTGAGGAATTATTTGAAACCGGAAAGCATATATCGGTGGACATTTTCAGCGATGAGTATATGGATAAGATAAATGCTATTCAGTTGCCGAATACGAAAATCAAGATACTTCAAAGACTTCTTTCTCAGGCGATTGACGAGTTTAAGAAAGTCAATAAGATTATGGGTGTGGAATTTGCAGACAGACTCAAGAAAGTTGTTGATGAGTATAATAACCGTCGTCGTGATGAAGCGTATGCCAACGAAGTCCTTGATGATGTTGCGGAGCAGCTTGCACAGTTGTTGTCTGAACTGAAAACAGAAAAGAACTCCTTCAAGAATATGGGTATAGATTATGAAGAAAAAGCTTTCTATGATATTTTGAAAGCAGTTTCCAAGAAGTTTGAGTTTGAATATCCGGACGATAAAATGATTGAACTATCCAAGAGGATAAAGTTGATTGTTGATGATAAGTCACGCTATACCGATTGGTCTGCCCGTGATGATATTAAGGCAAACTTGCAAGTGGATTTGATATTGCTGCTTGATGAGTTCGGCTATCCGCCAGTAACCATTGATGATGTTTACAAGGAAGTTCTTGAGCAGGCAGAGAATTTCAAGAAGTATGCACAGTAAATGAGAGGTGTAAATATAAATATGTTTTATGACGATTTAAATACAGAAGAACAAGTATCATACCTTATTAAACCAATCCTTCAAGTCCTTCAGGAAGCAGGTGGACAGTTAGAGCGTTCTGAAATTAGAGACAGAATTAGTGAGTTAGATGAGCATATTGCTGAATTTGAACAGAAACTATATACATCTAATAAAACAGGAAATCAGTACAAAAAATTTGATTTTAAGTTTAATTTTGCTATTAAAGAGCTTAGTTATGTCGGACTCATATCTTATGTGAAATTCAATCCAAAGATTACACTTACTCAAGATGGAGCAAATGTAGATTTAACAGATTTTGATGTTAAGACAGAAGTAAGGGATAAGGCTCGAAGCTATTGGGAGGAACATTCGACTAAGAACAAATCGAAAAACAAGCCAGTAGAAACACTGGAGGTTGAAGACGAGGAGAATGAATCCACAGATGACGAATTGTTAGATGATTTCAAGGTAAAACTTCAGAGTGCAATCGCTAATATGTCTCCAGCAAAGTTTGAACAATTTTCACGAGCACTTCTTACAAAGATGGGAGTGGAGTTTACCAACAAAGGGGTTCAGGTGTCAAATGATGGTGGTATAGATGGCTATGGATATCACGTAGATGCCGATGATTTTAGAACAACCAGAGTGGTTATTCAGTGTAAAAGATTTAATTCAAATCCAGTGAGTGAGCCGGATATCAATCAATTTCTTGGGGCGATGAACAAATATCAAGCCGATTATGGAGTATTTATTACTAATAGCCGATTTACCAATAAGGCAAGAGAGGCTGCGAGAGAAGGTACGCCGATAACACTGATTGACGGAAATGATTTAATCAGACTGGTTATTAAATATGAATTGTATATAACACCAGTCACAACATATGTATTGGATGGTTTTTATACCGAGGATTGACACTAACGATAGCATAATTTACTCGAAGGAATTTTAGAAGGGGGCATAGAATGATGGCAAAGCAAAAGACCTATATCGCAATCGACCTCAAATCATTCTATGCTTCTGTGGAGTGTAAAGAGCGAAATCGTGACCCTTTGACAACAAATCTTGTGGTTGCAGATAAGAGCAGGACAGAGAAAACCATCTGCCTTGCGGTATCTCCGTCATTAAAAAGTTATGGGATACCCGGCAGACCACGCTTGTTTGAAGTCGTGCAAAAGGTAAAAGAAGCTAATAATACCCGAAGGTGGAAAGCACCAAATCGTACATTTACTGGTTCGTCTGATGACAGTACAGAATTAAATGCGAATCCGGCATTGGAGATTGATTATATCGTTGCACCACCTCGTATGGCATACTATCTGGAGTATAGTACCAAGATTTACAGTGTTTACTTGAAATACATTGCTCCGGAAGATATTTTCCCGTACTCGATTGATGAAGTATTCATAGATGCAACCAATTATCTGAACACCTATCAGATGACTGCAAGGGAACTTGCCATGACGATGATACAGGATGTTTTGAAAACAACAGGAATTACGGCAACAGCCGGAATCGGCACGAATATGTACTTGTGTAAGATTGCAATGGATATCGTGGCAAAGCATATTGAGCCGGATAAGGACGGTGTGCGAATTGCCGAATTGGATGAAATGTCTTACCGCAGACAGCTATGGAATCATAGACCGCTTACAGATTTCTGGAGAGTTGGTAAAGGCTATGCAAAGAAACTGGAAGAACATGGACTTTTTACTATGGGAGATATTGCAAGGTGTTCCATCGGAAAGTCGAATGAACTGTATAACGAAGAACTGCTCTACAAGCTGTTTGGAATCAATGCGGAATTGCTAATTGACCATGCTTGGGGATATGAACCTTGTACGATGGAGCAGGTCAAAGCCTATAAGCCGGAAACCAATAGTGTATGTTCAGGACAGGTACTTCACTGCCCGTATGATTACGAAAAGGCAAAGTTGATTGTAAAAGAAATGACCGACCAAATGGTGCTTGATTTGGTGGATAAAGGACTTGTAACTGACCAGCTTGTGTTGACAATCGGCTATGATATTGAGAATTTAAGTAATCCGAACCTAAAATATCAATACAAAGGCGAGGTTACGATTGACCGATATGGACGCAAAGTTCCAAAGCATGCACACGGAACAGCGAATCTTGAGAAAAAGACTTCCTCTACTCGATTGATTACCAACGCCGTGATGGACTTGTATGACAGGATAGTTGACGAGCATTTGCTTGTACGCAGAATAACAATCACAGCGAATAAACTTGTTGATGAAAAATCCGTCAAGCAGGAAGATGAATACCAGCAACTCGACCTCTTTACCGATTACGAAGCACAGAGGAAGAAGCAGGCGGAGGAAGAAGAAAAATTAGAACGGGAAAGGCGTATGCAAGAAGCAATGCTGAGTATCAAAAAGAAGTTTGGCAAGAATGCTGTGTTGAAGGGAATGAACCTTGAAGAAGGTGCAACCGCCAAAGACCGAAACGAGCAAATCGGCGGTCATAAGGCTTAAACAAACTGAAATTTGAGGAATAAAATATGGGCATATTAGAAATAGTTTTTAATTCAAGAAAATTTGATTTGAATGATGATGTTCTGATGGGATTTGATAATTACTTTGATAAAAAAAGTAAGGATTATAATAGTTTTTGTTTAGACGAAGAAGATATTAATCCTTTACAAAACTTTGTAGCACAGATTAAGTCTGCTGACTCAGATAGTGTAATTTATGTATCTACTTATGGCTATGAAATCACAAATAGTAAAGGAGAAAAATCAACATACGCCGATGCTCTTTGGATTGACACAGTTTTACCTATTTCCCAAATAGAGAGATATATTGAAAAAAGTGGTGTTGCTGAACCAAGTAATATTTCTTTTGTTGGAGATAGTGATGAATGTGGAAACTATAAAGTATGGATTATAGCTCAGGAAGAGAATAATCCTCATATTATAGAGCTGACTGACCGCAAGAAGATAGACCATATGATAATATTATATTGGGATTGATAAGTTATAAAATTCAAGTTTGAAAGGAGTGTTAAATATGAAATTCCCATTTTATGATGCACCAAATACAGCTACAATAACCTGTTGCCACATATTAGAGAATGGAGAACCTATTTTGTATGTATCACATGATGAAGATGATGGAATGTGGCAATTTCTATGTGGAAAAGCACATGAAACAGACGAAGCAAAGTTAGTATCCTTAAAATCAGTATTCGACTTAGATAATTCTGTTGGTATTCTAAAGGATATGCCTTGCGGTTACTATGCTGAAAGAAAAGCTCAAGATGATGAATGGAGTGTTAGAAAACGGTAACTATCAGCTCGGTCAATTCAAGTTTGGAGAATTGAGAAAATCGAAAGTTGTGGAGGTGCTTTATGAACGAGAGAGAAAAAATTATCCGATTATGGTTTGATATGTGGATTAAGAAAGCAGATTTAGGAATTGACAATATTTTTACAGATGATGTTGTATATACTGAGAGTTGGAGTCCTAAATATGAAAACCGCAAAACGGTAAAGCACTGGTTTGACGAATGGAATACACGCGGAAGTGTTCTTGTCTGGGAGATTAAGCAATTTTTTCATCAAGGCAATCAAACAATCGTGGAGTGGTATTTTAAAAACAAAATGAATAATGGAAATGTTGAAGAATTTGACGGAATATCTTTAATTGTATGGACACAGGATAACAAAATAAAATCATTAAAAGAGTTTGGTTGCAATCTTCATAATTACAATCCATATCGAGATAGTGATATTCCCGTATTTCGAGAAGAAAAAGCAAATTGGTTTTGAGAGGACTATAAATTCAAGTTTGTCGAGCAAAGGAGGTGCTGTAACAGATGGATGAACATTCCTATGACGATATAATCAATCTGCCGAATCCGACATCGAAGAACCATCCTCGTATGTCACTTCACGACAGAGCAGCACAGTTTGCACCTTTTGCGGCACTTACAGGACACGATGCAGCCATTAAAGAGACTGCAAGGCTAACAGATGAACGGTTAGAGTTAAGCGATGAAGTCATTATGAAATTAAATGACCAATTAAATATGATTAGAGATAATATCGGCACAGAACAGGAAATATCAATAACTTATTTCGTGCCTGATGATAAAAAATCCGGAGGAGCATATCTCACGCATTCCGGCATAGTGAAAAAGATTGATGAATTTGAACGCAAACTGATTATGCAGGATGAAACAGTAATTCCGACTGAACAAATCAGCGTGATACAGGGAGAAATGTTCAAAGGACTATATGAGTAATAGCTTGGAAAGGGCAAACAATGGAAACAAAGCCGAGAATATTATACTTAAAGAAAATATTAGAGGAACGAACGGACGAGGAACATCCGCTTTCGACGACGCAGCTAATCAATATATTGAATGATGAATACGGAATATCTGCACATAGAACGACGGTCACAAAAGATATTGCTGCACTTCAGGAGTTTGGAATGGATATTGTTACTATCCATTCTACTCAGAGCAAATATTTTGTAGCCAGCCGTAAGTTTGAATTGCCGGAACTGAAACTGCTGATAGATGCAGTGGAGTCATCGAAGTTCATTACAAAGAAGAAAAGCGAAACTCTGATTGAGAAGATACATACGATGACCAGTCCGGGGCAGGTGGCAAAGCTGAAGCGTAATAACTATGTGGTCAATCGCATTAAGCCGGATAATGAGCAGATATATTACATTATTGACGCTATAAACGACGCCATCAATGCAGGCAAGCAGATTTCTTTTCAGTATTATGATTATACTGGATTAAAGAAAAAGGTTCTGAAGAACAAGGGCGAAGTGTATAAGCTCAGTCCGTATAAACTTCTCTGGTGTGGGGACTATTATTATGTTCTCGGATATTCTGAGAAGAAAAGTAAGGTTATCAATTTCAGAGTAGACCGTATTGCTTCAAAACCTGAGATATTGGATAAGGACATTATTCCTATGCCTGATGATTTTGATATTGAAAATTACACAAAGGAAGTTTTCTTTATGTTCTCAGGCGAGAAAGTTCTTGTGGATTTACGGTGTGATAACAGTCTGATGAAAACAATGGTTGACCGTTTCGGAGAAGATGTGACAACCCTTGCGTATGATATGACGTCTTTCAGGGTACAGACCGAAGTATCAGCCAGCCCTACCTTTTTCGGTTGGGTGTTTGGCTTTAATGGAAAAGTACAGATACTTGCACCGGAAAGTGTGAAAGAACAGTACAAACAGATGATTGCACAAGCCGATGAGGGTATGCAGGAAAAAGGAAACAAAGAACAGGAAATGTAACACTCCAAAGCATACGATGTCAAGAAACGGCAGAATCTTCCCACAAAGCTCGAAGTATGAATATGCTTAGGGCGTGGAGTTTGAAGTTTATCCGTTTGTGAATACAACCGCCCCAAACTATCATTGTGAAATTTGGTTAGCCGTGAACGAAAAAGGCGAGTAATAAGGACAGCAACTGCGAGTTGCTTGTTTGAGATAATGCGTGAGACTATAATAAAGGTGTAAGGGAGGTACTGCATAATGGATACAAAACAGGTCATACTTGAACTTCGTACTCAAAAGGGAATGTCGCAGGATGAGCTTGCAGAAAAAGTTTTTGTAAGTCGTCAGGCAGTTTCACGTTGGGAAAACGGAGAAACGGTTCCGAATACGGAAACATTGAAATTGCTGTCAAAAGTATTCGATGTTTCCATAAATACACTTTTAGGCTCACCGAGAAAGCTTATTTGTCAATGCTGCGGAATGCCGCTTGAAGATGATGATATTATCGGACACAATCACGATGGTTCTTTCAATGAGGACTATTGTAAGTGGTGTTATGCCGACGGAACATATACTTACAATGATATGGATGATTTGATTGAAGTTTGTGTTAAGAATATGGTAAGCGAGAATTTCACGGAGGAACAAGCCCGTTCTTATATGAAAGAGCTGCTTCCTACTTTGGATTACTGGAAGAAATATGATGAGCTTAGTGATAACGGTCAGTTTGAAGAATTCAAGAAAAAGTTAATCAATGAAATTAACGAATTGAATGTTGCCGGAATGCCAAAGGTGGAAAAACTGAATGCCCTTGTGGGAAAGTATGTGAATCTTGAGTACCGGCTTCCGAATGGGCAAGCGGCTAAGTTTTTGAATGAGGCAAAGACATATCTGGGCAATCAGCTTGAATGTGAATACGGCGGCGATAGATGTTTCGGCGTTGTTGCAGATATGGATTTTATTCTTATTTGCACTTATGAAGAAGACGGTAAGAATCCGGAACTTGTATTGTATAAGAAAAGATGAGAATAGAGAAAAATAGTAAGCCATTGGAGTTAATGATTTCAGTGCAAGCAAAGAAATTTTGAGGTGTTAGCAATTTGCGACACCTCTTTTCTTTTGCGAAAAACCTACTTGAAAAAATTTTCGTATCAGGTATAATAAAACTATCGAAAGCAAACTGCTTCCGATAGAAAAGAAAGCGAGGTGCAGGTATGAGAAGCAAGAGTCCTGAACTTATGAGTGAGATAAAAAAGTATATCGAGGATTATTACCTGCAAAACAGACAATCCCCATCGACTACAAAGATTGCGGAAGCTGTTGGCATTGCCAGAGGTACAGCATATAAATACTTGGTAGAGATGGCTGAGAAGAATATGATTGAATATGACGGGCAGGAGATTCGTACCAATGTGACCCGTAAGTACAGTGGCGAACAGACACAGACGCCGATTGTAGGTTCAATTCCTTGTGGCAGTCCTCAGTATGAGGAAGAAAATATTGAAGAATATGTATCACTTCCTACTGCTATTTTCGGCAAAGGAGATTTCTTTATATTAAGAGCAAGCGGTCAGTCTATGGTTGAAGCAGGGATTGATGACGGCGACCTTGTGGTTGTCAAAAAGCAGGTAGAAGCCAAAGAGGGCGATATAGTAGTTGCCCTTGTGGATAATCAGAATACATTGAAACGCTACTTCCGAGATGATGAGAATAAGAAAATCATTCTCCACCCGGAAAATAAGAAGATGAAAGACATCATTGTAGATGAGTGCTGTATTCAGGGTGTGGCTTGTCACATCATCAAAGAACTATAGCAGAGGACAGACGAATGAGAACACTTGAAGGAATTCGCTATCTAATCAATTTGGATAGTGCGGAAATACAACAGAACTTTGCCGGAGGAGTTGCACCGCCGGACAAGGTGGAGTCGGAGGTGGACACAACTTGAGTATTTATATGTCAAGAGCCGAGTTGGAAGAAATCAGCGAAGGCTTGATAACAGCGTATGCTAATAAGTTTAGCAATCGAGTGATTCAATCCATCGACATAGAACATTTCATTACAGAATTTCTTATGTTACGAATTGAATACGCTTCTTTCGCAGAAGATGATGCAGGCAGGATTGGTTTTCTGGCAGATGGAGCAACACCACTGCTGATACATCAGGACGGAAAAATTATTCCCTTTGTTTTCCCGAAAGATACCATCGTACTTGATAAATTTCTTCTTGCTGAAAAGGAGCAGGGACGTCGCAGATTTACAATGGCACACGAAGCGTCACATCATATCTTGAGTAAGATGTATGCAATGCCGAGTGAAGGACGCTTTCATGCAGAGTATGACAGTGAGCGTAGTTATTCCAAAGAGGAACTGGCTCAGATGTTTGCGTCTGTTGAGTGGCAGGCAGATACAATGGGAGCTTCGCTTCTTATGCCGAGAAGAATTATTGAAAATGCCTTGGCGAAATATAATCAGTCAAATCCGATAAGAGTTTATGGCGATAATACCATTACTTCAAAGGATAAAGCAGTTATCCGCAGAATGGCAGCTTATATCGGAGTATCTTATACAGCCTTGGTTATCAGATTGAGAGATATGGGGCTATTTGAGTATCACAATATCCTTGAGTACATTTCCAATGAGTTAAATCTGGGAGGTGTTTCACAATGAGGTTACAGACTCAGGTAGCACCTGAAATACAAAAGAGATTGCTTCTGTCAAGAGTAGAAGCAGAAAGTCTGAAAGAGCGTGATATTCTCTGCCCGACTTGTGGGTTCAGGATACAAAGAGTTTTTTCAGACGCAACCGGACATTTGAGTGTGAAGTGTCAGAAATGCAAGAATGTCCATATCTTAAATCTCGCTTACTTCCGCAGAATCCGTAGGAACGGATATGGCAGGAATTGCAGGCGATGAAGATTACAAGTAAATATCGAAACGATTTCTAATCGAGTAAGCGGAGATAAGCAATTTATTTGCTAAACTACCAAGCACCGTACGAAGCCGGATAAGTGAAGAATAGAAGTATTCTTTGCTGTCCAGATTCGACGGTGCTTTTTTTGTTGCTGTTTTATTCGATTATGCTTCGTGCAGTATTAGGTCTTTTCCCTTACTTGGGAAAGGACTTTTATGTTTTATAACGTATGGCAGTGCCAGATAGCTGAGTACCCGTAATCTCCGAATTTTGAAACTTATCAATTTTTCAAAATTCAAAGGAGATTACGGAAATGAAAAACAAACTTACATTAACAGAACAAGAAGAATTATTTGTAAAGGATTGTAAACTGATAAATCTTAAATACGAATATAACGGTTATACCGGAGCTGAAAGATGGGCGATTATTACGGAATTATCGGTAAAAGAGCTTTGGGAGAAGTATCCCCTTGTTATAGAAAGATATTCTCCGTTTGTTCATCTTTCCATTGCACAGGGAGAGGTAATTGACGATGCAAACCGAAATGAGGACAAGTATGCAAAGAGAAGCAGTCGCACACTTGACTGCTATGGATATGACGATGAAATGTCCTCACAGTTCCATAAAGAACTTGCCATTATGTTTGACGACCCGTTTGAAAGAGCAGAGGAAGAAAGGCTTGAACTGGAAAGAGAAGAATTGCGTCAGTGTGAAATCAGGAAAGCAAGGATAGCACTTTCAATGTTGCAGCCACTTCAAAGGGAACGCCTTATGAAGAATGTGTGCTGCGGTCTGAGTTCCAGAGCGATTGCAAAGCAGGAGGGCGTATATTACAGCTCCGTAGATAAGTCTATTGCAGCGGCGAAGAAAAACTTTATCAAATTTTATGAAAATCTCTGATTTTGGGTGTGCATTTCAGCACCCTTTGTCCAAATGAGTGAAGGGGTTATTTCATTCCGGATACGAATGACACTTTAAAAATTAGATTCTTGTGAGGTTATGCATATGAAAGAAAAAATGATTTGTCGTGGGGATTTATTCTACTATGACTTTGGAGATAACAGTGGTTCAGTACAAAGCGGAGAGCGTCCGGTGCTTGTCGTTCAGGCAGACGATTATAACCAGAATGCTCCAACGATTATTGTTGCAGCGGTTACAAGTGTAATCAAGAAAAGATATTTGCCATCACACATTATTCTTGGCGAGGAGTTTGGACTGAAGAAACCGTCAATGGTTCTTCTGGAGCAGATACGGACAGTCAATAGAGAGGATTTGCGTGAATACATAGGTACGGTAGATGACGATAAACTTTTTAGGCAGATAAACGCAACTTTGAAAAAGACTTTTGGACTTTGGGTTTACAAGCCGGAGGGGAAAGAAAATATTCGTTGTCTATGCCCGAAGTGCCTGAATGATTACATCCACAATCCGGACTATATTGTAAGGCGACTTGACCCATTTGCAAAGCGAAAAGACAGATGTGATAAGTGTGATGGGGATGGTTGGGATTATGTTGTTACCGACAGATATTCATCCAAGAAAGAAAAGAGGGGGAGCAATGACAGAAAATAAAATCATTATTCCTATCTGGAAGAAGTCCAATCTTACAGTAGAAGAAGCCGCAGCTTATTGTGGTATTGGCTCAAGAAAATTAAGAGAAATGTCCGACTCGGAGTTTTGCCCTTTTGTTCTTTGGAATGGAAGTAAGCGACTGATTAAAAGAAGAAAACTGGACGAATATCTTGATAATGCGTATTCGATATAGCTGATTTGTAAAGTGTGCGATGGGTCGGTTCGCATAATAGGCTCATCGCTCATTTTAAATTATCATAAGGGCAGAAAAAAACAAGGAGGTGCTTCCGTAATGGCAGATACAGAAAAGATTATCCGAAAAAAATATGATGTGCCGATATGGCATAAGTCTAATTTGACGATTGATGAAGCAGTTGAATATTCTGGCATAGGTAGAGAAAGACTGAGAAAACTAACAAGCCAAGAAGAATGCCCATTTGTTCTTCATATAGGAAATCGTCGAATGATTAAGAGGAGGATTTTTGATGAATACATTGAAAAACTTACTTTCCTTGAATGATGATGAACGCTTACTTGCCGAAGTAAGAACATATCAGGAAAAACTCATAAGCAATGCTGAAGAACCGATATGGGAAAGAAAGTGGCTGACAATCGAAGAAGCCGCAGCATATTCCGGTATAGGAAGAACGAAGTTGCGTGAGTTGTCTAATCAAGCAGGTTGTCCCTTTGCAATATGGATAGGCAATAAAATCCATATTGTGAGGGAACGACTGGACAAATATATAGATAAGCAGTTTAGAATTTAGGAGGACACAATGGCGACAAAAAGAAAAGATAAATCAAGGGTTGTTCTGAAAACCGGAGAGGTTCAGAGAAAAGACGGTACTTATCAATTTAGCTGGCAGGACAGCCAGATGAAAAGAAGATTTGTTTACGCAAGAACTTTAGATGACCTGAGAGAAAAAGAAAAGCGTATTCAGAAAGATAAATGTGATGGTATTAAGACCGAAGCACGATACACAACCATTGATGAATTATTTGACCTTTGGGCAAATATGAAAAGAGGGCTGAAGAATAATACCTTTGAAAATTACAAATATATGTACAATACCTTTGTGCGACCAGTGATTGGAAGTAAAAGAATATCAACGCTGAAGAAATCAGATATTAAGAAATACTACAATTATCTTGTTGATGAAAGAAATTTGAAGCCTTCAACGATTGATAATATACATACGGTTCTTCATCAGGTTTTACAGATTGCTGTCGATGATGACTTCATCAGAAATAACCCGTCAGATAATGTGTTGAGAGAATTGAAAAAAGCACATTGTTTTCAGTCGGAAAAGCGTAGAGCGTTGACGAAACCGGAGCAGGAGCTATTTCTGAATTTCCTGAAAACCCACCCTGTATATGAACACTGGTATCCAGTCTTTGCAGTAATGATAGGAACTGGACTTCGTGTGGGAGAAGTGACCGGATTGAGATGGTGTGATATTGATATGGAAAGTGGAATGATTGATGTTAATCATACTCTTGTATATTATGACCATAGGACTAAGGGAAGTAAAAGCGGCTGTTATTTCAATGTAAATACAACGAAGACTCCGGCGAGTATGAGGCAGGTTCCAATGCTTGGTTTTGTGAGAGAAGCATTTGAACAGGAGAAACAGAAGCAGGAAGATTTAGGACTTCATTGCGAGGTCACGATTGACGGATATACAGATTTTATTTTCATCAATCGTTTTGGTCAGGCACAGCACCAAGCCACACTCAACAAAGCAATCCGAAGAATTATCCGTGATTGCAATGATGAGCAGTTTTTGCACAGTGATGAACCTGATGTGTTACTTCCTCATTTTAGCTGTCACTCGCTTAGACATACATTTACAACAAGAATGTGTGAAGCTGGAGTAAATATAAAGGTTATTCAAGACGCACTTGGACATTCAGACATTTCAACCACACTGAACATCTATGCTGATGTTACAAAGGAAATGAAAGCGGCAGAGTTCAAAGGATTGGATAGCTACTTCATAGTATAATATTGGACTTCACATACGGAGAGAGAACATACAGAGTGTTGTGTGTTCTTTTTTCTTGTTCTGAAGCAGGAAAAGATAAGGCTGCGTTACTTTGATGTGGATTGACATTGTAAATAAGAGAAGTTATAATTTCTTGTATATGACTATGCTCTTGCATATACTACTATCGCCCTACATCATTTACATCATATTTTACATCATTTGCCCGCAAAGTGACTCAAAGTAGAGCAAAAATATGAAGTATGGGGGATAATTGGAATATGGAGAATTTAATAGTATTAACACCAGCTTGGTCGAGTATGAAAGAACCACAAAAAGGGTCCCGACAATGAGATCTCTTGATGCTGACAAGGCTTCCTCAAAGTCAAAAAATGGCACTGATTCAGCACAGGCTGCACCTGTAGTTGAAGAGAAAATTGATTTCTCCAAGGTACAGATTGAGCCGCTGTTCACTGATTATGTAGACTTTGATACTTTCAGCAAGTCAGATTTCAGAGCCGTTAAGGTTAAAGAGTGTGTTGCAGTTCCGAAGAGCAAAAAGCTTCTTCAGTTTACACTGGACGATGGAACTGGCACAGACCGCACCATTTTAAGCGGAATCCACGCTTATTATGAGCCAGAAGAACTGGTAGGCAAGACCTTGATCGCTATCACAAACCTGCCGCCAAGAGCAATGATGGGAATTGAATCCTGTGGAATGCTTCTCAGTGCAATCCACGAGGAAGAAGGAGAGGAAAAACTTCACCTTCTGATGGTTGATAACCACATCCCGGCTGGTGCTAAACTGTATTAATAAAAGAATATCAAAAAATAACACTATGCTTTGTACCAATTTTCGAGAGTTTGTACCAATTTTGTACCAATCATTCGGAGATTTTTGAAGAAGTATGGTAGGATATGTGAATGGAAGAGACTGGAATGAGAGTTCTGGTCTCTTTTTTTGTGTATTCAAATTTGCAACAAGGTGTGAAAGTTTAAATATGCTCATAGAAGGGAGAATTGGAACCAGAGCAGGTTCGGAACATTATGGACAGCATGATAAGAAAATTGTATGACATGGAACTGGAAGAACTGGGACGGAGCGGCTGGCAGAATGAAAAATTACTGTCAGAAGTCAGAAAACTTCTGGAAAAGAACAAGGCTTCTATCCAGGTGGAAGATAAGACTGGACGTGAGGGTGTTGATCTGGCATTTGCAATTGCTGAGATAGGAGAAGAAATTGGTTTTACACAAGGGGGTGTGATCCATTTGGTCACACCCTCCCTAGCTTTGGGACTATTCAGAAAAAATGAAATATCTGGAAATAAACAGGACAATCGTGGTAAAATATGGTATGATAAATTTTGATTAAACAGTCCTTCATTATTTATGCTTGGGAAAAATTACGGGATTCGGGTGAGAACATATGATTATAGATGAAGTCCTGTATGAGCGCTTCTGGAATGGGGAGAAAACAGCGGCAGATGAGTTGGTGCATAGGCATGGGGATATGCTGGTACTGTTTTTGAACAGTTATGTGAAGGATATCCATGAGGCGGAGGATCTGATGATTGAGGCCTTTGCGCAGATGTTTGTGAGGCGGCGGTCGGTATCGGAGGATGGCAGTTTCCGCGCCTATTTATATAAGACAGCAAGGCGTCTTGCAGGAAATGCGATAAAAAAACACAGAGTATATATTGGATTGGAAGAACTTCCTTTCGAGCTGCCGGGGGAGGCTCTGGCTGAGACAAGCCTGTTTGAAAATGAACGGAAGAAGCAGCTTTATGAAGCTATGGAAGAACTAAAACCGGAATACCAGGAAGCTCTGTACCTGGTTTACTTCGAGGACATGAGCTACCAGGGCACTGCAGAAGTCATGGGCAGGTCAGAAAGCCAGATTAAAAATCTGGTTCACAGAGGGAAAAAGAGTCTGAAAGAGCTTCTGGGGAAAAATGGATTTGAGTATTAGAAACCGTCACAGATGAAATGTGGCGGTTTTTTCTATGGAAAAAATAAAAAATTTTAAATTTTTTTCATTTTTAGTGAGAGGATTTTGGATTTGGTGCCTTTTATATAGTATAGAAGAAAAATAGAAAGGAGCAGTGGGAGAATGGGATATGGTTCGGTAATACTTCAAAACGGTGCAGGCGGTTACATTCTGATCGGACTTGGGGCATTTATACTGGGAACGGCAGTAACATTATTCTGTCTTCGGATCAGACAGAAGCAGCGCTCTCACGGGGAGCGGGAAAAACATGGAAATGGATTAGAAAGCAGGAATATGGAGGGAGGAACAAAATGAAGAAAATCGAATTAGCGAAAAAGAGCCGGAAACTATTTTCCGCGATCCTGGCAGGAGCAATGCTCACCACATCTGTGATACCGGAATCCTTTGTCTGGGCGGCTGAGGCAGAGGAAGTACAGGGATTTGGAGACAGTGAGAGCATGGGCTTTGAATCCACACCAGATCCTGTGACTGGGGATGGTGAAGCTGGGGAAAATCAGGAGATTTCAGATTTTCAGGGTGCTTCAGATATTCAAAATGGAAATGATATGGTGGAGATGGAAGAGGGCTTTACAGACGAGATCGCTTCTTTTGGCAGTAATGACAGCGATACCCCTGTAGAATCTGGCTTCCAGAGCCTGGCATCTGTAGAAGAACTGCAGAAGCGGATCAATGCCCTTCCAACTGTGGAAGAATTTCAGAACCTGGCAGATGGTACTACGGTGGACGGAAGCACCTTAAATCAGGCACAGACAGATGTGTATGCAGAAGCACAGGATATTGCGGAGAAACTGGAGCTGCTTTCGGAAAACGAGCAGGGAATGGTGGATGTAAGTAGGCTGGAAGAGCTGTTTGAGTATTTTAATGGGATGACGGAAGAGTTAGCAGATACGCCGACTCCGATTGGTCCAGTTACCTCGGGCAGTGTGACAATTGATCATGGTGGGACATATATAATACAAGGTGGAACATATACAACAAAAAAAACTCCCATTATAATTAAAACTTCAGAAGATGTCACACTGAATATCGTTGGGGATATTGAAATGACGAGAGCACGGTGTTTTATCATCGTAGAGAATGGTTCCCAAAATGTAACAATTTGTAATGATAAGTATACCGTAAATACTGATGCAGGTGGTGTTTTGATTAATAAAGGTAATACATCAACAGTTACTTTTAAAGGTGGTATTTATACACAGGTATTTGGTGGTAGTGCGTATAATAATTATAGCGCATATATGATTTTTAATCGAGGGACTGTTAAGTTCTATGACGTTACACTTAAAACAACGGGTAATGGTAATGATGGTGATGGCACCATTGTGGATAATGCGAATGGGACTGTGAATATTTATGCTGGTACAACTATTGATGGAGGGGCGAAAAATGTTAAGCGTCCATATGCTGTTGTAGAGGGAAATATTTATATGGAGGGAGGTACTATTACATCACAGAGTGGAGAATACTATGGAATATTCGGAAACAATGTTAAGATGGTTGGAGGAATAATAAAAAACTGTCAACATGCAATAATGGGGTATAAAAGTGAAAATATTGTACTTGGGAGCTATGCGACTTTTGAAAATAATTCAGCAGATATTATGCTTCATTTTGAGCAGATATTTACTATACAGGATGATTTTAAGGGAAATGCAAGTGTGTTTATTGGGGAGGATAACCCTTCATTTCCCCGTAGAATTACGACTTCTGGGATATCAAAATCTATGCTTGGCAGGATAACTTCAGTAAATGGTTATTCTGTAAATTATGCTGAGGATGAAAGATACTTGTATTTATGGAAGCATACTCATGATTGGAGTTATTCATCAAATGGTAATAAGATTATTGCAAAATGTTCTGATTCTGAATGTGGTAATGAGTTGGAGCTGTCACTGGCAGCAGAGGATTCCGTTTATTCCGGTGAAGCATATAATGGAGCAACAGTAGAAAATAATATAAGTTATGTTACAGGTAAACCGGCTGATATCGTATATTATCTGGAAGGGGGAAAAACGAAAACAAATGCTTCAAACAGTGGTGCTGCAGGTGAGGGAGCAGCTCCGGTAAATGCAGGGAAATATGTTGTAAAAGTTTCGGTTGGAGGTAAGACAATAAGTGCGGGCTTTGAAATTACAAAGCTGCAGATTACTTCTGTGAAGTTTAATGATTGGGAATATGGACAAAGTGAAAATATACCGGATGTAACGCTTTTGTCTGGTGAAAATGATATTACCTCTTTACTAAACAATGACTCAAACATTACCTATAAATACTACACAGATGCAGATTGTGTAACAAAAACAACCAAGGAGAAAGATGGTGCAAGTGAAAACGGAGGAATACCGAAGAATGCAGGTACTTATTATGTAAGGGCTACGGTGGCTGGGAATAAAAATTATGCAACTGGCAGTGCAACGGCTACATTTACAATTAATAAACGTACAGCAGAATTTACATGGGGTAATACAGAATTTATTTACACAGGTACTGAGCATAGCATAGAAGCAACTGTAAAAAATGCTATTAGTGGAGATCAATTTACACTTGTTTATACTGATAATAAAAAGACAGAAGCTGGAAATTATACAGCCAAAGTTACAGACCTTGGAAACCCCAACTATGAACTGCCAGAAACAGAAAAGGCACAGATTGGTTGGAAGATTACTTATCTTGCAGAGGGAAGTGCTAGTGTTTCAGGAACTAAGGGGAATCATGACTGGTATGTAAGAAGCCCAGTGTCACTTGTACCAGAAGATGGTTATGAAATTTCAACAGATAAGAGTACATGGAGTAATTCTCTTGAGTACAGTGGTCAGGGAGAACATTCTGTAACCTATTATCTGAAAGATGCAAATGGGCACATTACAGATAAAAAAACAGCAACTTTCAAAATTGATACCGAAGCACCAACAGGAGAAATAAAAATTGGAACAAATACATTTAGCAGTTCTCCGAATACGGTTACCTACGGCTACTGGTTCAGGGACAATGCCGATGTTGATATCACAGGAGCAGATTCTACTAGTGGAACTGCCTCAATAGAATACCAAAAGGTGAGGGCAGATGAATCATACGATGTAAATGGCACATGGGTTACATGGGACGCGGCTAATAAACTTTCCCTGACAGAAAGCGGCAAATACGTGATTTATGCACGCATTACAGATAATGCAGGAAACCAGACAGTCATCAATTCAGATGGAGTGGTTGTATTTAAAGATTCTGTAGTAGTGGATTCTTCTATCGACTACACAAGAACAACTAAGACTTCCGTGGACGCGGAAGTAATGCTGAATGGAAATACAGTAGCGTCTGTAAGAAACGGAGAAACCACTTTAACTGCAGGAAAGGAATATACAGTTTCTGCAGATAAAATTACATTCAGTGGAGACTATCTTGATACTTTGGCAGTTGGATCTCATACAATGACCGTTACATACAATTCCCTGGGAGTAACGGAGTATACAGGCGGTGACAAGCCTGCTGACAGCCAGATCACAGTAAATGTAAAACATCAGACTGCAAATATAGAAATCACAAGTGTTTTGGATAAAGAGTATGATGGACAGCCTGCAGATCTGGAATATACAACCAACAGCAATGCCAATGTCAAAGTTGAGTACAACGTAAATGGAACCTGGCAGACAGAAGCTCCGACATATGCTGGTACTTATGAAGTAAAGGTAAGTGTACCTGAAAACGGTGATTTTGCCGCTGCTTCAGATACGAAGACCTATACCATTAAGCAAAGAGAGGTGGTAATTTCCGGAATTACCGCAAATGCGAAGGTATATGATGGAAATGCGAATGCAGAACTGGATTACAGCAAAGCGGTATTTACAGGCTTGGTTAAGGGAGACACCCTTACGGTAAGTGCGGAAGGCACATTTGCTGACAGTAATGCAGCCAAAGGAAAAACAGTTACGATCACAAATCTGATACTGAGCGGCGTTTCAGCAGATAACTATGTCCTGGCTGCTAACGGACAGCAGACAAGTACCACAGCTGATATCAATCCGAAAGAGATTACCGTTACCATCACACCAAACGGTGGAACCTACGAAGGAACCATTACCCCGGCAAAAGCCACTTTAAACGGACTGGCAGGAAAAGATGATCCTACAATCACCCTGACTTATACTGGTACAGCAAATGATGGTACACCAGCGGATGGAAAAGTACCGTCTAAGGCAGGAACTTATACGGTGACTGCTTCCATCAACGACAGCAACTACAGCCTGAAAGAAGAGGGAAGTTCTGCTAAATTTATAGTAGAAAAGGCATATCCACAGTTAAGCATTTCCGCTGTGACAGACAAGAATTATGGAGAAGAAGCCTTTAAGCTGGGAGTAAGCAATAAAGGTGACGGTTCTAAATCCTATGCGAGCAGTAATGACAAGGTTGTAAAAGTCGATGAAAATGGAACCGTAACCATTGTTGGGGCTGGGAAAGCAACCTTAACAGTTTCCCTTGTAGAGTGCGCGAACTATACTAAAGATCAGAAAGAAGTTACCGTAACTGTTAAAAAGATTAATCATAGCCTTGTGGTGACGAAGCTTACTTATGAAGTAACTTACGGAGATCCAGTGTTCAAAATTGCAGCAAATGCAGAAGATACAGAGTCCGGTATTCATTTTACAAGTGATAACGAAAATGTTACCACAGTAAGCGCGGATGGAACAGTAACCATTAAAAATGCAGGAACCGCTAAGATTACAGTTTCCATGGATGAGAGCCAGAATTTCCTTGCAGTTTCCAAAGAAGTGACTGTAACCGTTGCTCCGAAAGAAATAACCGTAACCCCAGACAATGCTTCCAAGGTTTATGGGGAAAGTGATAAGGAATTTACTTACACTCCAAGCGGCCTGGTAGGAGAAGATACCCTTTCCGATATCACACTGTCAAGAGCAGAGGGCGACAACGTTGGAACCTATGAGATTACAGCATCCCAGAAAAAAGATGCGAACCCGAATTATAGTGTGAAATTTAACAAAGGAACATTTACGATCAATCCGAAAGAGATTACGGTTACGATCACACCAAACGGCGGAACCTATGATGGAAACATTATCTCAGCAGCTGCTGTTTTAAATGGTCTGGTAGGAGAGGATAAGCCAGAGATTATTTTGATCTATGCAGGCAAGGCAAACGACGGAACAGAGGTAAATGGAACTAAGACACCGGTTCTTGCAGGAACTTATACAGTAACCGCGTCTATTACAGACAGCAATTATAACCTGAAAGCAGAAGGCACAACCGCGGAGTTTGTTGTCACAAAAGCAACCCCAGGGCTTAGTGTAGCTGCTGTGTCAGACAGGAGCTATGGTGAGGGAGCCTTTAAGCTGGGAGTAAGCAATAAAGGTGATGGTTTAAAATCTTATGTAAGCAGTAATGAAAAGGTTGTAACTGTAGATGAAAAAGGAACTGTAACGATTGTTGGTGCAGGAACTGCAACTTTGACAGTATCTCTTGCTGAGAGTGCGAATTATACCGCGGATAGGAAAGCGGTTACAGTAACCGTTGCTCCGAAGGAAATAACGGTTACTGCTGATAATCAGAAGAAGATCGCTGGTGAGGCAGATCCTGTTCTGACCTATACAGCAGATGGCCTGGTGGGAGAAGACACCCTGTCCGGAATTACTGTGAAACGAAAAGCTGGTGAAAAAGTGGGAACCTATGCGGTCACAGTTTCCCAGAAGGCAGGCGCCAACTCGAATTACAGGATTACATTTAAGAAAGGTATTTTCACAATCCAGCAGGCTGACCAGTCAAAACTGAAAGGAAAAGATGTTTACCGTCTGAAACTCCCGGTATTTTTGGCAAAAGGAAAAGCAAAGAAGAACAGCATTGTTCTTTCCTGGAAGAAATATACTGGTGCAACAGGCTACGATGTTTACTGGCGCTACTGTGATGGCAGTATAAATTATAAAAAAGTTGGAACTGTCAAAAATGGAAAACTTTCCATAACCCATAAGAAACTGAAGAAAGACCGTGAATATAAGTACTTTATTGCTGCTTATAAAATGGTGGAAGGAAGAAAGATCTATATTGCCAAATCCAATGGCGTGCATGTTGCCATGAAAAAGGCTGCAACAACAAACGTGGCTTCCATTAAAGTGAATAAGAAAAAGGTTACTTTGGCAGTTGGAAAAACTTTTACGTTGAAGTGCGAGATCAAAGCCGAAAACAGCAGCAAAAATCTGGTTTTCCACACCAGTTCCTACCGCTATTACACCACCAACAGCAAAGTGGCAACAGTAAGTAAAGCGGGAGTAATCAAGGCAAAAGGCAAAGGCACCTGCAATATATACGTGCTGGCAAACAACGGGGTGTACAAAAAAGTGAAGGTAAAAGTGAAATAAGGAGAATGGAAATGCGAACAGAACAGGAACGGATGGAACTGATTCGTAAAAGAACATTGGAAATACGAAAAAAAGAGAAAAAGCGCAGACAGCGGATCATTGATATGGGATGTGCAGCTGCCTGTGTGCTCCTAATCATCTGTCTGGGCATGTTAATGCCTCAGATAACTGCTCAGATAGAGGGTACAAGGATGGATGGTGTCTTTGGGGGAGCTGCCAGCATTTTTGGCACAAACAGTGCACAGGGGTATATCGTGATGGGAATAATCTGCTTTTTCATAGGAGTCTGCGTAACAGTCCTTTTATATCGGTTACATAGAAAAGCAGAAAGGGATCATTTCGATGAATTTTGAAATTATTGATAACCTGTTTCAGGTTCTGGTATTGTTTAGCGCAATGGCAGCCTCTGCCGTAACCGCCTGTAAGAGGAAAAGCAGAGATTTTCTGCTCCTTGCAGGCGGCTATGGCTGCTTTATGATGGGGACACTTTACTATGTACTGCATCTCATCATTACCGGGGATATCCCACAGATCTTTTATGTGGCGGAAATCTCCTGGCTGGCGGCATATCTGTTCTTTCTATCTCTTTCTTTATCCAGAAGAAGCACAAAGGGAAATTTTCCAGGTGTTATTTCCATTTTCTGTGCGGTGTTGATTATGTGTTTGATTTTTGTTTTTCAGATATTCGGGCCAGCGTTGCTTTTTTCTCTTTGCTTTGCCGTTACAGAAGGGACAATTGTTCTTAGATGTATGGAAGTGATCAGAAGAGAACGAAAGAAATATCTGCTGGACTCAATCCTGCTGCTTGTATCCTGGCTGCAGGTTGCATTATACATCGTATCTGAATTTTTATCAGATTATACCCGGTTTAATTTTTATTTTGTGGTAGATATGGTGCTGACACTTACGATGGCGTCCATGTATTTTGCCCTTCTAAGAGAGGTTGAGCGTGAATGAGTTACTATATTGAGAATATTTTCCTGTGTTTGGCAGTTCCGCTTATTTTAAGCATGCTATTCCGAAAAGGGAGGCAACGGACATTTACCACATTTGTGATTCTTGGAATGGGATGCTGCCTCTTATCAGCTTATGTGAGCAGCTTTTTTGCCGGATATTACCATGCAGGCACTGCCGCCGCTGTAATGGAAATTACTCCTGTGTGCGAGGAAGTGATGAAGTTTCTTCCGCTTTTGTTTTATCTGCTGGTATTTGAACCGGATAAACAGGAGGTGATATCTCCGGCAATCGGAATCGCGGTTGGATTTGCTACATTTGAAAACGTATGTTATCTTATAGAAAACGGTGCAGCTGATTTTTACGATATTCTGATCCGCGGAGTATCGGCTGGTTCCCTTCATCTTCTGTGTGGAATTGCACTCAGCTGTGGAATTGCTTATGTATTTCGAAAGAAGTGGATTATGGTTACTGGGACCATCGGTGCACTTGGGGCCTGTGTGGTTTTTCATGGGATTTATAATATACTGATCACAGCAAAAGGCAGATGGAATCTGATCGGATATCTGTTTCCGATATTTTTAATCTTTGCCTTTCTGGTCGTTAAAAAATCGCGGTTTTATAAGAAAATTGAATTCGAATAAAATCAATCAAAATAGCAAAAATAAATGCCCTTGCAAGTAAACTTGCAGGGCATTACAGAATTGCTGTTTTTTTTACAGCTTTTCACTTTTTCTGCTGTAAACATTATCATTATGATTGCAACTCTACCCAAAACTTATTATAATAAGAATCATGAAAAGCAACACAGCAAGGAGGAACTTATGAAAAAGATTAAAAAACTGACATCCCTATTATTTTGCTGTCTGTTTTTATATCTGCTGGCATTTCCAGGACAGGTACAGGCAGCCTCTCTCACCCCTACTGCGCAAGATAACCTTAGTGTTAAATTAAGGCGTTCTTCTGACCTTATTTCTATTTCCAACGGCTATATGCGAGTATTCCGCAAAACAAACAGCGTCGGTATTGAATACTATGACAACAGCCTGCAGATTACAGACAAAAGAGAAATTCCCATGGAGCTTCCTTTATGGGGTGGTTTTTATGCAGGATCTGATGGATATTACCTGGTAGAGGGACAAAATAACACCGCCGAAGATAATTCCGCCGAGGTAATCCGTGTCATCCGATATGATACAAACTGGAATCGCAGCGGTGCGGCTTCCATTACAAGCAATCCGGATTTATTTGGAGGAGAGGTTCGCTATCCATTCGATTACGGATGTGTGGAAATGACAGAAACCAACGGAACTCTCTATATTGTAACCGGCCATGAAGGCTATGTAGATAAATCTGTTGGACAGGGACATCAGGGATTCCTTATGATTGCCGTTGACCAGGCTTCCATGACCGGAAAGATCGTAAGCTGTGATCTGTGGCACTCCTTTGCCCAGTATATCAAATCGCAGTCCTCTTATCTGTATGTTCTGGAGCAAAGCGAGGGTTCCCGCTGTACCCAACTTTCCAGATACGACAGTTCCACCCTTGATGAAAAAACTATCGAGCTTCTTCCTTATGGTGGTTCCCGTACTTCCGTATGGGCACTGAACTGCTACGCAAGCGTAGATGGTATGGCTGTTTCTGCTGACAGTGTACTGTGTATCGGAACGACCATCGACCAGTCCCAGTATGACAATGTGACAAGTGACACTCCTCATAATATTTACCTTACAATTACTCCTGTTTCCGATTTTTCAAAAGAAGCAACCTCTGTAAAATACCTTACCAACTACACTGGCAATGGAAAGAGTTTTATGGGGGTAAAGATCACTCCAATCACAGAAAACCGTTTCATGATTTCCTGGGAAGAATATGAAAATACAGACGATTCTTCGTCAGAAAATTACGCATCTGCTGATGATTCGCTTTCTTCCAGTACTCTTCATTACCTCTTTGTTGATGGTAAGGGAAATGTACTTAGCAGGGAATACACCACTGCTGCGCCCGTATCCGACTGCCAGCCTGTCGTTAAAGATTCCAAGGTTGTTTACTACGCCTCCAATGCCAATACTGTTAATTTTTACTCTATTGATGCAAATGACGGCACAGCCTCCAAAAAGATTTACCGTACTGCAGGTGAAAATGCTACCTGGGATTTTGCAAATGGTGTTCTCACCATTTCCGGTCAGGGTGCACTTAATATCTCCACGGATGAAAACGATCGTTTCCCCGTTTCTTCCACTTAGGGCGGCTACAGTTTCTGGAGCGGCACGGCATGGAAGTCCATGAAAAATCAGGTAAAAAAAATAGTTATAAAATCCGGGATTACCAGTATTTCAGAAAATGCATTTAATTATCTGCCCAATCTGAAGGAAGTCGTAATTGAAAACGGTGTCCACACTATTGGAAAGGAAGCTTTTGCTTTCTGCTCTAATCTTGAAACAGTCACTCTGCCAGACAGCGTAATCAACATCGGGGATGACATTGTATGGGAAGGCTCCTACTGGTATTCCGGCGGTCATGTATACTACGCCACCATTTATGCCTCCTCTAACTCAGCTGCCATTACATATGCACGTAAGAACAACATTGGTTATGCCTGCGACCTTTCTCAGGCATCTGTAACCGGAGTTAAAGCGACTTATGCTTATACTGGAAAAGCTCTAAAACCAGTTCCAACTATTACTCTTGGAAAGCAAAAACTTATAGAAGGACAGGATTATAAAGTTACCTACAGCAATAACAAAAAAGTCGGAACTGCCACTGTAACCATTACAGGCCAGAACAACTATTTTGGAACTATTACCTTAGATTTCCAGATTACCTCAAGTTCAAATAACAAAGATGATAAACCTCAGACTACAGTAGTGAAATCCTTCAGTGATTCTTACAATGTTTACACAGTTAATAAAAATGGTACCTCTGTTACTTTAAAGCGGTCAAAGTCCAAAGCCATCACGACTGCAGCAATTCCTTCCTCTGTGAAGGCAAACGGTCGGACCTATAAAGTCACAGCCATTGCTTCCGGAGCTTTCAAAAACTGCCGGAAGCTAAGACAAGTAACCATTGCCAGGAATATTTCTTCCATCGGCACCAGTGCTTTCCAGGGCTGCAGTGCTTTACGGACTGTAAAGATTGGCTCCAAAGTTTTTTCCATTGGCAAAAAAGCATTCTACGACTGCAAGGCCCTTACTTCTGTCAGCATTCAGTCCAAGAAGCTTACCTCCGGTACCGTAGGAAAAAGTGCTTTCACCAAAGCCGGCAGAAACAACTACAAGAAGCTGAAAGTAAAAGTACCAGCAAGCAAGCTTTCCGCCTACAAAAAGCTCTTCAAGAGTAAGGGACTTTCTGCAAAAGCAAAAATCAGTAAATAAGCCATTTTTCTTTATGAAGCAGCTGCCATATAACAAATGAAGCCGGTGTTTAAAAACACCGGCTCAGACTGTAGACAAACTTGGTGTTGGGGATTATGGCCAGCACCATTTTTCTTTTAAAACTTCTTTTCTTTTTATTTTCTTCAAAATCAACAAAAATCTGGCTGTGTTCCAACCTCGTTTTTCCAGAATCTTTGAAAAGATCTGCTCAAAAAGGTCTGTATCTTTGAAACGGCGG
>OHJX01000203.1_pt1 | contig 29959 bp, 26 predicted proteins | sample 1568671 | NCBI WGS metagenome assembly OHJX01 (sample SAMEA3879589, study PRJEB24766) | human gut metagenome | biome: human-associated habitat; feature: feces | place: USA | collected 1985/1987 | reverse complement strand
TCTAAAATCGTTTGATGCCAGCCAGTACGGAGGAGCGCCGCTTCTTGGACTTAAGGGACTGGTAGTAAAGAGTCACGGAAGCGCTACTGCCAATGAAATCAGAAATTCTATTTTCCAATGTATTACTTTTACACAGGAAGATATTTGCGGAAAGATCAGAGAGCATATTACCACAGAAAAAAAGGGGGAAGTATAAGAAATGGAACTGGAAAAATTGCAGAATATTATTGCCGAGGTATTGAATGTGGACGCCGGAGAGGTGACGATGGATACCACATTTACAGAGGATCTGGGAGCAGATTCTCTGGATGTATTTCAGATCCTCATGGGTGTGGAAGAGGCGTTTGATATAGAGATTCAGGAGGAAGACGCAGAACAGATCGTGTCGGTAGGCGACGCGGTAGAGGCTATCCGGAAAGCTATTCAGTAAGGAAATAGAGCGGCTGTTGTATGAATTGTTTTCAGAAATGTGGATGGACAATCCGTGCAGCAGCTTTTGTTGTATAAAAACGTGTCAGGAGGAATTATGAGAAATATACAGGAACTTGAGAAAAGAATCGGCTATGTGTTTCGCAACAGAAAATTAATTTGTACGGCTTTGCGGCACAGCTCTTATGTGAATGAGCACCGGATGAAACGGTTGGAATGTAATGAGCGTTTGGAATTTCTGGGAGACGCCGTTTTAGAGCTGGTAAGCAGTGAATATCTGTTTGCCGCCTACCCCCAAATGCCGGAGGGAGAGCTTACCCGTCTGCGAGCAAGTCTGGTCTGCGAGCCCACGCTGGCATTTTGTGCCCGGGAAATCAATCTGGGAGATTATCTGAGCCTTGGAAAGGGCGAGGAGCTGACCGGAGGGAGACACAGGGATTCTGTCACATCCGACGCTATGGAAGCGGTAATTGGAGCTTTGTATCTGGATGGTGGATTTGCTAGTGCAAAAGAGTTCATTTTAACATTTGTTTTAAATGATATAGAACATAAAAAACTCTTTTTCGATAGCAAGACCATCTTTCAGGAAATGGTGCAGGGAAATTTTGCAGGAGAGATCACGTATCATCTGCTGGGAGAAGAGGGACCGGATCACGATAAAACCTTTTCCGTGGAGGTATGCATCGGAGAAAAATCTGTGGGAGAAGGCAAGGGAAGAACGAAGAAGGCGGCGGAACAGATGGCTGCTTATCATGGAATTATGAAGATTCAGGCAGGTGACATATGTATTTAAAGAGCATTGAGGTACAGGGTTTTAAATCTTTTGCCAATAAGATTCTTTTTGAATTTCATAATGGGATTACCGGGATTGTGGGACCTAACGGCAGTGGAAAAAGTAATGTAGGCGATGCGGTCCGCTGGGTGCTGGGCGAACAGAGTGCCAAACAGCTCCGCGGCGGAAATATGCAGGATGTTATTTTTTCCGGTACGGAGACAAGAAAGCCTCTGGGATTTGCCTCGGTAGCTATCACACTGGATAATTCCGATCACAAATTGGATATTGAGTATGAAGAGGTGACGGTAACCAGAAGGCTGTACCGTTCCGGGGAGAGTGAGTATCTGTTAAATGGAACTTCCTGTCGTTTGAAGGATATCAATGAGCTTTTTTATGATACAGGTATCGGAAAAGAAGGATATTCCATTATCGGTCAGGGACAGATTGATAAAATCTTAAGCGGTAAGCCGGAAGAGCGGAGGGAACTTTTTGATGAAGCTGCAGGAATCGTAAAGTTTAAGAGAAGGAAGAATACGGCCTTAAAGAAGCTGGATGAGGAACAGCAGAATCTGGTGCGTGTTACAGATATTCTCTCGGAGCTGACCCGGCAGCTGGGACCTTTGGAGCGACAGTCCGAGACTGCCAGAATTTATCTGAAAAAGAGAGAAGAGCTAAAGGTTCTGGATGTGAATATGTTTCTGGTGGAGACGGAACATATGCGGGAACAGTTGAAAGATGTGGAGCAGAAATATCAGGCTGCCCAGGAAGAATTGTCCCAGATCCAGTCGGATTTTGAGAAAACAAAGGCAGAATACGAAGAAATCGAAAAGAAGCTGGAAGAACTGGATGAAAAGATACAGACTTCCCGGGAACAGTCCGGGGAGAACGCCCTGAAAAAACAGCAGTTGGAAAATAGTATTGAGCTGTTGAAGGAACAGATCAAGGCGGCGAAACAGAGCGATCAGCACTATCAGGAGCGGGGCGCTTCGATCCGGCAGGAGCTGGAAAAAAGGAAAGAAGAAGAAAAAAATCATCAGGAAGATGAGGAAAAGCTGGAACAGCAGCTTCAGGATATCACAAAGAAACGGGAAGAACAGAGAGAAAAGCTTTCCGCACTCCATAAGGAAATGGAAGCATGTTCCCGGATCATCGAGGAAGGAAAAAATGAGATCATTGAGCTTTTGAATCGGAAAGCATCTACCAAAGGAAAGATGCAGCGATACGACGCTATGTTGGAGCAGATCGGGATTCGCAAGGCTTCTTTGAGTCAGAGAATCCTCAAATTAAAAAGTGATGAATCGGAACAACAGGAAATTATAAAAGAGCATCAGGAAAAATACCAGGAGATCAGCGGGCAGATGGATCAGCTGAATCAGTCCTATCAGAAGACGGAGCAGGAAATGGTTTCCATCCGAAAGTTGCTGGAGGATCAGAACCGACAGATGGAGATCGGTCAGACAGCTTATCACCGGGAGGAATCCCGTCTGGAATCTCTGAAAAATATCACCGAGCGATATGAGGGATATGGAAACAGTATTCGAAGGGTGATGGAGCAGAAAGATCGGCGTCCGGGCATTCACGGGGTAGTTGCAGATCTGATCCGGGTGGAAAAGCAGTATGAGGTGGCGATAGAGACGGCTTTGGGAGGCAGTATTCAGAATATTGTCACGGACAATGACCAGACAGCCAAGCATATGATCGAATTTTTGAAAAAGAACCGTTACGGAAGGGCTACATTCCTGCCCCTTACCAATATGCGAAGAAGCAGTTTTACCAATGGGGCTGCGCTGCGGGAGCAGGGAGTGATCGGGCTGGCAGACACGCTGGTGGAGGCGGATGAGACCTATCATACTCTTCTGTCCCAGATTTTGGGGAGAACGCTGGTGGTGGATACGATCGACCACGCCATTGCTATTGGAAGGAAATATAACCACAGTCTGAGAATCGTTACGCTGGAGGGAGAATCCTTAAGCCCCGGCGGTTCCATGACAGGCGGAGCATTCCGAAACAGCAGTAATCTTCTGGGAAGACGGCGGGAGATCGAAGAATTGGAATCCAGCGTGGCTTCTCTGAAAAGCGATATGGTGAAGATGCAGGAAGCCATTGCCAGAAATCGGGAAGACAGAAATCGAAAAAGAGATTATCTGACAGAATTGACGGAACAGCTTCAAAAATTGCAGCTTGCTCAGAATACAGAAAAGATGAATATTTCTCAGGCAGAGACCCGGATTCGGGAAATCCGCGGGGGATATGGACAGCTGAAATCCGAAGGAAGAGAGATCGAAGGTCAGATTCAGGAAATCAAAGGAAACAGTTCTCTGATTCAAAAAGAGATGGAAGAGTCGGATCTTAAAGAAAAAGAGCAGGAAACTATAATCGGGGAACATCAGAAGATTCTGGAGGAACAGCAGGAGCAGGAAGCAGAAAATACGAAGCTGCTCAATGAAATCCAGCTGGAGTACGCTTCCATGGAGCAGAAACGAAGTTTTGCCCGGGAGAATATTCTGCGTATCCGGCAGGAAGAAAAAAGTCTGAAACAGGAGCTGGAGCATCTGATGCTGGCGATGGAAGAGGGAAGTCAGGAAATGACTCGAAAAGAGGGAGAAATCCTGGAAATTGAGAAGACCATTGCGGAAGCGGGAAGAGTGCAGCAAGAAGACGAGCAGAAGATGCAGCGCTATCTGGAAGAAAAGGAAGGGCTGAACAGCCATCATAAAACCTTCTTCCAGCGGCGGGATGAACTGTCCAGCCATATCAGTCTGATGGATAAAGAGTGCTTCCGCCTGAACAGCCAGAAGGAAAAGCTGGAAGAACGGCAGGAAGGCCAGATCAGCTATCTGTGGGAGGAATATGAGATCACACCCAGCAAAGCTGCAGATTATCGCATGGAAGAAATTCCTGAGAGGACAGTGATTCGAAAGGATATTGCTGAATTAAAGGATTCCATCCGTAAGCTGGGAAATGTAAACGTCAATGCCATTGAGGAATATAAGGAGCTTTCTGAGCGTCATACATTCTTAAGCAGTCAGCATTCCGATCTGGTGGAGGCGGCAGAAACCCTCAAAAAAATTATTGCAGAGCTGGATGAAGGGATGCGTAAGCAATTTGCAGAGAAATTTGAACAGATCTGTATAGAATTTGATAAAGTGTTCAAACAGCTTTTTGGCGGCGGAAAAGGTACGCTGGAGCTGATGGAAGAGGAAGATATTCTGGAAGCAGGCATTCGGATCATTTCGCAGCCCCCGGGAAAGAAGCTTCAGAATATGATGCAGCTTTCCGGTGGAGAAAAAGCGCTGACGGCCATTGCTTTATTATTTGCTATTCAGAATCTGAAACCGTCTCCCTTCTGTCTGCTGGATGAGATTGAGGCGGCGCTGGATGATTCCAATGTCACCCGGTTTGCCCAGTATCTTCACAAGTTGACAAAAAACACACAATTTATTATTATTACACATAGAAGAGGAACCATGAATGCGGCGGACCGCCTCTATGGAATTACCATGCAGGAAAAGGGTGTGTCCACGCTGGTATCGGTAAATCTGATAGAAAATCAGTTGGATGAATAAAAGTGAGGAATGGATATGTCAGAGGAAAAGAAAGGATTTTTCAGGCGTCTGGTGGACGGTCTGGCAAAAACGAGAAATAATATTGTAGCGGGAATTGATTCTATTTTCAGCGGATTTTCCAGTATCGATGAAGATTTTTATGAAGAGATCGAGGAAATTTTGGTGATGGGCGATATCGGTATCAATACCACAACAAAGATTATTGAACATCTGAAAGAAGAAGTGGACGAGAAAAAGATCAAAGACCCGGCAGAGTGCAAACAGCTGCTGATCGATGAGATCAAGCGCCAGATGGATGTGGGAGATACGGCGTATGAGTTTGAACACAGAAAATCAGTGGTGCTGGTGATCGGAGTGAACGGCGTTGGCAAAACTACTTCCGTAGGGAAGCTGGCGGGCAAATTAAAAGATCAGGGCAAAAAAGTGATCGTAGCCGCGGCAGATACCTTTCGGGCGGCAGCAGGAGAGCAGCTAAACGAATGGGCGCACCGGGCAGGTGTGGACTTGATCGGAGGACAGGCAGGAGCAGATCCGGCAGCTATCGTCTATGATGCAGTGGCGGCTGCAAAGGCGAGAAATGCTGACGTCCTTCTGTGCGATACGGCGGGAAGACTTCACAATAAGAAGAATCTGATGGAAGAACTGAAAAAGATTTACCGGGTGCTGGAAAGAGAATATCCGGACGCCTATCTGGAAACGTTGGTGGTGCTGGATGGAACGACAGGACAGAATGCGCTGGCGCAGGCGCGGCAGTTTAAAGAAGTGGCAAATGTGACGGGAATTATTCTTACCAAATTAGACGGAACTGCCAAGGGCGGTATCGCCGTAGCGATTCAGGCAGAACTGGATATTCCGGTAAAATATATCGGTGTAGGAGAAACCATTGACGATCTGCAGAAGTTTGACGCAGATCAGTTTGTAAATGCATTGTTCAATGTGAAAGATGAGGGATAAGCGATGTTGACATTGGAAAAGTTTGAAGAAGCGTCAGAAGTGGTAAAACAGGTCACCCAGGAGACGAAGCTGGTATATAGCGATTATTTCAGCCAGATGACAGAAAATAAAGTATACCTGAAACCGGAAAATATGCAGAGAACGGGAGCTTATAAACTGCGGGGCGCTTATTATAAGATCAGTACCCTTACGCAGGAGGAAAGAGAGAAGGGGCTTATTACTGCATCAGCAGGAAATCATGCGCAGGGTGTCGCTTATGCGGCAAAGGCGTTCGGAGCAAAAGCAGTGATCGTCATGCCAACCACAACCCCTCTGATCAAAGTGGAGAGAACTAAGAGCTATGGGGCGGAAGTGGTACTTTACGGGGATGTGTATGACGAGGCCTGCGCTCATGCCTATGAGCTGGCAGAAGAGCATGGATATACCTTTATCCATCCGTTTGACGATCCGGCAGTTGCCACAGGACAGGGAACGATCGCCATGGAGATTATTAAAGAACTTCCGCTGGTAGATTACATTCTCGTACCGGTGGGCGGAGGCGGACTGGCTACGGGCGTTTCCACGCTGGCAAAGCTTTTGAATCCGAATATCAAGGTGATCGGTGTGGAGCCGAAAGGAGCAAACTGTCTGCAGGTGTCCGTGGATAAAGGCGAAGTTACAACCTTGCCCCGGGTGAACACGATTGCGGACGGTACGGCAGTAAAAACGCCGGGAGAGCATATTTTCCCCTATCTTCAGAAAAATCTGGACGATATCCTTACCGTAGAAGATGACGAACTGATCGTAAGCTTTTTGGATATGGTGGAAAATCATAAGATGATCGTGGAAAATTCCGGTCTTTTGACAGTGGCAGCGCTGAAACATCTGAACGTAAAGAATAAGAAGATCGTTTCCGTGTTAAGCGGCGGCAATATGGATGTGATCACAATGGCGTCGGTGGTGCAGATGGGACTCATCCAGAGAGACAGAATCTTTACCATTTCTGTTCTTCTTCCGGATCGCCCCGGAGAGCTTACGAAGGTGTCTCAGCTGATCGCTCAGCAGCAGGGAAATATCATCAAACTGGATCATAACCAGTTCTACAGCACCAACAGAAATGCAGCGGTGGAACTGAAGATCACGATGGAGGCTTTTGGAACAGACCATAAGCAGCAGATCGTGGGAGAATTGGAAAAACAGGGATATCGGCCGAAACTGATTCGACCGAATCTGTAATTAAGAAAAGAAACTTTAGAGAATGGAGCTGTCGCTGGAGACATGATTCAGAAATATTCTGGATATGTACGTAATGCGACAGCTCCATTTTGATTTATTTTACCGTGATCAATTCATATTCCCGGGTTCCCAGTCCCAGTTTTTCCGCATGTTCAATTGCGGACATCCAGTTCGTCTCCGGGCTTACTTTGTGGAAATGATCTCCTTCATGGTGCTGGTGTTCACCCAGAACGCTGTTGGAAATAACGGGCTGTTTGTTGACAGCATCGGCGCATGCCATATCCAGAGCTACCGGATCGAAGGATGCAAAGAATCCCACGTCAGGAACGATGGCTGCGTCATTTTCTGCATGACAGTCACAGTAAGGAGAGATATCGATGACCATGTTGATATAAAAAGCAGGTCTGCCGTCTACGACAGCTTTTGTGTATTCTGCAATTTTCTTGTTCAAAATATCATTGGATTCGTCAGATGCAGGATTTACAGCGTCGTGAGGACAGACGCCGATACATCTTCCGCAGCCCACGCATTTGTTATGGTCGATAGAAGCTTTTTTGTCTGTTACCGTAATGGCGTCATGGGCGCAGATCTTGGTACACATTTTACAGCCTACACAGTCCTCCTGATTTACGTGAGGCTTTCCAGCGCTGTGCTGTTCCATTTTACCAGCCCGAGAGCCGCATCCCATACCAACATTTTTCAGGGCTCCGCCAAAACCGGTAGCTTCATGTCCTTTAAAATGTGCCAGAGAAATAAAGATGTCCGCATCCATAACGGCGCGTCCGATCTTGGCTTCTTTGACATATTCGCCTCCTTCTACAGGAACCAGCGCCTCATCCGTTCCTTTCAGACCGTCGGCTATGATCACATGGCATCCGGTGGAGAAAGGAGAAAATCCATTTTCATAAGCGCTGTCCATATGATCCAGCGCATTTTTTCTTCCGCCTACATACAGGGTGTTGCAGTCTGTAAGAAACGGCTTTCCGCCAAGCTCTTTTACAGTATCCGCAACTACTTTTGCATAATTGGGACGGAGAAATGCCAGATTGCCGGGCTCTCCGAAGTGCATTTTAATGGCAGTATATTTTCCGTCAAAATCAATGTTTTCGATACCGGCCTTTTTGATCAGGCGTTTCAGTTTGTCCAGAAGTCCGTTGTCAAATCCGGTTCTCATGCTGGTATAGTATACTTTTGATTTTTCCATAAAGAATCCTCCTTAAATAAATCTTTCTAATATAAAGAATACTCTATACAAATAAAAATGGCAAGAACATATTTTTGCAGAACACCATTACCGGAGGCGCTTTGAAATGACGGAAGCTATAAGAGAAAATCCGTCATACTGACTGAGACAGGAGGATTTTTCTGGTATTTTTACGCTTGCGTCAGAAAGGGAGCTGGGGTATATTTATAAAAAAGAAATGCAGAAAAATAAATACAGTGAAAGTATTGGAGGGATACATAAATGCTGGAAGAGTATAACAAGGCGTATAAGCTTGGAAAAAAAGATTATCAGGCCAGAATGATGAAGGGAGAAAAGCCTACGTTAGAGGTGCTGGACGATATTCTGCCTGCCCGGGGATCCTGTTCAGAAGTTTCTCTGGGACTGGTTCAGATTCCCATGGAGCAGATTGTGGGAACAAAAACAGAATCCAGAAGCAATGCCTTTGCAGGGAATTTTATGCCCATTCTGCGTGAAAATACAGAATTTGCCTATAAGTGGGCAGTTCTTGGAGAAAGTCATGTAAACGAAGGGATTCGTGACCCGATCAAGGCCTATGAATACATGAATAAATTTTATGTGGAGGAAGGAAATAAAAGGGTCAGTGTTCTGAAGTACTATGACGCTGTTTCTGTTCCGGGTGTTGTTACCCGTATCCTTCCGCCGAAAACAGAAGAAAAGGAAAATAAGATTTATTATGAGTTTGTGGACTTTTACGAGCTATCCAAAGTAAACTACATATGGTTTACAAAGGAGGGAAGCTTTGCCAGACTGCAGAACCTGATTGGGAAAGGACCAAAAGAGGTCTGGGATGATGATGACAAACTGAATTTCAGCTCTGTTTATTCCAGATTTGCTCTGGAGTTTGAGGCAGCAGGAGGAAAAAAGCTTTCCATTACAGCCGGGGATGCTTTTCTTGCCTTTATTACTGTTTACGGCTATCAGGCCGTATGCCGCAAAACTGTTGCAGAGCTGAAGCAGCTTGTCAATAAAAGCTGGGAGGAATTTAAGCTTCTGGAGCATGACAACGAGATCGATCTGAAGATGGATCCCAACAGGGAAAAGAAGCCTTTGCTCAGCAGACTTCTCACAGGCTCCACCAAGCTGAAGATTGCCTTTATCTATGCGAAAACTCCCGGTTCCTCCGCATGGACCTATGCTCATGAACTGGGGCGTCTTCATCTGGAACAGACATTTCCGGATGAAGTTACTACCATGTGCTATGAAAACATCGTTCCGGAGCTTGCGGAAAAAGCTATTGCAGACGCCATTGCAAAGGGCTGCAATATGATCTTTACCACAACTCCCGCCTTTGTTCAGGCAAGTGTCCAGGTAGCGATTGCAAATCCTGATATCAGGATACTGAACTGTTCTCTGAATACATCACACCGGTATATCCGGACTTATTATGCGAGAATGCACGAGGCAAAATTCCTGATGGGCGCAATTGCAGGGGCAATGTCCGAAAACGGCAGACTTGCCTACATCGCGGACTATCCTATTTTTGGAACTATTGCAAATATCAATGCCTTTGCGCTGGGTGCTGCCATGGTGAATCCAAGGGCAAAGGTATATCTGGAGTGGTCAACCTTAAAGGATGATGATCTTGGTCAGGTCATGGAGAGAATCCGGGAAAAGGAGGTTTCTGTGGTATCAGGACGTGATATGGTGATTCCGGAAGATGCGTCCAGATACTTTGGGCTGTACCGTATGGAAAACGGAATGCCGCATAACCTTGCCATGCCTTTGTGGCACTGGGGTAAATTTTATGAGGAGCTGATCCGCACTGTTATGAACGGAACCTGGAAATATGACGACAGCAGCTCAGAAAAGAAAGCCATTAACTACTGGTGGGGAATGTCCTCCAACGTTGTAGATGTGATCTGTTCTCATACACTTCCGACAGGAACCCAGCACCTTGTGGAGCTTCTGAAAGAGACTATCAGCCGCGGAGAATTTAATCCGTTTTCCGGCGTGCTTTATTCACAGAATGGTGTGATTCGGGATGATCCTCAGGGAAGTCTGTCTCCGGAAGAGATCATTACCATGGACTGGCTGGCAGATAATGTAATTGGTTCCATTCCGAAAAGCTGGCAGCTTACGGAGCAGGCAAAGCCTGTCACATTGCAGCAGGGCGTGGAGAAGGGACAGTAATATGAAAATACTTGCGATCGCAGATGAAGAATCAAAGTACCTGTGGGATTTTTTTGAGAAAAGTAAACTGGAGGGGATTGATCTTATTATTTCATGCGGGGATCTGGACCCACGATATCTGTCATTTCTTGCAACCTTTACTTCCGCGCCTGTCCTTTATGTTCATGGGAATCATGACGATAAATATGAAAGGATTCCGCCGGACGGGTGTATCTGCATTGATGATACCATTTATGTGCATGAGGGGGTCAGGATCCTGGGGCTGGGCGGCTCCATGCGGTATAAACCCGGGATTTATCAGTTTACGGAAAGAGAGATGCGACGAAGAATCTTTAAGCTGTTTCCAAAGCTTTTGTGGAGGAGAGGGTTTGACATTCTGGTTACTCATGCTCCGGCATATCAGCTGAACGATGGAAGAGATCTGCCGCATCAGGGATTTAAGGCGTTTTTGAAGCTGATGGAAAAGTATCATCCGAAATATTTCCTTCACGGGCATGTACATATGTCTTATGGAAGGAAGCATAAACGCTATGATAAATATCAGGACACTCATGTGATCAATGCCTATGAGAGATTTGTGTTTGACTTTGACGCAGAACATCCCGGAGACTGGGTGTAGGGAACAAAAGTTTGTAAAGAAAAAATTTTGACATGTTTTTTTGAAAAATGCCGTGTTTATACGGTGTCTGGGAATTAAAAATAGGATTTTGTACAGATTTCGATAGGGACAAAGAAAAGGGTTTTGGGAGCAGAATTTTGTGCGATTGCTGAGAAAATAATTCCTTCTGTCCAAATCGAAAATAACTGGAAATAATTGATTGCCTGCTAAAGGGAAAGTGTGCTATACTGGCATTGCGGAAAGTCAGAGCACATAAAAGGCGGCCTACCCTCCATTTCGGAGGGGCTAACCCTCCAGACCAAAGAGGAAAGGAGGGCGATGCCAATGTATGTTACATATTCGGATTTAATCCAGATAGGTATCTTGTTGGTTGCCCTTGCCAGTCTCATTTACGAGATCTTCAAGGGAAGAAAATAGCCGCCCACTACCGCAAATAGTGAACGGCTGACCTTGTAAAAAGGTAAGTTGCTGATTGTTTAAGGGTAGGCCGTGTGTTCTGGCTTTCCCTTTTTCTATTATCAATATAGCACATCTGGCAGCAGGATACAAGCAGAAAACGAAGAAAACCGCCCTGACAAAATAAAGACGGTTCTTCATTCCTTTAGATTTGTGCTGATCTTCCGGAAAATTGCATATACAAATGCTGGAGTAAAACCTCTATATTTATTTACTTTTGGTATCAGACATTTTTACACCTTCGACCAGATATAGAAAAGCGGATTATGGATTTACAATGGGAATTGCATCCCCGAAAAGCAAAACATCCTAGTAGTCTGTGACAAATTAAAAATTTAAGAAGAAATAAGACAGTGTAAGCCGAAAACAGGAAAAATAGAAATTCTTTGATTTTACAGCAGATAAGCAAAGACGAAATAACACAAACATAAGTTTGTAAAGAAAAAATACTTGACACCGGCAGCCATATAGGGTATGATACACAAGGTGATTATCAGATGGAGAAGTTTGTAGAGCAGACATTATTATATGATTTTTACGGGGAGCTTCTTACAGAGCGCCAGCAGCAGGTATATGAAAGCGTGGTACTGGAAGATTTTTCCCTCAGTGAAGTAGCGGAGGAGCTTGGGATCAGCCGTCAGGGCGTTCACGACATGATCCGGCGCTGCAATCATACTCTGGAAGAGTATGAAAAGAAACTGCATCTGGTAGAAAAATTTCTCTGTATTAAGAAGCAGGTTCAGAGAATCAGCCAGATTGCAGAGAAGTATCAGGACCGGGAGATTACAGAAATTTCCAAAGAGATATTAGAGGAGTTATAAAGCATGGCGTTTGAGAGCTTGACAGAAAAATTACAAAATGTATTTAAAAAGCTTAGAGGAAAAGGACGTCTTACAGAGGAAGATGTTAAGATCGCTCTGAAAGAGGTCAAAATGGCTCTTCTGGAGGCTGATGTAAACTTTCGGGTTGTAAAGCAGTTCACCAAAGCTGTTCAGGAGCGCGCGGTGGGACAGGACGTAATGAACGGACTGAATCCAGGACAGATGGTTATCAAGATCGTAAATGAAGAGCTTGTGAATCTGATGGGAAGCGAGACAACAGAGCTGCCGATCAAACCGGGCAATGACATTACGGTTCTTATGATGGCAGGTCTTCAGGGTGCAGGTAAGACAACAACAGTTGCCAAGCTTGCTGGCAAGCTGAAATCAAAGGGCAAGCGTCCGCTTCTGGTTGCCTGTGATGTTTACAGACCGGCTGCGATTACTCAGCTTCAGGTCAATGGTGAAAAACAGGGCGTGGAAGTATTTTCCATGGGAGATAAACAGAACCCTGTAAATATTGCAAAGGCAGCAGTGGAGCATGCAAAAGCAAATCAGCAGAATGTTGTGCTTCTGGATACTGCAGGACGTCTTCATGTAGATGAGGATATGATGCAGGAGCTTGCTGATATCAAGGCGAATGTACAGGTGGATGCCACTCTTCTGATCGTAGATGCAATGACCGGTCAGGATGCTGTAAATGTGGCAAAGACCTTTACAGATAAAGTAGGAATTGACGGAGTGATCCTTACCAAGATGGACGGTGACACCAGAGGCGGTGCGGCGCTTTCCATTAAGGCAGTAACAGGAAAGCCGATCCTCTATGTGGGTATGGGCGAAAAGCTTTCTGATCTGGAACAGTTTTATCCGGAGAGAATGGCTTCCAGAATCCTTGGAATGGGCGATGTTATGAGTCTCATCGAAAAGGCCGAGGCTGCCATTGATCAGGAACAGGCTGCTGAGATGCAGAAAAAGCTCAAAAAAATGGATTTTGACTTTAACGACTATCTCACCAGTATGGAACAGATGAAAAAAATGGGAGGAATCGGCAGTATCCTGAATATGCTTCCGGGAGTGGGCAGCAAGATGAAGGATATTGAAGGGATGGTAGATGAAAGCGCCCTGGAGCGCACCAAGTCGATCATTCTTTCCATGACGCCTCAGGAGCGGACAAATCCGGCAATCCTGAATGTATCCCGCAAAAACCGTATTGCCAGAGGCGCGGGGGTGGATATAGCGGAGGTCAACCGTCTTGTAAAGCAGTTTGAGCAGAGCAAGAAAATGATGAAACAGATGCCCGGAATGATGGGCGGTAAAATGGGTAAAAGAGGCGGCTTTAAGCTTCCCTTTTAATATAAATTAACAAAAAAAGAAAAGAGATAAATGGAGGAAAACAAAAATGGCAGTAAAAATCAGATTAAGAAGAATGGGACAGAAGAAGGCACCTTTTTATAGAATCGTAGTTGCAGATTCTCGTTGCAAACGTGATGGAAAATGCATCGCAGAGATCGGTACTTATGATCCGAACCTTGAGCCAAGCGCATACAAAGTAGATGAGGAAGCTGCTAAGAAATGGCTTGCAGCAGGTGCTCAGCCTACAGAAGTTGTTGCTAAGATCCTTAAAGCAGCCGGAATTGAGAAATAAGAAATACCGGAGAGGGTATTTTTTCCTATTACTGTAGAAGTCCTGCAGAATGCAGTGCAGGGAGGTATGTAATGAAAAAACTGGTAGAAGTAATTGCAAAATCTCTTGTAGATCATCCGGACGAGGTGGTTGTCACCGAAAACGAAAAGGAAGATGCAGTTATTATTGAACTGAAGGTGGGACCGGCTGACATGGGCAAGGTCATCGGAAGACAGGGACGTATTGCCAAAGCGATCCGTACCGTAGTGAAGGCCGCTTCTTCAAAGAGCAGCAAAAAAGTGATTGTGGATATCCTGCAGTAAACAGGGCTTTCGCAATATCATAAGTAAGAAACAGGAGCTGTGGAAACATAGCTCCTTCTTTAACTACAGGGAGTTTTATTTATGGAAGATTTACTGAAGGTTGGTGTGATCACCACTACTCACGGCGTCAGGGGCGAGGTAAAGGTATACCCCACAACAGATGAGCCGGAACGTTTTCTGGAGCTTGATTATGTGCTTCTGGATACCGGAAGAGAGCTTCGAAAGCTTGAGATTAAAAATGTAAAGTTTTTTAAAAATCTTGTAATTCTGAAATTTAAGGGTGTCGATAACATTAACGACATTGAAAAATATAAAGGCCGTGATCTCTGGATCCCACGGGAAGAGGGACAGGAGCTGGAAGAGGATGAATATTATATTGCGGATCTTCTGGGAATGTCAGTTGTCCTGGAGGACGGACAGGAATTCGGCACATTAAAAGATGTAATGGAAACAGGCGCCAATGATGTTTATATTATTGATTCTGCGGAACATGGCGAGGTTCTTCTGCCGGCTATCAGGGAATGTATTCTGGACGTGGATCTGGAGAAGAATGTTATGACCATACATTTGATGAAAGGGCTGATATAATGAATTTTCATGTGCTGACGCTTTTTCCGGACATGATCCGGGACGGGATGAATACCAGTATTATCGGCCGGGCCATGGCAGGCGGCTTTCTGGATATCGAAGCAGTTAATATCCGGGACTATGCATTTAATAAGCATCAGAAGGTTGACGATTATCCTTATGGAGGCGGCGCCGGAATGCTGATGCAGGCAGAGCCTGTGTATCTTGCCTATGAATCTGTTGAAAAAAAGATCGGGTATCAGCCAAGGGTTATTTATCTGACCCCTCAGGGAAAGGTTTTTAACCAGGAAATGGCAAAGGATTTTGCAGAAGAAAAGGATCTTGTTTTTCTCTGCGGTCATTACGAGGGAATTGACGAGAGGGTTCTTGAGGAGATTGTCACGGATTATGTTTCTATCGGAGATTATGTGCTTACCGGAGGTGAGCTTCCGGCCATGGTGATGATGGATTCTATTTCCCGTATGGTTCCGGGGGTTCTTACCAATCAGGAATCCGGTGAAACGGAATCCTTTTCCGGCAGTCTTCTGGAATATCCTCAGTACAGCAGACCGGAAATCTGGCATGAGAAAAAAGTGCCTCCTGTTCTTCTTTCCGGACATCATGCCAATGTAGAGGCCTGGAGAAGAGAGCAGTCCATTTACCGTACTGCCAGATGGCGTCCGGATCTTCTGAAAAAGGCAGATCTTTCAAATAAGGAATGGAATCAGATCCGCCAGTGGAGAAAGCAATGGAAGGAAGAAAGCCAGAAGGCAGAAGATAAGGAGTAGTATTATGAAAACATCAGATTTTTATTATGATCTTCCACAGGAGCTGATCGCGCAGGATCCTCTGGAGGACAGAAGCTCTTCCAGACTTCTTCATCTTTCCATGAAGGACGGAAGCGTGGAGCACCGTCATTTTACGGATATTCTGGATTATCTGAAAGAGGGAGACTGCCTGGTTGTCAATGACACCCGGGTAATTCCGGCCCGGCTTTATGGACACAAGGAAGAAACCGGAGCGCTTATAGAGATTCTTCTTCTGAAACGGAAGGAAAATGATATCTGGGAATGTCTGGTAAAACCGGGCAAAAAAGCCCGTCCTGGCGCAAAGCTCGTTTTTGGAGACGGGATTCTGAAAGGTGAGATCATTGATGTGGTGGAAGAGGGAAACCGTCTGATCCAGTTTCAGTACGAAGGGATTTTTGAGGAAATTCTGGATCAGCTGGGAGAAATGCCCCTGCCTCCGTACATTACTCATAAATTAGAGGATAAGAACCGTTATCAGACCGTTTATGCAAAAAATGACGGTTCTGCGGCAGCTCCTACAGCCGGTCTCCATTTTACTCAGGAGCTTCTTCAGAAGGTGCAGGAAAAGGGGGTAAAAATTGCTCATGTGACCCTTCATGTGGGGCTTGGAACCTTCCGTCCGGTAAAAGTAGACGATGTGGAAAATCACCACATGCACTCGGAATTTTATGTGGTGGAAGAGGATCAGGCAAAGCTGATCAATGACACAAAGAAACAGGGAGGCCGTGTGATCTCCGTAGGAACCACAAGCTGCCGTACCCTGGAATCCGCTACAGATGAAGACGGTGTTCTCCACCCGGGAAGCGGCTGGACAGAAATCTTTATTTATCCGGGTTATCAGTTTAAAATGATCGATGGTCTGATCACCAATTTCCACCTGCCGGAGTCCACGCTGATGATGCTGGTTTCTGCTCTTGCAGGAAAAGACCGGATCATGGCTGCCTATGAGGAGGCAGTAAAAGAGCGGTACCGTTTCTTCAGCTTTGGGGACGCCATGTTCATAGATCCGGAATAACGGGAAAAGCCGGAAAATCCTTTAAATTCAGGGCAAATACAGGAAACAGGGGACTTAAATTGGAATAAATGCATTATAAGTTATTCCGGAATAAAACAGACTGGTAAAATTCCATCACCCAGAATGATTTTTTTAGAAAGTTCTTGAAAATAAAGTCGTTTTATGGTATAAATATACACGTATGGAAAACAGTCAGGAAAGTCTTCCATGCAAATATTTTACGCAGTCCAGGGAACTGCATTATTGATTGAGTTAGAAGCTCGAATTTTATAAGTTGGTTACTTTATAACCGGTATGCGTATCGCATGCATAACTTGTGAAACGGTCAATAAGAGTAGTAAAAGTAAAAATATTTGCTATATAGACTCTAATCCATTATCTGTTTTTTATAATTAAAATTTACATTATATAGAAGAAATTATAAGAATAAAGATAATAAACGCAAGCAGATGCAAAGTTATGCGCCTGCCTGCGTTTTTTTGTTCCATAGGAAAATACAGTACTTGTTTTAATAATGGATTTCCTATGAATTTCGGGAGGGAGGCTGAAACATGTCGCAGGAAAAGGCTCCAATTTACGAGGCACTGGAACAATTCCGGAGAATGAGGATCGTTCCCTTTGATGTTCCGGGACATAAACATGGAAGGGGAAATCCGGAACTGGTAAATTTACTTGGAAGTCAGTGCGTCAGTATAGACGTAAACTCTATGAAACCCCTTGATAATCTCTGCCATCCGGTTTCTGTGATCAAGGAGGCAGAACAGCTTGCAGCAAAAGCATTTGGCGCGGCAGGCGCATTTCTTATGGTTGGGGGAACAACATCCTCGGTTCAGACCATGATTCTTACCTGCTGTAAGAAGGGCGACAAGATTATTTTGCCCAGAAACGTACACAGAAGCGTGATCAACGCTCTTGTACTGTGCGGAGCCACACCGATCTATGTAAATCCGGATGTGGACAACCGGCTTGGTATTTCGCTGGGAATGAAGCTGGAACAGGTAGAGAAAGCCATTCAGGAAAATCCTGATGCAGTGGCTGTGTTTGTAAACAATCCTACTTATTATGGAATCTGTTCCAATCTCCGGGAGATCGTAAAGCTTGCCCATGACAGGAATATGAAGGTTCTGGTAGACGAGGCCCACGGCACACATTTTTATTTCGGAGAAGGCTTTCCGGTTAATGCCATGGATGCAGGAGCGGATATGGCCTCTGTCAGTATGCATAAATCAGGGGGAAGCCTTACCCAGAGCTCTTTCCTTCTGATCGGAAAAAATATGCATCCCGGCTATGTGCGTCAGATCATCAACCTTACCCAGACAACAAGTGCTTCTTACCTGCTTCTTTCAAGCCTTGATATTTCCAGAAGGAATCTTGCCCTTCGGGGAAAGGAGTCCTTTCAGAGGGTGGCGGAGCTGGCTGAATATGCCAGAACAGAGATCAACCGGATCGCAGGATATTATGCCTTTGGGAACGAGCTGATCAACCAGGACAGCATTTACGATTTTGACCCCACCAAGCTGTCCGTGCATACACTGGAGATCGGACTGGCAGGAATCGAGGTTTATGATATTTTAAGAGACGATTACGATATCCAGATTGAGTTCGGAGATATTGGAAATATGCTGGCGTATCTGTCTATCGGGGACAGAAAGCAGGAGGTGGAGCGTCTTGTCAGCGCCCTTGCAGATATTAAGAGAAGATACCAGAAGGACAAGACAGGTATGCTTACTCAGGAATATCTCTCCCCTCAGGTTGTGATGACGCCTCAGGAATCTTTTTATTCAGAAAAAGAATCACTCCCTGTGGAAAAGACAGAGGGAAGGATCTGCGGGGAATTTGTCATGTGCTATCCTCCGGGAATTCCCATTCTTGCTCCGGGAGAAAAGATCACAGGCCAGATTATAGAGTATATCCTTTATGCCAAGGATAAGGGCTGCTCCATGACAGGACCTGAGGATGAAAAAATTGAGAATCTCAATGTAGTGAAGGGAGAGTAGTGCCATGGAAATGTGGTTTTCTGACGAACACACAGAGGATGTGAAGCTTTCTATCCGGGTGAGAGAACAGCTTTTCAGCGCTCAAAGTGAATTTCAGCAGATTGATGTGCTGGACTCGAAGGAGTTCGGCAAAATCCTTGTTGTGGACGGAGATCTGACTCTGACAGAAAAGGATGAATTTATTTATCATGAAATGATCACCCATGTTCCAATGGCAGTCCATCCTCTTGTAAAGGACGTTCTGGTAATCGGAGGAGGAGACGGCGGCGTTGTCCGGGAGCTTGTAAAGTATGAGGAGATCGAGCATATCGACATGGTGGAGATCGATCCTCTTCTTGTGGAGGTGTGCCGGAAGTACCTGCCTCAGATCGCCTGCAGCCTGAATGATCCCAGAGTACAGATTTTCCACGAGGACGGCCTCAGGTTTGTGCGGTCAAAAACAGACTGCTATGATCTGATCATCATTGACTCTCCCAATCCTTTTGGCCTGGGAGAGGGACTTTTTACAAAGGAATTCTACGGGAACTGTTTCGGTGCTCTCCGGGAGGACGGAATCATGATCAATCAGAATGAAAGTCCTTTTTATACAGAGGAAGCCTTTCAGTGTCAGAGAATGCACAAGCGTATTCTGGAAACCTTCCCGATCTGCAGGGTATATCAGGCTCATCTGCCCTCTTATCCCTCCGGGCACTGGCTGTTTGGGTTTGCCTCAAAGAAATACCATCCTCTTACGGATCTGAACGGAGTGGCCTGGAAGCTGAAAGGAATCCATACAAGATATTACGAACCAAGATTACATGCCGGAGTGTTTGCCCTTCCGGTATATGTGGAGGAGCTTTTGGAAGATGTTGAATAAATCAGTAATGAACTTTATTGGCTGTGATGCCGGATATGAGGAAGCGGACTTTGTGCTTTACGGGGCGCCTTTTGATTCCACCACTTCCTTCCGTCCGGGAACGCGATTTGCAGGACAGGCGGTAAGGAATGATTCTTACGGGCTGGAAACCTACAGTCCTTATCAGGACAGAGACCTTGAGGACTGCCGGATCTTTGATCTGGGAGATCTGGAGCTTGCCATAGGAGATTCTGAGCTTGTTCTTTCTGAGATTGAAAAAACAGCAGAGACCATCCTGAAGGATAAAAAACTGCCTTTTATGATCGGCGGAGAGCATCTGGTGACACTGGGAGCCGTGCGTGCGGCGGCCAGGCAGTATCCGGAGCTTCATATCATCCATCTGGACGCTCACACAGATCTGAGAGAGGATTATCTTGGGGTAAAGCTGTCCCACGCGGCTGTTATCAGACGGTGCTGGGATATTCTGGGTGACGGACGGATCCACCAGTTTGGAATACGCTCCGGAGAAAAGAGCGAGTTTGACTGGGCAAGATCCGGTCATACGGATTTTCATCCTTTTACTCTTGATGATCTTCCGGGGATTTTGCCGGAGCTGAAAGGAAAGCCTGTTTACTTTACTGTTGATCTGGATGTTCTGGACCCTTCCGTATTTCCGGGAACCGGAACGCCGGAGCCGGGAGGCGTTGATTTTCTCACCCTGATGAAAAATGTCACAGAGGTATGCAACAGCCTGAACATCATAGGCTGCGACGTCAATGAACTCTGTCCTCCCTGCGACCACAGCGGAATGTCAACAGCAGTTGCGTGCAAGATCATCCGGGAGATGCTTCTTGCGCTGAAAAAATAAAAAACTAATATTTACATATTTAAGGAGGAACCATTCATGGGAAAAGCGTTAATTATCGGATGCGGAGGCGTTGCTTCCGTAGCAATTCACAAATGCTGCCAGAACAGCGAAGTCTTTGAGGAAATCTGCATTGCAAGCCGTACAGTATCCAAATGCGACGCGCTGAAAGAAAAGCTTCAGGGAACTACAAAAACAAAGATCACAACTGCTCAGGTGGATGCTGACAATGTGGAAGAGCTGGTGGCTCTGATCCGCAAGGTACAGCCGGATGTGGTTTTAAATCTTGCGCTTCCGTATCAGGATCTTCATATTATGGATGCCTGCCTGGAAACAGGAGTTCACTATGTGGACACTGCAAACTATGAGCCGGAGGATACAGCCAAATTTGAATACAAATGGCAGTGGGCTTACAAGGAGCGTTATGAAAAAGCAGGAATCACAGCTCTTCTGGGAAGCGGCTTTGATCCTGGCGTAACAAGTGTATTTTCTGCCTATGCTCTGAAACATTATTTTGATGAGATCAATTATATTGATATTCTGGACTGTAATGCAGGCGACCATGGATATCCTTTTGCCACAAACTTTAACCCGGAGATCAACATCCGTGAGGTTTCTGCAAAGGGCTCCTACTGGGAGAACGGCCACTGGGTAGAAACAGAGCCAATGGAGATCAAGAGAGTTTACGATTTCCCGGAGATCGGCGAAAAAGACATGTACCTTCTTCATCACGAGGAAATTGAGTCTCTGGCTCTTAACATTCCGGGAATCAAAAGAATCCGCTTCTTTATGACCTTCGGAGAAAGCTATCTCACACATCTCCGCTGCCTGGAAAACGTGGGAATGACTTCTATTGAGCCGATCATGTATGAGGGAAAAGAAATCATACCGCTTCAGTTCTTAAAGGCAGTGCTTCCGGATCCTTCTTCTCTTGGTCCGAGAACAAAGGGCAAAACAAACATCGGCTGTATTTTTACAGGTAAAAAAGACGGCGTAGAAAAGACAATTTACATTTACAATACCTGCGATCATCAGGAGTGCTATAAGGAAGTGGGCTCTCAGGCAGTTGCTTATACCACCGGTGTTCCGGCAATGATCGGAACCATGATGCTGATGACAGGAACCTGGCAGGGACCTGGCGTATTTAACATTGAAGAGTTTGATCCGGATCCGTTTATGGATGCCCTGAATAAATGGGGACTTCCGTGGAAGATCAAAGAAAACCCGGATCTGGTAGATTAATGACAGAGAGGTTGTTTTGGCAAAATGAAAAGAGAGGAACTGAGAACGCCCTGTTATGTGATCCAAAAAGAAAAGCTGATTAAAAATCTTGAGATTTTAAGGGAAATCTGTCAGGAGACCGGGTGCCGGATTCTTCTTGCCCAGAAAGCCTTTTCCATGTTTGCCGTATACCCTCTGATCGGAAAATATCTCAACGGCGCTGCTGCCAGCGGGCTTTTTGAAGCAAGACTGGCGGCAGAGGAGCTGGGAAAAGAAAACCATATTTTTTCGCCTGCGTACAGAGAAGAGGAAATGCCGGAGATCATCCGTCTCTGCGATCACATTATCCTGAATTCACCGGCTCAGGTAAAAAAATATAAGGATCAGATCCTTGCAGGAGGCAAAAGCCCGGGGCTTCGGATCAATCCCCGCTTTTCCACCCAGGAGGGACATGAGATATACGATCCCTGTGCGCCGGGATCCAGGCTTGGAACTGCCATCGATCAGATTACAGAAGAATTACTGGATGGAATTGAGGGGCTTCATTTTCATACCCTGTGCGAACAGAATTCCGATGCCCTTTCTGACACCCTGAAAGCGGTGGAAGAGCAGTTCGGCCCTTACATGCACCGGATGAAATGGATTAATTTCGGCGGAGGCCATCACATTACCAGAGAGGATTATGACAGAGAGCTTCTGAAAAAATGTATCCGCCATGTGCAGGACACCTATGGGGTTCAGGTTTATCTGGAGCCCGGGGAGGCCGTTGCCCTGAATGCGGGAATCCTTTTGACAGAAGTACTGGAGGTTATGGAAAACGAGCTGTCCATTGCCATTCTGGATACCTCTGCAGCCTGCCATATGCCGGACGTTCTGGAAATGCCTTACCGTCCCCCTCTCAAGGACTCCGGTCTGCCGGGAGAAAAAGCCTTTACCTTCCGTCTGGGAGGCCCTACCTGTCTGGCGGGAGACGTGATCGGAGATTATTCCTTTGACCGGAAATTAAAATGCGGCGATATTCTGGAATTCGGTGATATGGCCATTTATTCCATGGTAAAAAATAATACCTTTAACGGAATGGCGCTTCCGGATATTGTTCTGGAAGAAAATCCCGGGGATTTCCGGCTGATCAGAAGATTCGGATACCAGGATTTCAAAACAAGACTGTCATAAAACAGGACTACCCTTTTTCTTCCTGATTTGTTATACTATAGGGTATAATGACTCAGAAGAAAGAGGGTTTTTTCATGAAAAAATATGATTACCTGATCGTAGGAGCAGGGCTTTTCGGCTCTGTGTTTGCCCATGAGGCTGTGAAATGCGGCAAAACCTGCCTTGTGATAGATAAGCGGGATCACATTGGCGGAAATATTTATACAGAAGAGATTGAGGGGATCCAGGTTCACAAATATGGCGCCCATATTTTTCACACATCCAATAAAACCGTGTGGGATTATGTGAATCAGTTTGCAGAATTTAACCATTTTGTGAATTCTCCCATTGCTGTCTATAAGGACGAGCTTTACAATCTTCCCTTTAATATGAATACTTTCCATCAGCTGTGGGGAGTGCGCACTCCGGCGGAAGCTGAGGCGAAAATCCGGGAACAGATTTCCAGAATGCATATTACAAACCCCAGGAATCTGGAGGAACAGGCGCTTGCTCTGGTGGGACAGGATGTATACGAAAAGCTGATCGAAGGCTACACCAGAAAACAGTGGGGAAGAGAGTGCAGGGAACTTCCTGCATTTATTATCAAGCGTCTTCCTCTTCGCTATACCTATGACAACAATTACTTTAAGGATCCTTATCAGGGAATCCCAAAAGGCGGATATACAGAAATTATCCGGAAGCTTCTTGAAGGAACCCAGGTTATCCTGAAAACAGACTTTTTTGCAAATAAAGAGGAGCTTTGCGCTCAGGCAGAAAAAGTGGTGTTTACAGGTATGCTGGATGAGTTTTATGATTACTGCTACGGTCCTCTGGATTATCGTTCTCTCAGGTTTGAGACAGAAGTGCTGGATATGGCTAATTATCAGGGAAATGCAGTGGTAAATTATACCGATTATGAGGTTCCTTATACAAGGATCATTGAGCACAAACATTTTGAGTTCGGTACGCAGCCAAAAACAGTGATCACCCGGGAGTATTCTGCGGAATGGACAAAAGGCGCAGAACCCTATTATCCGGTCAACGATCCTGCAAACAATGAGCTGTATGCCAAATATGAGCGCAGGGCTCTGGAAGAAAAAAATGTGATTTTTGGCGGAAGGCTTGGCATGTACCGCTACATGGATATGGACAGAGTGATCGAAGAAGCGCTGAATCTGGCAGAGACAGAGCTTGTATACTGTAATGAAAATGAATAAAACCACAGGATCAAAGGAGAAAATTACTATGGATACACCCACAATCGCAGAATACTACAGAGAGGCAGATCCCCGGAAGAGAAAGGCGCTTCTGGAGCAGGCTCTTGCATCCGGTGAGGATATGGAGGCAAATGGGATCCGCCGGGAAATCTGGGAAGCCCGCTATAAGGATGACGGAACAAATGTGGCAGACGGCTATCTGAAATTCTGGATGTCTATGGAATTTAATAAAAATGCAGGCAGCAGATGGTTTGGAGTAAAAAGCGCCCAGAAGGAGATCAGAAAGGAACTGGATTCTGTAAAATATACAGAGTTTCTCAATAAAAGTGAGCTTCATAAGGAACTTCTTTACAGAGAATGCTGTCACCTGATAAAGCTTTATATGGATCTTTGTAAAACAGACCGCTCTTATAATTCCATGCTGTGCGGGATCATTACCATCAAGGAGGATGATGCAAAGGCAAAGCTTCAGAAGGATATCTACAAAACAGCAGTATGCCTTCCGAAGGATATCAGTATGGAGAAGGAGCTTGAGCTTCTTACAAAAGCCGCCCGTGAAATGTATGAACTGCAGTTTCCGGGAGAAGGAGGATTGCCGGAATAATCAGCCTTAAAAGAGCAATAATGAATAATAAAAACCGGAGGCAACTATGAATAAGGACAGAATTTTTGCTTATGACATTATCAAAGAAGAAAATCTGAAGGATATCCGTTCCACAGGATATCTTTTACGCCATAAAAAAACAGGCGCAAGAGTTATGCTCATAGAGAATGATGATGAGAACAAGGTATTTAATATTGCATTTCGTACACCGCCAAAAAACAGCACCGGCGTTGCCCACATTCTGGAGCACAGCGTACTGTGCGGTTCCAGGGGATTTCCGTTAAAAGATCCTTTTGTGGAGCTGGTAAAGGGCTCTCTTAACACATTTCTCAATGCAATGACCTATCCGGACAAGACCTGCTATCCTGTTGCAAGCTGCAACGATCAGGACTTCCAGAATCTGATGCATGTGTATCTGGACGCTGTTTTCTATCCGAATATTTACAAAAAAGAAGAGATTTTCCGCCAGGAGGGCTGGAGCTATCAGCTTGAAAACGTGGAGGGCCCCCTGAAATATAACGGAGTTGTCTACAATGAAATGAAAGGAGCTTTTTCCTCTCCGGATGAAGTTCTGGAAAGAGAAATCATGAATTCTCTGTTTCCGGATACCCCCTATGGCTGTGAATCCGGCGGTGATCCGGATCATATTCCGGAGCTTTCCTATGAGGAATTTCTGGAGTTTCATAAGACCTATTATCATCCTTCCAACAGCTACATTTATCTGTACGGAAATATGGATATGGCAGAAAAGCTGGCGTTTATTGACGAACATTATCTTTCTGCTTTTGAGCGGCTGGATGTGGATTCTGAGATCAGGAGACAGGAGCCTTTTGAAAAAAGAAAGGATTTGGTTATGGAATATCCGGTTTCAGAAAGCGAGAGAGAAGAGGGAAATTCCTATCTTGCCTACAGCACCGTAGTGGGAGACGCTTCTGATGTTCTTACAGGAACTGCCTTTGAAGTTCTGGATTATGCGCTTTTAAGCGCGCCAGGCGCCCCATTGAAACAGGCTCTTCTGGACGCTCAGATCGGTATGGACGTTTATGGCTCCTATGATGACGGAATCATGCAGCCTTATTTTGATATTGTGGCAAAGGGAACAGACCCGGACAAAAAAGAAAAGTTTGTAGAGATCATCCGTACCACTCTTGAAGATATCGCAGCCAATGGAATTGACAGAAAAGCTCTGGATGCAGGTATCAACTGTATGGAATTCCGATACAGAGAGGCTGATTTTTCTTCCTGGCCCAAGGGACTGATGTACAGTCTGGCAGTGTTTGGAAACTGGCTGTACAGTGATGAAAAAGCTTTTGCCCAGGTTCAGGCTCTCCCTGTGTTTGAAAAGCTGAAGGAGCTGGCAGGACAGGGATATTTTGAGGAGCTGATCCGAAAATATCTGCTGGACAATACCCATGGTTCTGTGATCACTCTTGTACCCTCCAAAGGTCTTGCTGCCCGTAAGGAAAAAGCTCTGGAAGAGAAGCTTCAGGCTCATCTGGAAAGTCTTTCTCAGGAGGAAAAAGAGGCGCTTGTACAGAAAACAAAAGCTCTGGAGGACTATCAGGAGGCACCTGAGGAGCCGGGAGCAGAAAAATGTATTCCCATGCTGAAAAGAGAGGACATCCGCAAAGAAGCAGCAGGATTTTCCAATGAGCCTCTGGATGTGGACAGAAGCCTGTTCCTTTATCATGAGGTGCCCACCAACGGAATTGCATATCTTGATCTGATGTTTGATCTGAAAGACCTTGCGCCGGAAAAAGTCCCATATCTGGGTCTTCTGAAGTCTGTTCTTGGATATGTAGACACTGCTCATTATACTTACGGAGAGCTGTCCAATGAGATCAATGCCGAGACCGGCGGTATCAACATTGGAATAGAGGTGTTTGATCATGTGGACTCTACAGAGGACTATGACGCCATGTTCTCTGTAAGAGGAAAGGTGATGTATCCGAAAATTGACGTTCTGTTCCGTATGATCAGAGAGATCCTGAATACTTCCAGCCTGGAGGATACCAAGCGTCTCTATGAGATCATTGCAAGAGTAAAATCCAGAGCCCAGGCAAATCTGGTAAGCGCAGGACACTGCACAGCGGTTCTTCGGGGCGCTTCCTACAGCTCGCCTATGGCGGCTTTCCAGGAGGGAATGTCCGGTATTGCCTATTATCAGTTTATCGAGGAGCTGGAAAAGAATTTTGACACCAGAAAAGAGGAGCTTGTAAAAGAGCTGAATTCTCTTATGACGGAAATTCTCCGGCCGGAATATCTGAAGATCAGTTATACAGGAGAAAGGGAGTCTCTGGATGAGATCATGAAGCAGGTGAAGGCTCTGAAGCATACGTTTCATACAGAATCTGTTGACATCGCAGAAAAATCCATAAGCTGTGAAAAGAAAAACGAGGGATTTACCACCTCCGGACAGGTTCAGTATGTAGCCCGTACCGGAAACTTCCGCAAAAAAGGCTATGAATACACAGGAGCTCTGGATATTCTGAAAGTGATTTTAAGCTATGATTATCTCTGGATGAACCTTCGTGTAAAAGGCGGAGCTTATGGATGTATGAGCGGCTTTAAGAGAAGCGGGGAAAGCTATTTTGTTTCCTACAGAGATCCCCATCTGAAACGTACCCTGGATGTTTATGAGGGAATTCCGGCTTATGTCCGTGATTTCCAGGCAGATGAGCGGGAAATGACAAAATATATTATCGGTACCATAAGCGGAAAGGATGTTCCCAGAACACCTCAGATGCAGGGAAGTATTTCCAAAACTGCCTGGTTCTGCGGCGTTACAGAGGAAATGATGCAGAAAGAGAGAAATCAGATCCTTGGCGCAGACGTAGAGGATATCCGCGGACTTGCTCCACTGATCGAAGCGATCCTTTCCGATGATGCGGTATGTGTTGTCGGAAGTGAAACAGCCATTGAAAAAGAACGGGAAATCTTTAAAGAGGTAAAATCTCTGATTTCCTGCTGACAAGTACAGAAGAAAGCAGGGACAATTTTTATATGAAAGAAAATTTTAAATCAGGCTTTGCAGCTATTATCGGCCGTCCCAATGTGGGGAAATCCACTCTGATGAATCATCTGATCGGCCAGAAGATCGCAATAACATCCAAAAAACCTCAGACCACCAGAAACAGGATCCAGACTGTTTATACCTGTGAGGACGGACAGATTGTATTTCTGGATACTCCGGGAATCCACAAGGCAAAAAACAAGCTGGGAGAGTACATGGTCCAGGTGGCAGAGCGTACTCTGAAGGATGTGGATGTGATCCTCTGGCTGGTAGAGCCAACCACCTTTATCGGAGCAGGAGAGCGTCATATTGCGGAGCAGCTGGGAAGCCTTCATCTTCCGGTGCTTTTGATCATCAACAAGGTGGATACCGTTGACCGGGAGGAGATCGCAAAGGCTATTGATACCTACCGGAAGCTTTATCATTTTGATGAGATCATTCCTGTTTCTGCGCTGCGCGGAGTGAATACAGAGGATATCATCCCAAGTATTCTCAAGTATCTGCCTTACGGCCCCATGTTCTACGACGAGGATACGGTGACAGACCAGCCTCAGAGACAGATCGCTGCGGAGATCATCCGTGAAAAAGCACTTCACGCCCTGGATGCGGAGATCCCTCATGGAATTGCAGTGGCTATTGACCGTATGAAGGAACGTCCGGGAAAAGGCCGTCTGGTGGATATTGACGCAACGATCATCTGCGAGAGGGATTCCCACAAGGGAATTATTATCGGAAAGCAGGGAAGCATGCTGAAAAAAATCGGAAGCAACGCAAGATTTGAGCTGGAGCGGATGCTGGATGCAAAGGTGAACCTGAAGCTTTGGGTCAAGGTGAAAAAAGACTGGCGGGACAGTGATTTTCTGATCAAAAACTTTGGATATGATAAAAAGGAAATCTGATCATGAGTGACCTGATTACTGTGCAGGGTGTTGTGATATCTGCCATGCCCATCGGGGAGTACGACAAAAGGATCGTGCTCCTTACAAGAGAAAGAGGCAAGATTTCTGCCTTTGTCAGAGGAGCCAGAAGGCTGAACAGCCCTTTTATGGCAGCAGCAGAGCCTTTTGTGTTCGGAAGCTTTACTCTTTATGAGGGAAGAAGCAGCTATAACCTGAATCAGGTAAATGTAACTCATCATTTTATGGAACTGGCGGCCATGCAGCCGGGAATTTATTATGGGTATTATTTTCTGGAGCTGGCAGATTATTTCGGGCAGGAAGGAACAGACGAAAGAGAAATGATGAATCTTCTCTATGTGACAGTAAAAGCCCTTCTGAATCCTCATGTAAAGGATTCCCTGATCCGCTGTGTGTTTGAACTGCGGGCCATGGCTGAGGAAGGGTACTGTCCTGAGCTTGCTTCCTGCGCCTGCTGTGCCAGAGATGAGGTTCCGGAAAACGACTGTTTTTTTTCTCAGGAGCATCACGGTATTCTGTGCGGTTCCTGCGCAAAAGGTCAGAGGGGTGCAGTAAGGATCTCCGGGGCGGCTCTTTATGCCATGCGCTACATTGTCAGCGCGCCAATGGGAAAGCTTTACACCTTTACAGTCAGTGAAGAGGTCTTGGCAGAGCTGGAGCGGATCATTCACAGATATGTTGACAGAAACACAGACCGGAAATTTAAGAGTCTGGAAATTCTGGAAATCATGAAATAAAAGCAAAAACTATAAAGAAAAATCAGCGGGAGGGATTTTTATGAAGCAGATCAAGGTAAAAACACTTACAGCAGAAAGTTTTAAAGAATTTGGAAGTTTTACAGATTTTATGAACCCTGAAGGCTACAGCCTGGGAGATTTTTATCAGGACAGACTGAGAATGCACAGTTCAGGAAGCATGCAGATGACTTTTTCGCCGCTTCTGATACATAAACCGGAAAAAATGATCGTCTCAGCAGCAGAATATCACAACTACACCCAGGAAGGCGTACTCTGTCTGGATGATGATGTGATCGTCCATGTGGCGCCTGCCGGAAAGGAGCCTGTACCGGAACTGACAGAAGCTTTTCTTGTGCCAAAGGGAACTATGGTGCTTCTTCATACAGGAGTATGGCATTTAAGCGCGATTCCTGTAAATAAAGAGCTGGCTCATGTGATGATCGTTCTTCCGGAACGGACTTATCACAATGACTGCGTTGTAGTGGATTATCCGGAAGAAAAATGGGTGGAAATCTGTTGAAAAAGCAGAAGGATGCTAGTATAATGAGAGCATTGATAACTGCAGGGGAGACCAGGCAGTTAAGAACATTGAAAAATTTAGGAGAATAATTATGGAAAAAACAATGGAAAAAATTGTTGCTCTGGCAAAAGCCAGAGGATTCGTCTATCCGGGCTCTGAGATTTACGGTGGTCTGGCAAATACCTGGGACTATGGAAACTTGGGTGTGGAGCTGAAAAACAACGTAAAAAGAGCGTGGTGGCAGAAATTTATTCAGGAGTCTCCCTACAATGTAGGCGTAGACTGTGCGATTCTTATGAATCCTCAGACATGGGTAGCATCCGGCCATCTGGGCG
>OHJX01000197.1_pt1 | contig 30391 bp, 26 predicted proteins | sample 1568671 | NCBI WGS metagenome assembly OHJX01 (sample SAMEA3879589, study PRJEB24766) | human gut metagenome | biome: human-associated habitat; feature: feces | place: USA | collected 1985/1987 | reverse complement strand
GGACGGCATTGTGGAGATCAAGAGCATTGCCAGAGAGGCAGGCTCCAGAACCAAGATCGCCGTTTGGTCCAACGATCCTGATGTAGATGCAGTGGGAGCCTGCGTAGGTATCAACGGCGCAAGGGTAAATGCTATCGTGGCAGAGCTTCGGGGAGAGAAGATTGATATTATCAACTGGGATGAAAACCCGGCGCTTCTGATTGAAAATGCATTGAGTCCGGCAAAGGTTATTTCTGTTATGGAAGATCCGGATGAAAAGACAGCTCTGGTGATCGTACCGGATTATCAGCTTTCTCTTGCCATCGGTAAAGAAGGACAGAATGCCCGTCTGGCAGCCCGTCTGACTGGATTTAAGATCGATATCAAGAGCGAGACGCAGGCGAGAGAAGCAGGAGATTTCGAGTATTATCAGGAAGAAACACCGGAAGAGACAGCTGTAGAAGAAGAATTTTCAGATACAGAAGAAGTGATCCCGGAGGAGACAGAAGTACCGGAAGAAGTGGAAGAATAAGCGGTAAGGCGGTAGAAGTATGGGAAACGTAAAAAAAGTACCCCTGCGAAAATGTATCGGCTGCAATGAAATGAAAAATAAAAAAGAAATGATGCGTGTGTTAAAGACCACGGATGATCAGATTGTCCTGGATATTACAGGAAGGAAGAATGGACGGGGAGCCTACGTATGCTTTTCGGGAGAATGTCTGAAAAAAGCTATAAAAAATAAAGGGCTGGAGCGTTCGCTGAAAATGCCGATCCCGCAGGAGATCTATGAGAACCTGGAAAGGGAGTTGGAATCCATTGAACAAAAATAAAGTATTATCACTGATCGGTCTTTCCATGAAAGCCGGCAAGATCGCAAGTGGAGAATTCGCAACGGAGAAAGCTGTAAAAACAGGAAAAGCTTATCTGGTGGTTGTGGCGGCGGAGGCTTCTGACAATACCAGAAAAAAATTTCGCAATATGTGTGAGTATTATCAGGTTCCTTTTTATGAATTTGGTGAGAAAACAGAGCTGGGCAACGCGATAGGGAAAGAGTTCCGGGCATCGTTGGCCGTTACGGATGAAAATCTTGCGTCAGCGCTGGAGAAACAACTGACTTTGGCATGAGTAAAGAAAGGTTGGTGGTAAAATGCCAAAACTGAGAATTTATGAAATTGCACAGGAAATCAACAAAACGAATAAAGAGGTATTAGATTTTTTGAAGGAGAAAAATATAGAAGTTAAAAGTCATATGAGTACATTAGAAGAAAAGGAAGAAAAAATGGTACGTGATGCTTTCGCCGGAAAGAAAGAGGAGAAAGCAGATTATAAAGAACAGAAAAATGGAGAGGATAAGAAAGCGGCAGATCGTCCTAAGAAGAAATCTAATCTGATCCAGGTATATCGTCCTCAGAATGCCATGACACAGGAAGGAAAAAACTTCCGTAAGAATAAGGCGCAGCAGGGAAATAACCGTCCGCAGGGCAATGGTAAAGCGCAGGAGGGAACTCCAAGAACAGAAGGACAGCAGAATGGAACTGTAAAAACGCAGGAAAGCGGAAATGCGCCAAAGACTCAGAATACTAATCGTCAGGACGGGCAGAACAGAAGATACGGTCAGGGAAGACCGGAAGGCGGAAGAAATAATGAAGGTCGCCGCTTCGACAATAACAGAAATAATGAAGGTCGTCGCTTTGACAACAACAGAGGCGATAATCAGGGAAGAGGTCAGGGACGTCCGCAGGGTCCGGGAAGACCGGAGGGCGGAAGAAATAATGAAGGCCGTCGTTTTGATAATAACAGAGATAACAACAGAAAGAACGAAGGCCGCCGCTTCGATAATAACAGAAACGGTATGAACCGGGATGGAAGAGACAGAGACGGAAGAGAAAATAACAATCGGAGAAATGACAGAAGAGATTCCAGACCGTCTTCTGTAGATACGATGGATCTGGGACTGGCAAGAAAGCCGGTAAGAGATGTAAAGAGTAAAGAGAAAGATAAAGAAAAAGAGCGGGAAAGAGAAGAGAAAAAGACCCAGGACAGAAGAAGCGGTCAGGGCGGCAATCGTCCAAACCAGGGACGCCGTCCGAATCAGAGACTTCCGAAAGCCCTTCAGAAACCGGTTCGTCCACAGCCGAAGGAAGAGAAGAAAGAGGAAGTAAAAGAGATTGTGATCCCGGAGAAGCTGACTATCCGTGAGCTGGCTGAAAAGATGAAAATGCAGCCGTCCGTAATCGTAAAGAAACTGTTTATGGAAGGCATCATGGTTACCGTAAACCACGAGATCGACTTTGAAAAGGCACAGGAGATCGCTCTGGAGTTTGATATCATTGCAGAGCAGGAAGAAAAAGTGGATGTGATCGAGGAACTTCTGAAAGAGGAAGAGGAAGACGCTTCCACATTGGTGCCAAGACCTCCGGTAGTCTGCGTTATGGGTCACGTTGACCACGGTAAGACCTCTCTTCTGGATGCCATCAGAAGAACGAATGTAACAGATCGTGAGGCTGGCGGAATCACGCAGCATATCGGAGCTTATGTGGTTTCCATTAAAGGACAGAAGATCACGTTCCTGGATACACCGGGTCATGAAGCATTTACCGCTATGCGTATGCGTGGTGCAAATGCTACAGATATTGCGGTATTGGTAGTAGCTGCGGATGACGGTGTGATGCCTCAGACTGTAGAAGCGATTAACCATGCAAAAGCTGCAGGGGTAGAAATTATCGTTGCCATCAATAAGGTCGATAAGCCAAGCGCAAATATCGAGAGAGTAAAACAGGAATTGTCTGAATACGAACTGATCCCGGAAGATTGGGGCGGAAGCACGATTTTCGTTCCGGTATCTGCAAAAACTCATGACGGTATCGAGGAATTGCTGGAAATGATCCTGCTGACTTCAGAAGTGTGCGAGCTGAAAGCAAATCCGAAGAGAAGAGCGAGAGGTCTTGTTATTGAAGCGCAGCTGGATAAAGGAAAAGGACCAGTGGCTACGATTCTTGTACAGAAAGGAACGCTTCGTGTCGGCGACTTTATCGCTGCAGGCGCTTCTTCCGGTAAAGTCCGCGCCATGATGGACGATAAGGGACGCCGTGTGAAAGAGGCAGGTCCTTCTACTCCGGTAGAGATTCTGGGACTTTCTGATGTGCCGAATGCCGGAGAGGTATTGGTAGCAACAGAAAATGACAAAGAGGCAAAACATTTTGCTGCAACCTTTGTATCAGAAAATAAAAATAAACTTCTGGAAGAGACAAAAGCAAAAATGTCTCTGGATGATCTGTTTAACCAGATCCAGGAGGGTAATCTGAAAGAATTGAATATCGTGGTAAAAGCAGATGTTCAGGGATCTGTAGAAGCGGTAAAACAGAGTCTTGTAAAATTGTCCAATGAAGAAGTGGTGGTTAAGATCATCCACGGCGGCGTGGGCGCTATCAACGAGTCTGATGTTACGCTGGCATCAGCATCCAATGCGATCATTATCGGTTTCAATGTAAGACCGGATGCTACTGCGAAGACCATCGCAGAGCAGGAAGGTGTAGATCTTCGCCTGTACAGAGTCATTTATCAGGCGCTGGAAGATGTAGAGGCCGCTATGAAAGGTATGCTGGATCCTGTCTTTGAAGAGAAAGTTCTGGGTCATGCAGAAGTACGTCAGATTTTCAAGGCTTCCGGCGTAGGCAATATTGCCGGTTCCTATGTTTTAGACGGTGTATTCCAGAGAAACTGTCAGGTTCGTATTACCAGAGACGGAGAACAGATTTTTGAAGGAGCTCTGGCTTCTCTGAAACGTTTCAAAGATGATGTAAAAGAAGTAAAGGCTGGATATGAATGTGGTCTTGTGTTTGAAGATTTCAACGATATTAAGGAAGAAGACCGCGTAGAAGCATATACCATGGTAGAAGTTCCAAGATAGGAACAGACAGAGAGGATAGTATGAGAAAAAACAGTATTAAAAACACCCGGGTGAATGCAGAGGTTCAACATGAGCTGGCAAATCTCATCCGGGAGGGCATTAAAGATCCCCGCATCCATCCTATGACCTCTGTAACAGGTGTGGAGGTTGCGCCGGATTTAAAAACTTGCAGGGCATATATCAGTGTTTTAGGGGATGACGAGGCGAAGAAGAATACCATTGCAGGACTGAAAAATGCAGAGGGTTATATTCGCAGACAGCTTGCAAAAAGTATAAACCTGAGAAACACTCCGGAAATTCGTTTTATACTGGACGAATCCATCGAGTATGGTGTTACCATGTCAAAACTCATTGACCAGGTCACCAGAAAAGAGGAGGTGCAGGAAGATGGAGAAGATAGCCAATGAATTAAAGGGAATAAATACAGTTGCCATTGCCGGACATGTGCGTCCGGATGGTGACTGCGTTGGTTCCTGTATGGGATTGTACCTTTATTTGAAAGAAAATTATCCGGATATTGCAGCAGATGTATATCTGGAACAGCCGGGAGCGCAGTTTTCCTTTCTGTCCTGTTTTGAGGAAATCAAAACGGTTTATCAGACAGGAAAGGTGTATGATTTGCTGATTACCCTGGATGTCAGCGATAAGAATCGCATTGGGGTTGCAGAAGAAGCCTACGAAACTGCCAAAAAAAGGGTGTGTATTGATCATCATATCAGCAACCGGGGACTTGGGGATGTAAATGAAATCCGTCCGGATGCCAGTTCAACCTGTGAGGTTTTATACACACTTTTAGAAGAAGAAAAGGTTTCAAAAGCAGTGGCAGAGGCTATTTATACAGGAATGGTTCACGATACCGGAGTATTTCAATATTCCTGTACATCACCGGAGACCATGCGTATTGCGGCAAAGCTCATGGAAAAGGGCATTCCGTTTACAAAAATTGTGGAGGAATCCTTCTATGAGAAAACCTATGTGCAGAATCAGATTCTGGGCAGATGTCTCATGGAGAGTATTCTCCTTATGGATGGAAAATGTGTCATCGGAGTTGTGAAAAAGAAGATGATGGATTTCTATCACGTAGAGCCTAAGGACTTAGATGGCATTGTTCAGCAGCTTCGCATTATTAAAGGTGTAGAAGTGGCAATTTTCATTTATGAAGTAAAGCCCCAGGAATTTAAAGTGAGTCTGCGCTCAAAAGGAAAGGTGAATGTCAATGAAGTGGCATCTTATTTTGGAGGCGGCGGTCATGTTCTGGCGGCTGGCTGTACCTTCCACGGGTCAGTTTATGATGTCATGAATAATCTGCTGGAAATTATAGAAAAACAATTAGTAGAAGAGTGAGAAACATTCATGATAAACGGAATCATTAATGTATATAAAGAAAAAGGCTACACATCTCATGATGTGGTAGCAAAACTGCGCGGAATTTTAAAGCAGAAGAAAATCGGGCATACAGGAACTCTGGATCCGGATGCAGAAGGGGTGCTTCCTGTGTGTCTTGGAAAAGGAACAAAGCTTTGTTCCATGCTGACAGATAAGCGAAAAACCTATGAGGCAGTGCTGCATCTGGGAATCACAACGGATACCCAGGATAAGTCAGGAAGGATTCTAAAGGAAACTTTGGTCTCCTGTACAGACGAGGAAGTCAGGGCATGTATGGAGAGCTTTCTGGGAGAACAGATGCAGATTCCTCCCATGTATTCTGCGCTGAAAGTCCAGGGGAAGAAATTATATGAGCTGGCAAGAGAAGGCATAGAAATTGAGCGTAAGCCAAGACCGGTAACTTTTTATGACATACAGCTTCAGGAAATTTCACTGCCCTATGTAACCTTTTCTGTCACCTGTTCCAAAGGAACTTATATCCGTACTTTGTGTTATGATATTGGGGAAAAACTGGGCTGCGGAGGTTGTATGGACAAACTCCTTCGAACCCAGGTAGACCGGTTTCATCTTTCTGACAGTCTGAAACTTTCAGAGATTGAAGCTCTGGCAAAAGAGGGACGGATTTTGGAACGGATTGTTACAGTGGAAGAAATGTTTTCTCATCTGCCGGCTTATGAAACAGAGCCCAGATTGGATAAATTACTGGAAAACGGAAACCCGGTTCCTGACAGGAAACAGCAGAGGTTTCAAAGGGTAAGGATGTATACCAGTACCCATGTTTTTGTTGGGATTTATGCGTATCAGGAGGAGACGCGCCAGTATAAGCCGGAACGGATTTTCTGTACCCCGGAGGATTTCCGGCATAATAAGGAGAAATTATGATTTATACAACACAGATTCCTCATGTAAAAGCTCCTTGGAAAAGTGCAGTAACCCTGGGGAAATTTGACGGACTTCACAGAGGCCATCAGAAATTAATCGAATGTATACAAGCGCATAAACAGAAACAGTGGAGAACCGTGGTGTTTACTTTTGATGTTCCCCCAAGAAGTCATATGCTGCATATGCCGCCTAAGTTTCTTCTGACCTATGAAGAACGAAGAGAACTGGCAGAAGCATTTGGCGTGGATATTCTGGCAGAATGTCCTTTTACAGATGAACTGATGCATATGGAGCCAGAGCAGTTTGTGAAGGAATATTTAGTTGACAGGCTTCAGACCGGGTTTGTGGCAGTTGGCCCGGATTTCCGGTTTGGCTATGAACGCAGGGGAAATCCCAGGATGCTGGCTGAACTTGGGGAAATTTATGGCTTTCAGGTACAGGTTCTGGAGAAGGAAAAAGATGGAAATCTGGATATCAGCAGTACCTATATAAGAGAAGAACTGGAAAAAGGCAATATGGAAAAGGTAAATGACTTGCTTGGATATCCTTACTTTACCAGGGGAGAGATTGTCCACGGGCGGCAGCTTGGAAGAACTATTGGGATTCCTACTGCAAATCTCATTCCTCCAAAGGTGAAAAAACTTCCCCCAAATGGGGTTTATATTACCCAGTCTTTGATTGGAAACCGTGTTTATCAGGGAATCACCAATGTAGGATATAAACCAACTGTGAAAGAAAACTTTTTGGGGGTTGAGACCTATCTCTTTGCCTGCAATGAGGACTTATACGGACAAGAGGCTGAGGTGCGTTTTTACAAATATTTAAGACCAGAGAAAAAATTTGCATCTTTGGAAGAATTAAAGAAACAGTTGGACAGGGATGTAGAAACAGGTCGAAGTTTTTTTGAAAAATAATATGGACAAGCAGGGAAACATTCGTTATGCTTAAAGTAGGGACGGGTGGCAGCCTGTCCGTCTTATTACGAAGGAGAAAAACATGAGTATAGAAAACATATTGTCGCTGGTTGGAGGGCTTGGACTGTTTTTATATGGTATGACGGTCATGAGTGACAGCATAGAGAAAGCAGCAGGAGCAAAGATGAGGGGGTTCCTGGCTTTCTTTACCAAGAACCGATTTATCGGAATGCTGTTTGGAATGTTGTTTTGTGCTATTGTACAGTCTTCCAGCGCCACTACGGTTATGGTAGTCAGCTTTGTAAACGCAGGCCTTATGAACCTGGTTCAGGCGGCTGGAATTATTATGGGAGCCAATGTAGGTACTACCATTACGTCCCAGCTTGTGGCCTTTAATCTGTCACAGGCAGCGCCGGTGTTCCTCATTTGCGGTGTTGTGGTTACCATGTTCTGCAAGAATCAGAAAATCAAACAGGTTGGGGAAGTCATTGTGGGCTTTGGTGTGCTTTTCATGGGTCTGTCTCTAATGTCAGGAAGCATGGAAGGGATGAAAGAGTCCCCCTTTGTAGTGGATCTCCTTGCCGGACTGAATAATCCCCTTTTAGGAATTTTGATTGGTTTTGTGGTTACTGCAATTATCCAGAGCTCTTCTGTAACGGTCAGCATCGTACTTTTAATGGCACAGCAAGGATTGCTTCCTCTGTGGATTTGTTTTTACATTATTCTGGGATGTAATATCGGTTCCTGTACCACAGCGCTTCTGGCAAGTGTCAGCGGCAACAAAGACGCAAAACGCGCAGCAATGATTCACTTCTTGTTTAATGTAATAGGAACTATCGTGATTGCTGTGATTCTGTTGGTTGGTGAAAATTGGATTGAAGCGGGAATCCGTCAGATTTCCGGCAATAACGTAGGAAGATGTGTGGCAAATGCCCATACCTTCTTTAAAGTCTTCCAGTTGATCATTTTGTTCCCATTTGCACAGTGGCTTGTAAAGCTTACTTATCTGTTTATTCCGGATAGGGGAACAGAGAAGAAGAAAGAAGGCTTTCAGTTGGAGTACATAGGCCCTTCCAGCGTATTCTCACCAAGTACAGCAGTTGTGGAAGTGACAAAAGAACTGGACCGCATGGCAAATCTGGCGGCTACCAATCTTACAAGAGCCATGAATGCCCTGATTACTCTGGATGAGCAGGAGATTCAAAAGGTCTATGAAACAGAAAAAAATATAAATTACATGAATCATGCCATTACAAACTATCTGGTAAGCATTAACCAGAGCAGTCTGCCTATTGATGATATTAAGAATATCGGCGGATTGTTCCACGTAGTCAATGATATTGAAAGAATCGGGGATCATGCGGAAAATGTGGCAGATTCTGCTGTGACAAGAAAAGAAAAAAACATTCAGTTTAGCCAGGAGGCTCAAAGTGAGCTTTCCAGGATGCTGGACAGTGTTATCCGGATTATGCAGTATTCCATGGATATGTTTTCCCAAAATGACCGGAAGCACTTGCAGGAAATTCTGGAGCTGGAGGACCGCATTGACCAGATGGAGCGGGATATGCAGGAATCCCATGTACAGCGTCTGACCAGGAATCAGTGTACCCCTGAGGCTGGTATGATTTTTTCTGATTTGATTTCAGGATTGGAAAGAGTGGCAGATCATGCCACCAACATTGCTTTTTCCATTCTGGATGAAGAGCCGGAAGAGCTTTCCGGTTTCCATACCACAGGAAATACAAAATAACAAAAACCATACAACAAATACAAAAGATGAGGTTGCTGCAAAAAGCGCGCCGGAAAATCCGGCAGACATTGCAGCAGCCTCTTTACGTTTTTTAACAGAAAACTTTTGTAAAGGAGTATAGGATGCAGAAATTAAAACAGCGGTTACAGCATAAACGGATTTTTGGTATGGGAGGGATTCTGGCAGGTATTTTGGCTTTTACCGGAACTGTTTACGGTGCGCCGGAGGAAATGCCGGAAGAAAATCAGGTGGCATATGCAGAAGTTTCCACTTGCTTAAATATCCGGGAAGGCGCGGGAATGGAATACCCAGTAATTGCCCGGCTTCCCAAAGACGGATATTGTGAGGTCAAAAAGGAAGAGGGCGCGTGGTGTTATATTGAGTCAGAAGAAATAGAAGGGTATGTGTACAAATCATATCTGGAAACAGGTATGAATCAGGAAACTTATTTAAGACGTACAGGCAGAGAAGAACCTGTCTATGCATACAAAGTAGAAAACGTAGAAATGAATACAGCCGGAAAAGGACAGGAGATTGCCGACTTTGCACTGCAATTTGTGGGCAATCCCTATGTTTGGGGCGGAACCAGTCTGACAAGCGGCGCAGACTGCTCCGGCTTTGTCCAGAGTGTATACAGAAATTTTGGGATTTCTCTGCCAAGAGTTGCAGCAGATCAGGCACAGGCAGGAACCAGAGTGTCCCTGGAACAGCTTCAGACAGGGGATTTGATTTTTTACGCAGATGGAGGAGCTATTTACCATGTGGTCTTATATCTTGGAAACGGACAAGTTGTACATGCCAGCAGCGCTGCTACGGGTATTAAAATATCTCCGGTAAACTGGCAGAATGCTGTCTGGGGCGTTCGGCTTATATAAAGAAGGAAAATCAGAAAGAGTCTTTACAACCTACGGTTCCTGTGGTATACTCAGAACGTTGAGAACAGCCATGGTTCAGAAACAGGAATCTCCAACCATTTCTTAATCACTGGCGATTTCCAACAGAGAGATGATAAAAGATTAATGGAGGAAACAAACATGATTTCTAAAGAAAAGAAACAGGCTATTATGGCAGAATATGCAAGAACACCAGGTGACACAGGTTCACCGGAAGTACAGGTTGCTGTTTTAACAGCCAGAATCCAGGAGCTCACAGAGCACTTAAAGAACAACCACAAAGATCATCATTCCAGAAGAGGTCTTCTGAAAATGGTAGGTCAGAGACGTGGATTACTTGCATATCTGAAGAAAACTGATATTGAAAGATACCGTGCTTTAATTGAGCGTTTAGGTCTTAGAAAATAATCAGAACCAGGAGACGGGGCGGGAAAATTTCCGCCCTGTTTTTCACGAAGAAGGCATTTTCAAAAGGGCAGAAGAATTCTGGTACCGAGACCACTGAAAAGCGTATTTGTCCAAAGTGCTTTTTTCAGTTGTTTCGGACAGAAAGAAAAAACATTGCTTTTTAGAAGCATGCCATAAGAATGAAAAGGAGAAAAAATATGTACAAGAGTTTTTCAATGAATCTGGCAGGCAGAACCCTGACCGTAGATATCGGACGTGTGGCAAAACAGGCCAATGGCGCAGCGTTTATGCATTATGGAGACACTACCCTTTTGTGTACTGCAACTGCATCCGATAAACCAAGAGAAGGAATTGATTTCTTCCCATTAAGTGTGGAATACGAAGAAAAAATGTATGCTGTAGGAAAAATTCCGGGAGGATTTAATAAAAGAGAAGGAAAAGCAAGTGAACATGCAATCCTAACATCCCGTGTCATTGATCGTCCTATGCGTCCGTTATTCCCAAAGGATTACAGAAATGACGTAACTTTAAACAATATGGTTATGGCAGTTGACCCGGAATGTAACCCGGAAGTAGTAGCTATGATTGGTTCTTCTATTGCTACCTGCATCTCTGATATTCCTTTTGACGGTCCATGTGCTGCAACCCAGATTGGTATGGTAAACGGAGAATTTGTAGTGAACCCATCCCTGGCACAGAAGGAAATCTCTGATTTACAGCTTACTGTTGCATCTACCAGAGAAAAAGTCATTATGATTGAAGCTGGCGCTAATGAGATTCCGGAAGATAAGATGATTGAAGCAATCTTCAAGGCTCATGAAGTAAATCAGGAAATCATTGTTTTTATTGATACCATTGTTGCAGAATGCGGAAAAGAAAAACATGCTTATGAAAGCTGTGCTGTTCCGGAAGAATTATTTGCAGCAATCAAAGAGATTGTAACACCGGAAGAAATGGAAGAAGCTGTTTTCACAGATGAAAAACAGGTTCGTGAGGAAAACATCCGTCAGATTACAGAAAAATTAGAAGAAGCATTTGCCGAAAATGAAGAATGGCTGGCAGTTCTTGGTGAAGCTGTATACCAGTATCAGAAAAAGACGGTTCGTAAGATGATTTTAAAAGATCACAAACGTCCGGACGGAAGAGCAATCACACAGATTCGTCCTCTGGCAGCAGAAACAGATATTGTACCAAGAGTTCATGGTTCTGCCATGTTTACAAGAGGACAGACTCAGATTTGTACTATTACTACTCTGGCTCCATTATCAGAAGCACAGAGACTGGATGGACTGGATGAGTTTGAAGTAAGCAAACGCTATATGCATCACTATAATTTCCCATCCTACTCTGTAGGTGAGACAAAACCATCCAGAGGACCGGGACGCCGTGAAATCGGTCATGGAGCGTTGGCTGAGAGAGCTTTGGTTCCAGTGATTCCTGGAGTAGAAGAGTTCCCATATGCTATCCGTACTGTATCTGAGACTTTTGAATCCAATGGTTCTACTTCTCAGGCTAGTATCTGCGCATCTACCATGTCTCTTATGGCAGCAGGCGTGCCAATTAAGAAACCGGTAGCTGGTATTTCCTGTGGTCTGGTAACAGGGGAAACAGATGATGATTATCTGGTACTCACTGATATCCAGGGTCTGGAAGACTTCTTCGGAGACATGGACTTTAAGGTGGCTGGTACTCATGACGGTATTACAGCAATCCAGATGGATATTAAAATTCACGGTTTGACAAGACAGATTATTGAAGAAGCTATTGCCAGAACCAAAGAAGCAAGAGAATACATCCTGACAGAAGTAATGGAAAAATGTATTGCCGAACCGCGCAAAACTGTGAGCAAATATGCTCCAAAGATTGTTCAGATTCAGATTGACCCTGAAAAAATCGGCGATGTAGTAGGACAGAGAGGTAAAACCATCAATGCCATTATTGACGAAACAGGTGTAAAGATTGATATTGATGACAGCGGTGCAGTTTCTGTATGTGGTACTGACCAGCAGATGATGGACAAAGCCATTGAATATATTAAAACTATTACCACAGATTTTGAAGAAGGACAGATTTTCACAGGAAAAGTAATCAGCATCAAAGAATTTGGCGCATTCCTGGAATTTGCTCCTGGAAAAGAAGGAATGGTTCACATTTCTAAAATTGCCAAAGAAAGAATCAACAAAGTAGAAGATGTTCTTTCCCTTGGAGATGTAGTAAAAGTAGTATGCCTTGGAAAAGATAAAATGGGACGCATCAGCTTCAGCATGAAAGACGTTCCGGAAGAAGCATAAAAAGATAAATTAGGAAGAGAGGGGTTATTGCATTAAGCAGCATTTCAGAATATTGGTACATTCGCCGGAACTGTATCAATATTCCTGATCTGTATTTAATGCATTAACTCTTTTTGTTTAAGAGACGAAGAGGTGACATACATGCGGTATCACAATATTACGAAAGAAGATATGTTAAACGGAGACGGACTTCGGGTGGTACTTTGGGTAGCGGGATGCAGCCATGGGTGTAAAGGATGCCAGAATCCCATTACCTGGGATCCAAAAGGCGGTCTGGAATTTGATGAGACTGCCAAAGAGGAAATTTATGAGCAGATGGGAAAATCTTATGTAGCAGGAATTACTTTTTCAGGAGGAGACCCTCTCTATCGGGGCAATCGCCTGGAAGTTACTGCCTTTGCAAAAGAATTAAAAGAAAAATATCCAAAGAAAACCATCTGGCTGTATACCGGGTATTTATGGGAAGAAATACAGGATTTGGAGATTCTGTCCTATTTGGATGTTGTGGTAGATGGAAAATTTATTCTGGAACAAAGGGATGTTTCCCTGAAATGGAAGGGAAGCACAAACCAGAGAGTGATTGATGTGAAAAAATCATTAGAAGCAGGCAGTGTGGTGCTGCACGATTAGGAGGAATTATGAAACGGATTGCAAAATTTCATAAGGTAAGTGAAGAACAATTTTTAGAAGGCTGGAAGGATGCTTTTCCAGGCACAGAGGAAGCAACCATCAAAAGCATTTATGAAAATATTAAGCTGCCCAAAAGAGCTACTGCAGGAAGCGCTGGCTATGACTTTTTCAGCCCTGTGGATTTTGAACTGAAACCAGGGGAAACACTGAAAATGCCAACCGGTATCCGGGCAGAAATGGAACTGGGATGGGTCTTAAAGATTTATCCGAGAAGCGGTCTTGGGTTTAAATATCGTTTGCAGTTAAATAATACGGTAGGAATTATTGACAGCGACTATTTTTATTCAGACAATGAGGGTCACATTTTTATAAAAATTACCAATGATTCCAATGAAGGAAAAACGGTAAATGTGGCTGCCGGAACCGGATTTGCCCAAGGGATTTTCCTGGAATACGGCATTACGGAAGATGATGATGCCACAGCAGTGAGAAATGGCGGTTTAGGAAGTACAACTAAAAAGTAAGGGGCAGTTGCACGAAAGACATATAGAGAATATTTATACATTTCCAGCTCAGCCTGCGCTCCCTTTGAGCCTGTAGTCTCAAAGGGTATTCGGCAAATTCGCCGGAACTGTATAAATATTCCGAAATGTTATGTCATCATACGACAGTCCCTTACTTTTCAGCTTCACTATTTATCCTCTTCGGAAAGTTCTGTTTCGCTTTTCAGGTTTGCGATGAAGTCATGGAAGGCTTCTGCTGCTGCCATGTACTCATCTTCCCGTTCAATATTGGTGATAACCGGGTTATCATTTTCTTCTGCATAGCGGAACAGATAGGTTTCGCCTGTAGTATTTTTCCCATCTTTGTTTAAAGGAACTAACGCAATGTATTCCCCAAATTCTTCCACCGGGAAAGTGGTTAAAACAGCACATTCTAAAACAGAATCATCGTCCAGTGTTAATTTAATGGTTGGGTTTGGAACATTTGGAATGGTTCCCTGATTTTGTCCTCCGGCGCTGGAGCAGTTGGCTGTACAGGATGCACAATCACTTGGATTGCAGCTTTCTAAATTTGCTGTATAAGTTTCGTCACTCATATTTGACCTCTTTCTTCTATATGTAATAGTTTTTCTTTCTGTATTTTATCAGATACCAGGGGGGAATGCAACCTCTGGCAGGAAGAAAGCGTTTGCAATTTCATACTGAGACACGTATAATAAACATACAATGAGGGATGAAAAGGAGGGGAAGCATTGAAGAAGAATACATCACATTTATTAAAACGGGCAGCACATTTCAAGGCGATTCTTACGGGAGAGGGCTTTCTGGTGGGAATTGTAGCAGGAATTGTGGTGCTTCTCTATAGAGTTGTTCTGGAATATGCAGGAAAAGGCATGGAATGGGTGCTGGGATATGCAAGAACCTATCCGGTGATTGCTGGTCTCTGGTTTTTTGTTTTGTTTGCCATGGCCTGTATCGTAGGAAAGTTAGTGAAGTATGAACCTATGATCTCAGGAAGCGGGATTCCACAGGTAGAAGGGGAAATGATGGGAAAACTGGATCAGGTTTGGTGGAAGGTTCTTCCGGCAAAATTTTTAGGTGGATTTCTTTCTTTGTTTTCCGGACTTTCTCTTGGGCGGGAGGGTCCGTCTATTCAGATTGGAGCTATGGCAGGAAAAGCAGTGTCTAAAGCTTTGGACAGAGAGAAAACAGAGGAGAAATATCTTCTTACCTGCGGAGCCAGCGCCGGATTGGCAGCGGCTTTTCATGCGCCTCTTGCCGGAGTAATGTTTTCTCTGGAAGAAATTCACAAGAACTTTTCCGTGTCTGTGCTGATTTCCGTTATGACAGCCTCCATTACAGCAGACTACATTTCCAGTCAGTTTATGGGATTTGACTCTGTATTTCAGTTTGATATTGGACTGGAGGTGGAGCCACAGTATTATTGGCACATTGTGATTCTGGGAATTTTACTGGGGCTATTAGGCGCTTTTTATAATAAAATGACCTTGTGGGTACAGGGACTTTATAAGAAAAACAAGAGCTTAAACGAAACCACCAGACTGCTGATTCCGTTTCTTCTGGCAGGTGTGCTGGGTCTTGTGATGCCGGAAATTCTGGGAAGTGGTCACCATCTCATTGACCAGGCAGCCAGCGGCAGCATGGTGCTTCCGGCACTGTTATTTTTGCTGGCAGCGAAATTTTTATTTTCCCTGATTTGCTTTGGTTCCGGAGCGCCTGGGGGCATCTTCTTCCCACTGCTGGTTCTGGGAGCCTTAATTGGAGGGGCTTACAGCACCTTTGCAGCAGAGTTTCTGGGGCTGGATGCCTCTTATATCAGCAATTTTGTACTCCTTGCCATGGCAGGATATTTTACCGCTATTGTGAGAGCGCCTATTACAGGAATTATTCTGATTTTTGAAATGACAGGGCAGGTGAGCCAGATGCTTTCCATGTCTCTGGTAGCTATTGTGGCTTACCTTACTGCAACTGCTGTGAAATCAGAACCCATTTATGAAAGCCTTCTGGGAAACCTGTTAAGGAACAAGGGCATACAGGTGTGTGAAGAGCGGGGAGAAAAGGTATTACAGGAATTTGTGATTGCCCATGGAAGTCCTCTGGAAAATCAGACTGTAAGCCAGGAGGACTGGCCTGTAAGCTGCCTTTTGGTGGCAGTGAGGCGAAACGCCACAGAATTAATTCCAAAAGGAAAAACACAGCTTATGGCAGGAGATGTACTGGTGGTGCTTTCCAATGAACAGGATGTGCCGGAAGTTTACGATTATATGGAAAAGAGATGCAAAGAATCATAAAAATAAAAGAAAAGAGGTGCCCGTTTGGAGACAAGAATACAGGCAGCTTCTGGGAATACAACGTATCCGGGAGTAAAAAAGACAAAAGAAGGATATGAATTTACATTAGAATTATCACGGGGAAAGGAAGCCGCTCTGCTATTGTATCAAAAGAAAAACAGAGAAATCCAGACCATAGAGATTCCTTTTCCAGAAGAAAGCAGGAGGGGAAATCTGGTCTCCCTGCTTATAAAAGGACTTTCCAAGGGAGAAATTTGTTATAACTACCGTATTGATGGAGAAATTTATCAGGATACCTGTGCCAGAGCGCTGAAAAATGTACCGCCCTTTGGCGTCCACATGGAAATCGGTGAAGAACCGAAGATGTGCGGTGTGATTCAGGAGAAGGATTTTTCCTGGACAGACAGGGATTTTGTACCGAAGCCTTTCAGTGAGTCAGTGCTTTATAAATTACAGGTGCGTAGTTTTACCATGCATAGAAGTTCCGGTGTACGGAAAAAAGGAACCTTTCAGGGAATAGAACAGAAAATTCCTTATTTTCAGGAGCTTGGTGTCACAGGAATTTTGCTGATGCCAGCATATGAGTATCAGGAAATTGTAAAGTCCAAAACAAGACAGGGAAAATATCCTCAGGCAGAAGAGGAGCGAAGAGAAGAAAAGACAAAAATCAATGTATGGGGGTATACGGGAGAGGCCTTTTACTATGTACCAAAAGCCGGATTCAGTGGCTCCCAGAATCCGGTGCAGGAATTTTGCCATATGGTAAATGCCCTTCATGAGGCAGGGCTGGAATGTCTGATGGAATTTTATTTTGATCACACCATGGAACCGGCGAAAATGCTGGATATTGTGCGCTACTGGAAGCTAAAATACCATGTTGACGGATTCCGCATTATTGGTAATGTGTGTCAGGAATTGTTCCTAAAAGACCCGCTGCTGTCAGAAACCAAGCTGTTATTTGGATTTCTGGACGGAGAACGGATTTATGGAAACAAGGAACCGGATTATAAAAATGGCGCGGAATATAACGAAGGCTTTTACTATGGTATGCGCCATATGTTAAAAGGAGACGAAAATACAGCAGAGGAATTTTTGTTCCGCAGCAGGAGAAATCCCAGACAGTACGGGGTCATTAATTACATGGCAGATCAGGATGGAATGACCATGATGGACATGGTTTCTTATGAAGAACGCCACAATGAGGAAAATGGAGAAAACAACCAGGATGGAAAAGAGTACAACTGCACCTGGAACTGTGGGGCAGAAGGGCCTACCAGAAGAAAGGAAATTACCAGACTTCGTCTGCAGCAGCTGAAAAATGCTTTTGGGCTTTTGCTGTTCAGCCAGGGAACGCCCATGATTTTTCAGGGAGATGAGTGGGGACAAACCCAGAAGGGAAATAACAATGCCTGGTGTCAGGATAATGAACTCACCTGGATTAACTGGAATCAGAGAAAAACCAGAGAGGAATTATTTACTTTTGTAAAACAGGCCATTGCCTTTCGCAAAAAGGAGAAAATCCTCCATTTAGAACAGGAGCTAAAGGGAACGGATTACAGAGCTTTGGGCTATCCGGATGTATCCTGCCACACCAGCCAGGCGTGGTTTGTATCCAAAGATCCGGGGCTTCGGCATCTGGGGATGATGTATTGCAAGGATTACTGCGACAGACCAGGTGAATTTTTGTTTTTTGCCTGGAATTTTCACTGGATGTCTCATGAAATTGCTCTGCCCGGAGCGCCTGAGGAGATTTGCTGGACGGTGAAAGCCCGTACAGATGAGGAAAACCAGGGAGGATTTTTAGAGGAGGGGGTTCTGGTGCAGGAAAAGAGTATCCAGGTACCGCCCAGAACATTAATCATATTAACAGGAAAGCAGGATGAAACATTATGGGGATCTGGCAGCATTTTAAAACGATTACAAGGCACAAGCTTTTAGTGATGAAGTATTGTTTCCGAATAGGACTTTATAAACAGGGATTGCTTCATGACTTGTCTAAGTATTCCTGGACCGAATTTTCTGTGGGATGCAAATATTACCAGGGAAACAGAAGTCCCAATAATGCAGAGCGGGAAGCCACAGGACTTTCTACTGCCTGGATTCATCATTATGGAAGAAACAAGCATCATTTTGAGCACTGGGTAGATTACGGTATCCACTGTGATACGGTTATCCACGGAGTACCCATGCCGAGAAAATATATTGCAGAGATGGTGGCAGACCGCATCAGCGCATCCAGGAATTATCATCCTGATACCTATACAGATGAGGCGCCCCTGGCATATTTTCTTCGCAGCAAAGACAAGCTCTGGTTTGTGCATGAGGACACCAACCGGGATTTGGAATTTCTGCTCAGGATGCTGGCAGATAAGGGGGAAAAGGAAACACTGAACTATATGAAGCATGTATATCTGAAAGGAATGTAAGTATGAGTAATGTACAGATTGCAGAATTGCTGCAATGGATTAAGAATCTGTGGGGATTGATTCCCAAACATTATCTGATTGTCCTGTATTTTGGAGGAACGGTCTTTGCCTTTTTAAACTGTTTTATGGGATACCGTTTGAGGAAGGTCTGGGGATGTATCCTGGGAATTCTCATAGGTGGAGGAGCCGGCGCGGCGGCAGGGTATTTTCTTTTGCAGGATAAAATGATGGCGATTTTATGTGCAGCAGGAGGAGCCCTGATTTTGGGACTTCTGGCATGGCTTTTGTACAAATTCGGAATTTTTTTCATGTGTACAGGTCTGGTTTATTTCCTGGTGGTCTCTTTTTTCCAGGAACCAACTATGACGCAGCATATGATTGCTCTGGTAGCCGGTATTTTTGCCGCAACCCTGGCTCTTGGCTATGAAGCGCAGATGATGATTGGAATTACTGCTGTCTGCGGTGGTATCGGCGGTATTCATCTTCTTATGAAAATGCTGGAAAAAGATGCGGGAGCCGGAGAACTGATTTTGGGAATAATTATGGCTGCCATTGGTATTGCAGTACAGGCGGCTCCCTTTATGAGGGGAAAAGACTGGGAAGCATCCCTGTTCCACCGCCCGCAAAAGAAGAGAGGACCGGGGCACCTGGCAAAAAGAAAAAAGAAAGTGGTAAAGAAAACCAAAGTTACCCATGTAAAAAAGAGCAGAGAAGAGGAAAAACCGGAAGAAAAAAGAAAATCTGCAAAAAAGAACCAGGAAAAGGTGCAGACAGAGGCAGAAACCAGAGAAGAACTGCAAAAAACCCAGGAATATACAGTAGGGCAAAAGCAGTACGAAAAGCCAAAACCAAGTCAGAGCCTTTATCCGGGAAGCGGCATAGGAATTGATCTGGACGATTTAAACCGGGAATTATCCCAGGAAATCCAGAAGATTTATGAGGATGAGCAGCAGGAATAATTCGTTTCTTTAAAAAGCCTTAACTTTTTAAGATTTATCTTTTTCCCAAATTTATTCCTTACATGATATCTTTATCTTGTAAGGAGGGAGAAGTATGATAACATTTTTGAAGAAAATACATACATTAGAAAAAAATTTTGATAGAAAAGCTGAAAAGTTTGCCTGCTGTCACCCCTATCTTTCGTTTGCAGCTATGTTTGTTGCAATGCCTATGTTTGTCCTCACAACCGTGTGCCTGGGAAGTATGGCAGTTATAGTTCCTGTTTCCTGGATTTTGGACTTCTTTATATAATCTTAATACGTGTTAAAATATCTTTATACGGATTTTATCGTGCTTATGGAATAATTAAGACTACATAAAGATATGGAGGCAGGTACATAGGATATGATACAATCCGGTAAAAAAATTAAAAGTCATTTTTCATCATTCAGAATCATAAGCTTTGGTTTTGTAATGGTTATTCTCATAGGATGTTTTCTGCTGATGCTGCCTATTTCTACGGCAGGATCAGGGGGCGCATCCTTTTTAGATGCTCTTTTTACATCTACTTCAGCAGTATGTGTAACAGGGCTGGTGCTCCACGATACAGCAACCTACTGGTCCACCTTCGGACAGGTAGTAATTATTCTGCTGATTCAGATTGGAGGTATGGGGGTGGTGACTGTAGCAATTTCCATTGCTATGGTATCAGGACGTAAAATCGGCCTCATGCAGAGAAGCACCATGCAGGAGGCTATTGCAGCCCCTCATGTGGGAGGGATTGTCCGGCTGACAGGATTTATTTTAAAAACTGCCATGCTCATAGAGGCTGTTGGCGTGGCTGTGATGGCTCCGGTTTTCTGCAAAGAATTTGGTTTCTTCCGGGGAATCTGGTATGCTCTGTTTCATTCGGTTTCTGCATTTTGCAATGCAGGGTTTGACCTTATGGGGATAAACAGCCCCTTTTCCTCTCTCACAGCCTATGCGGGACATCCGGTGATAAATCTGGCAATTATGTTTTTGATTGTTTCCGGCGGTATTGGTTTTCTGACCTGGGATGATATCCGTTCCCATACCTGGCATCTGAAAAAATACAGGATGCAAAGTAAGGTGATTCTTTCGGTTACAGGGGCATTGATTGTAGTACCGGCACTGTATTTCTATTTTATGGAGTTTTCGGGCAGCCAGTGGGAAGAATTCTCCACAGGAGAGCGTATTCTTGCGTCCTTTTTCCAGTCAGTGACCCCAAGGACAGCCGGGTTTAATACCGTAGATTTAACGAAACTGACAGAAGCAGGTCTGGCAATTATGATTGTGCTTATGCTTACCGGAGGTTCACCCGGTTCCACTGCAGGAGGTATGAAAACCACTACTGTGGCAGTTATGATTTCTTCGGCCATTTCTGTATTCCAAAGAAGAGAAAGCGCTCACATGTATGGCAGGAGAATACCACAGGAAGCGGTCCGCAATGCGGCAACCATTCTGATGATGTATCTGAGTCTGTTTTTTATGGGAGGACTGGCAATTAGCTGTATAGAAAAGCTGCCTATGCTGCCATGTCTGTTTGAAACAGCCTCAGCCATTGGAACGGTAGGACTGTCTCTTGGCATTACGCCTCAGCTTGGTATAATATCCAGGATTATTTTGATTTTGCTGATGTTTTTTGGCAGAGTCGGCGGACTGACCCTGGTATTTGCCGCATTTTCCATTACACATAAAAATGTATCAAAACTTCCTCAGGAAAAAATTACAGTAGGATAAAGGAGCAGAAAATGAAATCAATTTTATTAATCGGTCTGGGAAGATTCGGAAGACATGTTGCAATGAAATTAAATGAACTGCGTCATCAGGTTATGGCAGTAGATATACAGGAAGAGCGGGTAGAAGAGGTTCTTCCCTTTGTCACCAACGCACAGATCGGAGACAGTACCAACGAAGAATTTATGGAGTCTTTAGGCGTGCGAAACTTTGATGTGTGTATTGTGGCCATTGGGGATAACTTCCAGAGTTCTCTGGAAACCACTGCCCTGTTAAAAGAACTGGGGGCGGAGCTGGTGGTGGCCAGAGCAGCCAGGGATGTACACGCAAAGTTTTTGCTTAGAAATGGAGCAGATGAAATCGTTTATCCGGAGAAACAACTGGCATCCTGGACTGCCATCCGTTATAGTTCAGACCACATTTTTGATTATGTGCAGCTTGACGACGGCTATGCCATTTTTGAGGTTTCCGTGCCAGAGGAATGGGACGGGAAAACCATAGGGGGCATGGATATACGAAGAAAGTATAATGTAAATATTATGGCAGTGAAAAGAGAAGGAAAGCTGAATCCCAATATCTCTTCCCAGACCATGCTCTCTGGTAAGGATGTGCTTTTAGTACTGGGAAGTCATAAAGATATTCAGAAATGTTTCCATATTTAACGGGGAAAGAAACATGAAGCAGAAAAAAAGCATTTTAAACACTGGCAGAAGTTTATTCGCCCTTTCGTTTGGGGATATCTGGAAAAGTATCCTGATTTTAGTTCTTGCTACACTGATTGGTTTTTTCTTTTACGGATGCGGATTTACAGAAGCTAATATTATTGCAGTGTATATTTTAGGCGTGCTGATTATCTCTGTAGTAACCACGCACAGGGCATATAGTCTCATTGCGTCTTTGGTCAGTGTGCTGATTTTTAATTTTTTCTTTACTTATCCGAAATTTACCTTTTTAGCCTATGACCAGGGCTATCCGGTGACCTTTCTCATTATGTTTATTGTGGCATTTATTACCGGCTCTCTGGCAATCCGTCTGAAAAACACGGCCAGTCAGGCAACCAGGGCTGCTTATAGAACCCAGATTCTTTTTGATACCAATCAGATGATGCAGCAGGCTCAGGACAGGAATCAGATTATCACAGCAATGGCAAATCAGTTGGGAAAGCTTCTGGGGAAGAATATTATTGTTTATCTGGAGCAGGAGGGTAATCTGGGAGAACCTCATTTATTCTGGCAGGAGGGAAAGGAAGAGAATCAGTCCTGTACTGGGGAAAAAGAAAGACAGGTTGCACAGTGGGTATGGGAACATAACCGGCGGGCAGGGGCTTTTACCAGGAATTTTCCGGAGTGTCAGTGCCTGTATCTGGCTATCCGCATTAATGAGCAGGTGTATGGTGTGGTAGGAATTGTCATGGAAGATTCCCGTATGGATGATTTTGTAAACAGTATTGTCCTGTCTATTTTAGGAGAGTGTGCCCTGGCTCTGGAAAGTGAGAAAAATGCCAGGGAAAAGGAAGAGGCAGCTATTCTGGCTAAAAATGAGCAGCTACGTGCCAACCTGCTGCGTGCCATTTCTCATGATCTGCGCACACCACTTACTTCTATTTCAGGAAATGCCAGCAATCTTATGGCAAATGGAAAAGAGTTTGATGAAGAGACAAAAATGGGAATCTATACCGATATTTATGATGATTCTATGTGGCTCATTAATCTGGTGGAGAATCTTCTTTCAGTAACCAGAATTGAGAAAGGACGTATGAATCTGAAGGCTTCCGCAGAGCTTGTAGATGAAGTGATTATGGAAGCTTTGCGCCATGTGAACCGTAAGAGCGTGGAACACACCATTACAGTAAGCAGTGAGGAGGAATTCCTTCTGGTAAAGGTGGATGCCCGTCTTATGGTGCAGACTATTATTAATATTGTGGACAATGCCATTAAATATACGCCGCCTGGTTCAGAGATTTGGATTCACACCAGGCAGAAGGAAAACCTGGTGGAAATTCAGATTGCAGACAATGGACCAGGAATCCCGGATGAAGTGAAAGCCCATGTATTTGAAATGTTTTACAGTGGGGCAAACAAAGTGGCAGACAGCAGAAGAAGCCTGGGACTTGGGTTGTCTTTGTGCAAGTCCATTATCAATGCTCATGAAGGAGAGATTACCGTTTCTGATAATCAGCCTCATGGAACTATTTTTACCATTACATTACCAGCAGGGGAGGTACAACTACATGAATAAAAATCTGATTTTAGTAGTAGAAGATGACGCGCCGGTGAGAAATCTTATTACAACCACCTTGAAAACCCATGATTACCGATACCTTACAGCGCCAAGCGGGGAAACTGCCATTGTGGAGGCTTCTTCTCACAATCCGGACATTATGCTGCTGGATTTGGGGCTGCCGGATATGGATGGAATAGAAGTCATCAAAAAGGTGCGGACCTGGTCCAATATGCCGATTATTGTAATCAGTGCCAGAAGTGAGGATACAGATAAAATTGACGCCCTGGATGCAGGCGCAGATGATTATCTGACAAAACCCTTTTCCGTAGAAGAACTGCTGGCAAGACTGCGGGTAACGCAGAGGAGGTTAGCCATGATGCAGGGAGAGGTACAGACAGAGTCTGCTATTTTCCAAAATGGAAGTCTCAGGATTGATTATGCAGCAGGATGTGCTTATCTGGATGGGGAAGAACTTCACTTGACGCCCATAGAATATAAGTTGTTAAGTCTTCTGTCCAAAAATGTGGGAAAGGTTTTGACCCATACGTTTATTACACAGAAAATATGGGGCAGCAGTTGGGACAATGATGTGGCATCTCTTAGAGTGTTCATGGCAACACTCAGAAAGAAAATAGAGAAACAGCCCAATTCGCCTCAGTATATTCAGACCCATATCGGGGTAGGATACCGTATGTTAAAAGTAGAGTAGCGCCATATGGCCTACTCTACTTTTTATACCAAATCTTATAAAACCGGAGCCAGAAGTACCTTTCCGGTTCCGCGGTAAACATTTACCAGACCTTCTCCAGAGGCGGCAGAACCAATGAGTGTTTTGCCGGAGCGTTCTACGGTAAAGTCCAGACTTCCGCTCCAGGCAATAGCCATATTGCCATCTATCTTTAACACATCATCCTGCAGGGAAATTTCCACCAGCTCTTCTTTGGGACAGGGAGATTCCAGGCAGACCACACCATTTCCCACAATACCCAGGTTAAAGAGACCTTCATTTCCGGCAACAGCAGAAGAAAGATTGGAACGCATGACCGCTTTGTGTTTGAGGCTGGAATCACAGGCCAGAAACAGACCGTCATCTAAGACAATGGAGCCATTCCAGTCTTCTAAATCCAGAAGGAGCAGATGCTTGTAGGTTGGTTCTAAAACCAGGATTCCCTCTCCTGTATATTCTGGTTTGATTGCCGACTCTCCGGTAACCTTTCCGCGAACTGCCTTGCCGAATAAGTCCCCAACACCTTTTAAACCGGTAGTGGCATGTACATTGCCCACCATCCACTGCATGGCTCCTGCCTGAACCGTAACGTTGGCTTTGCTGGTGTCACAGATTACCTGACGCTTCCGCACATTCATGGCATTACAGAAATAGGCGGTCTGTGCATCCGAAGGTGTAACACTTAAATCTCTAAGGTATTCAATCACCGTAAAAGGCCCCAGCTTGGAAAGCACCTGAATGTCATCGTTGCTGGTAAAATTTGAAATATGAAACATGAAAATCCCCCTTTCATTTCTCCTGAAATCTATCATATGTACTGATTATACAAAAAGGCATGAAAAAATACAACTGTATTTGTGAGGAAATGGATTGACTTCAAATTTTAGAATTATTATAATTTTTTCAGAACTAAATAGGAGGACACAATATGTTATCGCGTTATAGTGTAAAAAAACCGTACACCGTGGTGGTGGCAGTGGTTCTTGTGCTGATTTTGGGAGTGGTATCCTTCACAAAAATGAACACAGATTTGCTGCCAAGTATGGATATGCCCTATGCCATGGTTATGACCACCTACCCGGGAGCAAGTCCTGAGACCGTAGAACAGACGGTTACCAGACCCATTGAACAAAGTATGGCTACAGTAAGCAATATTACGAATGTAAGCTCTGTTTCCAGTGAGAATGCTTCGGTTGTTATTCTGGAATTTTCCGAAGATGCAAATATGGATTCCGTTACACTGGAGATGCGGGAAAATCTGGATCAGATAAAGGGATACTGGGATGAAAGCGTTGGAAATCCCATGATTATGAAATTAAATCCAGATATGCTGCCTGTTTTTGTAGCGGCAGTGGATATGGATGGTCTTACTGCGCCCAAGACCACAGATTATGTGGAGAATCATATTCTGCAGGAAATGGAAAGCATTGCCGGGGTGGCAAGAGTCAGCGTTTCCGGTGGCGTAACAGAACAGATTCGTGTGGAACTTCAGCAAGATAAAATTGATGGGGTAAACCAAAAGGTACAAGATGCTATCAATGGAAAATTTGCAGGAGAAGAGCAGAAACTTCAGGATGCCCAGAAACAGTTGGAAGAAGGCCAGGCGCAGTTGGAAAGCGGCAGGCAGCAGTTGGAGAGCGGACAGCAGGCTGCGGCAGGGCAGATTGGACAGGGAAGCGCCCAGTTAAGTCAGGCAAAGGAACAAATGCAGGCAGGATTACAGGAAATTTCTGCCCAGCTTCAGACTCTGGAAGAAAAACAGGCAGAACTGGAGAAACAGGGAGAGGTACTGACTGCCTCCAGAGCTCCAATAGAAGCCATGTTAAAAGAACTGACAGCAGCCAAAAATGAATATTATCAGGCTGCAGCAGGGAAGCAGGAACTGGAAAACACCATTGCACAGTTGGAAACTCAGATTGCCACAGCAACAGAAAGCATTGCCCAGTTAGAAAGCCAGTTGGAACAGGCACAGACGCCGGAGGAGCAGCAGGAGCTGCAAAATGCCATTGGGGAAATGAACGCCCAGTTAGACAGTCTCAACATGGCAAAAACAGAAGCCCAGGCCCAACTGCAAACCTTAAATGAAGGTCTTGCGCTTATGGATATCGAGGTAATTAATAAGGGAATTGAAGAGGCAAACAGCGGGCTTTCTCAAATTGCCCAGGCCCAGGCTCAGCTAGATGCGGGACTGGCTCAGATTACCCAGGGAAAAGAGAAACTTAATCAGGCCAGAGAACAACTGGAATCCGGAAAAAGCCAGATGTCTGCAGCAGAAGTGCAACTGGAGACCCAGAAGATTTTAGCAGCAGTACAGATGAGCTCTGCAGCAGCGAAAATAGAAGTAAGCACCTCCCAGATGCAGGCAGCGCAAAGCCAGATTGATGCGGGAAAAGAACAATTAGATGCAGCAAAGGAACAGATTCAGGAACAGACAGATTTACATACTATTCTTACACAGGACATGCTTAAAGGAATTCTGGCAGCAGAAAACTTTGCAATGCCTGCAGGCTATGTCCAGGAAGACAAAAAAGATTATCTGGTCCGGGTGGGAGAAAAGGTTCAGGATGTAGATACGTTAAAAGACCTGGTGATTCTGGATTTAGGGCTGGAAGGTCTGGACCCCATTAAGCTTTCTGATGTAGCAGAGATTCAGGTGACGGATGATTCCTCTGAAGTTTATGCAGTTATTAATGGCAATCCCGGGGTTATGCTCACCATTGAGAAGCAGACCGGATATTCCACAGGAGAGGTAACAGACAAAATTTTAGACCGTATGGAGAGCCTGGAACAAGAAGAAAAGGGACTGCATTTTACAACGTTGATGGATCAGGGGATTTATATTGACATGGTAATTCAATCGGTTATGCAGAACATGATTTACGGAGGCATTCTGGCTGTTCTCATCCTGTTTGTATTTCTTCGAAGTGTCCGTCCCACCTTTGTGATTGCCTGCTCCATTCCTATTAGCGTTGTAGCAGCGCTGGTCATGATGTATTTTTCAGGGGTTACCTTAAACATTATTTCCCTTTCCGGCCTGGCTCTTGGGGTGGGAATGCTGGTAGATAACTCCATTGTTGTAATTGAAAATATTTACCGTATGCGTAATGAAGGTGTTCCGGCCAGAAAAGCGGCTATTGAAGGCGCAAAGCAGGTGGCAGGAGCCATTACTTCCTCCACCCTCACAACGGTCTGTGTGTTTGCTCCCATTGTCTTTACAGAGGGGATTACCAGGCAGCTTTTTGTGGAGATGGGACTGACTATTGCCTACTCTCTGGCAGCAAGCCTGCTTGTGGCGCTGACTGTGGTGCCCATGATGTCTGCAGGACTGCTGCAGAAAACAGAAGAAAAGCAGTCCAGATTCCTGGATAAACTACAGGAAGGCTACAGTCAGCTCATTTTAAAAGCGCTGCATCATAAAACCTGGGTACTTTTGGGAGCTTTAGGCTTGTTCCTTTTAAGCGCTGTTCTTTCCATCAGTAAAGGAACAGAATTTTTCCCATCCATGGAAAGCACCCAGGTGACCATGACCATTACCACAGAAAAGGGAACCCCTCTGGAAGAGACAGCAGCCAAATCCAATGAAGTGATGGAGAAGATTTCAGATATCAAAGATATTGAATCCATAGGTGCTATGGCTTCCGGTTCCTCTATGATGTCGGGAGAAAGTAATACCAATACAGTTACCATGTATCTGGTGCTGAAAGAGGAAAAAACACTGAACAATGCCCAACTGGAAAAGGAAATCAAAAAACGCACGAAGGACGTGAAAGACTGTGAAATCCAGATTTCTACGGACTCCATGGACATGAGCGCCCTGGGAGGCAGCGGCATCAATATTCAAATCAGTGGAAAAGAATTGGATGAGCTGCAGAGCATTGCAAAAGATCTGGCAAAGAAACTGGAGGGCATCAAAGGAACCCAGAATGTCAGTGATGGCCTGGAGGATGCAGATGCTGAGTATGAAGTCATTGTAAATAAAGAAAAAGCCATGGAATATAATCTTACGGTAGCACAGGTGTTCCAGGCTATTAATAAAGAACTGGCAGAGGCAGCATCTGCAACCACTATTTCTACAGCAGCTAAGGACTATGAGGTTTATGTAGAGAGCGATGCAAAAGAAACCATGACAAGAGAATCCATTGGAAAAATCCCAGTGGAATATACAGACAGCGAAGGCAAAAAGGGAGAGGTTCTGGTAGGAGAGCTTGCGGAATTTAAAGATTCCTTTACGCCCCAGGCGATTACAAGGGAAGACCAGAGCCGCTATGTGTCTGTGTCCGCAGAAATTGCCACTGGCTATAATATTGGTCTGGTAAGCCAGAAGGTTCAGAAGATGCTGGATGATTACCATATGCCGGAAGGTTATCGTGGACAGATGACAGGAGAGGATGAAACTATCAACGAAGCTATGGGACAGCTCATGCTTATGCTGGTATTGGCGCTGGTATTTATGTATTTGATTATGGTAGCTCAGTTCCAGTCCCTGCTGTCACCATTTATTATCATGTTTACCATTCCCCTGGCGTTTACCGGAGGATTTCTGGGACTTTTGCTGACCGGAAAGCCTGTCAGCATTATTGCCATGATTGGTTTTGTCATGCTTTCTGGTATTATTGTAAATAACGGAATCGTGCTGGTAGATTATATTAATCAGATGCGAAAAGAAGGTATGGAGAAATATGCAGCCATTGCCAAGGCTGGAAAAGACCGCCTGCGCCCCATTATTATGACAGCCCTGACCACAGTGCTGGGTCTGGTTACCATGGCTATGGGACTTGGCATGGGAGGCGATATGGTACAGCCAATGGCTATTGTTACCATCGGAGGACTCCTTTACGGAACCCTTCTGACCTTGTTCGTAGTACCATGTATCTATGATATTTTAAATCATAAGAGTTATCAGAAAGATGAAAAACGGTTAGAGGATAAAGAATAAAAAATGTAGAAAAAGCATGAATGCTATGCCAGAAGAAAAACGGGCAAAGCACTCATGCTTTTTAAATATTATTTTCTGGATGCAAATACGGGAAGTCCGTCTGTTCCCAGAGGAATTTCCACACTGCCCTGAATCAGTGGAAGGGCATAAGCAAAGAATTCTTCTGTTACATCAGAAGCATCTTCGGAAATCCATTCCAGAGGAACCGTTTTCTCCTGGTTGCAGATTGCATTTACATCTTCCAGCCCAAGAGTCATGCGGTAAGGAAGATTGGAGGTTCTTACATAGGAAACCATTTTACCTGTTTCACCTTTTAAGGCAGCTCTTACACCAAATTCTCCTGCCATCACAGCTTCCCTCTGGTCTGTGGCTGACATCATGGAAGCAGAGCAGCGCTGGCTTACGTTTAATTCAACAGAGCGGGCTTTTACACCAAGACGATTTCTCACCAGATTTTCCAGGTATTTGCCGCAGCCAGCCAGCATTTTGTGACCAAAGGTGTCGGTTCCTACACTATTATCATACTCACAGATAAAAGTACCTTCCTGATCATGAATTCCCTCAGATACACAGACAATGACATTTGGATTTTTTTCAAAGCAGGTTTCCACTTTTGCAAGGAAAGCTTCCTGGTCAAAATCTGTTTCCGGAAGATAAATCAGCAGAGGATTATCCCCAACGTGTTTTCTGGCAAGTGCGCTGGCAGCAGTAAGCCATCCTGCATGACGTCCCATAATTTCCACAATAGTTACAGATTTTGTTTCATATACATTGGCATCAATGACAATTTCTCTTACTGTAGATGCCACATATCTGGCAGCGCTTCCGAAACCAGGTGTATGGTCTGTGAGAACCAGGTCATTGTCAATGGTTTTGGGTTCTCCGATAATACGGATAGAACTTCCGGTTTTTTCTGCATATCTTGATAATTTACTTACAGTATCCATGGAATCATTTCCGCCGATATAGAAGAAATATCCAATGCCCAGATCTTCAAACTTCTGGAAAAGGAGGGGATATACAGGATCCTCCAGATTTTCCGGAAGCTTATAGCGGCAGGAGCCAAGATAAGCGCCTGGAGTGGTTTTTAATTTTTCTAATTCCTGTCCCGGAAGGGCTTCTTCAAAACTAAGAACACGTCCTGCCAGAAAACCTTCAATGCCATTTACCATACCATATACAGTACCAATAGAAGGCTGGCGCAATCCTTCTGATACAACGCCATATAAACTGCTGTTAATGACTGCGGTTGGTCCGCCGGACTGGCCTACAATTAAATTATTCATACTCATAGAAATCACTGTATTCCTTTCTTGAATCATATTCTTGCTCTTTATTCTACCATGAAATTGTAGGAATTGCATTAAGAAATACTTGCCTGGCACAGAAAATGTGTTATAATGAATGTAAACTTTAAATTGGAGGTCATTATTATGTTAGTATCAGCAGCAGAAATGTTAAAAAAAGCAAAAGCAGGACATTATGCAGTAGGTCAGTTCAATATCAATAATATGGAGTGGACAA
>OHJX01000177.1_pt1 | contig 32395 bp, 38 predicted proteins | sample 1568671 | NCBI WGS metagenome assembly OHJX01 (sample SAMEA3879589, study PRJEB24766) | human gut metagenome | biome: human-associated habitat; feature: feces | place: USA | collected 1985/1987 | reverse complement strand
TATGCCGCCGCTGTCACCGTACCGTCATGTGCTGCATATACGGTTGTGCCTGTCGGGACTGCTATATCCACGCCCCGGTGAAATTCCTCATTCCCTGTGACCTCGTTTTTCCGGTATCCGTAATAGCTTGACACATAATAATACCAGTAGAGGTTAAGCGGCGAAGCAAACTCCTGAAGCAGACCGTTCGTTTCCCCATACATGGCAAAAATCTCCGCCTGTTCGGTATCCATTTTCCCGGAAACAAGGCTCTCTAACGGTATGACCGTAAGTGTCACTCTGAGGATACTGACCTCGTATTCTTCTTCCTCCTCGTACTCATATTCTTCCTCGGTTTCTTCCCCTGTGACCGGATCAGTGACTGTCCTTGTGCCAGTCTTTGTGACCGTCCTTGTCCTCGTTTCCGTATCCGGCGTGAGCGTCAGCGTATACATCTCGTCAAAAAGAGCCTGTATTTCACTTTCCACCCCGCTTGCGGTAAACTCCGTATGGACTGCGGATAAATAGCTGATAAGGGTAAACGGGTTATGCCCGATTGCGCCAAGATTATAGGAATATTCGTCATACCCCGGATTGTCTGTTTCCACCCGGTCAATCTCTTTCTGTAGCTCAAGCTCCAGACGGGTAAACTGCAAATCAGCGGCGTCAATCTCCTTCGGCTTGCTTAAATAGCTCGCCGCTAAAATCGTTGACTGCGTATCCGCAAACATCGCCCCACAGGACGATACGGAAACCATAATCATCATAAGGAGCAGAGCCATGATGCCCACCGTCACAAGCAAGCCGGCATTTTTCCTTGCAAACTCCTGTAACTTCCTCGCCACAGTGACCGCACCGTTTTTCGTCTTTTCAAATGCCTGCTCCGCTGTTTTGGCAGATGCCGCTTTCTTCCTAGCCTTGATGTACTCCCGCTTGATGCGCTGTTTCTGTAACCGCTTCTGCAACACTTTTTTCTGCATCTGCGGGTTTTCCTCCAAAAACTTCTGGTACTGGAAATTGACTTCCTTTTTAAACTGCTTTTTTTCCAGCTTTGCCACCTTCGCCCGCTGTTTCTGCTCTTTTCCTTTTATCTGCCTTTTGACGAAAGAAAACAGTTCTTCCCCTTTCTGCTCCGATTTGTGTGCGCCCTCCACTGCTGAATTTTCTTTCTCCGTTTCAGCAATCTTCCCATGCACAAAATTCCGGCTCTCATTCTGCATCCGGCGCATGGTGGTTTTCGGTATGCCCTCCTGTTTGAAGGGTTTCTCCTTATCCAGAGGGACAACCACATATTTTCCCTTCCCGGTTTTCTCGTCAAATACTCTCTGCAAGGTGTATTCCCTTGTCTTTGGCAGCTTTGCCCTTGCCTTCTGTACCTTCTTCCCGGCTTTCCCTGCCTGCTGCTGTTTCTTTTGCAGTTTTTTACTGCCTGTAAATTCAGAGCCTCCTTCCCCCTGAAACAGATTTCCGGTATTCTCCGCAAAAGATTCTTCGGTAAAGGTTTTATTTTCCGTTTTTTCCCTTGTTTCGCTTTTTACCCGGTGTTCCTTTTGTACCCGTTTTTTATGGTATTTCCCTTTTTTCTGCGACTGCCTGTAAGTATCCTTCCGGTGGTAATCTTCCGTATCCGGCTGTTTTTTCTCCATTTCCTCCGGCTGGCTGAAACTGTCCTGCCCAGTAAATCCACTGCTTTCCTTGACGAAATCAGGCTTTTCTTCCTGCTCCGGCTTCGCACCGGACTTTTGGACTTTTTGTCCAGAAGTGGTCTGGTACATCTGCTTTTTCGCTTTGGCTTTTGAAGCATGGTTCGATTCCCGCTGTCTGGTATCTCCCTTTTGGGAATCCACGCCCTTATGTTCCGAAAAAGTTTGCTTTTCCTGTAACTGCCCGTTCCCGGACTTCTGGACTTTTTGTCCAAAAGTTTCCTGATGCGCCTGCGTAACCTTTTCCGCCTGCCTTTTCCCGGTTGAACCATGCCCCGGCTTCTTGGTATCGGCATCCCTCGGCTGATAGGCAGCACTGCCGCCACCTGTAAAGACATTCTCAGCTCCCTTACGGAACTCCGCATTTACTTCTTTACGGTAGGCGGTATCCTGTTTTTTCTTCCCTTTCTTTTCTGCCATTAACCTTCCTCATCTTCCTTCGTTACGGATTCCTCCGGTTTTGTGTTCATAATCGCAAAAGTTTTTGTATTAGCCGGGTATTTATCCACGAATGGGATAACCACATTGTCAAACAGTATCAGACCGCTTCCCGGTTCGGAATTAGTGACGTGCATGAGCTGTTTCTCCGACAATCCCAACTTATCCGCCAAGATATGCTGGTCTTTGGCGTTCTGGTTCAGCAGATATACAAAATCGCTGTTCCCCAAGATGCCCTCGATTTCCTCCGATTTCAGAAAATCGCCCACGTTCTGCGTCAAGCCTGTCGGGATTCCGCCCCATTTCCTAAAACGCTTCCAAATCTCCACCGAATAGATAGCTGTCTGCTTTTCTTTCAAAAGCAAATGGAACTCATCGCAGTAGTACCTTGTGGCAACTTTCCGCTCCCGGTTCTGCGACACCCTGTTCCAGACCGCATCCTGCACAATCAGCATCCCAATCTCTTTTAACTGGTTTCCCAAGTCACGAATGTCAAAACACATGATCCGGTTGTTTGCGTCCACGTTCGTCCTGTGGTTAAAATAATTCTGTGAGCCATGCACATACAGTACAAGGCTGTTGGCAATCCGAACCGCCTTCTGCTTCGCTTCCCTCTGCATCTCCGGCGCAACGTCCCTCGGCTCATACTTTAACAGCGCATTATACAAATCTTCCAGTATGGGCATATTCTCCGGCTTCGGGTGCTTGAAATACCCGTCATAGATGTGCTTGATGCAGGTGTCAATGATGCCCTTCTCGTCATTTTCCAGACCGTCCTTCCCTCCGGCAATCAAATCACACAGCGTAATCAGGAAGTCACTCTTTAGCTTCAACGCTTCCTTATCCCCTTTATGGGAAAGCTGAATGTCCATCGGGTTCAGGTAATCCTTTGAATTGGTGGCAAGCCTTACCACCTGCCCATGAAGCGCCTGCACCAGAGGGAAATATTCGCCTTCCGGATCGCAGACAATAATATCGTCCTTCGTAATAAGGAAACAGGACAAAATCTCCCTCTTTGCGGAAAAAGACTTACCGCTTCCCGGTGTTCCCAAAATAACTCCGTTCGGTGTACGCAGCCTTTTCCGGTCTGCCATAATCATGTTATTGCTGAGTGCGTTCAGACCGTAATAAATAGCAGGTGCGGGCATGAAAAGCTCCTGTGTGCAGAACGGTACAAGGACAGCGGTGCTTTTTGTGGTAAGGTTTCTCTCAATCCCCACGTCATTACACCCAATCGGCGCACTTGCCATAAGCCCCTGCTCCTGTAAATACTGCAAACACCGTAAGTTACAGTTTGCCTGCTGGATAATGCCGGACACCCTCTGCGTCAGGTTTTCAAGCTCCCTCTTCGTCCTCCCGTAACAGGTAATCAGGAATGTCATTTTGATAAGTTTCTGGTTGCTTGTATTGAGGTCATCTAAAAGCTCCAGCGTGTCCTTCTCATACGTCACGATGTCAGTCGGCAGAATATCCATATCGTAACCGCTCCGGACTGCCTTCTTCTGTTCCTCAATCTTCATTTTCTGAATGTCGGTAAGCGCACGTTTTATCATCTTGATTGCTTCCACCGGATCAATGGTCTGCATGTGCATGGTAAGGGTAAGGTTATCATCAATATCCAGCAGCTTCTTAATCATCTCGTCCGTAAACTTCGGTGCAATCATGTCAAGGTAAGACACGCTCCCGTAAATGCTGCCGGACTTGAAGCGGCTCGGATAGCGGAAATCAAACCCCGGCGGCGCAATATAATCCTTGACTGACTTCCCGGATTCTGACAGTTCCTTAAAGGAAAAACGGAAAGGCTCCATCGTACCCTGATTGAAATACTCATGTAAGATACGGAGCCTTTCCTTCCCGTCAAGACCTCTGGCGTTTGTGCCGATATTGTTTAAATTATGTACCACATCTTTCTCGATGTTGTTCAACTTGCTCCTTGCTTCTTTGATGCCTGTGCTTTCCACGCCGAAAATAATGTACTTTGATTTGATGATGCCATTGTTACCCTTTGCCGACTGGTGCTTTAACATCTGTGTATATTCCTCACGAATATCGTTGAAATCATCGTCCTGCAGGGGAGTGTCGAACTGCTCCGCAAGCGCCTGCTCGCTGACCTGCCTGTTGAATAAGAATAACTGGAATCTTATGGACGGATCGAAATAGTTAATCAGCTTGCTGTATTCCTCCAGAATATCAGCCTGATCCTCCACTTCCAGCAAGTCATAGTTAATATCAAAAAATTCCACCATTTTTGTATAATAAGTGTCCGCCACCTGACAGATGCCGTCCCGGTACATTTTTTTGAATGTAATGGTTTTCTGTGCGGTGTCCGGCTTCGCCTGTTCTTTGCTGTTCCCGGCAAGGACACGCCTAAGCTCTGACAGACGTTTCTTTTCCGAAAAAGTAAGTCCTGCCTTTTCCGGTGTCTGCCTATTTTTCTGCGGCTTTGGCTTTCCCACTGCCGCCTTTTGCTTTTTCTTCAAGGAAACATACCTCCTTCCTGATTTTTTCCCGTTCCTCCAACTGCTCGTAGAGGTTTTCCGATTTATACGGTCTGATTCCCGGCGTGAGTACCTTCTGCCGGAGCATGAAGTATAAAATCTTCTCTGCCGGGAAACCGTCTTTTTCATACATAGCCAAAAAGAAGAATGGCAGCATTGCACCCACCATGATAATCGCCGCCCCCTGTGTGCCTAATACCCCTTTTGTGAGGAAATATAAGGGAACACCCACAAGGGCAGCTCCCGAAAAACAGATAATCTGCCTTTTGGTAAGGTTCAATGCTACTTTTGTCTTGATTCCACTCAGGTCTTTTGGCACTGGTACTGAAATTGCCATAAATTTTGCTCCTTTCGTGGGCAATGCCCGCCAAGCACAGCCTTCTGTGCTTAGTGGGCATTGAAAATTGATTTGCTTAAAGAGCCTGTCTTGAATAAGCTGAAACAGAGGATTACGGTATATGCCGCTACCGACCATAATGCGCTGTGCAGGTTGCCCGCCACTGCGACGCTTGCCACCAGCACAGCATAAATCGCCACGCATACCATGATAAAAAATCCCTGAAACGCCAGTGCGACAAGCCCCTTTAAATAGTTCGTCCCGATTGTTCCCCATTCCCGGTTGGTAACTGTCGCTGCCGGGATTGGCGCTACTGATACATAAAGGTATATTTCAATCATGCGCCCGTATAAAATGACGGTGATGAGGACGGACATGATTTTCATACACAGGCTGATTACCATAGTTTCCAGACCTAAACCGATCAGCTCCCCGATGCCCATTGTGTCAATCTGGCTGTTGAACATGGAAGTAAGCGTTGCTTCCACATCAAGGCTTGTTGAGCCTGATATGGAAGATGCCGCCTGCGTCACTACATGGCTTCCAACGTCAAATACCGCCATGACAATATCAAAAGTCTTGGAAAGCAGCATGACAGCGATGCAAGCCTTAAATAAAAAACGGAAGAACAGGCTTGTATCGAAGTCATGCATATTGTTTTTGTCTATTACCATTGTGATAAGCTCATAAATCAGCACGAAACTGATAATCAGCCCTGCTATGGGGATTACCACATTCTCCGACAGCGTCCTTACCATGCTGAATATGCCGGAGTTCCATGTGCTGGGTGTCTTGCTGACTTCCCCGGCAATCGTGCCTACCTTGTCATTGACGTCGGTAAACATCGTGCCGAGGTTGTCAAGCACCCATCCCTGAAGCATTTCCTTTATGAAATCAGTGATTTTGTCAATGATTCCGCCCATGAAGGGTTATCTCTTATGAGAACAGTGTGGAAAGCTGTGGAATCACCGTCTGCGCCACAATGATAATGCCCCCGCCGCTCATAAGCTGTTTAATGCCCTGTGATTTTGCACCCGGATTATCATTTCCATATCCCTCAAGCAGATTGATGACGCCCCATACGCCCACGCCTGCGCCGATTGCTGTTACGACTGTCTTTAATCCTGTTACCGCTGTTGTAAAAAATGCCATTGTTCTACCTCTTTCTTTCTCATCAAATGTTTTGGTTTCTGAAAGAGTTTTTCGTGTAAAATGCCCTGCCTTATGGTAAGATAAAAACAGGGCAATCCTTTGGGAAGAACCCTGCGGGCATCCGGCACATTCAGTTTGGCGATTGGCTGTGCCGGGTGCTTTGTTTTCTGTCCTTTCCCAAGTACATTCAAAACTCCGTTCCACTTCTGGACTTTTTGTCCAAAAGTTCTGTGACTGGTTTACAAGTTCCATATTCAGTTTTCAGTATTCAGTTTTCATGTTTCAATCACGCCCGCATCCTCCACCTCATCAACGGTGTCATTGTCCCTGACTTTCGCTTTGCACAGGTTCTTCACATATTTTTCGATGTCTAAGGCGTTCTTCTCGTCATAGTCGGACAGGAGCTTGTACTGCTTGTGCTTCGTAATGTCAAACTTATTGGAGAAGAATGGTCTTACCCCTCTAAGCTGCATGATGCACTTGCCCCCGTCCATGACCGCAATCTCATCTTGGCTCATAAGCTCTTTCCCGGTCTTTTGGTAGTTCAGACCGTAGGACTGCGACGTACCCCTTGTATCCGAGGTATTATAAAGGTCTATTGTTTCTTTACCCAAAATTTCCGCCATCTCTTTTAAGGTGGTCTTTTCCTTCCCTCCGAGGAATAAGGTGGTATCACAATTCCCTTCAATCGTGTCGGCGTTATCCTTATAAATCGCTTTAAGCTGCGACTTTGACTGCAAAATAATGGAAGCTGATATTTCCCGGCTGCGGATTGTAGCGATCAGCTTCTCAAACTTTGGTATCTGCCCGATGTTCGCAAACTCATCGAGTAAGCAGCGCACATGGACAGGCAGCCTTCCATGATACACATCGTCTGCCCTGTCACAGAGCAGGTTAAAAAGCTGCGTATACATGATTGATACAATGAAGTTAAATGTATCGTCCGTATCGGAGATAATGACAAACAGCGCCGTCTTTTCATCCCCTAACATATCAAGCCCCAACTCGTCATAACTTGTCAGGTCACGCAGCTCCTTGATGTCAAAGGGCGCTAAACGTGCGCCACAGCTAATTAAGATACTTTTCGCTGTCTTGCCCGAAACGAGTTGTCAAGGACTTTTTAATCAAATTCACAAAAAAGCCACAAAAAAGTGCCAGAAGCAGATTTTAGCTCCTGACACTTTTACGGATGGGTTATTTGCTCCTGCTTAACAGTTCGTCGCAAAGGTACGCATATTCCGGCAGTTGGTCGATATAGGGTTTCCAGCGCCGCTTAATCTCGGCCAGTTCCAGCGGATCGGCGTCCTCAAAGTCATGGTCGTTTCCGGTCATTCCGAAAACATCCAGTGCAATATCATTCAAGCACTCATAACAAAGACCGGCAGCGGACTCTATCCAGTTGCCGGTGTCGATATAGACCGGGTCGATAGATATTGCCAGCCACACATAGCCGACCTTGTCCGACCAAACCAAATCATAAGCGGTCATCTGCTGGATATGTTTCTCAAACACTTTGCGGACGCGCTCAATCTCATTTTTCTCTTTTTCTGTGTACAGCATTTTCATGTCCTCCTTGGCTAAAAGTTTTGGTGTGTACCATCATCAGTTTAACACAAGGCGGCTGGCTTTATCAGCCGGTCACATCTGCTGTATCTCGTTTTTAAGCATACGCTTGATTTTGTCGCTCATGGTTTCGGTGCTGGTGTCGCTGAAATGGACGCGCACCTTGTAGGTGGTCTTGCCGATTTTCTTTACCAGCGCGGGGGCGTCCTCCGGCGCTCTGGCCGGGGTGGTGTCTGCGGTCTGGATGGTACGGGTTTCTTCGCTCATGGCGCTCCTTTCTCCGGGCGGGGCTGCGCCGTCCGGCAAAACAATTATTCGCTCTTACGGTTCACAATGTCTTTCGCTGCCTGTTTGGTGGCCCCGGCGTTTTCCTCCCGGAAGTTCTTTCCGGCAAAGAGGATCGGGGCGCACCGTTCCAGAATGCGGTCATAGATACGGGCGTGGGCCAGGTCGGGCGGGTTCTTCAGTTCGGCCAGTTTCAGGTTGGTGGTGATTATCATGGGCCTGCGGCTGCGGTAGCGGCTGTCAATGACGAAAAACATCTGCTCCATCGCATACTCGGTGCTGCGCTCCACACCCAAATCGTCAATGATAAGCAGGTCGTACTCGTCAAAGCTGGCGATAAAGTCGGCCCTGTCCTCGGAGAACATCCCGGTCAGGCGGTTCAGGATGGTGGGAAAGTTCGTCATCAACACCGGAACATCCCGGTCAAGCAGGGCGTTGGCGATGCAACCGGCGAAAAAGGACTTGCCGGTTCCCACATCCCCGAACAGCAGCAGGCCGGTGTTGTTCTTGTAAGCCTCCTTCCAGTTCTCCACATAGGCGCGGGCCTTGTCCATCAGGGGATTTTGGCCGTTGTCGTTGGCAAAGGTGTAGTCGTACAGATAGCGGTCTTGCAGGCCCTGGGCCTTCCGGCGCTTGATACGCTCCATGCGGCGCTGCCGTTCCTCGGCGGCCTTGCGCTGTTCCTCGGCCTCCCGCTGGCACTGGCAGATACAGCGGGGCATGAAATAGCCGGGTTTCCCAAAGCATGGCACAACGGTCTGTCTCTGGCCGCCGCACTTCTTACAGTGAATGAGGCCGTCTGCCGGGTCTATGTACTCGTCCCCGGCCAGTTCCATACCGGCGGCTACCTTGTCGATCAGCGCCCGGATTTCTGCGGTAATCTCAATCATACGGTTTCATCCTCCTTTACGCTGTAATCCCGATTGCGAGCAGGCAGGGCCGCTTTCTTCGCGTCCTCGCTGGCCCAGCGCCGGATGGTGGCGGCATGGCTCTGATACCGCTTGCCGGTAGAGGCCATGTACTCGGACAGCTTTTCGATGTACTGGCCCCATACCGTGGGAAAGCTGGCCTGCAAGTCTGCCAGTTCCTCGTCTGTCAGGAAAACATTCTGGTAACGGCCATAGGCGCGGGCGCTCTCACTCTCTCTATTCTCTATACTCTTATCTCTAATATCTAATCTCTTATCTCTAATCTCTGGTGGACAAATGTCCCCCCGGCTATATGGTGGACAAATGTCCGCCCCGCCGGATGGGAGCAGTTTTTGACGCTTCAACCGCATACGCTCTTTCTTTTTCCGTTCCCCCTCGGTAGAGGACTGGCCGATCAGCAGTTGGATGTCGGCCATGTAGTAGGCCCCGTCGGTCAAAATCTCCACAAGGCCAAATTCAAGGAACACCTTCAAGGCCCGTTCCACCGTCCCCACCTGATGGCGGGTAAAGGTGGCGATGGTCTGGGGCGTGTGGGGCAGATGGTCGTTGAGCATGAGGATACCGCCGCTTTTGAGTGACATGAGGTACATTTTCAGCAGCAGATTGGAGTACAGCAGGCCATCCTGCATACTCTCCAAAATAACCATCGTTTCGCTGTTGTAGAAGTTTTCTTTCAGCTTGAGGTAGTAATATTTTCGATTGTCTGACATGGGTTCCTCCTTGGGGTTTGTTTTGGGCTTCTGTACGCCTTTAGAGGGCCGTTTTGGGGGCCAGAGGATAAATCTATCAGGCCCCCAGCGACACCCTCAAAAAAAGCCTTGATTTACAAGGGGTTTTCGGCCCCTAAAGCGTGACATTTCGCCCTCTGTTTGCGCTTGCGCTGGGCGGCCTTGATACGCTTCATGCGTCCGGCACATTCCGGGCAGTATTTGGCCCGGTTGGAGCCGGGGGTGAACAGCGCCCCGCAGACGGCGCACCGCTTGGCGTCCAGGCGGTGGAACAGGGCCGTTTCCAGTTCCCTGTCCAGCGGCAGCACCGCCGCCCGGAACCACCGGCACAACAGGGAGTAGGAAATGGACTGGACGCAGACACATTCCTCCCCATCGTCCAGCGCGATACAGTTGCCGCCGTCATAGTTGCAGCACTCATGTACCAGCCGCCGCGTTCTGCGGTACTGGCGGTAGTCCATGACGGGGATGGGTTCAGGCTTGCTTTTCTTCATGCTGGCACTTCCCGCACCCGCCGCAGTTGCCGCATCCCTGGCAGGCATGGGCCTCCGGCTCCGGGCCGGTGGGCGCGCCTGCCGGTTCCGACTGCAAGAGGGCAAGGGGCAGGCGGATATTCAGGTGGACGGTGACAGGTAAAATAATCTGCTTCATAGGGCAATCTCCTTTCCGTGAGTAAAGGTTGACAGTTTTTCATAAAGGGGTGTCGTGAAACGCGACGCACCTAAAGGGGTCGGCAAAACGCTGTACCCTTTACCGCTCCGGCCCCCGGTCATGGGACTTATCCCGTTCCTGCCGGGCCAGTTGGTCGGCGGCCTTGCGGAGCCGTTCCACAGCTTTCAGTTCCTCCCGCATGGCCTTCATGTCGATGCTGTCCACCTGTTTCTGGGCGGCCAGCAGGTCTATCTCGCGCCGCCATTCCTTGGGAGTGATTTCCTCGCCGCTGGCTTTCAGTTCTTTCAGATATCGGGCCGCCGCGTCATAGAGGATCAGTTCCCGGCTGTGGCGCTGCTCGAACAGTTCCCGCTTCTCCGGCTTTACCTTGGCAAGCTGCTTATGGACAGCCTTGTACTCGTTGTACTGCGCCCACATTTCCCCGCGCTCAGTGAGGACAGCGATCCGGCGTTCGGCCTTGACAATCCCTCGCCGCAGGTCATAGTAACGGGTGTTCATATCTGCGATTTTTTCATGGAGCTGCTGCATGGACTGGATGCCGTTTGCCTGCATAAAGCTGAACAGGGCGGCGCTCTCCTGCAACGCCCGGATTTTGCCGGTGCGGGTGTCAGGCCGCTTGAGCTGCTGCTGGGCCTCCCACAACTCAATCATGCTGGGCTGCTGGCCCTCCGGCTTTTCCGCCTCGGCCTTAGACCAGTTGTAGAGGCGGGTAATGCGGGCCTTGATTTCCTTGAGCAGCTTGTTGTCGGCGGCGATCTGCCGGTTGACTTCTCCCTTGTCGGTGCGGATGCCGCGCTTCTCCATCTGGCTGGCCGCTGGCCCCAGGTGGACAGAGGGGATTTTATCAATGCCCCGGCGCTTGTAGCTGCGGTGGTCTACCAGGGCGGGCTGACCGGCGGCCTCCAATGCCCGGTTGGTATAAGCCGCCCATGCCGCCCGCCAAATCTCCACATTCCCTTTGTCGTTCCAGTCGGTGGTGTCCTCCCGGTGGTTCTTCCAGCCGCCTTTCCCATCCGGGATACGCTGGCCGTTTTCGTCTAAGTCGTATGCCTTGCGGCACTTCGCGCCCCATGCGCCATTTTCCTTCAGGGGCCGGACAGTCAGCATGACATGAACATGGGGGTTGCCGGTTCCCTTGTCATGGATGGCAAAATCAGCACACATCCCCTTGTCTACAAAGTTGTCCTTCACATAGGCCCGGACAAGGGCAAGCTGCTGTTCCCTGGATAGTTCGCGGGGCAGGGCCGCCTCGATCTCGCGGGCAAGCTGGCTGTCCCTGGCTTTCTCGATCTGCTCCACACTGTTCCAGAGGGTGGAGCGGTCTGCAAACTCTGGCGGGGCGTGGGCGGGCAGCATGATTTCCGCATGGACAACGCCGCCCTTCCGGGTGTAATCATGGGTCAGGCCGTCCCATTCATTTGTCAGCTTTGTCCCGCTTCGGTAGGCGGCTGCGGCAACAGCGGAACGGCCCTCGCTGCGCTTGATGATGCTGACGGGGATATGACAAAAATCTATGGGTGGCACCTCCTTTCGGTGAGGGATATTCAGGCCGCAGGGGACGGGACAGCCGCTTGCGGATGTTCCGTGACCTGTGGCGCACAAGGGGTTTGGGGAGTGTAGCTCCCCATCGCGGACGAAGTACGCAACAGCCCCCGGCAGGGCGCACGACACCGGCAACGGTGTATAAGTGCGCCCTTGTAAACAAGGGATTTACGGCTTGTCCCCGGATTTCGGCAGTTTTGCGGCCAGTTCCGCCGCCCCCGGAAGATGGGACAGGGCAATCAGGAACGCCTTGACCTCTACGCCGGGAAGGCCAGGGGCCAGAGGGAACACGCCCTCCAAAATGGCCCCGCGCTCAATCAGGCGGCGGGTGCGGGCCTTGCGTTCCTCGTTACGCTGTTTGTTCTCCAAAATCTTCTGGCGGTTCTCAAGCTGCCGGATCTCCTTCAGGACTTCTTCGCGCTCGTCTTTTTTCGGTTTCGCTTGGGTGGTGATTTCTTTGTGCATATCGCTTTCTCCTTTGGCGGCTCCATCCAGCCGCGCTTGATATAATATTTCTGTAACTTGATGATGGCGTTGCGTACCGTGACAATGGCAGCCGATGTGGTAAAGCCCTCGGCCTCGGCAATCTCCTTGAAGGGCTTGCCCTCCCAAAACCGGGCATGAAGGCAGCTTGCCTGCCGGGGTGTCAGAGTGGCAAGGGCCTCCTGGAGCCGTTCCACCATCAGGGCGCGGGCGGCCTCCTGTTCCCGTTCCGTTTCTTTCTCCATCAGAAAATCCTCCGGGGAAACGGCCTGCTCCGGGAAATGGTTTTCCATGCCGGGGGATGCGTCCAGAGAGTAACAGTGATAGTGCTGTTTGGCGTCATTGGCGTCCTCTGCTCGGCTTTCCTCCGCAATGGCGTCTGCCACCTCATCCGGCACTTCCACAAGGGTGTCCTTCTTGCAAATCGGGTAGTAGTATTTTTTCAGGTTGATGGTTTTCATAGGCTGCTTGTCCATTTCCGGCGTATGAAGTACCGGCGCAGCCGCCGGAGCGCCGCATGGATGGACTTCCCCGCCTGGGATGGGGTAATACCCTCCATCGCAGCAATGTCCTTCACTTTCATCCCCAGCATATACCGGGCATGGACGCGGCGGGCCTGCGTTGGGGGCAGAGAGGAAATGGCCTCATAGAGCCGCCGGAGCAGTTCGGCATATTCGGCCTGCGCCTCCTTTTCCATCAGGCAATCCTCCGGCGATGGCTGCGCCCAGCCGATGGCGGCGTTCTCAATCCCATCATTGCAGTCAAGGGAGTAAAACGCCTTGTAGCGGTACATCTTGCGTTCCCTGGCGGCCTCGGCCCGCTTGTCCAGCAGGAACGCCTCGGCGATTTCATCCGACACCTCCACAAGGGTGTCCTCAGTGCAGAACGGATAATATTGCTTGAGGTTGATGGTCTGCATAGGCCCGCCCTCATTCTGACGGGAAAAGGCCGTCATAGCAGCGGCGCATATTCCGCAGGCCCCGCCGGATGGCAATGCTGACCTTGCTGCTGTGTACGCCCTCCATCCGGGCAATTTTCGGCTGGTTGATACCGGCGATGTAGTAGGCCCGGACACGGCGGGCCTGGGTTGGAGTGGTATGAGACAGTGCCTCCGGCAAGGCGGCAACCAGCCGCAGGCGGGCGGCCCGTTCCTCGCGCTCCAAAAGGATTTCCTCCGGCGATCTCCCGTGTTCCAGCGCGTAGTTCTCCGTCCAGCTATATGCGTCCAGGGAGTAGTAGGCGCGGTGGTAGACCTTCCGGCGCTCATAGTTGTTCATCTCGCGCTGGGCCTGCTGTATGGCCTCCCAGACCTCATCGCTAACCTCCACAAACTCGTCATGCCGGTAGTGGGGATAAATCCACCGCAGATTGATGGTTTTCATAGGCTTACCTCCTGAAAATGGGAGAGGCGGGCAGCTTGTCCGCTGTCCGCCTCCCGCTGGGATAAGGGAAACAATCCCTTTCACTTGGTAGCCCGAAAAGGGGTCATTCGTATGGGTGGTTTCTCAAAATTTTTTTGAAAATTTTTCTGACCGCTTCAATGGAGCCTTGCACCGAACTCTTGGAGCAGCCGCACAGGGCAGCGATCTCCGAAAAACTCAGCCCGTCCAGGGCATAGAGCAGGAACCGGCGGCGCTGGGTCTCGGTGCAGGTGTCCAGGACGGCCATCAGCTCGCCCAGCGTTTCCATGCGGCAAAGGTAGTCCTCCGGCGTTTCGCCGTAGATACCCACGCCCTCGGTGGCAACTATGTACTCGTCAAACTCCCGGCCATCCCAGTGCCGCCGCTGCTCATGGGACAGGTTCTCGGTTTTGTGGTCGGCCCGGTCAAGAAATTCATAGACTTCCAGTGTGACCTCCACGGCCACAGCTTGTCCGTTGTAATGGATGGTGACTTCCATCTGCCTTTCCTCCGTTCAGATTTTTTGCGGGAAAATCTGAACGGGGCGGCGGGGAGCGGCACCGGGGACAGGGTTCGGGCCATGTTGCCCCGATGTTCCGGCCCCACAGATATGAAAAAGCGCCCGGACAGCAGAAAGCTATTCGAGCGCAAAAAATACGGTATTCAGTTACATTGTGACAATTTTCGCACCGGCTGCCAGACGGGGCCGGTTCGGTGGCTGGGCTTTTTTTGACAAGTTAGGCGGATGAACGAGAAAAAGAAACACGGCGATACCTCCATGATACCGCCGTTCCAGATGTTATGGGCGCGTTAAGCAGCCTGCCTTTCGGCGGTTTTTTCTTTTCTGCCGCCGGGCAGTACAGTTTTTTTCTTCAATTTCTTATATTTTAACTTGTAATCCTCACAAAATCCTCACAGCATAACAGCGTTTCGACATAATAACAAGCTGAAATCTCGCAAGTTTGTGACAATTAGAAAACCGAAGGCAGAATGCCCCCGGTTTTCTAATGGATTCAGTCGCTTATTTAGATGTCCTTATTCAGCTACTATGCCGGACAAACTCAATTTTGATGGAGCCTTTCAATAATGCTGCTTTTGGCAAATTGCCGGTAAAGAATTGTCGGAATAATTACCGTCAAGCAGATAAGAAACGGATAAACAATCAACATCGGCCAAATTACAAAGTGATAAGTGAAGAACCAGAAACTACTTGCTATCGCCTGCACAATGATTAGAGAGAACAGCACCCCAACGATCAACGAGGCTATAATTGTTCCCACAGCATAATACAAGCCCTCATAGGACAACATCCGTTTGAGCTGTCTGCCTGTCATGCCAATACTTTGGAGCATAGCAAATTCTTTTTGCCGCGTAATAATGCTTGTCAATACCGAGTTGATGAAATTAACTATACCGATCAGACCAATAATAACACTTAAAGCACCGCCGATTGTAATAATAAGGGATGTCATGCTATTAAAAGACTGAACATAGGTTTCTTTCGATTCATAGTCCATACTCGGCTCAATATTTTCCACATAGTTGCTTAAAAAGCTGTTCATATCGCTGTTCGTCCCGTCCTTAACATTGAACGGAAAACTTACCAAACGGGGATTGATGCAGAGCGGCTTAAACTGTTCTGCGGGCAAATAAAAACGTGCCGCACCTGTATTTCGTTCTGTATCAGTATTTTCATTGATGAGAACTTTTGCCATAACAGTGAGGTCAAAGCTGTTATCCAGTGTACCGACTAATCCGTTCATCTTCCAGTGATGAAAAGTGATCGTATCTCCAACATGGATAGATGGGTTGTCAATAACGTTTCCATTATCATCCATTGTTAATGCGTAGAGCGTATATTTTCCTGTTCTAAGAGCCTCCCAATCAATTTCCCCCTCGATTATATCCATCGAGTTTAGAAGAAAATCGTCTGCCCCATACAGGGCAATAAGCGGATTTCCATCCTTGTCCTTGTTGTAATTTGTAACGGCATCTGTTTCAGCAGAAAAAATGTCTTCTGCCACCTGGCTGGAATATAGTCTGCCGCCATCCTCATAGGCGTTTTGCTGCTGAACGGCATCAATAAAGGTTTCGGACAAGTATGTTTCGCTGCGGGCGAAATTGTAGTTGAAATAATCCGCAGAAGAAATGATAAAATCTTTGTTTAAGAACTTCTCAACATACTTATCAATATCAAAACCGCTGGATAAAGTGAATACTGTATTGAACAGCACCAAACTCAATGTCATGGACACGATTACAAGGACTGTCCGTTTTCGATTCCGTCCCAAATTTGCCAGGGCCATCCGATGGATTTTTGCGCCGCCAGTTGATTTTTTTGTAGCCAGACGTTTCTTTGTTTGAAATGCACCTGCGTCATTTTCCGTGTAGCGGATAGCCTCAATCGGTGAGATTGCGCCTGCAATCTTAGCCGGTTTTCGTACACTGATATAAACAGTAACAAAAGCAAAGATAGCCGAGCCAATGAATATCAGTGGATTTACTGTCACAACAACGCCAGCTTCAGAAGTATAAGTTGTGCCGTTCATCAGAGCCGGAACTAAAGCGCGGCCAATGAGAAAGCCAATAATCAGGCCAATGGGGATACCTACCGCTGACAGAAGTATGGCCTGTTTGTTAATAATCTTTTTGATCTGCCGCCTTGTAGTTCCCAATGTTTTAAGCTGCCCGTAGGACTGAATATCTTGAATAACAGAGATTTGAAAAATATTGTAGATAATCAAATAGCCTGTTGCCATAATCGCGAGTATTCCCACAATTCCGGCAATAAACAATGCGGAATTTTCGCTCACTGGGCTGCTTTGATAAGCTGGGCTGACACGGGCAATAATATAGTTTTCGTCTGTGGGCTGTCCTCCAAGTGTATCACAGGTATAGCCGGTTTCCATGAGAAGCTGTTGCAGTTTTTCTTCCACGGAGCCGCCGCTGCGGAACATAATATAGGCTGTTACAACGCCGGAGTAATCATTATCCACCGGATAGGTATAGGTAAGCAAGTCGGCATGGTTATCTATAAAGGCTTTCGACACGATAATGCGCCCGATATTACTTAGGCTGTCTGTCTCCCAAAATCCACATAGAGTAAAATCAGTTGTGTACTCCTTACCCTTGATTTCATAATCCAGCGTGACTGTCGCACCGATTTCAGCCGGAACACCCAATGCCTCTAATGTTTTTGTGTCGGCTATAATCTCATTTTCAGCTTCGGGGCGGTGGCCTACTGTTGGCTCATACCTGGCAAATTCCAGAGCTGTATCATCCATATACCACATATCGGAGCGCCATTTCGCAAGCCCTGGATTGTTAAGACGATAAGAAACTGCCTTTGAATAGGCAACTCGGTCAATCAATTCGTTGCCTTTTACATCATTAAAAACTTCGTCACTGATGTAGTTGAGAACAGCTTGACCATCCCCGCCCGCCTTTCGGATATTCTGGTCTTGTACTGTATCAATTAAGCCGGAACCCAGTGTGAAGATAGTTGTAAACAAGACGGTTGTAAGAACAATGGCAACAATAGCAATGATATTCCTGCTTTTGCTGGCCTTAAAGTACCGCCTGGCTAATTTCTTAATAATGGGTCTGTTATTATTGCCAAATAAAATATCGTTCATTCTCAACACCCCCTCATTCAGAAATTTTCCCATCCTCAATACGGATAATCCGATCTGCAAGCTGGGCGATCTCGTTGTTATGGGTAATCATCACAAGGGTCTGGTGAAATTGCTGGCTGCTTACTTTCAGCAGGCCGAGGACATCGCTGCTCGTCCGGCTGTCGAGGTTGCCCGTCGGTTCGTCTGCCAGTACAATCGCCGGTTTCGATACCAGAGCGCGGGCAATAGCGACGCGTTGCTGCTGGCCGCCGGAAAGATTGTTCGGCATATTGTTCAGCTTATCTTCCAAACCCAGCATACGAACAACTTCCTGCATATATTTTTTGTCTACCTGATCGCCGTCCAGTTCCACAGGTAAGACGATGTTCTCGTAAACATTGAGAACGGGGACAAGGTTGTAATTCTGAAAGATAAAGCCGATTTTGCGCCTGCGGAAAATGGTAAGCTGCTCGTCTTTCAGCGTAGACAAGTCTTTGCCATCCACAATGACTTTGCCGGAAGTGGGAACGTCCAGACCGCCGATCATATTCAGCAGCGTGGATTTTCCGCTGCCGGATGTGCCGACGATAGCGACAAATTCCCCGTGTTCTACCGAGAGAGAAACGCCGTCCAGAGCCTTTGTAATGTTCGGTTCGTCCCCATAGTATTTTTTCAAATCTGTTGTCTGTAAAATAGGCATAAGTTCTACCACCTTTCTTTTTGATGGTTCCATTGTAAAGGGAAAACCTCGCAGAAATGTCACGACGGTTCTTAAATTTTCCCTTAAAACGCCTTGAAATGTCACAATCCTGTGACATTTCAAGAATGGGGCAGGAACACCGAAAAGGTGGAGCTAGAGCCAACTTCCGAGGCAACGCGGATAAAGCCCCCTTGCCGGGTGATAATCTCACGTGCAAGATACAGGCCGATCCCAATGCCGGGGGCGTCATGTACCCTGTCCTCACGGTAGAACCGCTTGAAAATCGTCCCTTGATGTTGTTCTGGAATACCAATGCCCGTATCAGAAATATCAATCTTCACATACATTTCCCAGCACACCACAGCTACATGGATTTTCCCGCCCTCTGCCGTGTACTTCACCGCATTATCCAGAATGTTGAACAGGGCTTCGGTTGTCCATTTCCGATCATGGGCCGCAGTTACCGTTTCCGGGCAATCCACCGTGACCGCAATCTTTTTCTGCTCTGCGTTCAGCAGAATACCACCCAACGCCGCAGCGAGAGTATCATAGATAGCCTGCGGCTTCGGCTCCAAAGCAATCACCCCGGCTTCCAGCCGTGATGTTTTAATCATTGCCTGCATGAGAAAATCCAGTTTGTCTAACTGGCTGTCCATTGCCAGAAGAAATTCTTTCTGTTTTTCCGGTGATACAGTTTGCTCCAACAAAGTGGCGTCCAGCATTTTCAGGTTTGCAATCGGCGTTTTGACCTGATGGGAGATGTCCGAAATCAATTCCTGCAAGTCGGCCCGTTCCTTTGCAATACTGCTTTTGCTTTCCCGCAGCACTTCGTAGAGCCGGGAAAGCCGGTGCTGGATTTTATAAAACAGGTTTTCTTCCTCTGTGTATTGCGGCGGGGCCTGATCTGCTGACATCATATCATCAAGCAGCTTGCACAAGGCGTCTGAAAAAAGCGTCAATTTCCGGCGCACAAAGGCCAGAAAAGCAACCATGCACCCGGCAACGAAAACCGCATAGAGTAACCCGCAGCATAGCGCCAATACGTTCTGTGTCAAAAAGTATATGGTAACTGGCATAACGATTGAAAGCAGGAAAAAGGCTGCACACACGACCATGCACACTTTATTGATAGAGAGTTTTTCCGTCCTCATTTGTTACCGCCCCCCAATCCACATATAGCCCATGCCGTAGACGGTTTTGATATAGGCATGATCTGGATTTTCAATTTTGTTTCGTACGCGGCTGATTGTGGAAGTCAGCGCGTGTTCATCCACAAAATTCCCGTCAATATCCCACAGCTTTTCCAATAGCACCTGCCGGGTCAAAACGACCTGCGGATTTTTCGTCAGCACTTTCAAAAGCCGATATTCCATCGGGGTAAATGAAATGCCCTCCCCGTTGAGCGTTGCGGTCATTTCTGTAAAGTTGATAAACAGGTTGCCGTCATTGTAGAAGTCACCGCCAGAGTGTTTCCTAATCCGGGCCAGAAGCGCAGACACTTTTTTCTGAAACACACTCATGGGAAAAGGCTTTGTCACATAATCATCCGCCCCCAGCTCATAACCTTTGAGCATATCGCTTTCCATATCGTTTGCCGTCAGGAAGATTACAGCAGTATCCGGGTGGCTTTCCTTAATGTCCCGGCAAAAATCAAATCCATTGCCGTCCGGCAGGTTGATGTCAAGGACAATCAAATCATACTCTTGTTTTCTGCAAAACCGTTCGGCAACGCTTTTCGTCAGGGCAGCATCGACATCATAACCAGCGGCAGACAGGTTATAGCAAAGGGTATTATTCAAAAGGCGGTCATCCTCAACCACTAATATTTTCACGCGCTCACATCCTTTTCTTTGTAGTGTACCAATCAAATGTCACAGAAACCTCACAGGAAAGCAAGTTCCTTAAAAATATTTTATCTCATATCAGGGATAGCAACAAGCAATACGGTTTAATTAAGGGTGCGGAGAATATTCCCCGCACCCTTAATCACTCCATGATAATTTCTGTAATGACTGTTTCTTCCACCTGTGCTTTCAGTGTGTTCATCAGCCCTACCCAGCGCATGGGGTCACGGGCTTTCAGTTCCTCGGTGACGCCCGCCGCCTCCATCATCCGGGGCAGCATGGCGTTCATCCGCTCCCGCGCCGCCCGGTCAATCTCCAACAGGTGAGGGTACAGTTTTTCGCTTAAAATCAAGCTGCTGTAAAGGCCGGGCCGGTGTTCCTTCAGGTAGCGTTGCCGCATACGGCCATACTTGCCGATGGGGGCCTCCGGCTGCTCGGAAAGTTTCAGATCGGGGATGTAGTAATCTCCGCAGCGGGTGTAAGTCAATTCGCTCATGTTCATTCTCCTTTGCGTGATGGTTAAACTGCGGCGCTGGCCGATACGGTGGCTTTACGCGGCTCCTGCCTGGGTAACTGACTGACGGTGGTAAAAATGCCCTTCTCCATGTCCTCGGCCCGGATCGCGGCCTTTGCCGCCTCCACCTGGGCCTTGCGCTTGGCGTTGTAGCGTTCTTCCCATTCCTTCTGCTTGCCGTTTGCCTTGCGGCGCAAGTAGTTCTGGTGAAGCCTGTCCTTGCGCTCCTCCTTCTTCCGCAGTTCTTCCTGTTCCTCCGGGGTCAGGGGAACCGGCTGCAAGGCGGGCGGGATATACCGGCCCACAAAATTGAAGTAGATTTCAACCTCCTGTGTGGTGTCCTGGCTGCCTTTGCGGGCGCGCTCATGGACAAGGATTTTCTCTACAAACTCGTTGAGCATGGTGTTTGTCAGCGTGTCGAAATTCTCATACTTATCAATCAAGGCAATAAACTTCTCCGCAGATTTCCGGCTCTGCTCATAGCCGGTAACGGCCTTTTCCAGTTCCGCGATTTCCGCATTGAGAGCTTCCTGCTCTTTGGCGTACTGTGCGTCCAGGGCCTCATACCGGGCGTCCGGCAGCTTACCCAGGGCGTTGTCCTCATAGATTTTGCAAATCAGCTTTTCCAGTTCTCCGGCCCGCTTTTGGGCGGCAGCCAGCCGTTTCCGCTTCTTGGATATGTCGGCGGTCTGCTGGGCGGCCTGCGTTTCCTGGACGGTGCGGATAAACTCGGCCCGGTCATTCTTGGAATACTCCGCGATGGCCCGGAGCATATCGGTTATCAGGGTCAGGACAGCCTCGGCCCGGATGCGGTGCTGTGTGCCGCAAAGCGTCCCGCATGGGACTTTGGTGTACTGGCTGCAAGTAAACTGTGGGTCACGCTTGCCGTTATTGACGCGATGGACATACATCTTGCCGCCGCAGTCGGCGCAGTACATCAGGCCGGTAAGAGGATGGGCCTCGCCCCAGCCGTCCGGGTAGCGCCTGACATTTGCCCGGATACGCTGCACATTGTCAAAGGTTTCCTGGTCGATGATGGCCTCATGGGTATTCTCGAAAATCGTCCACTCGCTTTCATCCACATAGTGGCTTTTCTTGTCCTTAAAGTGCTTGCGGGTCTTGAAATTGACCGTATGGCCTAAATACTCCCGCTTTTTCAGGATTTCAACAACGGTAGAAGCACTCCAACGATAAATATCCGCAAAGGTCTTATTTTTGTTCACTCCCTCGCCATAGCGGGCAAGGTGAACGGCGGGCATTTCGATTTTTTCTTCTGACAACTTGGTTGCGATCTGATAGGGGCCGTAGCCCTCCATCGCAAGCGCGAAAATACGGCGTACCACAGTGGCGGCTTCTTCGTCAACAAGCCAGTGTTCCCGCTTTTCATCCCACAAATAGCCGTAAATGACAGTGCCGGTCAGGTGCTTGCCGCTCATGCCTTTGGACTTGAACACGGAGCGGATTTTCCGGCTGGTGTCGCGGGCGTAAAACTCGTTCATAATGTTGCGGAACGGGGTAAAATCATCATCGCCTTTCAGACTGTCCACACCGTCATTGATAGCAATCAGCCGGACACCGCGCTGCCGCAAAATCTCCATGACTTGGCCGACTTTCAGATAGTCGCGCCCCAGGCGGCTCATGTCCTTTATGACGATGGCCTCCACCCGTCCGGCCTCGACTTCCTCCATCATCGCCAGAAATCCAGGGCGGTCAAAACGGGTTCCCGATACGCCGTCATCGGTGAAGTGAGTGGGGTTCGGCAGCCCATTCCGGCGGGCATAGTCCTCTAACATCTTTTTCTGGTTGGAGATGGAATTGCTCTCGCCCTGTAATTCATCATCACGGCTCAAACGCTCATACAGAGGGGTGATTTTCTCGTTTCTCATGGCTGTACCTCCTGAAATGAAAATGCTCTAAGTGATTACTTCACTAACCATGACAAAAACCATGATTAAGAAGTCACTTAGAGCATACATCTCCCGCCGCCAGTTTGTATTTTTTATACTGCTTGACTGCAAAATGTTCCGGCTCTCTTTCCTCCAGCTCATCGAACATCAAATCAACAGGGTTTTTAAATTCCTCGTCGTCCTCCCTCGCTTCACTTGCGTTTATCATGTCAAGCAGGGTGGTAAAGTTCTGTTCTTCCTCCACGCACTCATACCAGATGTAGCCGATCAGTGCGGTATAGTAGAGCTTTTCGGCTTTCACCCAAAAATCTTCGCCGGATTGCTGCCCCTCCCCTTTGGTGTTTAAAATGATTGTGTTTACAAGTTTCAAAATGTCCTTCTCGCTTCGGATATAAACGAGAGGATTGTAGTGCATGGACTTCTTGAAGTTAATGGTATTCAGCACTTTTACCCGGTAATTGTTCTTTAAGAGCATTTTTCCGCACTCGACTAACACAGTGCCTTTCGGATCAGTGACAACATAGCTTGAGTGCATCTGCATCAGGTTCGGTTTTACAAAAAACCTCGTCTTGCCTGAACCAGAACCGCCGATAACAAGGATATTTTTATTCCTTGCATACTTCGGCTGTCTTGGTCTGCCTGACATCATCAGCCTTTCCGTTTCTGTAAGCAGCACATTGTTCTCAAAAACCGGATCGACATAAGGCTCTATATCCTTTGCGTTTCCCCACCTTGCAGAACCGTATTCCATTCCATGCCGGAATTTCTTGGCGTTCTTGGCTTTGAAATACACCACAAGGCGGAGCGCAACGCCGCACCCTGCCCCTATCAATAAATCTTTTGGGTAAAAACTCGGTAATGGGTTAGAAAATAAGTCCTCCATCCCCGCCATGACCGCCATCATCTTTGCGGAAGCGTCCTGCCCCGGCGATACCCGCCACAGCCACGCTATCTTGTCGCAGAAATATCCGGCAAGCACATAAGGCAGGTTCATAAGGAGAAGTTTCTTTTTATCCACATTCCCCGTCTTTGCTTTGAGCTTTTCGGGAATGGATTTTAAGTCTTTGGCAATGCCTTCTACGATTTTACTCATAATGACTGCCCCCTGTCCTTCTGGTGTTCCCTTGCCCGCTCCCGGTTTTTATCCTTCCCCAACTGCTCCCGGAACTCCGCCAGCTTCTCCTTTACGGAGATGCGGTCATGCTTTTTCTCATTAACTTTTACAAATTCCTTAAATGCCTGCGTAATCACGTCGGCATCCTTGCCCTTGAAAAATACCATGTACTTCGGCGGTGCAACTGTCTTATCTTTCTTCACAGCAAAATCTACGTTGTATTTTTTTGCCACTTTCTCAAAAGACTTGATGTTGTTATCCGTCACCTCAATGCTCGAAGCACCCATACCCTGACCGACCAGATCTTTCACTGACATTTTCCCATGTGATGCCTGTTTTCCCTGTTTCCGGTGTTCCAGATACATCTTCATTGCCTTTTTCAGCACGTCGGTAGTCAGCCGGGAAGATTTAAACACAAGGGCAATCGTTTTTTGTGTCACTTCCTCCTGCATGGTTTTCCTCCTTCTTCTTTATTGCTGTACCCCCGTCAGGGTGGGACGTACAGCCTGTGAATCAGATATTTCATAAACGCTCCTTTCTGAACGGGTTATGGCAGTTCTGCCGCCCGTCCTTCTTCTACCGCTTCAGCTATCTTTGCAAAACTGCTTTCCAGATCGTCAAAGCTGACCGGAATATCCCACGTATTTTTAATATAGGTATCCAGAAAGCGGTAAGAAAGCCGCCCGGTTCCATTCGTCAGACTGACACAATAAACAGACGCAAACTCCCCGTTCTCAAGCATCCATATCTCGTTCTCAAGGCACAAGGTAAAATTATCTGACAGTAATTCCTCAATCTGGCAGCTTATCATGCAGGCTGGATAATGGAAAAGCTCATCCGTCATGGAAAACGGCTCTTTCCCTGTACCGTCATCCCCTTCCAGTATCATTACATCTGTCATGTTCCTTTTGAGATAGAGGAATAACTGCCCCGAATAGTTTTCTGCCGCATACTCCCTCGGATTGCTCCCGTCACCCAGAAACTCCGCAAGGTCATCAAATTCACTGTCCGCATATAACCGGAACAGCCGGAGCAGCGATTCCCTCACTTTTTCCTCTGTCAGCCCTTCTTCCAAGTCAGGCGCATCCGCTCTGACCTCCGCCATTTTCTTCTTTTTCCCGGCTTTCCAAGCACAGAAGATTCCGCTCCCCGCCGCTGTCATCACTGCCGCCGCAGAGAGCATTATTTTTACTTTTTTCTTTTCCATCCTTTTCTCCTTTTCTCTTTTGGACTTTTTGTCCAGAAGTTATATAAACGCAAAAAAGGCAGCTACAAACCGATATTATCGGTCTATAACTGCCCTTACGCTGTTTCCCATATTCAATTTATTTGTACCGGATTACTGGACACTGCTTCGTCTTTTTCCCTACTTTTCTGCGTTCCAGAGCAAAAACCATATCCCCGGTACGCTCAAAATAGCCTATATCCTTCTTCCAGCTCATGCCGCATTTACAGTGCTGCAAGCCGATAAACTGCTGCTTCATTTTCCTGCCGCAGTTCGGGCATACCTTTTTGCTCATGCCTTTCCGCTTCACTTTTGGCTTATCCGCATCATCTTTCTTCTTTTCTTTCTTTTCGGGAATCCCGTTCTCCGCTATCCGCACTTCATAGCATGGTAGCCGGTAAAGATACAGGCTGTATATTTCATCAAAGGAAGCCTTTTCCGCTATCCCCTTTACTCTCTGGTAGATTTGCCCCGCAATTCTTTCACAGTCCTCTCCTTCTGGCAGCTTGCCATGCTCCCTGTAATAATCACAGGTCTTTTCAAACATACTGTCCGCTATCTTCGCTTTCTGTTTCTGCTTTAAGTCTTTATATGTCCTGTCCGCCCTTTTCAGCCGCTTCCTGTTCCCCAAACACACCACTCTTGCCTTTATCCCTGATACGGTCTATTCTAACAGAAAACGCTCCGGGATTGTAAAAATATCTCCCTTCCTGAAAAGCGCTTCCATTAATTACTCTATAAATTGGAATTGAACAAAATCGCTGCGCGATGGCCTACCAAGGCTATGGCATAGCGATTTTCTTTTTTCTATAACAAAACAGTGGAAAGCAAGTCCTAAAAGTAGTATTGTTAAATCACCACAAAATAACAATCAAACAGGATCGACCTTCCCACTGCCTATGAAAAGAATACCACCCTTCCGCTTGGTTGGCAAGCGGTTTTATGACCCAAATGCACCTCCGTGTAAAGCAGTGTTTTGATTACTACTGATTTTACATGGAGGATTTTATTATGTATGAAAAATATTTAGAACAGCTTGAGGAAGCCGGAAAAATCCGTAACCTTAAAGAACGTTCCATCAACTGCTATAAAAACTATGTCTCTTATTTTCTGAAATATCAGAATAAGAATCCTGAAGAGCTTACCTGTCAGGATGTCAGGACTTTTTTGCTTGCGAAAAAAGAGGAAGGACTGAAAGCCACAACCCTGAATCTCTATAATTCTGCTATCCGTTTTTTCTATCGGAATGTCCTGCATATCCTTTGGGATGATATCTCGGTTCCGCGTATGATCCTGGAACATAAACTTCCGACTGTACTGACCGCCTCTGAGATTGACCGTTTGTTATCTGCTGTTGACGATATCAAATATAAGGCTATGTTCGCAATCATGTATTCTTCTGGCATGAGGGTTTCTGAAGTGATCCATCTTCACTATGATGACATCTCACGTTCAAATATGCAGATCCATGTCCGGGATACGAAAAACCGGATGGACCGCTATACCATTCTCTCTAAGCGTTGTCTGGATATCCTTACACAATACTGGTTTGAGAAAGGTCGTCCCCGTGTCATCCTGTTTCCAAATAAATTTACCGGTGATTACCTGACAGTCAGTACTTTGGAACAGGTCATGCGGCGGGCAGTAGCTGATGCTGAACTTCCGAAGACAGCAACCCCGCACTGTCTGCGCCATAGCTTTGCAACCCATCTGATGGAACAGGGCATAGAACGGCAGAACATTCAAGCTCTGCTTGGACACCGTGATCCGAAATCCACGGAAGTATATCTTCATGTCAGCAACAAATCCCTGATGGGCATTCAAAGCCCTTTTGACAGGAAAGAAGGTGCCGGCCATGAATAAACCCACCGTCCAGGATATTTTCCGGCATTTTTATCCGGCATACCTTGAAAGCTGTTCCCCATCCCCGGAACAGGCAAAAGTTGCCCGGAACATCCTGAATTGCAAAACAGGAGCTTATGGTGCGAATGTCAGTGTATGCGAAGACTGTGGTGCTGTCCAGATCCATTATAATTCCTGCCGGAACCGTTGCTGTCCCATGTGTCAGGCTGTTCCGAAGGAAATGTGGATGGATGCTCGTAGAGAGGATGTGCTTGATGCCCCTTATTTCCATCTGGTGTTTACAGTCCCTGATATTCTGAACTCTGTCATTTACAGTAACCAGAAACTGTTATATGACACGCTGTATCATGCGGCTTCCGCTACCATTCAGGAACTGACATCCGACCCAAAGCACCTCGGGGCTTCTGTTGGTTATATCTGCATCCTGCATACATGGGGCTCAGAAATGAATTTTCATCCCCATATCCATACGATACTGCTTGGCGGCGGTCTGACACCGAAAAATGAGTGGAAAGACAATGGTACGGAGTTTTTTCTACCCATATGGGCTATCTCCAGAGTCTTTCGTGGGAAATATATGGATGAGTTGAAAAATCTCTGGAATACAGATCAGCTTGAGTTTCATGGAACAGCAGAAAAATACCGTAATCATTATGCATTCAAAGAACTTATAGATTCCTGTTATGACGCAGAATGGGTTCCTTACTGTAAGAAAACTTTTAACGGTGCACAATCTGTGATTGATTACCTTGGAAAGTATACCCATAGGATCGCTATCAGCAATCACCGCATCATCCATATGGATGATGAAAATGTTATTTTTTCCGTTAAGGATTACCGGAAAGAAGGACAATGGAAGGAACTGACCATTTCCGGCATTGAATTTATACGGCGTTTTCTGATGCATGTGCCACCCAGACGTTTTGTCAGGATCCGGCATTATGGGCTTCTATGTTCCCGCAGCAAACACAAAAAGCTCACTTTATGCCGGAATCTCCTCGGATGTAAAAAATATCTTTCAAAGCTCAGGGATAAGGAGATGCCAGAAATATTGAAACAGCTATACGGGATAAACATCTATGTATGTAAGGGATATATTTTAAAATGATATTAGAAACTGAAAGATTAATTTTAAGAAAGTGGACGCAAGATGATGCAGAAAGTTTGTTTACTTATGCAAAAAATCCAAAAGTAGGGCCAATTGCCGGATGGCCTCCTCACAAGGATATCGAATCAAGTAAATATGTTATTGACAATATTTTCACCGGAGCAGAATGCTATGCAATCTGTGAAAAAGAGAATAATGTTGCAATAGGAGCTGTTGAACTAAAACTAAACGGACATACAGATATGACAGATAGAGATGATGAATGTGAACTTGGTTACTGGTTGGGAGAACCATTCTGGGGCAGAGGGTATATGCCAGAAGCGGCATATGCGCTTATGAAACGAGGATTTGAAACGCTTGAAATGACTACAATATGGTGTGGCTATTATGACGGAAATAAAAAGTCCAAAAGAGTACAGGAGAAACTTGGATTTATTTATCATCATACTTGCGATGAGGTTCCAGTACCATTGCTTAATGAGGTAAGAGTTGGCCATACAAATGTCATAACAAAAGAACAATGGAAAAGCCATACACAACCTGATGGAAAAATCCACGTAGCCAATATCGAAGAAGTGTAAAGAACCAATTATATCTGTTGGAGAGAGCGGTGAAAAGTTATGAAGTTATTATTTAAACAAAGGCTATTTTCATGGTTTGACAGCTATGATATTTATGATGAAGCAGGCAACACTGTTTATGTAGTAAAAGGTCAGTTGTCCTGGGGACATAAACTTGTAATTTATGATGCCTATGGAAATGAAGTAGGAATGGTTGTTCAGAAAGTACTTACTTTTCTTCCTAAATTTGAGATTTATAAAAATGGCAGTTATATTGGATGCCTGAGCAAAGAATTCTCATTCCTGACGCCACATTATAATATTGATTACAATGGATGGCATATTGATGGAACCATTATGGAATGGAACTATAGCATTCTTGATCGAAGCGGTTATTCAATTGCACGGGTTAGTAAAGAACTGTTTCATATGACTGATACATATGTTATTGATGTGCAGGATCCAGGAAATGCGTTGGATGCGCTGATGTTTGTACTGGCAATCGATGCAGAAAAATGTTCCAGAAATTAATAGTTGATCTTGTTACTGTAATTATTCGGAGGATGAAGTATGGGATTATTCAAAAAGAAAATCATGAAAAAAACATATGACCGAGAACATATGAAACCAGTTATTCGTGCAAGTATTTGTACCGGAGAAGAAGTAGCAGGGTTCAAAGACATACGGACCGGAAAAATCGAAGAAATCATGCTGATCAGATCGCCAGAGGACTTAGAAAAATTTAAAGAGATATATGAGATAACAGAGGAAATTGCAAAAGAATATTAAACATTGGATAAGGCGGATGTATTGTCATGAGAACTATAGGTAATATTCTTTGGTTTATATTTGGAGGATTACTGGGTGGACTGGCATGGATTTTTGCAGGATGCATATGGTGTATTACAATTATTGGAATTCCGGTAGGTCTGCAATGCTTTAAATTTGCAACCCTGGCATTCTGGCCGTTTGGAAAAGAAATCGTATATGGAAATGGCATGTTTTCGTTTCTGGTAAATCTTATATGGATTATATTTTTTGGATGGGAAATGGCACTTGGAAACCTGATAGTTGGTTGTATATGGTGTATTACGATAGTTGGAATTCCATTTGGAAAGCAGTTTTTCAAGATGGCAAGACTCTCTTTCATGCCATTTGGTGCGAGTGTGATAGGATAAAAGAAAAAATAAAAAAGAATTTGTTTAATTGGATAAATCGGAATTGTGCGCCCAGACAAGCTCTCCGGCAATCAGGACACAGACAGGTGGTTATCCTGGCATCCCAATCATTGGACGTCAGGAACTGAATGAGTACAGAAAGAAAAAGTTGTGCCGATTGTATTTTTATTGTACCTACCTCAATTGTAATCTAAGATTCCATACCTACTATCTTAGATAAGTGCAAAGAAATAAGTGAAATATCAATACAATTATATTGAATTAGTAATGAAATAGCATTATAATGAAGAAAAAAGGAGGTATCTAAAATGGCAAGTACAATTCAGATCAGGGTAGACGATGATTTGAAAAATAAATCAGATCAGCTTTTTAAAGATCTTGGAACTGACACGACATCAGCAATAAGGATGTTTTTAACGCAGGCGGTTGCATATAATGGATTTCCATTTGAAATAAAACGAACTGTGCATAATCCTTATACATCTATGACAGAAGAAGAGATGCTTCAAAGACTGGAACAATCCAGAGAATCTTCAAAAAGGGGAAATTACCGAAATGCAGATGATGTGATTTCTGATATGAGAGGAAAATATGGATTATAAAATAGTTGTAACAGCTGAAGCAGAAGAAGACTTGAATCAGTTTATACAGTATCTGCTTTTCGCTAAGAAAAATAAGCAAGCAGCGAAAAATGTGCTTGATGATTTTGAGTATACTATTAAAAAGTTAAAGTATGTAGCGAGTAGTTTGAAAGTATGCGACAATCCACGTTTACAGAGTCTGGGATATCGTCGAATAAATTTTCAACAGCACAGATATTTTATGTTATATAGAATAGAAAATGATGTTGTATATGTGGATGATATTTTCCATGAGTTACAAGATTAACGATGGTAATGTAAGGATGGCTGTAACGGATGAAGAAGTGGTGGAAAGTTGGAAAAAATTTTTTAATCGCAGCACGAATTGGAAAGATTTTCCACAAGTAACTTCTTATGAGGAGTATCGAAAGATAACAGACAAACAGCATTTAAGCAAAGCCAAAAGTATGCCGATTAAGTTTTTAAAAGCTTCTGGTAAAGGATTTTTTATAGATAAGGCTGGTTATGCACTGGGAATCCGAGATGAATTGGCAGATGTAATTAAAGTTGATGCTTTTAAGAAGCAGATGAAAGATATTATCGAGTATCGTACGATGGAATACTATCGGAGACGGTATGTAGAGAAGTAATCAAAAGTATTATTTACAGAACAAGTAACAGTGTGGATTGTGAGGTGGCCGGCATGTTAAAGAACGTACTGATCGTGGTGGATGATATAGAAAAATCAATAGAGTTTTATAAGGACTTATTTGGACTGCAAGTGATTCTTCAGAATGAAGGGAATGTGATCTTATCGGAAGGTCTTGTTTTGCAGGATGCTGGTTTCTGGGGAAAGACGTTGGATGAGATTTCTACTCCATTCAATAACAGGATGGAACTGTATTTTGAGGAATTTGATATAGACGGATTGCTTGCAAAGTACGAATCCGGTAAGTATTTCGTCCGATATGCCACTGAATTAACAGAACTTGCAGGTGGTCAGAAACTTGTAAGGCTATATGATCCGAGCGGTAATCTCATCGAGGTTCGTACTCCGTTTATGTGTAATTAAAGGAGAAGATATGCAGATTTTTGTTGATGCAGATGCTTGTCCGGTAGTCGGTATCGTTGAAAAAGTTGCTAAAGAGTATGATCTTCCGGTAACGTTGTTGTGTGATACCAATCATGTGTTATCTTCTGATTACAGTGAAGTGATCGTAGTTGGAGCCGGAGCAGATGCCGTGGATTATAAACTGATCAGCATTTGCCATAGGGGCGATATTGTCGTATCACAGGACTACGGTGTGGCTGCAATGGCATTAGGGAAAGGTGCTTATGCGATTCATCAGTCTGGGAAATGGTATACCAATGAGAATATTGACCAGATGCTTATGGAGCGTCACTTGAACAAGAAAGCACGAAGGGCATCTGGAAAGAATCATTTAAAAGGACCACGAAAACGAACAGCAGAGGATGATGAGCATTTCAGAGCATCTTTTGAAAAAATGATACATATGGCGATGGACAAGGAGAATTAATTTGAATATACAGATTTTTGGAACAAAGAAGTGTAATGATACAAAGAAAGCAGAACGTTTCTTTAAAGAACGTGGGATTAAGTTTCAGTTTATTGATATGAAAGAAAAGGGCATGAGTAAGGGCGAATTCAATTCGGTTGCCCAGGCAAATGGTGGACTGGAAAATATGATCAACTGGGAGGGCAAGGATAAGGATTTACTTGCGCTCATTAAGTACATTGCAGAGGAAGATAAACTTGAGAAGGTACTGGAAAACCCGCAGGTGATTAAGAACACCGGTGGTCCGTAATGGAAAACAATTCACTCTTGGATATTAGCCGGATATCTGGAAGGTGTGGAAATAAGAGAACGGAGGAGATGCAGAGTATGGAAGAATGTAGATTTCATATTGGTGATATCGTTCAGCATTTCAAACGTGAAAATGTAAATCCGGAGACAGCAGAGTATTTGTATCGGATTCTGACTTTTGCTCAGCATACAGAAAATGGTGAGAAGTTGGTGATCTATCAGGCATTGTATCCACCTTATAAAACGTGTGCCAGACCATACGTTGGATAAAGGCCCGAAGAAACAGGTGAGCATGGATAAGGTCTTCAATCCGTTTGAGAAGCCAGATGTAGAAGAAAAATATGGTGTTATTGTATGTGATACTGCAGTTTTAGCAAGGATGATAGGCAGGAAATATTACGAGGGTGCAGAAGCAAGTATAGTAATTGATCACCATGCCTCTAATGAAGGTTACGGAGATGTGAACTATACAAAAATCTCTGAAGCTTGTGCAGAGAATGTTTATTATATTCTGGATGAGAATAAGCTGAAGAATACGATCGATTGTGAAATAAGTCCGACTGCAGCAGATTATATTTATATGGGGATTTTGCATGACACAGGGTGCTTTAACAGAGTGCAAGTTAGTACTATGCAGGCCGCGATGAAACTG
>OHJX01000174.1_pt1 | contig 32648 bp, 20 predicted proteins | sample 1568671 | NCBI WGS metagenome assembly OHJX01 (sample SAMEA3879589, study PRJEB24766) | human gut metagenome | biome: human-associated habitat; feature: feces | place: USA | collected 1985/1987 | reverse complement strand
CTTTACAATCCATAAGCGGATCAGAGAAGCTTCCCAGATGTCCGGATGCGATCCAGGTCTGCGGGTTCATCAGGATGGCACAGTCAACACCTACGTTGTACGGAGACTCCTGAATGAATTTCTGCCACCATGCGCGCTTTACGTTATTCTTAAGCTCTACGCCAAGGTTGCCGTAATCCCATGTATTCGCAAGACCTCCATAGATCTCAGAACCCGGGTAAACAAATCCTCTTGCTTTTGCCAGAGCAATAATCTTGTCCATTGTTTTTTCCATGATATCTCTCCTCATTGTTTGATAGATGATTTTCTAATATTATACTCGCAACTTTTCTTTTTGTAAAGTTATACCGCGTACTCAATTCCGTACATTCTGCCGCAAAAACACAATTTCCGCACTTTTAAGCAGCAAATCATGTGCTGCTATCGAAGTATAGAGCAAAGCACGTTAATCAACTTTCCTGTTATGTGCAACATCCAATCCACTTACATCATAACTTCTAATATCTGCAAACTCTTAAACTTCTTATCCGTATTCCCTGCCACATAAGGCTGAATATGCCGTTCCAACTCCCACAGCACCTCTTCGGTCACTGTAAAGCTATACAGCTTCGTCATGGGCGAGCTTACAATGTACTGCATGGTATAAAGTGCTGCCGGGGAAATCCGGCGTGCGGTTCTGGCTTCTCCGGGGCTTGCTTTCTTCAGGCAGTCCCCATCCAGGATCCCATGTGCCTCCTGGGAAAAGAACAGATTCTCTTTTCCGGCGATCTCCTCCCCACAGTTCACACACCGGAAAAGCTCCGGCATCAGCCCCTGCTCCGTCATAGTTCGCAGTTCAAAAATGCACCTTACCAGCCGGTCATCGATTTCCGGATTCAGGAGAGCCTTCACAGTGAGATAAAGAAGATTCATCATATTCTTCTCATCTGTGCCCTCTCTTCCGAAATAATCTGCCAGCTCCAGAAAGTAATAGCCATAATAAACTCCCGGCTGTCTGGCGGCCAGCTCCACAAAATGATGGGTCACGGTCACCTGGTTCAGATTGTAGCTGCTGCGCCCTTCATACAGGGTAAAATTCCCGAACACAAAAGGATTGACAGCTGCCATAAACGGGCTGTTCTGCCGTCTGGCGCCCTTGGCGAAAGCAGAAATCTTCCCCCGCTCCCTGGTAAGAAGCACGATCCGCTTGTCATACTCTCCCACGGGCTGCGCAGAAAGTACAATTCCCTGTACCGTGATCAGATCACTCATTTTCAGATTTCCTTCTTATCATATCCAAAGTTTTTGATCATAAAATCACTGTCACGCCAGTCTTTTTTCACCTTCACCCAAAGCTTCAGGTTTACCTTGGAATCCAGCATACGTTCCAATTCAAATCTGGCATTGCTGCCGATCTTCTTCAGCATGGCGCCGCCTTTTCCAATGATAATGCCCTTGTGGGAATCCCTCTCGCAAATAATGGTCGCCTCAATATCCACCATAGGATTTTTGCCCGGACGCTCCTTCATTTTGTCAATTGCCACTGCGATTCCATGTGGAATCTCAGCATCCAGTGCGTGGAGCGCCTTCTCGCGAATCACCTCTGCCACAATCTGGCGCTGAGGCTGGTCCGTTACAGTATCCTCATCATAGAACATGGGTCCATAAGGCAGATATTTCAAAATACTGTCAATAATATCCTCTGTATTCTGTCCGCGGAGGGCAGAGCAAGGGATAATCTCGGCAAAATCACAGATCTTACGGTACGTATCGATTGCCGGAAGGATCTCCTCTTTTTTCACTGTATCGATCTTATTAATGATCAAAATGACCGGCACGCCAACGCCCTGGAGCTGCTCTGCAATGTGGCGCTCACCGGCTCCGATGAAGGTAGACGGCTCAACCAGCCACATAATTGCATCCACCTCTTTCAGGGTGCGCTCTGCAACGGCTACCATATACTCTCCAAGCTTATTCTTCGCCTTATGAATACCAGGCGTATCCAAGAAAACGATCTGTCCCTTCTCACAGGTATAGACCGTCTGGATACGGTTTCTGGTGGTCTGGGGCTTCTTGGATGTGATCGCGATCTTCTGGCCGATCAGATGGTTCATCAGGGTAGATTTCCCAACATTCGGGCGGCCAATAATTGCAACAAATCCGGATTTAAAATCTGGTGTCATTAAAATATTTCCTCTTCTTTCTTAATCAGTTCTATATTATCAGCAGCTTACCAGCGGCTTTGTCTCCATAAATACATCCTTCGCCTTCTCGATAGCACTCTCACTTCCAACTACACAAAGCTGGTCATCAGAAAGAACTGCCTGGATCAGCGGAGCAAGTGCATGAATATCCTCAACAGTAGCATTCAGGATCTGGTCACGCTCCTTCTGCAGCATTTCCACAGTGAGACCGCGGAAATAAGCCATTCTGCCAAGTGCCCCCTGTGTCTGTGGTGTTCTTGGAACATCCTTTCCACTGATGGTTCCGATAATATATTTCGTCATCTCACGCTCATCCGCTGCGAAGGTGCGCACATATTCCGGCACGCCCTCATATACCTCAAGGGTGCGGCGAAGATGGGGATCTCTGTAGGATACAAAGAAGCTCTCTCCACTTCTCTTAAATCCGCTCATACAGCCATATGCGCCGCCCTTTACGCGAAGATTGATCCACAGATAATCATAGCTTAAAGCCACCTTAAGGATTTCCAGCGCTCCTGTATATGTGAATCCCTTTTTCACAAAGTTGCCTGTTCTTGCCACATACTGAACCTGTCCTGAGGTCTTGAATCCCTCGTTCTTTTTCTCGCAGGTAATGGCCACCTCCGGAACCTGACAGCTGCTCTCCTTCAGGCTCTTCTTCAGAGAGCCACTTAAAGCCTTCAGCTGTTCCACAGACTCTCTCTCACCTGTGTAGCTTACCATAAAAGAATCCCGGCGAATGATTTCCGCCATAGCATTCTCAAGTCCTGCCACGATTTCGGCTTTTTTGTCCTGGAAATTCTTCTCCAGATCCTCTATAAATTTATAATAGCCAACACCAGCCATCTCATCCTGGAATCTCGCCATCGGAGAACCATAGGAAGCGCCGCGAAGCACTGCTGTCTGATGTCCTGAGCCTATCAGGGAAGCCTGTCCCCTGGACTTGATCTCTGCAATAATTTCATAGAGACGCTTGGTATCTGTGATCTTAGAAGTATTCAGAATCTCTTCCATCATCTGGAAAAGGAAATCCATCTGAGGATAAAGTGCCTTTCCGCGAATGGTAAACATAGCACGGAATGCTTCCGGATCATCTGCCTTATCAAAAACATCCACACCACACTGAATACCGCCTGTTCTGGCATTAGTCTCGTTAAACAACTGACCGTATGTGTAATTCTCTGTATCCACATAACCAAGAACAGATTTCAAAAGTCCCAGATAATGGACTTTCTCTACAGCCATATCCTTGATCTCAAACATAACGTTCACATAACCGATTCCGTTGGTGCACACATCCTGATACAGGAACAGACTGTTATCTACCTGAAGCTCTTCATTGGAAAAACCGTTAACCTCTTTACGGATATCAGAGCGTTTCAGCATCGGAATACACTGAAGATCCTCCGGTCTCTCCTCTGATTCCTGGTAAGCTTCAAGAGCTTTGGTCTTCTCGACCATTTCCTCCAGCTGCCCATCGGAAAGACTGCTTCTGTAAGCCTCCAGCTTGTCCGCCAGTTCCTTCTCGCGCTGAGCGGCAAGCCCACGCTTCGGCACAAGTGTAAGGATCAGACCATGTGTATTATCAAGAAGCCATTTCTGGATCAGTTTCTCGAAATAGCCCTCATTTACAGCCTCCTTTAATCTGTCATAAATAGACAAAAGCTGTACCTGGGAAAAAGCATTCTCGTCATCATAGAGCCAGCTTCCCATAATATCCAGTCCATACATCAGCCCCTTGGGGAACTGTCCGAAATCGGCCTCCCGATAGCGGAACTCCATATAATTAATACCCGCAAGAATAGCCTTTTTGTCAATTCCATTTCGCACAATATCCTGAAGGCAATTACGGATAACAGAAACAAATTTCTCCTTCTGGGATGTCTTCGCACCTTTCGCCACAATAGAGAAGAACGGCTGCAGAACACCGTCACTATAATCGCCATAAATTTCCTTACCGATGCCGGCATCCAGAAGAGCCTGCTTCAGTGGTGCTCCGGGTGCGCTGAGAAGCGCATAATCCAGCACATCAAAAGCCACGCCAAGAGTGCTGTCCATAGCATTTCCCACAACCATATTGTAAGAAAGATACGTATTATCCTCTTCCTCCTCACTTTCAGAAACCGGATACTCGATCTGCAGCTCCTTCACCTGGGAAAAGGCAGCCTGCTCTTTAATCGCAGAATCCACATCCAGCGCATCAAAGGCAGACAGATATTTCTCATCAATAAAACGAAGCTTCTCCTCCATATCCATATTTCCATAGAGGTAAATATAGCTGTTAGAGGGATGATAATAGGTGCGGTGGAAATCCAGGAACTCCTCATAAGAAAGCTCCGGAATATTCTCAGGATTACCGCCGGATTCCACGCCATAGGTATTATCCGGGAAAAGATTATTCATGATCTCTCTGTCCAACACCTCGTCAGGGGAAGAAAATGCCCCCTTCATCTCATTATATACAACACCATTATAGGTAAGAGGACCTTCCTTCTGCTCCAGATGGTAATTCCAGCCCTCCTGGCGGAAAATCTCCTCCTTCTGGTAAATGTTCGGGTAAAAAACCGCATCCAAATAAACGTGCATCAGATTCTGGAAATCCTGGTCATTACAGCTGGCTACCGGATAACAGGTCTTATCCGGGTAGGTCATGGCATTCAGGAAGGTATTCAGTGAGCCTTTTACCAGCTCTACGAAAGGATCCTTCAGCGGAAATTCACGGGATCCGCACAAAACACTGTGCTCCAGAATGTGGGGAACACCAGTGCTGTTCTTCGGTGTGGTACGAAAGGCAATGGAAAATACCTTATTCTCATCATCATTCTCGATCAGAACCAGTCTGGCTCCTGTTTTCTTATGGCGAACCAGATATCCGGTGGAATGGATATCGGTCAATTTCTCCTGTTTCACAATCTCATATGCAGGAATATTCTCTTTTTTCATTTTTTCCTCCAAATAGTGCCCAATCAGTTTGTTTAAACAGCCGATATTGGGATGTATTTAATTCATTTCTTCAATTATGCCGAATTACACTGCACTTAAAAGCTTTATACAATGCAGCTGATAATTCTGGAGCATCTTCATTAGTTACAACAGGCGGTCTCTTAGAGTGTGTTTGCCTCTTCAACTTCTTGCATTAGTATAACACACAAAAAAGTATCTTACTACAACAAAATTCTTTTAAAAAGAACCGCCCCTGCGGGCGAATCTGGTAGGATTCTTCCTGCAGGGGCGGTTCTGATTATTTAATTATGATTCGTTAATCCTGTTCTTTTTTGCGGCGTCTTCTGGTTGTTTCTTCGATTGCGAGAGCTGCAACAAAGAGCAATGCCATATAGAAGCCGATTGGTGTGTCATCACCTGTCTTAACACCTGTGGAGGTGCCTGGGATTGGTGTAGGAGTTATTGTCTCCTCAGGAGTTACAGTAGGTGTTGCTTCCGGCTGTTCCTTGTTGATGATGGTTACCTCTGCATTGAGATTATTTTCATCAAACAGTACATTTCCATTTTCAACAGTTACTGTATATCTGAATCCGTCTGTACCACCTACCAGATTTCCTTCTGCATCTGTCTCTGCAACATAGAGCGTAAAGGATTCATCCGGTATTACAACTGCCTGTGTACTCTCAGATACTGTGGAGCCTCCTGCAAGATCAAGTGTCAGGATGTTCTTCTCCGTTCTTGTGGAAAGAGTTGTGCACTCTTTGTCATCAAAGATACCTGCATAGAAAATCTCATCACTTTCCAGGGCATTTCCATCTGCACCAAGAAGCTTCTTGGTTACATTCAGAGTCGCGATCTTGTAGAATCCATCCGGCCATTCGCTGAACTGGTTCTCGAATGTGATGCTGCTCTTTGCGCCATCCTCAGTTACGGTGATTGCCTGTCCCTGTGGATAAACCGGTACATAAACCTTTTCATCCGGCGTCATGCCTGAATCAATTGCTTTTCCGGTTACATCTGTCTCACTTACATAGTAGGTTCTTCCAAGATCCAGATTTGTAAAGGTAACTGTGGAAGAAGATGCATTCTTAAACTCAAGTGCTTTTACATCAGAAGCAGGAATTGTGCATTCTGCATCTGCGAAAAGTGCTGCGTAGAAGGTCATGTCCTTAGCGCCTGCAAGTGCATCGTTCAGCTTCAGTTCCTTGGTGATCTCAATTGCAGCGGTCTTGCTCTTTGTCATGGCATCCTTCATCTCAACTGCATTTTTGGTGTCATCTGCATCAACAGTGAAGGTGATCGGCTCTGCGATCTCATATCCTGATGGTGCTTCTGCCTCAACCAGTTTGTAGGTCTTGCCAAGAACAAGTTTCGCTGTGAGCACATGTGGTGTACCATCTGAGGTCCACTCTTCCACAACCTTATCCTGGTCATCTACTACCTGAAGTTTTGCTCCTGCAAGAGCTTTCAGGGTGGTGTCGTCTACCTTGGAAATGGTAACCTTGGTAGTATCGTTGATAAATTTCATGGCTGTCTCGGTGTAATCTTCTCCATTTACCTTGGTGGTAAGCTTCAGAGTTCCGTCACGGTTGTCTTCTACATTTACAGTTACTGTATAAACAGTCTTGTCGTATACGTAGGTGTCTGCCTCTGATGGGAGCTTTTCGTTTACGGTGTAGGTAAAGGTCTTACCAGCATCTTTCTCTGTATAGGAAAGCTTGCTGAAGCTGATCGCACCTTTTTCGTCGTTCTTAACTGTCTCAATTACCTTGCCATCTGCATCTTTCAGTTCGAATTCGAAGGTTCCAAGCTGTTCAGCTTCTACCTTCATGGACTTCTGGGCTTTCAGTTCAAGGTCAGCGGAAGCACTGTAGGTATTCGTGAAGGTAACTGCTCCAGTGAGATCTTCACTCTTTACAGGTTCGCCGTTCTTTGTAACAGAAGTAACTTTCGCTGTTAACTTGCCTGCATTGTCGTCTGTTACGTCTACTTTTACAACGTATTTGCTTTCATCATACTGATATGCCGGTTTCTCATCTTTTACTTCAGTGATCTGGTAATAATGGGTTCCGGATTGCTTGTATGTGATGATTGGGAATGTGATGGCACCGCCGTCAGCATTCTTCACAGTTTCGCTGTAACCATTTTCTACTGCCTTTCCATCTGCATCCATTTCTGTTGCCTGGAAGCTGAACTGCTCTGCCTCCAGTGTCTGGCCTTCCAGAGTCTTGGTTGCACCAAGAGCGATCTGACCAGATGTGGTGTAGGTGTTGGTAAATTCCATACCTGTTACAGTGGCATCCTCAGAGGTTGCCTTGGAGGAATGGATGACTGGGGTTACGGTTAAGGTACCGTTGCCTGCATCTGTTACGGTTGCGTTGATGGTGTAGATGGTGTCGTCGTAGGTGTAACCTGCTGCGTCACCTTTCACCTCATTTACGGTGTACTGGTATTCGCCGGTATCATCTACTTTCTTATCTGTGTTGTCTTTTACAAGGCTGTACTTGATTTCGTCAAAGGTTACGTTTCCGTCAGCATCGTTGGTCTTGGTCTGAAGAACAGTGCCATCTTTGTCGCGAAGTTCGAATGTAAACTGACCTTCTGTAAGTGGTGTCTCTGTGGTTGTCAGAGTCTTCTTAGCTGTCAGGTTCAGACTTCCGGATGCGGAGTAGGTGTTCTTCATCTCAACTTTGTTGTCGATGTCATTCTCACTTACAGTAAACTCAACAGGATCTGCCAGGGTATAACCAGCTGGAGCGGATTTCTCGACTAACTTGTAGGTTTCGCCGAGGATCAGTTTGCCAGTGATTACGCGTGGGTTGTCCTTAGTTGAAGTTGTCCAACTATCGATTACCACGCCGTCCTTGTCCTGGATTTCGAGTACTACGCCTGAAAGCTGATTGCCAAGGGCGTCTACTTTGGTGATGGTTACCTTGGTGGTGTCATCTTCTACCAGGTATACCTTGTTACCATCTGTATCTGTTGTAGTTTTTGCATTGGTTTCAATAGTTCCATCTTTTTTAACAGTAAACTCAATATCTGTTGCATACTTATAACCAGCAGGAGCTACTGTTTCTCTAAGAATATAGCTCTTTCCAGCTTCAAGTTTAGGACCAAAGTCGTGAGTTTTACCTTTTTCAGAAACCCACTCATCTACAGTCTTACCTGTTTCCTTATCAATTACTACAAGATGAGCACCTTCTACCTCTTTACCACTTCCAAGTTCTACTTTGTTGACATTGAAATGAAGTTTAGCATCTACCAGAGTCAGTTTATTGCCAACTATTGTTTCGTTGTCCACAGTAATAGTTCCATCAGCTTCTACTTTAAAGGTAATTGGATCTGCTGCAACATAACCTGTCGGAACATTGATTTCCTCCAGTATATAAGTGTTTCCTGCAATCAGCTTCCCAATAATATCATAACTGGTTTCATCTGTCTTCCAGCTTGCTACTGCATTTCCATTACTATCTTTTACAGTAATCTGAAGTTGCGCATCTTTAACTGGGTTGCCTTTGTCATCGACTTTATCAACAATTACTGTGGTCGGTGTATTGATTACATCATAATCGCCAATTCCTTTTGTAGTGATATATCCGTCTACTTTATCCTCTGTTATGGTGTATTCAATTTCCTTTCCTTTTTCGTATTTCGGCTGATCTGCAAATTTCCATTTCCAATCGTCTGCCTTTGATACGGTCTTGGAAGCAACCAATTTGCCATTTGCATAAAGGTTAATGGTAATAGTTTCTGGTCTGATGTCTGCATTGCCATTGTCATTCCAGGTCTTGGTTCCTTCGATATCTACAGTTCCCGGTTTATGGGTATTTGTGATGTTGTTCTTGTTACTTGCATCGTAGGAAGTCTCATAATCTTTTACCGGAGTCTCCTCCACACGGTATGTGATCTTCTGCTGATTCTCATACTCCGGAAGGCTTTCGAAGCTGTAGTTCCAGGTGTCACTGTTGGTATTTGTCCAGGTTGCTTTCACTCCCTGTACCAGTTCTTCATCTCCAGTGCCGACTTTCCGGTAAAGCTTCAGTTCCACTTTCTCAGGTCTCAGACCGTCCTGGTTGCTGTTGTCATCCCAGGTCTTGGTTCCGCTGATTTCTATTGTTCTTTTTTCTTCCTCATTAGTAATAGAAACTGCCTGTTCTTTCTTACCTTCTGACAAAACAACATCCGTTTTCTGATAAGTTACAGTATAGTTGATACCATTAACATTCGCCTTGCCATCCTTATCTAATGTAAGAATATTACCCTGTGCATCGGTTTCGAATACATAATATATAGTTTCATTTTCTTCACCAAGCGGAAGATTGTTAAATACGACTGATTCAGTTGTTCCAGTTGTAGTACCTGTCAAAGTCAAACTCTTGACTGGTGAATAACGAACAAACTTATTATTCTCATTCCTTGTAAATACTGCGAAATAAAATGTTCTTTCTGTATTCTCAGATTTAAAGGTTTTATTAACTGTAATTTTTCCAGATTCTGGTGTTTTAACCCATACACCAACCTTTGCTGGCTCTGCGATCAAAATACCAGAGGTTTTTCCTTCATCTGTATAACTATAAGCAAAACTATTCCATGCAATATTACTTTCCCCAGTATTTTCTACATATTCCGGAACTTTACCATTAAACTGGATTGTAACAGTCTTTCCTGCTGGAAGTTTGAAATCTGCTGGGAACTGGAAGCGAATCAGTCGATCTCCAGCCTGATATTCATTATGCCATTCTACTGTATCGTTATCCTTTTCAGTAGACCATTCTCCAGCACCATCTCCAATTGTTGTTGACGCATCACTTGAGAATTGTACCGTAACACCCTTAATAGTTGAGCCATCTGCACTTACTACAAGACCTCCATTGTAAGATACTTCAAAAGCACTTCCTCTTCCATAACCAGCAATTACACCAATATCTCCTACATATGGAAGGCGATCGATTACAACCATATTTGCAATTGTTGTAGCAGTTGCTTCATTCTTTACATTCAAGGTATATGTTACATCTTCTCCCTGCATGCCTTCCACATAGTTTTCTGGCATTGGACGGTCACCACTTCCGGTATCATCCTTCGGATCCTTCTTATGATTTGCATGTCTATTATATGCAATAGTCTTTACAGAAGATGTTGCTACACTGGAAAGTGTATAAGATGCGGAATCCTCATATTCCTTATCAAAATCATCCTTACCTGGAACAGTTCCTGGCTCTGTATATCCATGAACAGTCAATTTAGCATGGTTTGTATAAATACCATCCTTAGAATCATCGGTGGATCTTATACTGGTGGCATATTTAATTTCAAGATATTCGCCAGGCTCCAGCTTAAACTCGCTATTCTTTGCCGTGTCAAAATTCCAAGCAATTGTTCCCACTTCAGTGTCTATAGTTGGTTCAACAAATGGAATTTCACGACGTAATGTTCCATCACTTTTACTATAGACTATCATAGTATTTTTATATTCACCATTTTTAGATTTCTGATACTGATATCCGCTAGGTAACGTATCCAGAATAGAATAATTAGTGAGTGCCGCACCTCCGTTTCCATACGTATCATTATTAATTACAAGTTTCCATACAATCTTACTTCCAGCAGTTCCACCAATAGTGGTCAACTGACCATTATAATCTTCTCCTCCTGCATAACATCCTTCAGCAGCCTTTTCGAAAGAAATATGTGTAGTATCTTCTTCTATTGTGAAGTTATCACTGTCACTTGTTTCTGTTCCTACTTTTCCTTCTGAATTAATAAATGGTTTCGTTGCCTTTAAAGTAGCTGTATTTTTGAAAGTTTCAAGAACAAGGGAATCTTTAGAATCCTTCAGTTTCTTATATATTTCTTCCGTTTTCTCGCTTGTTAGTCTGGTTTTATAAAAGATCACCAAATATGACTTATCGTTATTCCAGGCCTGTTTTACTTTATCGAACGTTGTTGTTATTGTTTTACCAGAAGCCTTAACTGATACATTATTCCAAAAATTTCCTAAGTTTTCATATGAGAGAGACGTACTTCCTTCCACCAAGTGTGAAACAAAAACATCATTGTTCTCATCATATTTAACCCATTCCAAGCCGTCAGGTAACGTATCTGTTACTTCAAAGTTATCTATTTGTTCACTTCCACTTATTTCAGAAAGATTCTTTACTACAACGGCATAAGGAATTATAATCTTATTTTGTAACTCTTCCGCACTATTATAGTCGTCTGGATTCAAAGAATAGATTTTATTTACATTATCTAACACACAATTTCTTCCATCCAAATATCCTCCAGCATATTTATAAACATCCATTTTTCCTTCTGCTGTCGTATATTCTACAGAAGCAACAGGTTCATGACCATTTATAGAAACCTGATTATATCCATCTTTAAAACCATTTTTTATCTTGAGCTGATAAGATAAAACCAATTCTCCATTTGGTTCAATGCAAAAGTCTTTTATATTTTTTACTACATCTGCAGTTTTATTAGTTTTTTCATTAGCTGTAATTAAAAAACTAAAATCCTTTACAACATCCCACCTACCTTCAACAATTAGCTCATCTCCAACATTAAGTTCTTTTACACCAGCTGCTTTTTCAACTTTTATGATCACTTTACCATCATTAAGAACTGTTTGATGTGTTCCTCCATCACTGCCGTCTCTATTTACCAGAGTATCTTTTCCATACACTTCTGTGATATTACTCTTTCCGGTATTTTTAACGGTAATTTTATAAGTAAGAACATCTCCTGCTGAAACAACACCTGGATTAGGCAAAGGATTTCCATCTTTGTCATATACTACTTTTGTTTCTGTGCTATCCCCTTGACTTGGTTCTACTACAACCTCAGAATCCGATTTATGATTTTCATCGATTTCCGCTGTATTTTTAACTTTAATAGAGCCAGTCTCTACTTTCGGCATCGTTGCCCAAACATTAACGGATGCAGACTCACCAGCTTTAAAAGTTCCAACAGCCTTAAATATAACTTTTGTGATCTTCCCGTTTTCATCTTTTTCATATACTCTTTCAATAGTGACACCCTCTGGTTTATTTTCCACGAAGTTATCACTCTGTTTATCTTCTTCAATGGTAATTCCATCCGGAACATCCCAAAATGCCAATGGCTCATCTTCTGTTAATACAGATGAACTAATTCCAGTATTTTTTACTGTAATTGTATATTTTACAAGATCTTCGGAATCAGCCAAAGTTCTGTCAGCTGTTTTGGTAATATCAAAATTGCGGGAATTCTTATGTACGGTTACTTCACCCTCTACAACATGTTCCCCTTTAATTACCTGTGCAACATTTCTGAAAGTTTCTTCTGTCGAATCGTTTTTCAGCTTAACTGGAACTTTGATGGTAACACTTCCGCCAGGTTGTATATCCGCCAAAGTGCCTGCAATTTCACCAGTAACTAAATCATAAGTGACCTCGCTAGTAAAGCTGCCACCCTCAATAGTTACCTTTGCGTCCAGTTCCATTCCAGCAGGAAGCACATCTGAGAACTTCCAGCCACTAGCCGCTGCAGTTCCTGTATTTTTAATTGTGATGGTATACTCTTCTTTTCCATCTACAATTGGTTCGGCGGAAGCAGTTTTGGTTACTTCCATTTTTTCTTCATCTTTTTTCTGCTTTACGGTATTGGTTTTAGTTGCTTTATCATTATTGATTGTAATCTGGTTTGTAATTTCCTGGTTTTCGTTTTGAACAACTTTCATGAGTACATAGCCCAAAACTTCTTTTCCAGATGGTACACCTTCAAATTTCCAGGTTGCCTTATCTCCAGCTATTTCTGCTGTTGCCTTTATTGGGGAATCTGCTTTTGTCCAAATTCTCTCAGATGGTCCGGCTATATTCCAGCCTAAATTCCACTGGTTCTCAGCTGGTAAATTTTTTAATTCCTCCTCTGTAATAAACGCAAGACTTCCCTTAGGAGTAACATTAGCAAGATCATCTTCAATAACGATATCCGCATCAACGTCTCCATTATTTTTTGCCTTTACCTGATATAAAATATAATCGCCACATAAGACATAACTATGATACTGATCACTGTCGCTCCAGTGTCCTGGCTTAGCTGTTTCAACATGCAAAATAGATTTATTATTGTCATTGTTATCTCTAAAATCAATCTCACCAGGTTTCTTAACGAGAACAGTTGCTTTCGCCTTATCAGCAAGCTTAATATCTGCAGAATTATCAATAGGTGAAACTGTTGTTTCTAGCTCGTTGCTCACTTCTCTATCTACATAATTTTCTGCAAACTTAATTTTATCTTTGCTTACTATTACTCTTCCAGTCCAGTCTTCAAGCTGTTTTTTGGGATCCTCAGAACTAGAACTTTTTGTATATGTAATAGTATATCCCACCACTTTATTCGAATCATTTTTATCATAGATTAAATTCTTCTTGTATCCATCCATATTTTCAAAGGAAATAGCAGCATCTGCATCATCCTTATTAATATACATTCCTTCAGGAAAACGCATTGTATCTGTAATGGTAAAACCTTTCAGCCAAAGATTTCCCTCTTTAATCTCATCGTGATATTCATGCAGAGTAAACTTGAGATCATCTTTCATTACAAAACTTGTTGTAGTGCCAGTAGTTCCAATAGATACATTATCTGCTGTTTTTTTATGATGCCATTTCGGCTCTGCTTCACATTTCAATGAGGCATTCGCTTTGTTTTCTCCATCTACTGTAAAACTAGCATTAATATCATCTTTACTACTGCTTACGCCTTCTGGAAATTTCACTCTCATTTTTATCAACTGAGTAGATCCATTTTCAGTCAATCCTTCAACTTTGATTTTTTGATTGCCATCCGCATCAATGCTCAAAGTGTATGTTATACCATTTGCAACATATGTGTTATTTACAAAATCTGGAAATTTTGCATTTGTCTTTCCAAGATTAATTTCTACGTCAGAAGTAACAATATGATCATTGTTATTAGCCATTCCAATGGATGCAAACAAGTATCCTTCTTTACCAGATTTTATACTGTCAATAGATGCACTACCACTTTCCCCATTTTCCTTAAAAGACAAAGCAACACTAGTAATTACATTTGGATTTGAAGCGCGCGTAATTGTAGTCGTCACGCCACCCACAATTGAAAAACTATCCTGCGTAAAACCCATAGAGGTGATCTCACCGTCTGCGTTTGTGTTTACGTATTTAGTTACGACTTCGGCCTGTCCATCATTGTCCAGATGAACAACATCTTTATTTACGACGTCACCGTCAACGGTGCTTTTCTGAATCTGTTTGAAGCTCATATCTACTTTTACATTTCCGTTTTCAGGTTCAATTCTGCTTCCATCGGCAATCAGGAAATATACGTCATAAAGTACGTACTCAGCTTCCGTATTCTCAGCGTCCAGTCCCAACTGGCTGCTCAGCTGGCTGTTGAATGCTACTACTGCTGCATTGTAGCGATCAGTGCCAGGTGCGATGTAGTCAGCTTTGATTTCTGCATCCTGTGGAAGGTTTGCATCTTCCGGAGCTGTTGCTGTAATCACTACACGACTGTCTTCATATCTGAAAGAAGTCTTCGGTGTTTCTGTCGGAGTCGGTGTCTCACTTGGGGACGCGCTGACTTCTGGTGTCGGTGTTGCAGTTGCCTCGGCAACTGGTGTTGCTGTAGCTTCCGGTGCTGCAGGAGCTTCCGTCACTTCTGCTGCTGGTGCCGCTGTGGGCTCTGTTGCAGGTGCTTCTGTCGGAGCTGCTGCAGGCGCCTCTGTTGGCTGCTCTACAGGTGCTTCCGTTGGCTGCTCTGCTGGCGCTTCTGTTGACTGCTCGGCAGGTACTTCCGTTGGCTCCTGAGCTTGTTCCGCAGCAGGAGTTTCCTGCACTTGCTGAGGTTCTTCCTGTTTCTCAGCAACCGGTTCCGCTCCCTCTTCTGTTGCGTATGCTTCTGCTTCGCTTTCAGACGGAGTCGGCGTTGCCGTCGCGTCCTCAACGTAGGTATCGTCTGTTGCCAGGACAGTCAGACTAGACTGCTGGAATATCATAGATACCGCCAGAAGTATGGCAAAAAACGATTTCAGCCTTGAATTCTTTTTCATGTTACAGCCTCCTTTTTAAGATTGGGTTTTCCTTTTTTCAGTGTGGTTTTGCAGGCAGAACTAGCCCAAAACCCATTTTCATCATCATATCACACTGATTTTGAAGGAGCAATAATTTATGATCACCTGAAAAATCCCTGTTTTCTGCTGTTTCACTAAGAAACCGGTCACTAATCGGTCTTCATTTTCGTGTTTTTATAGTGTGTATTTTGGTGTACTAGTGCTATTTTCGACTTTTCATTGAAAAAAGCATACAACTTCTTATTTTTTCTGCTTTCACAGGGCAAAAAACTACATGTTTACTCCATTTTCCCCTGTTTGAATTTCAGCATTTTGCACAATTTCACTCCCTGTTTTCTAAACTATATTCGCTCCAATTTTCGTATTTACTCATGGTGTATCTTGATGTACGCTCTTTCGTGTGCTATAATAAATGCCAGAAAACCAATGCACTTATACAATTGACAAACAAGGAATACGCACCATCTTCATTTTCAAATGATAAAGCATACAGGAGGACCCCCTATGTTTCTCAAAAAGACCCCTAAGGCAAAGGGAACTTACCTTGCCATCACCGAATCCTACTATGATAAAGAGAAGAAAGCCACTCGTCAGAAGACCATTATGGGGTTGGGATATCTGGAAGATTTAAAGAAGGATTACCCGGATCCCATCAGCCACTTCGAGAAGGTTGTGGCCGATATGAACCAGGAACGAGAAGCCAAAAAGAACTCTGTGGTATATGTTGACCTTACTACTGCTCTCTCTCCGGGAGAACACTCTCTGAAAAATGTAGGCTACGGTATTCTGAAATACCTTTATAAGGAGCTTCAGCTGGACATTTTCTGGCGTACCAGGACCTGGAATCTATCTCTTTCGTATAATATAGAAGAACTTTTCCGATATATGGTCATTTCCCGTGCTCTTTACCCGAATTGTACCTGGAATGAAGCTATTGAAAAAGGACTCTACTTCGAAGAATCCGGAAGCATCTCAGACGAAGACCTGGATTCTGCCTTTCATGTTATCGTGAAACTGCAAAAAGATCTGCAGAAGTGGATTTATGAGCATTCCGGCAGTATCCTTTCCAGAGATACTACTTCTGCATTTTTGGATCACACCAGCTATAATTTTTCCATTCCGGGAAGCATGCCTTCTGACACGCAGCCCAATGCCAGACGTACAGATTCCACCCTTCACCTGGATCTTCTCACGGACAGAAATGGAATTCCCATTGCATATGACCTGTCTACCAGTGATACTGTGTTGAACCAGTCTGTTTTTAATACCGTAAAGCAATTAAAGAGAGAGAATCCCAGGACCCGTTTTTATAATACTGCCCCTACACGTCCGGAGGAGGAGCCTTTTATTTGCAATGGAGTACAGGCAGACGGATATATTTATGGTCTGCCGGTACATACTGCGAATGCAGAATTTAAGGATTGGGTTCTGAAGAATGGTTATCAGGAAATGAAAATTCTGAATGAAAAGCATCAGACCATCCCTCTTCTTTATAAAGAGCGGATTTTTGAGGATAGGGAAAAACAATTTGTATATTACTATGAGCTTCAGGCCAGACAGCAGCGCCTTGCCAGGGAGTCTTCCGGAAAGCGTACCGGATTGAAGCTGGACGGATACACTGCCATTGCTACTGATAATCTGGAGGCGGATAACCTTTCTCTTTATCGTCTTTTTAGCGGACTTCGTCATATGGAGAAAATTTTCCTTGATTCCAAAAGCCAGTATGACTCCTCTGCTACCTTCATCTGGACACCGGATAAGATCAATGCCCATTTTGTGATTGGATTTGTGTCCTTTACTTTAATGCGTATGCTGCAGGCGAAGCTTGATTTCCAGTTTTCCATGGAACAGATCGGGACTTCTTTGCAGCGGTATAATTGTGTACAGATTGCAGGAAATATTTATCAGTTTGCCTATTATGATGTGATTCTGGATGCATGTGAGAAAGCACTAGGGCTGGAGCTGCATAATAAATACCGCAGCCAGCTCCAGATTCGGAGATTGCTGCGGTATTAAGGACTTTATAATTTTATATCTTTTATACATGTCAGGCTTTTTCGCCTGGCATGTTATCTGTCTGCTCCCAGGCTTCCCTCTCCTGGAAAATGCAGTTCGTACATTTCCCGGGCGGCGCGGGTGACGATTCCAAGCTCTTCTTCCATCTTCAATGTCTGCGGAAGCACCACGGCAGTATCATAAATATCCGCTTTCAGCTTGTCCTTGGCGCGCTCACTACTCATTTTCATAATCCCAAACAGTGTGCTGTTATAAGCCTTATCCGACTCACTAAGCTCCATATAAGTCTTCACCATATGGCAGCACTCTCTGTAAAGAAGGTCTTCATACTCCTTACCCTTGGCGCAGATTTCCTGGAATTTCATTTTATTCAGCTGTTTCATGATCTCCTTACGTCCGCCGCGGACTCCCATAAAGCGCTTGCCGCTGTCTTTATTAAACTCCATCAGCATCCACAGTGCGATCAAACCATCAGCACGGGTATCACCGCCAAGCTCAGACGGATCCTGATAACGGATGTCCCAAAGCTCCCTGCGGATCTGATTCAGCTCTGGCTCCTCTCCTGCCTCAATGGACATATTCAAAAGTGCCAGACGTCTGGCCGGGTCCGATTCTCTGTAGTATTGTGTAATAGTCGGGGTATCCATAGTATTCTCCTTTATACTTCTTCGTAGGTCAGCTCGGTCTCAGCCATATTAAGAGCTTCCTCGATTACTTTATCCATATCCATATAGCGGTACATGCCCAGTCGTCCGCCGAAGAGTACATTCTTCTCTTTTAATGCACGGCGCTCGTACTTGTCAAAGAGCTCGTCATTCTTCGGATCATTAATGGGATAATATGGCTCTTTTCCCTTCTCCCATGCTGCCGGATATTCTCTTGTGATGACTGTCTTCGACTGTGTCCCAAACTCGAAGTGCTTATGCTCAATAATACGGGTATAGGGCACCTCATAATCGGTATAGTTCACAACCGCATTTCCCTGATAGTTCCCCATATCAAGCACTTCTGTCTCAAAACGCAGGGAACGGTACTCCAGCTCACCATAGCAGTAATTGTAAAATTCATCGATCATGCCGGTAAAAAGGATCTTATCTACCTGTGCAGTGAGCTCTTCTCTATTTGCAAAGAAGTCCGTCTTTAGGCAAACCTGGACACCCTCCAGAAGCTTCTTGATAATACGGGTATAGCCGCCCTTCGGAATACCCTGATAGGGATCCTTAAAATAGTTATTATCATAGGTATAACGAAGAGGAAGTCTCTTGATAATAAAGGACGGAAGATCCTTACACTCTCTTCCCCACTGCTTGCGGGTATAGCCCTCTACCAGCTTCTCATACACATCCTGTCCCACCAGCGCAAGTGCCTGCTCTTCCAGGTTCTTCGGGTGTGTGATGTGCATGCGGCTGATCTGCTCCTGAATCTTCGCCTTCGCCTCTGCCGGAGTCCGAACTCCCCAGAGCTGATGGAATGTATTCATATTAAACGGAAGGTTATACAGTTCATCCTTATAAACTGCAATAGGTGAATTTACAAAGTGGTTAAATTCTGTAAACTGGTTCACATAGTCCCAGATTTCCTTCTTAGAGGTATGGAAAATATGTGCGCCATACTTGTGGACCTGGATGCCTTCTACTTCCTCTGTGTAAATATTACCGCCGATATGATCACGCTTGTCGATCACCAGGCAGGTCTTGCCCTTCTTAGTAGCTTCGTGAGCAAATACAGCTCCAAAAAGTCCGGCTCCTACAATTAAATAATCATATTTCTTCATCTTGTGTTGCCCCTTTCTGTTATGGGAATGCAGATTTATTACGTCCGTTTTCTGCCAGACACTGATATACAATGTCTTTCATTCCCGAATAAAGATGTTATTATTATAACAAATTTTCAGAAAAAAAGGTAGCCCTTTCCATGTAAGGACTACCTTTTTTATAAAACTTTCTTAATGGTCGCATCGTAACCTGTAACACGCTTCACGATGGTCAACGATCAAGCATTCGCATTATTTCGCAGCAACTCTGTCAAATTCATCTGTGATTTCTTTGGACGGAGCCTTCGTAACAAGGCTGACGATTACGATCATCACCAGACTGAGCAGGAAACCAACTGCCAGGGAATAAAGTCCTGTATAGGTTCCCAGTGTCTGTCCTCCAACTAACGGAATATAGTCCCAGATAATAACAGTAAGTCCGCCAGTCACCATACCTGCAATGGCACCTGGAAGATTGGTTCTTCTCCAGAACAGGGACATTACCACGATCGGTCCAAATGCGGAACCAAGTCCTGCCCATGCATTGGAAACCAGTCCCATAATACTGCTGTCCGGATTCCATGCAATGGCAAATGCGATCACTGCGATCACAATAACCGTGATACGGCTTACTTTCAGAATTTCCTCTGTGTCAGCATCCTTCTTGATAAAGCTGTGATACAGATCCTCAGATACTGCAGAAGCAGTTACCAGAAGCTGGGAATCCGCTGTGGACATGATCGCTGCAAGGATTCCGCAAAGGAACAGTCCACCGATAAAGGGAAGCGCAAGCTCTGAGGTAAACACCTTACGGATCATCTCAATAAATACGCTCTCAGAAGAAGCGGCTCCGTTCTCCCCAAGAATAACAGGAAGCAGGTAAGCTCTTCCGATCACCGCAATCGCAAATGCAGCTGTCAGGGAAAGAAGATCCCATACAATGGCAATCGCCCAGGATTTCTTCAGTTCCTTCTCATTCTTAACCGCCATAAATCTTACCAGTACGTGAGGCATTCCACAGTATCCAAAGCCCCATGCCAGCTGGGAAAAGATCTCTATAAAGGTATATGGTCTGTCTCCGTTCATAAACGGGTTCAGATAAGCGCCTGCACCGCCGGTCACGCTGCTCTGGGAGATCAGGTCTGTAAGATTGCCTGGAAGCAGGAAATATGCCACCAGCGGAACTACAAGAAGTCCGATAAGCATCAAGGTTCCCTGTACAAAGTCTGTTACACAGACCGCCATAAAGCCGCCCATGAAGGTGTAGCAAAGAATAACCGCTGCTCCGATAGCCAGAGCTACATGATAATCAAGTCCAAATACGGTATTGAACAGCTTACCGCCTGCTGCCAGCGCAGAAGCTGTATACACCAGGAAAAAGATTACAATTACCACTGATGAAATCAGAAGCAGAATCTTTTTCTTATCACGGTAGCGGTTCTCGAAAAATGCCGGGATGGTCATGGAATTGTTTGCTGCGATGGTGTATTTACGAAGTCTTCCGGAAATACATACCCAGTTGAGGACAGTTCCGATAAAAAGTCCCACTGCGATCCAGATCTGTCCGGATCCAAAAGAATAAATGGCTCCGGGAAGACCCATCAGAAGCCATCCGCTCATATCAGAAGCCTGTGCAGAAAGGGCTGCCACCCATCCGTTCAGTCCTCGTCCTCCAAGGAAATAATCCTCTGAGCTGGAGGTCTTTTTCATGTAAACCGCGCCGATGACGATCATCATGGCAAGGTAAAACACAAAAGCAATCAGAATTATCACTGTTGTACCACTCAATTTTTTCTCCTCCTCTGTTATAAAATCTGCTGTCCCCAAATCATCCGGACAGCAAAACAACATATTTCATACTTTACCACAGAAGAGTATGAAAGTGCAAGTAATATTGTATATTTTTTTGAAAGTCTGCGGTTGATAAACACGGAATATGAAACTACTTATCCTTCCCTTTCAGATAAACATGCTTAATATACCACAAAGCCTTTTCTTCCCCCTTGTCATTGAGGATCCGAAGTAGCCCCTCTAACTCTTTTTTCGTCTGGGGATGTACAAACCACAGCTTCGGCTTGCTTTTCAGGAAATATTCCAGCGGCTTGTGATTGTCATATGCGTCCCCAAGATAAGTCCTGGAGGCACTGATCCGGTCCATCACCATCTCTGCCACATATCTGCGGGGCATTTTCGCCCCCATGATCACATGCTCCGGATCATTTATGGAATAATCCACCCAATGCTCATAATGATGCTTATTGCGCCCTTTATGATGAAGCCAGGCGGTAGACACGCCCGTATCCTCACGTTCTGCGTTATTTGGGCTTCTGTTTCCCTGATAATATTTGCAGCCCACCAGAAATTCCGACGGGGTATATTTGGAAAGGTCATGGAGAAGCCCCTGCTTGTAAAGTCCGATTCGGAAGCAATAGTGCATAACCATCAGCTTATGCTTTGTGATTGTTTTAAAGTGAAGCCATGGATGCATTGTCGCCAGACCTCCTTTCCTTATTCTCAACTTCTGTCACAGTATTGTCTGAAGCTGCAGTTTTCTTCGCTTCTGCGCCTGGCAGTTTTTCATTCTTTTTTCCTTTACCAGTATGCTTTCTTTCAGGCTCCAGTTTCTTCACACCCTGAAGTACAACCACTGTACGCGGTCCCACCTCCACGGCTCTTTCATAGACCTGGCCATTTTCCCCATAAAATCCGTCACAGGTCAGATCTCCGGTATCCATCACTTTCTTCCACTCCATCCCCTCTGGCAGATTGGGAAGAGCAATATTCCTGGTTTCCCAGTGAAAATTATAGCCTGTATAAAGGAAATCATCCTCACTTCCGTCCGGCAGCTTTGCATATGCCCCGCACAGCATCACGCCGATCATGCGGCTGGTATTTTCCATGTTGCAGAACCATGCACGTTCCCCATGAAAAGACATATCCGGGAATCCCTTGCCAAGGTAATCTGCCTCTTTCATGCTCTCACTCATATGAAGAACCGGATGAGCCTTCCGAAGTGCAACTGCCTTTTTTACAAAGGCAAGCATGCTGGCATTTTTTCGCAGTCCCCGCCAGTCAATCCAGCCAATGGAATTGTCCTGGCAGTAAGCATTATTGTTTCCCTCCTGGGAATTGCCGATCTCATCACCGCCATAGATCATGGGCACTCCCTGGGAAAACAGCATCATGGCAAAAGCAGCACGCATCTGGCGCTCCCTCATCTGACGGATCCACTGCTTCCGGCTTGGTCCTTCAATACCGCAATTCCAGGAATAATTATAGCTGCTGCCGTCGTTATTGCCTTCCCCATTTGCCTCATTGTGCTTATAATTGTAGGAAACAAGGTCATTTAAAGTAAAACCGTCCTGGCAGGTGATATAATTGATCACTCCATGGTCATCCGGGTTATGACGGATGCGGTACTGCACAGCCGGAACCATATCCTCATCGCTTTTCAGGAATCTGCGCATATCCTGCAAAAATCCCAGATTATATTCCGCAAAGCAGCGCTTTTCTGGTCTGCGGTTCTTATAAAGAGCAGCCGTATCCATTCCTTCTGCCATGATCTTCGTTCCTGCAAGCAGTCCGTCCTTCATGATCAGGTCAAGAGGTGCCCCTTTTCCCAGAATATGAAAGCCGTCCACATGATAATTCTGTTTCCAGAACTGCACTGCACGAAGTGCCATTAAAGGATTAACCTCCGCCGGAAAATACATTTCCATGATACAGCCAATCCCTGCTTTGTGAAAAGCCCTGATCATGTCACAAAATTCCCTGTGGGGATCCCGGGTAGCGCAATAAGCACTCTTTGGCGCAAAATAAAGACCATTTCCATATCCCCAGTAATTTACCTCGTCTTTTTTCCCCTTCTGGGAAACAAGACCGTCTGGCTCCTTTGGCGGAACCACCTCCATAAATTCATAGGCCGGCATAAGCTCTACTGTATTAATGCCAAGCTCCTGCCAGTATGGGATCATCTGTACCAGACCGGAAAAAGTTCCCCGGAGACCTGTCGGCAGCTTAGCCTGCCTGGTGTATCCCCGGACATGTACTTTATAGAGGATCATATCTCCAAAGTCTGTTTCCGGTGCTTTCTCATCCCCCCAGTCATAACCATTTCCGGACCAGAAGCCGCAGCGCACCTTGTGTGGATCTTCCTCCCACGCTGCCCCAAAATGCTCTCTTCCGCTGATCCTGCTGGCACAGGGATCCAGATAGATTTCCCCGTTTATCTTAAAATTGTACTCCAGATTGGTTACATTTAATTTTTTCATAAAGACAGAAAAAATCCGTCCTGTACGATATTTTTCATCCAGAAGAAGCTCATAAAAGGGCTCTCTTCCCCTCTTCCTGTAAAGGAGCAGGTAAACCTCAGAATCCTCTTCCGCTTCCACTGCAAAATTATATCCATCTGCCATCTGGGTTACCCCAAGTAAAAGAGGATAACCGTATGTCACAACCACGCTCTTATTTCCCGGTATTGGCACTTTATAAGCCCTCCTGTCTTTGTCTGCTGTCTCGTCTGTAGCCATTTTTGTACACAGAGCACGTTTCCCAAAGGGAATCTGCACAATGCAATCTTTCTCATGAAATAAAATCATCCGATGATATCTGTTTATCCCCAAATCCTGCCATACAGGACTCCCTATGGTCTAAAATTTCAGATCCAGCTCTACAGGACAATGGTCGGATCCCATTATCTCGCTGTGAATCTTCGCATCCTCCAGATTCTCTTTCAAGGACGGAGAGGTGATGAAATAATCAATTCTCCATCCGGCATTCTTCTCTCTTGCCTTAAATCGGTAAGACCACCAGGAGTAGGCACCCTCAAGCTCCGGATAAAAGTAGCGAAATGTATCAATAAATCCCGCTTCCAGAGTTCTGGTAAAGCATGCTCTCTCTTCATCTGTGAAGCCTGCGTTCATCCGGTTGGTTTTAGGATTCTTCAGGTCAATTTCCTGATGTGCCACATTCATGTCTCCACAGCAGATCACAGGCTTTTTCTCCTGAAGTTTCAGAAGATAAGCCAGGAAATCTCTCTCCCATTCCATGCGGTATTCCAGTCTTCGAAGCTCGGACTGGGAATTGGGCGTATATACGGTAACCAGATAAAAATCGTCCATCTCTGCAGTGATCACACGTCCTTCTTTATCGTGTTCCTCTATTCCAAGTCCGTAGGTCACGGACAACGGCTCTTTTTTCGTAAAAACAGCTGTTCCGGAATATCCCTTGCGGTTCGCATAATTCCAATATTGATAATAACCTGGAAGCTCCAGCTTCACCTGGTTCTCCTGACATTTGGTCTCCTGAAGACAGAAAATGTCTGCGTCCAGCTTCGCAAAGCTTTCTTCAAAGCCCTTGGTGATACAGGCACGGATTCCATTTACGTTCCATGATACAAGCTTCATGTTGTTCTCCAATCTGTAAAAATTTATATGATGCACAAAAATCCTTCTGTACATGATTTTGCCCATTTTTTCAAAGTTTCCAGTGAACTTCATTCACCCAAAACCTCTCATAGGATATTGCCTGTGAATATTCAATATATTCTAACACTTTCTTCATTATAACACAGATTTCCCTATTCACAAAACCCTATTTTTCTGGTACAATCTAAATATTGTCCGGGCATACCGTTACCAGTGAAAACGAAGCTAAAGAAGTCCCGGTGTTACCTTGTTTTACAGCATGAACATGTTTTTTCACAGGTAACATATAAATACAAATTTTTTATAAAGTGAGGTATTTTTAATGAGTGATTCAGATATGACAAACTCCTGCAGCAGCTGTGGAAGCAGCTCATCCTGCGGCGGTTCCGACTGTTCCACATGCGGCGGATGCAGCACTGATGCAAACCAGCACAGCACCATTACTCTTACCATGGAGGATGATACTGAGGTAGAATGCGCCATCCTTACCATTTTCCCGGTAGATGCAAAGGAGTATATTGCGCTTCTTCCTCTTGACGAAGAGGGCCAGAATCATGACGGTGAAGTTTATCTGTATTCCTTCACCCGCACTGCAGAGGGTGCTCCCATGCTTTCCAATATTGAAAGCGACGAAGAGTACAATAAGGCTGCTATCGCATTTGACACTGTTTTACAGAATGCGCGAGAAGCAGAAGCTGCCGGAACACCTTTAGAGTAATCTCTCCGGTGATCTTTAAAGAAATTTCCTGCGGGAGCATCAAAGTAATCTTCCCGGTGGTCTTTAAAGAGATTTCCTGCGGGAGCCTGTTTGAAAAAGGCTTTCTGCAAAATTTGAAAAAAGCTTAAGAACAATAAAAGCAGGTATCTGTGATTGATAAATTCATCACATTTACCTGCTTTTGTATTTCCCATAAAACTGCGAGGATGCCGCAGCGGGTTACTTCGTCGTACTTCCAAACCCGCCATTTCTCACATCTGTCACATCATCGTCTACGGTAATCCCATACTCAACGAAGATTCCCTGCATAAAGCCTGTATCTGCCTTCAATTCTACCACTTTGTTCTCATTGGTGTCATTTGTCAGCTTGGCAAAAATATGACCTTCATTGTCAGAATAAAAATAATCGCTGTCAATAATCCCCACCGTATTATTCAGCTGCAGACGGAATTTAAATCCCAGGCCGCTTCTTGGATAGCATTTCAGCACCCACTCCTGATCCATCTCCACACGGATCCCGGTCGGAATCTTGATGGTCTCTCCTGGCTTAATGGTAAAATCAGCCAGGGAAAAGAAATCATAGCCTGCGCTTCCGGCAGTAGCTCGTCTTGGAAGACGGATTCCCTCATAAATCTTCTCTGCCTCATCAGCAGACACGCCCTCAAAAGTATCCATCCAGTCTGCCACAAAGCGCTCTTTACTTACTTTATGAAATTTTGCAATTCTCTTCATGTTTCCTCCTGTTTATCCCGTGCAGACGCATTTTCCAAAGCTCCGGCTCTGCAGCGGATATAAAGAATGCCGGGCACATCTGTCCGGCATCCCCCAAGCTGTCACTGTGCTTTTCCTACACAGTGGCCTTGCATTTTATTCTTATTTTGCCTCTGCCGGAACATCCTTGATGCTGAAGCTCATTCTTCCCATCTTGTCTTTTCCAAGGCATACAACAGTCACTTTATCTCCAAGTGTAAGAACATCCTCTACGCGGTTGATTCTCTCCTTGCAGATCTTGGAAATGTGAACCATTCCCTCTTTGCCAGGTGCGAACTCAACAAATGCGCCAAACTCCTTGATGCTTACAACCTGTCCGGTGAGGATCTGTCCCTGCTCGAAGTCAGAAGCAATGATTTCAACCATACGCTTTGCTTCCTGCATGTTCTTATCATCTACGCCGCAGATAGATACAGCACCCTCATCTGTGATATCGATCTTAACGCCTGTGCGCTCGATGATGGTGTTGATGGTCTTACCTCTCTGTCCAACAACATCACCGATCTTCTGAGGATCGATCTGGATCTGGATGATCTTCGGAGCATATTTTCCAACAGTTGTACGAGGTGCAGGGATACATTTCTCAATAACTTCGTTAAGGATGTACTCTCTTGCTTCCTTAGTACGTCTGATTGCTTCTTCTACGATCTGTCTTGTAAGACCGTGGATCTTAATATCCATCTGAATCGCTGTGATACCGTCATGAGTTCCGGCTACCTTGAAGTCCATGTCGCCAAAGAAGTCCTCAAGACCCTGGATATCAGTAAGAACGATATAATCATCATCTGTGTCACCTGTTACAAGACCACAGGAAATACCTGCAACCGGCTTCTTAATCGGTACACCGGCAGCCTCAAGAGACATGGTGGATGCACAGATACTTGCCTGGGAGGTAGATCCGTTTGACTCAAAGGTCTCGGATACAGTACGGATTGCATATGGGAATTCTTCTACGCTTGGAAGAACCGGTACAAGTGCTCTCTCAGCAAGTGCTCCATGACCGATCTCACGGCGTCCCGGTCCTCTGGATGGCTTTGTCTCACCTACAGAATAGGACGGGAAATTGTAGTGATGCATATATCTCTTGCTTGTCTCAAACTCGTCAAGTCCGTCAATTCTCTGTGCCTCTGCAAGAGGTGCCAGAGTAGTGATCGTACAAATCTGAGTCTGTCCACGGGTGAACATAGCAGAGCCATGTACTCTCGGGATGATGTCAACCTCTGCTGCCAGAGGACGGATCTGTGTGATTGCACGGCCGTCCGGACGTTTGTGATCTTTCAGGATCATCTTACGAACGGTCTTCTTCTGATACTGGTAAACAGCCTCACCAAGAACAGCAAGCCACTCCTCTTTCTCTGCGAAAGCTTCTTTCAGCTTGTCTGTGATCTCTGCAATATTGTTCTCTCTTGTCTGCTTGTCATCAGAGAATACGGCAACTTCCATTTCTTCCGGAGGAACGATCTCCTTGATGGCGTCAAACAGCTCCTGCGGAACTGCACAGGACTCATAGCTGTGTTTCTCTTTACCGCACTCAGCGATGATCTGATCGATAAATGCGATGACCTTCTGGTTCAGTTCATGTGCCGCAAAAATAGCCTCGATCATCTGATCCTCCGGAACCTCGTTGGCACCGGCCTCGATCATGATAACCTTATCTCTTGTGGAAGCTACTGTCAGCTGAAGGTCAGAAATATCCTTCTGAGCCAGTGTAGGGTTCACAACATACTCTCCATTGATCAGGCCGATCTGTGTCGTTGCACATGGGCCATCAAATGGAATATCAGAAATACAGGTAGCAAGGGAAGAACCAAGCATAGCCGGGATCTCCGGGTTGCACTCCGGATCTACAGACATAACCATGTCTACCAGTGTTACGTCGTTTCTGTAATCCTTCGGGAACAGAGGACGCATAGGTCTGTCGATAACACGGGAGGTAAGGATTGCGTGCTCGCTTGCCTTTCCCTCTCTCTTATTGAAACCGCCCGGGATCTTTCCTACGGCGTACATTTTCTCTTCATATTCAACGCTTAACGGGAAAAAGTCGATTCCCTCTCTTGGCTCCTTGGATGCAGTTGCTGTAGCAAGCACTACGGTATCTCCATAATGCATAAATGCAGCTCCGTTGGCCTGTTTTGCCACACGATCAATATCCACTGTCAGGGTTCTTCCTGCCAGTTCCATGGAATAACTTTTGTACATGTCTTCTCTCCTTTTTCATATAAAATATTGATCTGAAGCCACCTTACACTTCTGCAGAAACTGTGAAAACCAGTTCTGACCAACGTATATTGCAGCTCTCTTTGCCTCTGTCACAACAGAAGTCCGAAACGACTGAAAAACACATTTGATATTGCTGTAGACAGGTTTCTTCAAATGTCCTTTTCAGAAGTCTCGGAAATCTTTATCTGTCAGGTCGCCCTTACAGACAATAGTGCCTCTATTGTGACACTTGTCACTATCCACAAAAGCTCCGGTAGGAAGCTTGTCTGTGAACAATCATAACTTTCCTTACATCTTAAAATAGGGCGGATGGATATCCGCCCCTTCCGCATACTAATTATTTTCTTAAACCTAATTTCTCAATCAGTGCACGGTATCTTTCGATGTCTGTTTTCTTTAAGTAAGCTAACAGTCCACGTCTCTGACCTACCATTTTCAGCAGACCACGTCTGGAATGATGATCCTTGTGGTTGTTCTGTAAATGCTCAGTAAGCTCCTGGATTCTTGCAGTAAGAACAGCTACCTGTACCTCTGGTGAACCAGTATCTCCCTCACATCTTGCATACTCTTTCATAATTGCTGTTTTCTTTTCTTTTGAAATCATCTTGATTTCCTCCTTATTATTAATGGTCTCCCATGCAGGTATTCCTGTGGGGACGTAATCGCCGCATATTAAGAGACGGTCGGAGTGTCCAACCCCTGAATATGGGCTGTCTGATATGTGAACGCAAGGACTGAACCTGCTCACACCTTGCCTAGTATAGCATACCCACCAGATTCTGTAAACTGTTTTTTTCGTTTTTCTTCCCGATATTATTTCTCAGTTTTCTCAAAATATCTCCGGCCATCCTCTGCATCCGCCAAAAGTCTGCTCTTCAGCGCTTCAAGAGACGGAAATTTCCTTTCCGGCCTCAAAAACTTTTTGAAATCCACCCGGCATTCCTCTCCGTAGAGATCTTCCTTACAGTCAAAAAGATAGGTTTCCACCCCTATAAAGCTCTCACCAACCGTAGGCTTACAGCCAATGTTGGTAATTCCGTGGTATATCTTATCCCCGAAATAAGAGCTTGTCACATACACACCGTTTGGCGGCAGGATCTTGGTCCTGGGAGGCACGAGATTGGTAGTGGGAAGCAGAACCTTATGTCCCATTCCCCTGCCATGTACCACCTGGCCTTCCACAAAATAATCCCTTCCCATAAGGGAAGTGACTTTCTCCATATTTCCTTTTTTCAGTTCTTCTCTGATATAGGTACTGCTGATCTTCCTGTGCCCATCCATTTCTTTGGAAAGGATTTCCACATCAAAGCCATACTTTTCTCCAAATTCCATAAGAAGCCGGGGCGTACCCTTCCGCTCGAAGCCAAACCGGTTGTCCTCTCCCACTACTACGTAGGATGCCCCAAGATCTCCCATAAGAATCTCTTTTATAAAATTCTCAGCCTTCATATGCCGGATCCTGTCATTTAACTGGCATTCTACCAGCACATCCACGCCAAGCTTTTCAAGAAGGGAAGCCCGTTCCTGGCTGGTAAGGATCATATTGCTGGAAGCATCAATGGCAAAAAGGACAGCCTGTTCTCCAAGTGTCTTCCGCTCCCTGATCTTCTCAACCAGTTTCCTGTGGCCACGGTGGATCCCGTCAAATTTTCCCATTGTTACTGCACAGTTGGCAAGTTTTGGAAACTCACCCTCTATCTTCAGGTATTCCATAATCTCTCCTGTCAAACCAGTTTATGTCTGATCGGTAACTATTCAGCACCTGCTGAATCGTCACTTTATTATTCAGAACATTTTCACCGGATAGTATTTCTTCTTCCCCGCATCCCACTGAAAAATACCTGTAAAAGTTCCGTCACTGGCGTACATGCGCACCCAGCCCTCTTTGTGCTGGGGACTCACCAGATTGTCGGACAGCGGATTTCCATTTGCCAGAAGCCTGTCCCCGTAAGAATCCGCATAAAGAGCGGGGTACTCAGCCAGAACTGCTTCCACCGGGTCGATCATATCCTGGACGGTTCCATCTGCCACAGCAGCTTCCACCTGGGCAAGCGTATGGCTCTCAAAGAGAGAATACCGACCAACCCTTGACCGGAGCAGTTCTTCCATACAGCCGCCACAGCCAAGCTTCTCGCCAATATCATGGCACAAGGTGCGGATATAGGTTCCCTTACTGCAGGTCACTCTTATTTTCACCAGCGGAAGATGAAATTCCAGAGGCTCTATCTCGTAGAAACACACTGGCCTGGCTTTTCGCTCAACCGTTTTGCCCTCTCTTGCCAGCTCATAAAGTTTCTTTCCATTTACCTTCAGAGCAGAATACATAGGCGGAACCTGAAGCTGCTCCCCTACAAAGCTTTTCAGTACTTTTCGCACTTCCTCCTCGGTCACATTCACCGGACGCTCTTCCAGAACTGTTCCGGACATATCCTGAGTATCCGTGTCGATTCCCAGATGAAGCACTGCCTCATACGTTTTTTCCTTATCTGTAAGAAGATCCACCAGCTTGGTGCCTTTTCCAAGAGCTACCGGCAAAACACCGGTAGCATCCGGGTCAAGAGTCCCTGTATGTCCTATTTTTTTCATATGGAGAATTCCCCGAAGCTTGGCTACCACATCATGGGAGGTAAAGCCTTTTTCCTTGTGAATTACAATGATTCCCTGAAAATCTGCCATTACTTATCCTGTCCTAAAAGCTGTTTTTCGATCTGCTCTGAAATATTATTGATAACGTCGTACATGGAACCGGCCAGATCGCAGCCTGCTGCTTTCACATGTCCGCCTCCTCCGAAATAGGAAGCGATCTTGCTTACATCTACAGAACCGTTGGAACGGAGTGATACCTTGAATACCTGGCTTTCATGCTCGTAAATAAACATTGCCACTTCCACACCTTTCGTAAGACGGAGCTGGCTTACGATTCCATCCAGGTCTGACGGCTTTACCCCATAGAAATCCATGTCTCTCAGCTTCATGTAGCCAACGATACATTTGCCATCCAGAAGCATAATGCTCTCTGCCAGAACACGTCCCATGACCTGATTCTGAATGTAGCTTTTCTGATAGAAGGATTCGTCAATAATATTGGAAAAATCAACGCCTTTTTCCATCAGGTCACCGGCAATACGCATGGTGTCCGGAGATGTGGAGGAATACTGGAATACACCTGTATCGTGGATCATTCCGGTATAAATAGCAGTTGCAATATCCAGATTGATTTTTTCTTTGTCAAGAAGCTTATACAGAACCTCGCTGGCAGAGCTGATCTCACCATGTACGTGGTTCACATCTGCAAATCCCGGATTGCTCACATGATGGTCAATGCAGACGGTCTTTTTCGCAGAAGCAAAATAATCAGCCGCCACTGCCAGACGGTCAGGAGCGCTTACATCACAGGTCACAAAAAGATCATACTCTCTGGGCTCACCTGCTTCATAATGTACCTCATCCATGCATGCAATATGTCCGAATACCGGCTTCGGCTTCTCCAGATAGATATCTGCCTTGATTTCAGGATACCATTTCTTTATATACAGATAAAGTGCCATGCAGGAACCTACACAGTCACCATCCGGGCGAACATGTCCCCCAATTCCCATGGTCTTTACGCCATCCAGAATTTCTTCGATTCTCTCCATTCCCTTCACCTCGATTTTTACTCTTCGTCTTCAGTTTCTGCTGTATCCTGTTTTTCCCCGTCCTCACTCTCAGTGCCCTTCGAATGGTCGTGTTCGATCACGTCATCAATGAGTCTGGACATATTTACGCCATATTCAATGGACTCATCCAGAATGAAGCGGATTTCCGGCGTATTGCGAAGATTCAGGTTCTTCGCAAGCTGACGGCGGATATAGCCTTCTGCACTTTTCAGCCCTTTAATTGTGGACTGCTTGGATTCCTCGCTGCCAAGGACACTGATAAATGCCTTGCAGGTCTTAAGATCCGGTGCAACCTCCACAGCCATGACAGATGTCATGGGATGGATGCGGGGATCCTTGATCTCACCGCGGATAATGTTGCTCAGTTCTTTCTGAACTTCTGCATTGATCCTTGTATTTTTAATGCTGTTTTTTCTCATTTTTTGGTCTCCTATATGAGTGCAGGCTCTGGACAACGGAAAATTGGGGGCAATGAGCTTGCCCCCAACTGACACCTGCGATTACTACGCTCTAGCGCGGCACCTCAACCATAATATATGCTTCAACTTTATCTTCTTCTTTAACGTCATTGAAATCCTGGAATACAAGACCACACTCATAGCCTGCACGAACTTCTTTGACATCATCTTTAAATCTCTTAAGGGAAGCCAGCTCACCTTCGTAGATCTGCTCCTCGTCTCTGGTGATGCGTACCTTGCATCCTCTCTGGAAGGTACCGTCAAGCACATAGCTTCCTGCGATAGTACCGATACCGGAAGCCTTGAACAGCTGACGAACCTCTGCATGACCGATTACCTTCTCCTCAAATACCGGATCCAGCATACCCTTCATGGCAGCTTCCACGTCTTCGATCGCCTGGT
>OHJX01000166.1_pt1 | contig 33222 bp, 50 predicted proteins | sample 1568671 | NCBI WGS metagenome assembly OHJX01 (sample SAMEA3879589, study PRJEB24766) | human gut metagenome | biome: human-associated habitat; feature: feces | place: USA | collected 1985/1987 | reverse complement strand
GTGGCGACGTGGTTCTTGACAATGTTCCAGAACGCCTACACGAACGTGAAGAACGTCTTTTCGGCGATCGGCCAGTGGTTCGGCGCCCGTTGGACGGACATAAAAACGGCACTTGCGACGGTGGCGACGTGGTTCTTGACAATGTTCCAGAACGCCTACACAAACGTGAAGAATGTTTTTGCGGCGATCGGTCAGTGGTTTTCGGCACGTTGGACGGATATAAAAAACGTATTTTCGGCAGTGGGAACATGGTTCCAAACGAAATTCAATGAAGCGTACACAAACATAAAGAACGTGTTTTCAAATATAGGTACATTTTTTTCTGGAATATGGTCGAGTATAAAGGGCGTATTTACGAATGTAGGAACTAATATAGGAAACGCGATCGGCGGCGCCTTCAAAACTGCGATAAACAGCGCGATCGCAACAGTAGAGAACGCAATAAACGGCGCGATCGGACTTATAAACGGCGCGATTGACGTTATCAATAAACTTCCGGGCGTAAGCGTGGGCCATGTGGGAACCGTATCACTTCCACGTCTGGCAAAAGGCGGTATTTTGAAGAACGGTCAAGCGATCATGGCAGAAGCGGGGCCGGAGTTGATCCAAATGGTGAACGGTGAAGCGATTGTGACGCCATTAACCAGAAGCGCGAAAAATACCGCGCTTGACGCGGCCACGGGGCAGCAGGCGCGAAGTTTTGTCCAGAACGTGAACATTACAAGCCCGAAGGAACTTTCCCCGTATGAGACGGCCAGACAGACCAGAAACGCGACGCGGCAAATAGTATTACAGATACAAGGGGGCGTTTAAGCATGAAAAGAATTATATGCAGAAACGAAGACGGGGTACAAGTAGAATTTAACTATAACTTTGAACCCTTCTTCCTTGTGTCGGTGGACGGGATCTATACCGTTTCAAATAATGTTGTCACGTCGGAAAATACAATGGTTGACGGTTCCACCTATCAGGGAAGCACCACGAAGCAGCGGAACATTGTAATTACGGCGCAAATGGAAAGTGATTATCAAAAAAATAGGGACTTGCTTTATAAGTGTTTCAAGCCGAAGTCGACAGGACTTTTTACCTATATGGAAAATGAAGAAGTACGGGTGATTGACTATAAGGTGGAAGACATAGACATTGACGAAAAAGGGATCGTAAGGAATTTTACAATTTCCCTTCTTTGCCCGGATCCATTCTTCCGGGACTTGGAAGATCTATCCGTATCAATGGCAAGTTGGACGGGGCTTTTTGAGTGGCCGCATGAGTTTTTAGAGGAAAAGGAGCCGTTTGCAGAGCGTACTGCGGAAGTGTTAAAGGAGATTGAGAACGACAGCGCCGCGGACAATATCGGTATTACCGTAACACTGGAAGCGGAAGGACCGGTGATAAATCCGGCCGTATATCACGCGGAAAGCGGGGAGTTTATCAAAATCGGGACCGAAGAACGGCCGTTTTCTGTAAATGCCGGTGACGTGGTAATTATTACAACGGAAACCAACAACAAAGCCGTGTATCTGGTGCGCGACGGCGTAAAAACAGAAGTCAACGAATATCTGGACGAAGACAGCGATTTTATACAGTTGCAGCATGGAACGAACACGATCCGTTACGCAGCAGACGCCGGGGAAGACTACATGAACGTTACAATTTCCTATCGGTTCCGTTATTTGGGGGTGTGATATGGAAGCGCGGATTTATGACAGAAATTTAAATTTTAAAGGCATTATAGAAAATCATACGTCCTTAATATGGGATAGAAAGTATTATGAGCCGGGGAACTTTGAAATTCACGCGCCGATCACGGATCGCAATCTGGCATTACTGGCAAAGGGGAACATCATTTCAAAGCGGGGTAGCGAAGAAGCTGGAGTGATTGAGGATATAGAGAACGAAGAAAGCGACATTAAAAACGAGATTACCGCGAAGGGTCGTTTTCTTTCTTCCTACATGGATCGGCGCCTGATAAAATCAACGGTCAATTTTTCCGGGAAAGTAGAAGTTGCCATGCGGCAGCTTTTGACCGGGGCCACGGCGATCCCGCTTGTGGAACTTGGAACCCTAAACGGTTTCACCGAAACGGTGGAGTTTCAGGCTACCATGAAAAATCTAATGTCCTACGAAACAAAATTAGCGAAGTCGGCCGCGATCGGTTATCGGTTCCGGCCGGACTTCCGGCAAAAGAAGATTTTGTTTGAAACATACAAAGGAACAGACCGGACGACGGCGCAGGGGATCAATTCCCGTGTTATCTTTTCGGAAAGTTATAACAACCTAAACAATGTGATTTACCGTTACAACGATCAGCAGTACCGCACAAAAGCCATTGTGGGCGGGGAAGGTGAAGGAGCCGCTCGCGTATATGTAGAGGTTGGCGGCGGTACCGGCTTAGATCTTCGGGAAATATTTGTGGACGCAAAGGACATTCAAAGCGAAGGCATGACAACGGCAGCATACAAAGCAGCCTTGTCACAGAGGGGGAAAGAAGCCCTTGCAAGTAATATCATAGCCGAAAGCGTGGAGTGCGAAACGGAAGCAGATATAAACTTTAAGTACAAAACACACTATGATCTTGGGGATATTGTGACGGTAAAAAAGAAGAAATGGGGGATAACTTTAAATCAGAGAATAACAGAACTACAAGAAGTTTATGAATACGGGGGAATGTATGTAGTACCGACAATGGGCGACGCATTACCGGAAAAAATAGATTGGAGTGATAAATAAATGGGACAGTATGCAAACTTCTATAATTCCAGAAATGGGGACCGCGTTTATAATGCGGACAGCATGAGCGAATGGCTTTTACCATTCTTCACAACGGGCGTTTTCAATAATTGTTTTGCGATCACAGCAAACGACGATATGACCGTAACCGTCGCAGGGGGATATGTAAATATCAACGGGAAGACAAAGCATTTTGAACAGGCGCAGATCTTCACGCTTGAAAAGGCGTCAGGAACACTGGCCCGGATCGACAACGTGATCTTGCGTCGGGATGATACCGAAAGGGATTTTTATATTTTCATTGAAACCGGCGGCTTTTCCAAAAATCCCACGGCGCCGGAGATTGTGAGAAGCGAAGCGGTCCACGATCTGAAATTGGCCGAAATATATGTGGATGTGGGCGCGATTAAGATCACGCAGGAGAACATCACCGACACGCGCATGAACAGCGACGTTTGCGGTTGGGTTATGGCGACGGTAAAGGAAATTGACTTTTCGCAGGTCACGGCGCAGTTTCAGGCGTACTTCACACGCTATCAGGCCAGTATAACGCAGGAATTTAATTCCTACATGGCGCAGATCGTCAATTTAGAGGATAAAGGCGCCGCCGCCCTTCGGGATATGGAAAGCCAGTTTGAAAGCTATTCACAGCAGCAGCAGGCGGTCTTTACCGCGTGGTTTGAAGGGATAAAGGATCAGTTATCCGAAGACGCCGCCGGAGCCTTGCAGAACGCCGTGAACGATTTGACGGCCCACATAAAAAATCTTGCAACGAAAGTAATGTTTGAAAATCTGTCAAAGGAAACCGGCGTGATCCTGATCGACATTATAAACAAGGACAGCGGGAACAAAACGACGGTTACATATTCGGCAGAGGGAAAAACCTATCTGACGGAGCCGGGAGAATACACGGTGGAAGCACAAAGCGACACCTTGAACATTATCCCGAAAACCTTCGTTCTGGACCATACGAAGACAACGGAAACGGTTACATTCAGTATTTACGACAAGAACGCTTTCGCAGCCGTGGGCGGCTATGTGGGCGCCTATGTATCATCACAAAATTAAAGAAAAGGAGAAGACAGCATGAAAGGATTTCCGAAAGTATTAAAAACAGCGCAGGACGTGAAGAATTGTCGCACATTGGTAGCGGCCGGGGAACTGGAAGCCGCGGATCTTCTGGAAGCGATCAGCGGGATCGAAAATCAGAATTTCATCACTTGCCCGGTTGTGGATCTGTCAGAGGACAGAAAGACGGTAACGGTTATGTATTGCAGCGAAGCGGCAGCAGAAGGGAAAGTGACGGCGGGCGGCGTGACGGCCACTATTCAGACCGTGGAGCATTTGAACGGGGAGCCGGACGAAGAAGGCAAGGTGGAGAAAGAGAAGACCGCGATCACGTTATCCAGAGCGATCGCTGCCGGTTCCGCGTCGCTGAAAATCCACAATACGCCGTCGGTTTATGAAGCCTTAGACATTACCGAAGACGAAATGAACCAGATCAAAGAAGAACTGGCAGCAGGCCGCGTAGTGTAAGACAAAATCAGGATTTACAAAGCAGAAGGGAGAACAGACCATGAAATTTTTTCTTTATGACGAAACCATGATGAACACGAAGGCAAAGATCACCACGGCGAAGTTGTCAGCTATGGGCGACATTGTGGCGCAGAAGGCGCAGTATATCACCGCCGCCGGTTCCGCGTCGCCCGATCAGGTAACGATCGCCGCAGGCGTGATAATCGCCGTCGGGCCGTCAATTTTTGAAACCACCTTAACCAACTTGACCGCCGCGAACCTTGACACTGGAAGCGGATTTGAGAAGGGCAGCGATTATTATATTTATTGTTGTGATCCTTCCAACGGTTCCGAAACATTGGATCAGGATGAAATTTTTGTGATTTCTAAAAATTCCACCTATCCTTCCGGGTACACAGCAGAGAACAGCCGCAAAGTGGGCGGCTTCCATTACGGGATCGTAAGGCGCGTAAACGCAAGCGGAAACCCGATCAGCAGCAGCGGGACGGAAAACGGCAGCGGTTGGGAAGGAAATGTGTATACGGGAATTGTGCCGAACAGCGTATGGACAACAAAGCACCGTCCGAAGTGCGACGATCCTTCCGGTATGGTTTACTTGGGGAATGGATTGTGGGGCGATATTTATTTATCATCCGACAATGGAAGCAACGGCCTGCAGAGCAAATATAACGCGACGCCGATCACCGGAACGGAGGGCCTTAACTGGTATATCGCAAACGAGAAGGCCCGACGCGTCGGAAAACGCCTTCCCACCTACGCGGAATTTTGTCAGGCGGCAGCAGGTAGCCCGGAGGGGCAGGACGGGAACAATACCTACGCATGGAGCGCGACGGGAAACACCGGACGGCAGAAAACGGGATATGTTCAGAACGCTATTTCCGCGTTGAATATCCGCGATCTTGTGGGTAACGTCTGGAAATGGCTTGACGAATTTTGTTTGGATCCCACAGCGACAACGTGGGCGTGGCAGGATGTACTTGGAACCGGGTATGGTGACGCTTATATGCCTTCGGCGACAGCCCTTCACGCGCTGATTGGCGGCGGGCGTTGGGGCGGCGGCGTTCGCGACGGTTCCCGCGCGGTGGCTTGCGACGGTTACCCGTGGAACGTCTACACGTACATTGGCGTCTGGTGCGTCTGTGACGCGCTGTAAGCAGAAGGGGCGCCCGAAAGGGCAGCCCCTAAACCTTCCGGGAGAATGACACATGGGAAATTATCAAAGCAGAAGCAAAAGTGCCACGGGCAGCGCGCAGGCGACGGCAGAAATGGATTATACGCATACGGACGCGCACCAAATAGCCTATGATTTTTCAATTTATCTTCACGAAAAATTGAAGAAATTTCCGCATTATGAGAAATTCACGCTTCAAAAGGACATACGGGAGAGCATAGACGCGCTTTTGGATGAAGTCGAAATGTACGAGATCACGAAGGTTGCAAGCCACCTTTACACCGCGGACCGGATGAAACGGCGGCTTGTGCGGAAACTTCGCCTTGCACATGATTTAGGTTATTCGGCTATAAGCGACGGGCCTTATTTATACTGTGCGAAGCAGACCGGCATAATAGGCGCTATGATCGGCGGCCTGATAAAAGAAGTACAGCAGGCGAAGAAGAAATAAAGAATTTTGGGGCAACTGTTAATTCGCACCTTCACGCGCTGATTGGCGGCGGGAATTGGAACAACGGCGTTCACGACGGTTCCCGCGCGGTGAATTGCAACAATTACCCGTGGAACGTCAACACGAACATTGGCGTCTGGTGCGTCTGTGACTTATAAAGCATTTTAGACCGCGTGATCCCCGGATCCACGGCAAGGGTTATATATGGATAATCTCAATATATAGTCAGACGGTTGCAAAGACGGCGAAAGCCGTTCCCGTTCCGGCGGCATACCGGACAAACGTAAAATAGCACCGCCTGAAAGTAACCCGGAAGGGGCGAAATGAGGTAGGGCAAGTTTAGAACATGAAGACAGCTAAAAATTTGATAGAAAAGATCTGCACTTTCACAAACGCCTTGAAAGCATATCACAAGGCCAGAAAGTGCAAGCGGTACCGGCCGGAAGTCTTAGAGTTTGAAGCAGACCGCGAAACGAATTTACTTCGTGCAGTGAAGGCTTTAAAAGACGGGACCTATCAGCCGGGAAAATACCGCGTTTTCAAAGTGTGGGAGCCAAAGGAACGGATCATAATGGCGCTTCCGTTCTTCGATCGGGTGATACAGCACATGATCGTAAACCTGATTGAACTGATTTTTGAAAAGCGTTTTATTTTCCATTCCTACGCCTGCAGGCAGAAGAAGGGCGCCCACGAAGCAAGCGAAACACTTTCCCGGTGGCTTTATAATCTGGAAATAGTGAAGGGGAAGAAGATATACGCCATAAAGGGCGATATACACCATTATTTCCAGAGCGTTTCACATGACATATTGAAGCAGGAGATCCGGCGCTACATATCCGACAAAGCATTATTGAAAATCCTTGATCGGATCATAGACCATAACGGGATCTTTCCGGTGGGCGTGGGAATACCGGTTGGGAATCTGACTTCACAGCTTTTCGCAAATGTTTATTTAAATAAATTGGATCAGTTTGTGAAACATGAATTGAAGTTGAAATATTACGTCCGTTATATGGACGATTTTATTATTTTATCGGAGGATCCCGCGCACCTTCGCCGCATACTGGCAGAAATAGAAGATTTCTTGCGCCGGGAATTACGCTTGGAACTGAACCCGAAAACAACGATATTAGCCGCAAAGAACGGAATAAACTTCGTAGGCTATATTCACTACGCAGATCACAAAAAGATCCGCAAAGCGGCCATGCGGCGCTTAAAGAAACTATTGCGGGCGTTTGAAACCGGGGAAGTAGAATTGGAATACTTCGATCGTTCCATAGAAAGCCGGTTCGGACACATGGGACACGCCGACACGTTCCGGTTAATCAGGGACACGCGGGAAACCATAAAGGAATTGAAGGAAAGAAAGGCAACCTGAAAAAGAAGGTCAGAAATTGCCGGACTTTCCTTTTATTATGGTTTTGAAAGGCGGTGAGGAAAAATGTCAGAATGGCAGGTTATAACAATGCTTATCACGTTGCTTGGCGGCGCGGCGGTCATTGTGCGGCCTATCTTAAACTTGACAAAGGCGATCACGGAATTAACTTCAACGTGCAAACAGTTAGATCAGCAGTTTTCAGATTTTAAAGGCCATAACCGGGAAAGCCATAAAAGATTATGGGACCACAACGACGAACAGGACAAGATCCTGCAGAAACACGAAAACAGAATTTCTATTTTAGAAAGAGGGAAACACAGTGAAGAAAGTTAAGAAAGAAACGATCATCAGGACGGCCGTTTTACTTCTAGCGATTGTAAACAATGCGCTTGCAATCGCAGGAAAAAGCCCGCTTCCGTTTGACGATCAGACCGTAACGGAAGTAATTTCTTTCGCCTTTACCACGGCCGCGTCACTTGTGACGTGGTGGAAGAATAACAGCTTTACGCAGGCAGCGATCGAAGCTGACGAAGCACTGGACAAGATGAAAGCACAGCGGGGAGTGTGAGAAAATGACGGAAAAAGAATTTGTTTCCTACATCGGCCCACTTGCGGCGGCCGATATGAAAAAAACGGGGATCCTTGCGTCAGTGACAGTGGCGCAGGCCATTCTTGAAAGCGGATATGGATCAACGGATCTTGCGGTAGTAGCAAATAACCTTTTCGGCATGAAGGCGACACTTTCCGGGAATAACTGGCCGTCTGAATGGGACGGCCAGACCTACACAAAGGAAACGAAGGAGCAGGACGCAAGCGGCAGAGAATACACCGTGACGGCCGCTTTTCGCAAATACGCCAGTCATGCCGCAAGTATCAAAGATCATTCGGATTATCTGGCAGGTGCGAAGAACGGTTCCGCGTTTCGGTACGCCGGATTGATCGGAGAAACGGACTACAAGACCGCGATCGCGATTATCAAAAACGGCGGCTATGCCACAGACACGAAGTATATAGAAAAAATCTGTAATATTATTCAGCGGTGGGACCTGACACAGTACGACACCGCAGAAAGGAGCGAAGCAGAAATGAATATCATTGAAAGCATTGTAACAAATTCGGATTGCTACAAGACAGGACGGACAATCACCGTAAAAGGGCTTATGCTTCATTCGGTAGGTTGTCCGCAGCCGAAAGCGTCAGTGTTCGTTGATAACTGGAATAAACCCGGCGCGTCCGCTTGCGTTCATGCAGTCATTGACGCGGAAGGGCGGGTGTATCAGCTTTTACCGTGGAACCGCCGCGGGTGGCATTGCGGAAGCGGGACAAAGGGATCCGGCAATAATACGCATATCGGCGTAGAAATGACGGAACCGGCAACAATCAAATATACCGGCGGGGCAAGCTGGCAGGAAACCGGAGACGGGAACAACACGCGGGCGCACGTTCTGGCAACATATAAAACGGCTGTAGAGTTATTCGCGTATCTGTGCAAAAAGTACGGATTGAACCCGACAGCAGACGGCGTTATTATTTCCCACAGCGAAGGCCATTCCCGCGGGATCGCGTCGAACCACGGAGACGTTGAACACATCTGGCGAAAATTCGGTCTGACAATGGATCAGTTCAGAAAGGACGTGAAAGCGGCTATGAACGGATCCGGCGGCACATCCGCACCGGCCGCAGGTGCGGAACTTTACCGGGTGCGGAAAAGTTGGAGCGACGCGAAAAGTCAGATCGGCGCGTATCATGTTTTAGAGAACGCAAAGAAGGCTTGCAAAGAGGGGTACACGGTTTATAACAGCAAGGGCGAAGCCGTATATACGAATACGGCAGCGGGGCAGCAGGCGCCCGCCGGTGTGCCGTATAAAGTGAAAGTGGATATTTCCGATCTTCGGATCCGCAAAGGACCGGGAACCAACTATGGTTCCGCAGGATATACCGGCGAAGGGGTATTCACAATCACGGAAGAAGCAGACGGGCAGGGGGCGACGAAGTGGGGCCGCTTAAAGAGTGGCGCCGGGTGGATTTCCCTTGACTACGCGACGAAGATCGCATAAAACAAAAGACACACCTCCAGACGGAAAAGGAAAATATATCACGATCCCGCGTCAATAAAAGGCGCGGGAAATTTTTATATTTTCGAGCGTTGATTTTCTGGCGGGCGCGTGGTATGTTCAGAATAGATATTTTTGAAAAAAGTTTAAATATTGCGCAATATCCTATTGACATATTGCGCAATATGAGTTATAATATAATCAGTTAAGGGGAAGACCTTTAACGAATACCGGGCAAGCGGAGAAAGGAGAGCATATGGAAGACGTGAAAGAATTTGTTGCATATTGTAGAAAACTTTTAAGAACACTTAACAAGTTGGAAAAAGCACTGGACGATAACGAGATTGAAAAAGCGAAAGAACTTGTTCAGGAATTAAAAGAAGATACGCAGAAAGACATTGAAGCGTAACTGATAAGGGAACCAGAAAGGGCGGCGGACTTGCCAAAACCGCCCGATCTGTTAAAAAGATTATACATCATATTCGGGGCGGTTTGCAATATGCAGGCGGCTTTTCTTTTTTGAAAAATTTTTAAAATATTGCGCAATATTCTATTGACATATTGCGCAATATGTGTTATATTATAATTACAGAAAGGGAAAACAACTATTCAAAGAAAAGGAGATCTAACCATGAGAACATACGAAGAATTAGTAAAAGAAGCAATCACAAAAGCACATCAGGAAGCGCAGGCAATAGAGGAAGCGAAAAACCTTCGTTTTGAGGTCGGAAAGACCTACCAGACAAGAAGCATTTGTAACCATGATTGTATTTTTAAAATCACCATTACAAAGCGGACAGAGAAATTTGTCACCGTAGACAAAAGGGGCGAAACTACACGTTGTAAAATCCACATGATTGACGGGAAGGAAGTTATTTTCCCATACGGTCAATATTCTATGTGTCCGGTGTTTCACGCGGACGATATAGCAGCATAACCACACGACACCGGGACGGGCGGGGAACCGTCCCGGCCGTTCGCTTCTTTACAATATTACGCAATATGTGTTATTATGACAGAAAGAGAAAAGGAGAACTGGAAAATGAAAGAATTTAATCAATTTCAGTATCAAAATGACTATAACAAAAAGAAATATGACCGACTTAATTTGAATATGCAGAAAGGGAAAAAAGAGAAGATAGAAGCCGCCGCCGCCGTGTTGGGGATGAAGATCGGGGAATATATCAACGCCGCGATTGACGAAAAAATGGAGCGTCAGGCCGGGGAGCAGGCGGCGGGAGAAGCGCAGGAATAGCGCAAAACGTTCCGAAAATGAGCCATGCAATAACAAAAACCGGCCTTTTCGTTTCGAAAAAACCGGTTTTGATACGCTTTCCGCTGAAATGTTACGCTTCAAGTACCAGATCATAGAATACATTTTCGGAAAGTATTTCTATATCATGGCCCTTTAGAATTAGGGCTTCGGCCTTCTTCTGCTTGTTGCTTTTGCCGTCCTTTATGGATTGGCAAAAATCATTATTACCTAAAATTAAATAGTTGGTTTTCTTTGTGACGTTATCGCCGACGGAGCCGCCCAAATCAACGACTAATTGCATGGCGTCTTTGCGGGCCATTTTTTCAAGGGTTCCGGTGAATACGCACACTTTACCGAAAAGCGGGTGGGAAGTATTAAACGAAGTCTTTTCCGTTGAAATATCCTTCGCATGAAGAGCGCTTCTTCCGGTGGCTGCCTTGAAATCATCCAGACTTTGACCGGCCGCCAGAATATCCGCCTGCAGCTTCTCAAAAATGGCGTGGCATATTTCACAATCAGCGGCCGCCCTATGAGCGCCGGAAGCAGAAACGCCGTAATGATCCGCAACGGTGGCTTGCTTATGGTTTTTCAGATCCGGAAGGACCTTCCGGGCGATCCGCATAACGTCAACAAAGGAATTTGACAAAGTAAGCGAATGACACCTTTTAAGGTTATCAAACAAAAAGTTAATATCAAAATTGACATTATAGCCGACTAAAAGATCATCACCGACAAACTCATAAAATTTTTGTATGCCTTCGGATATATCCGGGGCATTTTTCAACATATCGTTTGTTATGCCAGTAAGTGCGGTTATGTATTCGTCGATCGGTTCATCCGGTTTTACAAGCGTCGAGAAGGCGCCCACCTTCTGACCGGAAGAATATTTGACGGCCGCGATCTCAATAATATCACAATACCGCGGATCAAGGCCGGTTGTCTCAATGTCGATCACTGTATAGGAAGTCGGAAAGTCTATAACGCTTTTTCCTTTGCCTTCCCGCGTGATTTTTTCGCCGGATCCGTCGGAAGTGGTGACATACGGGCGCCCGTTTTCGTCAATACCAATAGAAATAAACATATTTTGTTCCCCCTTGCGGTTAGATTTTTTGAGGGCAGCAGGCGAAAAGTTTTTCGTTGCTGACCTTTAACACAATTCTAGGGGCTTCATGTGTTAAAGTCAAGAAAGTTTCTGAACATTAACACATGAAGGAGCCGCGGACAATGAAAATATATTCATATAGGGGAAAGAAAAATCTTTGCGGCGACAAGATCCGGGAAGCCAGACTGAAACAGAGACTTTCACAATCTGATTTAGCGGCAAAGATACAAATTGAAGGTGTGACACTGGAAAGGGACAGCATAAGCAGGATTGAGATCGGAACCCGCTTTGTGACAGATTACGAACTAAAAATTTTTGCTAGAGTTTTGCGCGTGAATGTTGGAATGGTTATTGGAAGAAAACGAAGGATAACGCCGGGGCTATAATGGCTCACGGCGTTATTTTTTTGAAAGGAGCCAAACCATGAGACATTTTCACCACCTGACACATGACGACAGAATAAAGATTGAAGCACTTTTGAAGGAGAAACACACGCCGGAAGAAATAGCGAATAATATCGGCTGTCACATTTCTACCATATACCGGGAATTAAAGCGCGGCCGATATGAACACCGTAATTCAGATTGGACGACAGAAGAACGGTATAGCCCGGATATAGCAGATGAAAAATATCGGGAGAATTTGGCCGCGAAGGGGCCGGGGCTGAAAATCGGAAATGACCTTGCACTGGCAGAATATATTGAAGACAAGATCATCAATGAAAAATATTCGCCGGGGGCCGTGTTGGGCGAGATTAAAAGAAAAGGGATCGCTTTTTCTGTCACGATAAGCAAACCCACGCTTTATAACTACATTGACAAAGGGATCTTTCTTCATCTGACAAATAAAGATTTGCCGGTCAAAAAGGACGAAAAGAAGAAATATAATAAAGTGCGTCGTGCGCGGGCGCAGAAGGGCGACAGCATAGAGAAGCGGCCGGAAGAAATAAACACGCGGGAAACCTTTGGACATTGGGAAATGGACACCGTTCTAGGCCTTCGCGGGAAAACAAAGAAATCACTTCTTGTACTGACAGAACGGAAGACAAGGAAAGAAATCATCATGGAGTTAAAGAAACATACGGCCGCCGAAGTGGTGAAGGCCCTGAACAGACTTGAAAGGAAGTGGGGGAAACTGTTTTATAAAGTGTTCCAGACGATCACCGTTGACAATGGATCGGAGTTTGCAGACTTTGAAGGATTGGAGAAGGCAGCGCGTAGGAAGGGAAGCCGATTAAAACTATATTATTGCCATCCGTACAGCAGTTATGAAAGAGGATCCAACGAGAACCAAAACAGAATGATCCGGCGGCAGGTCCCGAAGGGAACGGATTTCGACACACTACCAGAAGGAACGGTGGAAAGTATAGAGATCTGGATCAACAATTACCCGCGCCCCATGTTTGACTACGGCACAGCGGAAGAACGCTTCAACGAAGAACTGGCAGCACTGGCATAAATGACAGATTGTGAAATATGCACAAAAAATTGAATAGAAATTGTGAAAAAGGGAGAAGCCGGAAACCTCGAAAATTTTTTGCATTTAACGCTTGACTTTTTTAACGTGAAGTAATAAAATAAATGCGAAAAGAGGTTGAAAAACCCTTGCCGCATTTATTTTTTTGTAAAAATATAGGAATTTCTGACGATGCGGCGGGGTAAATCAACCCTTCCGCATTATTTTTTGCCACATACGGAGAAGGGAGAGTGAGAACATGAGCAAAAAGCCGTATACAAGTTTGACGTTTGACAAGCGACGGATCATAGAGAGCATGACGAAAGAAAAGCAGCCGCCGCAGCGGATCGCAGAAGCGACGGGCGTTCATGTGGCAACTATTTACAGAGAATTAAAGCGCGGCCAGACAGAAGACGGGTACAGCGCGTTAAAGGCTCAATGTGAAATTTTAAGATAACACCGGCTGACAGATCGGCCATTTTATAAAGGTTGTATTTTCGGAGTAGGTCAACAGGTTTTCGGCCCGGTTTTTAAGGTGAAAGCGGGGCAGCGGTGGAGAGCACGAACGCTTTAAAAGGCTCCATGTTGGACAACAAGTTTTTTATTTTTAAGGTGAAAATAGATAAGGTTTGGACGTTCCCGACAAAAAGACGCCCGCCGGACCGCGTGAAAGCCGGTTGACAAAAACACGCCCGAAAAATACAGCCCTTATAAAATGGCCGATCATATTTGGCAGTAGGCAGCAGGACAAAGAAAGGAGATCTGAGAATATGGGTTTGGCAGACGTATTTTCAAGAGAAGATCGGGTGGAAGTCACTTTTTCGGACTTCTTCAACATTGTAAAGCAGGCGGCGCAGAAAGAAAACCTGATGAATGGCGTTAATTGCAACGTGCCGTATGAGTACATACGGGAAATGGTGACGGGGCAGAAAGAGGAACCGCAGGAAGTAGAAGCACTGGAAGCCGCGATCGAGATCGAAACGGACGAATACACGGTAATTACGGAAGCAATACGGCGCCTTCTGAAAGAGTGGGACAACGAAGAAAGCGTTTCGGAGATTGCAAGCCGCATTGTCGGGATCGTGGATGAACTGATGAAAGCCCGGATTTGCGAAATCATTTTAAAGAACGCGGAGCGTCTGGAGGAAAAGGACGCAGAGGAAGAACGGCAGGCAGCAGAGGAAGAACCGGCAGCAGGCGCAGGCAAGCCACACATTCTTTTGACGGAAGAAAAGGAAGCATGAAAGCGATCATGAAATATCCCGGTTCAAAGTGGGGAACGGCTGAATGGATCATTTCACATTTCCCGAAACATCATAGCTATGTTGAACCGTTCTTCGGTTCCGGCGGCGTGTTCTTCAACAAACCGCGATCGGATATTGAAACCATAAACGATCTTGACGGTGACGTGGTGAACCTTTTCCGGTGGATAAAGAACGATCCTGAAAAGTTGGCGCATGAAATCTATTTCACACCGTATTCGCGGGAAGTATACGAAGCAGCCTACCAGAAAGAGCCGGAAGACAGCTTGGAAAAGGCGGTTTTGTTCTATGTGCGTCTGAATATGGGCCACGGGTTCAGAACTACGGGCGAGAAGGTCGGGTGGAAAGCAGACATTCAGGGGCGCGAAAAAGCATACAGCGCCGCGGAGTGGTGCAAGATACCGGAAAAGATCATGGAAGCCGCGGAACGGTTGCGCGGCGTACAGATAGAGAACCGGCCGGCCGTGGAAGTAATAAAACGGTTCAATTATGAAAATGTGCTGATTTATTGCGATCCGCCTTATGTTCTTTCTACACGCCGCGGGAAGCAGTACCGGCACGAAATGAGCGACACGGATCACGCCGAGTTATTGGAAACACTTTTGAAGCACAAAGGCCCGGTGGTTATTTCCGGCTATGCTTCGGATTTATACAACGATATGTTGAAGGATTGGCAGCGGGAAGAACGGATCAATTACGCGCAGAACGCGCACAGACGCCATGAATTTATATGGTATAACCGGCAAGCGCCGGAAACACAGTTGACATTATTTTAAAAAAGGAGATCGACCATGAGAAAAGAAGACTTTGTAATGGCATTACTTGAAGCGTTGTCACAGCAGGCAGCAGGCCCGCGGGGGGGGGAAGGGCAGAGCATGAACGGAAAGGACGGAAAAGAACCGGAAGCGGTATTCATTGACGAATTATTGAAGACGGCCGGAAACCCGGAAGAATTTTCACAGAGGATCCGGGAAGGAAAAACGTTCAAACTGAAAGAAAAGGCCGGGATCCATATTATCAGCTTGGACACGGACAAGCCGCCGATCATTCAGATAACGGGAGAATTTGGCGCACTTAGTAAAATGTTAAGTTTCGCTATGTCCGTGATGATTGAAAAAGCGGTGGATGATACCGGGGACCGGACAGAGATTGAAAAACATTTCCGAGAGATCACAGAATTAGCGATCATGACATCCAGAATATAAAGAAGGGAGATCAGAACATGGAAAAAATGAATTTGCCGTTGCAGCAGTTTTTAACATTAGTCGGACCGGCGCAGGCGTTGGAGATTATCGAAGAAGACGACACGGAACCGGTATTCACCGGAAAGGCAGCGAAGATCCGGGACCATGAAGAATTGCTGACGCGCGAGGTAAAGCATATTCAGACAGGAACAAAAAGGCGATACGAACAGGGGAAAAAACCGTTTGAACCGATTTTCAAGATCTGGATTTATTAGGACGGCGCCATGATTACGGTAAGAGAATTTTTGAAGACGCTGACCGGGCCGGATCGAATAAAGATCGTAAAAGACAAAGAAATATTATTTGTCGGGTACCGCGCAGACGGAAAAGAGATTCCGCCGGAGTGTCTGGACGCTGAAATGAAATTGTTTCGGTCAGAACCAGAGATCAGACACAGAGAATGGAAAAAGCGCGGCCTTATGCCACCATTGGAGCCGGACCAGACGCCGGATTTCAAGTTTTCAGATCTGGAAATGAAGCTGTATTACAAAATCTGTATTTAGGACGGTAAAAAAATGTTGGAATTAGTACCAATAAGCCTAAAAGAAGCAAATGCTTTTGTGGAAAGATACCACAGACATCATAAACCGGTCACCGGACACAAATTTTCAGTTGCAGCAGCAGAAAACGGAGAAATTGTGGGAGTTGCTATTGTAGGGCGGCCGGTCAGCCGCTATCTTGATGATGGTTGGACGTTAGAAGTCAATCGCTTATGCACAGACGGAACGCGAAACGCCTGCAGTTTTCTTTATGCGGCAGCGTGGCGGGCCACTCGAAATATGGGATATAAAAAGCTAATTACATATATCCTTGATACCGAAAAGGGGACAAGTTTAAAAGCGGCAGGGTGGAAATGTGTCGGAGAAGCTGATGGGAAGCGTTGGACGGGGGTGCGACGGCCGGAAGTGGAACTTTATCCGGCGTAAATGAAATTAAAATTTGAAATCAGTATATGAAAGGAGATCTAACCAATGGCACAGTTAAACAAAGCATTGTTCAGCAGCGCTAAGGAAGATTGGGAAACGCCACAGGACTTCTTCGACGCACTGGATCAGGAATTTCACTTCAATTTAGATCCGTGTGCGGATGATACGAACGCGAAGTGTGCGGAGTATTACACGAAGGAGCAAAACGGACTTTTGAAGGATTGGGGGGGGCGTTCGGTCTTTTGCAATCCACCATACGGCCGCACGTCAACGGGCGAATGGATCAAAAAGTGTTACGAAGAAGCACAGAAGCCGGGAACGGTGGTTGTTGCGCTCATTCCCGCGCGTACTGACACAAGATTTTTTCACGAATACATATACCATAAAGCGGAAATTCGCTTCGTAAAAGGGCGGCTTCACTTCGGCGGGTGCAAAGACGCCGCGCCGTTCCCTTCTATGGTGGTTGTATTCAGAAAGGAAACAGAGAATGAAGACAAGCAGGCAGCAGGAGAACACGCGGCACCAGGAGCCGCAGAAACCGAAGCCACGACGAAGGAAGATTGATCCGAAAACCGGGCTGACAGTATTTGAACCGAACACGGTTTATTTTAGTGACTATCTGTTAAATTATATCGGTGCGAAGTGGTCCGCAATCAAAAACAGCCTTTACGACGCCGGTTATCAGGTAGCAGAAGTGAGCCGGTACCGCGACGAACTTCTGGACGATTTTAAAATTTTATGTCTGGAACATCATTTACACGGCATTGTGTAGGAAGGAGAACGGAGCATGAGCAGCGTTATAAAACGGGATGTATACGGGCTGATCGACAAGGAACTGGACGCGGCGAATAAAAAATTTCCACTTTTCGCCGGGAGCCATGAAGCCTTCGCCGTTATTCTGGAAGAAGCAGAGGAAACCCGCGAAGAAATGGAAAATTTAGAAGCTGTTTTGGGGAACTTCTGGACCGGAGTAAAAGAGAACCACGAACCGGAAGCCCTTCACGAAGAATTGACGGCAATTTACAAGACAAGCATTGATTTAGCCGTGGAAGCGATACAAACGGCAGCTATGGCCCGCAAGGGGATTTTAAGCAGTATTGAACTTCTGTCAATAGATCAGTGTTTAACAGATGAAGAAAGGGGAGTTTTACAGTGACGCGGCGCGACATGGACAGGCAAAGAGAATATAAAGCGGCGTTATTACTGGCCGTATTTGGTGCCGTTCTTGTAACGATCCTTATGATCCTTGTATTCGTGGAGAGTTGGCAGCAGGACGCCGCCCTCCAGACGCAGCAGGAAACAGACGCCACACCGGAGAAGCTGACAATAGAAAACCCGGATCCATGCGATACCGGAAGCATTGTCATATATGCAAACGGCGGCGTTTATTCGTTTTACGGTTCCTTTGATATTGAGAATGACGGGAAGGACGGAAACGAAATCATAATGACGCTTGACGGCTACATGGAAGCAGGCTATCCACACGGAGAACCGGCGGCGCCGGAGATTTACGGACCATAGGAGAAGGAAGCATGGATTTAAAGGGAAATCAGATAATAGCCGTCGATTTTGACGGGACATTGTGCAAGCAGGCGTGGCCGGAAATCGGAGAAGCAAACGAACGCCTGATTTGCCACCTGAAAGAAAGGCAGGCAGAAGGCGCCCGCCTGATTTTGTGGACAAACCGGGAAGGGGATTTACTGGAAGCGGCGGTGGAGTGGTGCAAAGAGTACGGGCTGACCTTCGACACCATAAACGCGAATTTGCCGGAAATGATCGCGCTTTATCATAACGATTGCCGGAAGATCAACGCCGACATTTATATTGATGATAAAGCAGTAAACCCGATACCATACCGGCAGGCCGCCGGGATCGTGAATTTCAATCCATACGAAAACCCGGTAGACAAAGCAGGATTTGAAAGAAGGAGATCGAACCATGAGCATATTTAAAAGGAGAGCCACAACGGAGAATTACAAGGAATTTAGAAGGGTATTCGGCCAGATCCGAAAAATCAGCACACAAGGAACCATGCAGGAAGTAGACATGACGGCCGGTTATCTTTTCGGCGTAGTGGTGGAGAGGGCCGCCGCCGGAAGGCTGACGCGTTCACAGCGGGAAGCGTTATTGGAAATGATCGAAGCAAAGCAGGAAGAACGACGGGGAGAACTGGAAGCGGAAGACGGGGAAGAAGAATATTTCGGAGAATTACCGCCTTATAAAGTGGGATCCTGAACAGTAAAAAAACCGGATTGAAAAGGCGGGGACCTTCTTCAATCCGGTTCATTGGAAATCTAACCTAGAATTATTATAGCAGAAAGGCGGGAAAAGTCAATGTTGAAAACTCACGAAAAGAGCCGTTTTGAAGTAATGAACGGAAATCAGATTGTGAAAACAAGCCGGATCGTGGTTCAGATTGCAGAAGAAAAACTGTATACCAATGGTTCAGGAATGGCGTGTTTTCTTTGCGAAACCGTGGATCCGGCAGATTATGACCGGGAAACGGCAGAGGGGCGGGCACTCGAAGCGCAGAAATGCCTGCAGGACGAAATCGCAAGCCACAAAGAGGAAATGGACGAAGCGGAAGCAAAGATCGCCGCACTGGAAGAAATGTTGGCGCAGGCGCGAGACGAACGGGACAAGGCCAGAGAAGACGCCAGACAGAAAGAAGAAGAAAACACGGCGTTCTATGGCGCACTTGTGGAGTGTGAACGGATCTTCGGCAGCTTGCCGCCGGAAATAGAGCGCCTTTATAAAGATGAAGCGGAAAGGGGCTATAAATAAAATGTATACTTTAGAACAGTTTCGGAAAATTACAGAACATCTTCCCGGAGATTTTGAGATCAGGATCGAAGCGTCTTTCACACCGGAAGGGACAGCCACGGCGCCTTGTTTCGAGATCATCACGTCGCAGCAGTCAAAGCAGATTGTTTTAATGCCGCAGGCGGTCCATGTAAGCGACGGAGAAACCGGCCTGACGGTTCAGCACGAAGAAAGGAAGGGGAAGAAATGAGCCGGTATTGTTCTTTTTGTGGAAGCACAGATCATCCGACGAAACTTTGTCCGAAAACATGGAACGGACAAGCGAACCGGAACCGGCTTCATTGTTCCTATTGCGGAAGTAGTTTACATAATACAGAATATTGCCCGAAGACTTGGGGCGGACCGGGAAACCGGCGCCGCAATCCTGACGGAGAATTTTTAGATTAAACCGGAAGCCCGATTGTGCAAAAAGCGCGATCGGGCCGTTGCGGACTTTCTTCTATATATAAACAAAACCATTTTCCGGCCGCGTAATGGGTATTAACAAACCGACGATCTCTAAATTTTTCTATTTTTCAGGATGTAGATCAGGACCGGGAGAAGGAAGGAGGGGACAGCATGAAGAAAAAGACGTATGACAATTACGATTACGAAGAAGCGTATCAGAAGCAGATCGACACACTGGAAGAATGGGAGTTGGAACGGCTATTGAAGGAAAAGAAGGTGAACAGCCTTTACCGAACCACCACCACGAAAGCAGGAAATCAGGTTGAGATCGACATATACCCTTCATTTGGGAAGAAGGCAGACGTGCCGCGAACCAAACGAAAGCGGGAAAGCAAACCTTCACAAAAGAACTTGAACGATCGGCGGGCGCGCAGATACCTAAATCAATTAACGGCCGCGAATTTTGGATCCGGGGATTTATGGGGGACATTCGGTTATGATGATGAGCATTTACCGGCAGACATAGAGGACGCACAAAGGATCTTCACGAATTTTATTCGCAGGATAAATCGGAAGCGCAAGAAAGAGGGAAAAGAAAATCTGAAATATATCTATGTCACGGAATACAGCGACGATCCGAAGCGGAAGATCCGTTGTCACCACCACATTATTTTTTCCGGGGATTGTGACCGGGACGAAATAGAAAAAATGTGGAAACATGGAACCCGCCCGCAGACAAAGCGGCTTGATCCAGACAGCGACACGCATTTGACGGGGCTTGTCACATACATAACAAAGGATCCGAAGGGGAAGAAGCGTTGGAGCGCGTCAAAGGGATTGAAAAAACCGGAAGTCAGCCGGAGTTATTCAAAATTCGGAAAACGGACCGTTGAGAAAATGGCCGTGGATCGCGATTTTTTGGAAAGGCAGCTAAAAGCGAAATACCCGGATCATAAATTCATTGACGCGGAAGTGAGGATCAATAACATAAATGACGGCTTTTATATATATGCGCGTATGGTGCGCGATTGAAAGGAAGTGAGAACATGAAGAAAATCATAGACGGGAAAATATACGACACGGAAAAAGCGGAAGTGATTTTTTCTTTTCGCCGGAAATATACGGATCCGATTATGTGGCGGAAGGGCCTTGTACACGTTGAATATGTACCCGCACAATATTTGAAAACGCAGAAGGGAACGTTTTTATTTTACTATGAGCGCCGGGAAGATCTGAAAGTGGTTAAGGAAGAAGAAGTAAAGAATGTGATCGAAAAACTGGATCCTGATCGCTTTATGGAACTTTACGGAGAATTAGAAGAAGGGTAGGTATTGAAGATGAACCTTGCAAACAGGAAGCGTTCCGAAACCATGGAACAAATAGCACTTTTTAATTGGGCCAGAGCAAACGAAACATTTATACCGGAATTAAAATTGCTTCATCATGTGCCAAACGAAGGGAAGCGGAGCAACGGGCCAGTGATGAAGGCGGCAGGCTTAAAACCCGGCGTCCCGGATCTTTGCCTTCCGGTTGCCCGCGGGGGTTTTCACGGGCTTTACATCGAAATGAAGTTTGAAGACGGAAAAACCACGAAGAAACAAGAAGAATTTATGTCCATGCTTCGGGAGCAGGGTTATAAAACAGCCGTCGCTTATAGCGCGGAGCAGGCCCGCGAAATCATCCGGCATTATCTTGCCCGCGGAAAAGGTTTCGATCTGGTGAATTGTGAAGAAGCAGTAAAGATCTTCGGATATTGTGAAGGCGTGTCCGTGTCATGGGCGCCGTGTGCCGCTTGTGAATTTTTCGAAGAAAATCAGCAGAAGAAGGGAGAATAAACCATGTTTTTCAAAGCAACAGTTTTGAAGCGGATGTTAAAAGCAGCTTACAAGGGCGCAGGCCTGACCGTAGGACACAGCGCCGCAGGCGAAGACGGGGGGGGGAGCCGGAAGGCCTTTATATTTCTTCCGGGTGGTGGGTGATCTGGTTCGTATATGACAAAATCCCGAAGGAAGCGAAGGCGGCGATCATTGAGATATGCGGCGATCTTCCCGATAAAGGGGAAGTATTCAAAGCGATCAAGGATATGGGAAACCAGTATGAAATCGAACAGCGGGAGATCTTCAACCTTCCGGCGGCCTTCAAAGGGTGCAAGACTACGTTCCGAATAACGAAATTATTAGGGCAGCAGGGGGACAAAACGATCCGTTTTCTACAAGAAGAAAACGGCGGGAACCACGTCACCGCAGTTTCGGAAATCTTTATGGACCTGATAGATCCGGGCGCGATCAATTACGACGGCGGCGAATATGAACCATTCGGACCGGTGGCAGCGGACGCAACGGCGCCGTTCATGTACTGGGGAAACAATACTTGCTATCTTATGGCAGGAGTGCGAACCACGGGACAAGGCGACGAAGAAGCGGCGTTCTGGAAGTTTTTAGAGGGAACGGAAATCATTTAAGACACACAGAAAGGGGGCGGGCGCCGTGGCGCATACCATAGACGACGATACAAAGAAGATTGTCAAAGCGATTGTTCACGGCGACAAGAAGCGGCAGAGCCGGAAAAGGAAGGGAAAGCACACGGACTTTGACCGGCGGGCAGAAGAAGCGATCAAGGCCGCAAAGCGGGAACTTCCGCTTGAAGGTATGGACCAGACAGCGCGCGCCCACATCATAGACCGGATTTATCAGAGTTTATTATATAATACGCCGTGGGAAATGTTGGGGGACACATATTGTTGCCGCCGCCTATTTTATGAATACCGTATGGAATTTTGTTATTTGATTGCCGTACACATGGGGATCATTGAGAAGCAGGCAGAGGACAGCGGGGGGGGCAGAAGAAAACGGGTAGCAGGCAGCAGGCCGGAAAGTAGGTCAGAAACCGGCGGTGATATTGGATAGAATGAAAGAAGGTTAGAGCATGGCGAAGGAATGGACAAACGGTTTCTATTTGTCGCAGGCATGGCGCCGGACACGCGACGCCTATTATTCTTTACGGCGCGGCCAGTGTGAACGCTGTATGGCTGAATGTCTGGCAGGCGCAAGAAGGCTAGAAGATGTACAGCCGGGGATCATTGTTCATCACAAGAAGGAACTGACGCCGGAGAATATAAACGATCCACGCGTGGCGTTATCCTTCGACAATTTAGAATTGCTATGCGAGGATCACCACAACAAGCAGCACAAGGCAAAGCCGAAGCGTTATTCCTTCGACGCAGCCGGAAACATTATTGAGAATAAAAGCTATAAATAATTTTTTTCGCACAAAAAAATATTTATTTCCCGCGTACCCACTCCCCCCGGTCTGGAATTTTGGGCCTTCCAAAGAGAACCGAGGGAGTGAGTACAAAAAAACTCTGCAAGTCGCGCGCACATAGAAAGGGGGTTAAAATCCGTGGAGAAAGAAAAAGATAGACCGGAAGTTTTGAACGATAAGAACGTAAAGAAAGAGATTACAAAATTAAAAAAATTATTCAAAGGGATAGAGGACGAAGACCGGAAAACCCTTGTAAATTCAGTGATCGAAGAAGCAGCATTTTTGAAAGTGGCGCTGACGCAGGCGAAAGAAGAACTGAAATCGGAAGGTCTGACCGCGGAAACGAAAAACGCTTCGCAGCGGTTCATAAAAGCCCACCCTTCAACGGCAATTTATGAAAAATATGCGCGGCAATATACGCAAATTATAAATCAGTTGATCGAATATTTACCGCCGAAAGAGAAAAAAGAAGTATCAAAATTAGCGGCGCTTCGGGATGAATAACGCGATAACAAATTATATTTTTCAATACTACGACGCCATAACATCAGGTCGGATCCGGGCGGGCAAGTGGATCAAACTGATATATAAAATTCTGGTAGAGGGGATAAACGGCGGGGAATGGCTCTTTGATTGGAAAAAGGCAAACAAGGCGATCAAGTTTATAGAAAACTTCTGTCACCATTCAGAAGGACGGAACGATCTTCTAAAACTGGAATTGTGGCAGAAAGCGATTGTTTCCGCGATCTTCGGCATACTGGACAAGAAAACCGGGTACCGGCAATTCAGGGAAGTATTTCTGATTGTAGCAAGGAAGAACGGCAAGACGCTTTTCGCAGCCGCGATCATGGCGTACATGGCATATATTGACGGTGAATATGGCGCGAAGCTGTATTGTCTGGCGCCGAAGCTAGAGCAAGCCGATCTTGCCTACGACGCTTTTTATCAGATTGTGCAATCAGATGATGAACTGGCAGAAATAAGCAAAAAACGCCGGTCAGATATTTATATCAAAGACTTTAACACGACGGTGAAAAAGATCGCCTTCAATTCCAAAAAGTCAGACGGATTTAACCCACATTTTGTCTTAAATGATGAAATGGAAGCATGGCCGGGAGATCAGGGCTTGAAGCAGTACGAAGTTATGACTTCCGCGATTGGAGCAAGAAAACAGCCGCTTATATTATCTACATCCACGGCCGGTTATGAGAACGACGGAATTTTTGACGAACTTATGAAACGTTCAACGGCGTTTTTGAAGGGCAGGGGGACAGAGCAGACCGAAAAGCGGTTGTTGCCGTTCCTTTACATCATTGACGACGTGGAGAAGTGGGACACCCGCGAAGAATTGGAGAAGTCAAACCCGAACTTAGGCGTTTCCGTTTCGTGGGAATATTACGAAGAAAAGATCGTGGTTGCCAGAAAGTCACTTGCGGCAAAAGCGGAGTTTCTCACAAAGTTTTGTAATATCAAACAAAATTCTTCGATCGCATGGCTTGACTATATCGACGTTGAGAGGGCAGCAGGCCAGAAATACACCCTTGAAGACTTCCGGGGTTGTTATTGCGTAGCGGGGATCGATCTTTCCCGCACAACAGACCTAACGGCGGCGACGCTGATTATTGAGCGTGACGGAAAAAATTATGTTATCACACAATTTTTCATGCCGCGGGAACGTTTCAAAGTGGCAATCAATGAAGAAAACGTACCCTACAATATTTTTGAACAGCAAGGCTTCTTGACGTTATCCGGGGATCATCAGGTGGACTACAAAGACGTTTACAAATGGTTCATAGACCTTGTGAAGAAATACAAGATCAAGCCGCTAAAAGTAGGATATGACAGATATTGCGCCGGGTATTTGGTTCAGGAAATGAAGGAAGCGGGCTTCCACATGGACGACGTATATCAGGGAACAAACCTGACGCCGGTATTACATACATTTGAAGGGGATCTGAAAGACGGTAACTATTGTTTAGGCGAAAACAATTTGCTTCGATCCCACCTTCTGAATGTGGCCGTTGATATAAATATCAATGATAGCCGTATGAAGCCGGTAAAACTAGAAAGACGGGCGCATATAGACGGCGCCGTTTCAATCTTCGACGCGCTGGCCGTCAAGATGAAATACCACAAAGAGATCGGCCGGCAATTACAGAACAAAGCAGCCTAAAAAGAGGGCTTCGGCCTTCTTTTTTGCGTTCAAAAAGTAGGTCAGAATTTAACGTACTTTTTTTGTACGATTGAAGCATGGAAATTTGACCGGCTACCATACGCAGAAGGAAAGGGGGTGAGAGCGACGGGAATTATCAAAGATTTTCTGAATTTCAGGCGTATTAAATACAGCCCCGTTTTTGCAATCCGTGGCGAGTATTCAGCGGGCAGCGGCATGGACGACAGCGACATCATAGGCTCCATTGAAAATTGTATTTCCGTAAACGTGGCGAAGCTGACGCCGCAGATCGTCAGAAAAGACAGCCGCGGCATGACGATCAAAGACGATTATCTGGCCCGCCTTCTTTCCTTGCGGTGGACGCCGGAACTTTCCGCGTATGACGCACTTTATAAAATCGCGGCGACGCTGATTAGAAAGTCAAATTCCTTTTCAGCGATCCTCTATACCGACGATTTTTCGCGGATAAAAGCGATCGTTCCGTTGACGGTTCGGGACTATCGGATCTATGAGGACGACGCGGGAAACATTTTGTTTCGCTTTACTTGGGACTATGACGGGAAGGCGTACACGCTGCCGTATCAGAATGTGATCCACATCAAGGCACGGTTTAACAAAAAAAGGTTTATCGGAACGCCGCCGGATCAGACTGTGAAGACAACACTTGAATTACTGGACGCAACGGGGCAGGCCCTTAAAAATACCGTGAAAAACTCGGCAAATTTGAAAGGCTATCTGAAATACAACAACTTCATTGATGAAGATGAACTGAAAGAGAAGGTGAAGGAGTTTCAGGCGGCCTACATGAGCGCGGAGAATGACGGCGGCATGGCGGGGATCGACAATTCAATGGAGTTTCACGAAATCAATCAGCGGACGCCGAACATACCAACGCTTCAAAGCCAGTATTTACGCGATAACCTTTATCGGTATTACGGAGTAAATGAAGCGATCCTGATGTCAAAATTCACAGAAGGCGAGTGGAACGCCTTTTACGAAAGCGTAATTGAACCGATCGCCCTGCAGTTGTCGCTTGAATTTACCTTCAAAGTGCTATCCGAAAGGGAAAGGGGCTTCGGGAATAAAATCATCTTCACATCAAACCGACTTCAATATGCGACGCTGCAAACACGGGCGTCAATCGGATCCGTTCTGTATGACCGCGGGATCATTACAATCAATGAATACCGCGAATTATTGTACTATGAACCGATCGAAGACGGCGACGTAAGAATGGTAAGCTTGAACTATGTAAAAGCAGACGATCAGAGCCTATACCAGACAGGGCAGCAGAGCGAAGGCAGCGGAGCGGGACCGCCGCAGGGAGACGCGGAGGGGCAGCAGGCCGCCGCGATCCAGATCATGAAAATGTTTATCCCGGCAACTTTGAAAGGTGGTGAGAAGCAGGAATGGAGATAATCAAAGGATTTACAATCAAAAACCAGACGGCGACAAGCGCAGATCTGTATTTCTACGGTGATATTGTTTCCGACTGGTGGGGAGCATGGCAGAACGAAGACCAGTACCCGGACGCGATCAAGAATTTTCTTTCCGAAGCGGAAGGAAAAGACCTGAATATTTATATCAATTCGGGAGGGGGATCCGTTTTTGCCGGGATCGCTATTTACAACATGATCCGCAGACACGCCGCAAAGAACACAGTCAAAGTGTATGTGGACGGCTTGGCCGGTTCGATCGCTTCTGTCTTGGCCTTCGCAGGAAGTGAGCCGCCCGAAATTCCTTCCAACGCCTTTTTGATGATCCATAATCCGTGGGCGGTATGTGAAGGAAATTCAACAGACCTTCGGAAAATGGCCGACGATCTGGACCAGATCAGAAGCGGCATTTTGAACATATACGGCGAACATTTAAAAGAGGGCGTGACGCTTGAACAGATCGGCGCCCTTATGGACGCGGAAACATGGATCAACGGGGAGCAGGCCGCGCAGTATTTCAACGTTCAGACCACAGAAGCGAAGGAGTACGCGGCAGCAGTTGGGGACTATCTGGAAAAGGCCCGCTGTAAGATCCCGGACGCCTTAAAAAAGGCAAAACCAGCACCGGCAGCAGGGCAGCAGGCAGAGGACCGGGCGGCGGCAGAGAAGCGAAACGAGATAAAAAAACTCACAATCAACGCATTTATGAAAGGAGAATGAAAACATGAAGTATGAAGATCTGGTAAAAATGGGCGTTGTCGAACTGAAAGACCGCCTGAAAGACTTAAACAAGCAGGCGCAGACCGCGAAGGGCGAAGCCTTAGACGCGCTTCTGGATGAAGCGAAGGAGATCGACGGCATTTTGGACGACATCAAAAAGCGCGAGAAACTGGCAGACGCGGCGGCGGCAGCTTCCGGGAAGGAGCCGGACGGCGGCGAAGTGCAGGAGGAACCCAAAGACAAGGTAAGAGAGGAACGCGGCCAGAATTTAAAGAACGGGAAGACCGTCAAATTTTCCGCAAAGACGGCGATCGGCGCAAAGAACGCGCTTTCCGTTACGCAGACCGTCACGCCGCAGCACAGCGCCGCAGATGTAAGAGAAACCTTCAATGATGTTTCTTCCCTTGTGGACCGCGTGAAGGTGGTTCCGCTTGCAGGTGGCGAAACATACCAGAGAGGGTATGTAAAATCTTATGGGGACGGCGCGGGAGCGACGGAAGAAGGCGCAGACTACAACCCGACGGAACCGGTTTTCGGGTATGTGACGATCGAGAAAGAGAAGATCACCGCCTACACAGAGGAACCCGAAGAAATGGTGAAACTTCCAAATGCTGACTATGACGGAGTTGTGGAAGGATCGGTTTCTAAAGCGATCCGCCGCTACATGGGCCGCCAGATCCTGATCGGTGACGGAGCAACGGGGAAATTTAAAGGTATTTTCCACAATCCCACCAAAGCCGAAGATCAGGTGATCGATCCGGCAACGGATATTGAATTGACAGCGATCGACAACAAGACACTGGATGAAATCATTTATTCCTACGGCGGCGAAGAAGACGTGGAAGACATGGCCGTTTTGATCCTGAACAAAAAGGACCTGAAAGCCTTCGCGACGCTTCGGGACAAGCAGGATCGCAAGGTTTACACCATTGTGAACCACGGAAACACCGGCACGATCGACGGCGTACCGTTCGTTATCAACAGCGCGTGCAAGGCAATTTCTGACACGGCAACGGCGGCGGGGGCCTACATTATGGCATACGGTCCGTTGGAAAATTACGAAATGGCGATTTTTTCCGACATTGACGCCAGAAAATCCACAGACTACAAGTTTAAGCAGGGACAGATCGCATACCGTGCGGACATTTTCGCGGGTGGAGCCGTAGCAGCATACAACGGCTTCATTCGGGCGAAGAAGGCTTCCGCGTAAGTAGCAGCAGAAAGGACGGCTTCACATGACGATTGATGAATTGAAGGCCGCCGCAAAAATCCGGGCGCGGAAAATGTCAACGGACGCATTGGACGAAGACGTTTTCCGCTATATGGATTTTGCGATCGCGGATTTAAGGCGAATAGGGGTAGCGGAAGAATACCTGACAAGCCCCAAAGATCCTTTGATTGTTGAAGCCGTCTTAACCTACGTCAAGGCAAATTACAGCATGGACAGCAATCACGAACGGTTGATGAACAACTATAACATGATCTTGACGAAGATAAAAGGCGGTGACTACAAATCGAAGCAGTAGTAAAGCTGATTGATCCGGGGGAAACACGGGAAGAAGACGTGGAAACGCCGGTTTTTGCAAAAGTGAACCCGATCGGCCGGGATGAATACGCGACAGCGGGAGAAAAAGGCATGAAAGCCCGCTATATGTTTGAAGTGTACGCGAACGAATACAGCGATCAAAGCGTGGTGATCTTCGGAGAAGAACGCCTGACCGTTTACCGGACTTATGGACCGAAGGACGACGACAAGATCGAAGTATACGCCGCACAGAGAGTGGGGAACCGATAATGGGATTGAGTGTTGATAAACTGGCGGCAGAACTGGCGCAGGGGCTTAGTGAATATTCACAGAGCATAGCCGACGAAATAAAGAAGGCAGCCGATGAAGCGGCAAGCGCGGCCGTTAGGGAATTAAAAAACACAAGCCCGGCTCAAACAGGATCTTATGCGAAAGGGTGGACAAAAAAGAACGCCTATGAAGACCGAAGATCCAAACGAAACACAGTTTATAACAAAACCGATTATCAGTTGACGCACCTTCTGGAAAAAGGACACGCAAGCAGGAACGGCGGCAGAGTGGCGGCGCGGGTACATATTCAGCCGGTAGAAGAAAAAGTGGTGGCAGATTTTGAAGAAAGGGTAAAGGGGGCGATCGAAGGGTGACGACGTTTGAACAGATTTTGGAGCGGGCGGCAGGCTTGGGGCTTCCTTTTGCACACATGCAATTTATTCCGACGAATAAAAATCCGGTACCAGATCCGCCGTTTCTTGTCTGGTTGGCAGATGAACAGCAGCGCGGCGACGATAGCAGAAACCGGATCCGGCAGATTGACGGATCGTTAGAACTGTATACAGAAAAACGGGCGGATCCGGCCCTTGAAAAGCGGATCGAAGACGAAGTGTTGTTCGACGTGGAGTTTCGCAAATTTCAGGCGCAGATCCCAAACGAAGACACGATACAAACGGCGTATGACTTTACAATCACACAGAAAAAATGAAAGGAGATCAGAGCATGGAAAGAATTATCCTTGGAAGTGCTGACGTTTATATTCAGGCGTTCGACGGAAAGACGGTTCCCGCGACGTCGGATATTTGCGTTAAAGACAACTTAATGGCCTACATTTCCGGCGGCGCGTCCGTAGAATACAAGCCGTCTTTCTACACGGCAAAGGATGATACCGGAAACAAGAGAAAGACAATCATTACCGAAGAAGAAGTAACCCTGAAAACGGGGATCATGACCTTCGACGGAAAAAAATTCGATTATCTTTGCGACACCGCCCGCGTGACGGAAGACAAGGCGAAGAAGCGCCGGATAGTGAAGATCGGCGGCCTGAATAACCGGAAGGGAAGCCGCTATGTTATTTGTCTTCACCACAAAGATCCGGTGGACGGCGATATTTGGACAATGATCGTAGGAAATAATCAGGCGGGCTTCTCTATTTCCTTTGAGAAGGACAAAGAAACCGTAATTGATGAAGAAATTACAGCGCTTCCTATGGACGACGAAGGAACACTTTTACTGTATGAAGAAGAAATGACAGACGAAGAAGCGGCGGCAAGCAACGGCACCGCATAACATCAGGAATTACAACGGCAGGGCGGCGCTTTGCCGTTGTTTCGCAGAAAGGAGAATTTAAACTATGGCAAATATGGCGTTTGATTTTAACAAGGTGAAACGGTCCTTTATGACGGCGACGTTAAAGGACGGTCGGAAATTGGTTGTTAAAATGCCTATGAAGAAAACCTTTGAAAAAATGTCGGCGCTGCAGGAAGTGGATGTGGACAACATGAGCGTTGACGACGCTATGGACACGTTGGGCGGCCTTTGCGCGGAAATTCTTTCACATAACATGAGTGGGGAGCGAGTAACGGCGCAGGAAATCACGGACAACTACGACACAGAAGAAATGGAAGCATTGATCGACGCCTATATGGAATTTGCGGGCGGCGTACAGAAGAACCCAAACTAAAGGTCCCCTTCTATCCGGGGCAGGATAGTGAAGGGGTTTATTATAAAACCCAAACCCGCGGGGAAAAACTGGTGATTGATTACACCGGCTTGAACTTGTGGGAAGTGCAGGAACTGGACCTTGATCTATACCTTTTCTTCATGCGCGAAGCGTTTATACACGAAATGAACCAGACGGAGCAGGGGAGAGAATACCTTGAAAATTGTTGGCGCATTTCACAAACAGAACCGGACCGAAAGGCCATTCGCGAGAAGTTTAAACGAAGGGGCGGTGAATAGCGGGTGGCAGCAAGCACAATCAAAGGGATCACGATTGAGATCGGCGGCGATACGACGAAATTAGACAAGGCGCTGACCGGTGTAAACAAAGAGGCCCGCGACATCCAGAAAGAATTAAAGGAAGTCGAAAAGGCCCTGAAATTGGATCCGAAAAATACGGAATTACTGGCGCAGAAGCAGACACTTCTGAAAGAAGCGGTGGAAGCTACGTCGCAAAAACTGGACGTTTTAAAAGAAGCAGAAGCACAGGTACAAAAGCAGTTTAAGAACGGCGAAATTTCAGAAGAACAATACCGAGCATTGCAGCGGGAAATTGTCAAAACCGAAGCAGAACTGAAAAACTTAAAAGAAGCGGCAGAGAAGGGAAACTCCACACTTGAAAAGGTAGGGGAGATCAACGGCAAGATCGGGGAAAAGTCAACGGCGCTTGGAAAGAAACTTCTTCCGGTGACGGGGGCTATTACCGGGTTAGGCGCCGCCAGTATTGCAGCATTTAATGAACTTGATACCGGATATGATACGATCATCACCAAAACCGGCGCTTCCGGGGAAGCACTGGAAGGCTTACAAGAAAGCATGGACAACGTGTTTTCTTCCCTTCCGATCGAAGCGGAAGAAGCAGGGATCGCGATCGGTGAAGTCAATACACGTTTCGGAGAGACGGGAAAAACATTAGAAGATCTGTCAACAAAGTTTATTCAGTTTGCGAATATCAACGGGACAGATTTAAACGGAGCGATCGACAGCGTGGACGCCATTATGACGAAATTCGGCGTTGACGCTTCACAGACGGGAAATGTTCTTGGCCTTCTGACGAAGGCGGGACAGGACACGGGAATTTCTATGGACACGCTTCAAAATTCCCTCCAGACGAACGGCGCCACACTAAAGGAAATGGGCCTTGATCTGACTTCTTCCGTGAATTTACTTGCACAGTTTGAAGCAAACGGCGTTGACGCAACAACAGCGCTTGCCGGATTGAAAAAAGCACAGCAGAACGCGACGGCAGAGGGGAAAACCCTTGAAGAAGCATTGGGCGAAACCATAGAGAGCATAAAGAACGCAGGGAGCGAAACAGAAGCCCTGCAGATAGCAACGGAACTTTTCGGAAAAAAAGGCGCCGCGGAAATGACGCAGGCGATCCGAGAAGGCCGTTTGTCTGTGGATGATCTGGCCGGTTCGTTGGAAGATTACGGAAATGTTGTCGAAGACACATTCAACGCAACACTGGATCCGCCGGATCAAGCAAAAGTAGCGCTGAACAATTTAAAAGTAGCAGGCGCAGAACTTGGAAACACGTTAATGTCTTCACTTGCGCCGGTTTTGGAACGTGTCGTGGAGAAGGTAAAGACATTCACAACATGGTTTAAAAACCTGAATGACAAGCAGCAGGAAACGATCATAAAGGTTGCGGCGGTAGTTGCGGCAATCGGACCGGCCTTGATTATATTCGGAAAAGTGGCTACGGGAATTTCAAAAATTATTTCCGTGGCGACAAAGATCGGACAGGTTATAAAAGCAGCAAAGGCAGCGTTTACCGCGTTTCATGCGGTACTGGCAGCAAACCCGATCATTTTGATTGTGACAGCCATTACGGGGCTGATTGCGATCCTTGTCACTCTATATAATAAATGTGATTGGTTCCGGGAAGCTGTGGACAAAATTTTTTCAGCGATAAAGACGGCATTTTTCGCAGCCTTTGACGCAATCAAAGAATTTTTCACGGTGACGCTTCCGGGAGCGATTGGCGCGGCCGTGGAGTTTTTCGCGGGGTTGTGGGATAGCATAGTTGAAATTTTTATCGGCGTCGGTCAGTGGTTTTCCGATCGGTTCAATGAAGCATATACAGCCGTGACCGGTATTTTTTCCGGGATCGGTCAATGGTTTTCCGATCGTTGGACGGACATAAAAACGGCGCTTTCAACGGTGGCGACGTGGTTCTTGACAATGTTCCAGAACGCCTACACGAACGTGAAGAATGTTTTTGCGGCGATTGGCCAGTGGTTCGGCGCCCGTTGGACGGACATAAAAACGGCGCTTTCAACAGTGGCGACGTGGTTCTTGACAATGTTCCAGAACGCCTACACGAACGTGAAGAACG
>OHJX01000162.1_pt1 | contig 34315 bp, 31 predicted proteins | sample 1568671 | NCBI WGS metagenome assembly OHJX01 (sample SAMEA3879589, study PRJEB24766) | human gut metagenome | biome: human-associated habitat; feature: feces | place: USA | collected 1985/1987 | reverse complement strand
GACAGTTTTGCCTGATTGCCGGTCACGCGGCCGTAATCTTCCTGGGTCATCACATACATGGGCTGTATTTTTTCCAGATCCGCAGTTGTATAGGTTGTCTTTATGTCAAAGACGCCCGGCTTTTCCTCCACTGCCACTGTCAGTCGCCCCATCGGAACCTGCGTACCATAATTGACCTTTTTTCCTGTACAGTTTTCCAGCAGAACCTCGCCTTCTGTATAATTTCCCTGTAAAAGCAGCTTCCTTGCTTTTTCCATGGATTCTTTTGCATTTTCCCTTAACGGATGTTCTTCATCTTTTCCTGACCAGCAGGTATTTTCTGACAGATCATATCGACCATCCGCTCCTCCGTAACACATAGCTCCCATGTGACCGTTTCCCAGAGGCAGCGCCTGGGTCCATTCTTTCGCTTCACTTTCATACCAAAGCTTCATAATTTTGTTCCATCCTCCCATTTCATTTCTTCTCTTTTTAAGTCTTTGCATTCCCCTTGCCGTCATCCCTCATGACTGCATACAAATTCTTTTCTTTCCATGTCTGTTTTATCATATATTCTGTCAGCAAAAAAATCAATCATCACTTTTTTACCTGTGCAGAAGAATCAAATTTTGAACATTTTTATTTTCTGAACTTGTAATTTTTACTCAATTTTTTCAACTTTAAAAGGCAGATGCGACCTGCATCAGTCACATCTGCCCTTATTCAACTTTCGATATTAGAATGCCATCTTCTTCGCCAGATAAGCTTCCAGTTCTTCAATTTTCACTCTTTCCTGCTCCATGGTATCACGGTCACGAACAGTTACCGCACCGTCGGTCTCGGAATCAAAATCATAGGTCACGCAGAACGGTGTTCCAATCTCGTCCTGACGGCGATATCTCTTACCGATATTTCCTCTGTCATCAAATTCACAGTTCCATGTTTTAGACAGCATGGAGAATACTTTTTCCGCGCCTTCGTTCAGTTTTTTGGAGAGTGGCAGTACACCTACCTTTACCGGAGCCAGAGCCGGATGGAAATGAAGAACTGTTCTCATATCCGGTTTTTCTTCTGTTCCGATATTTTCCTCATCATAAGCGCTGCACAGGAATGCCAGAACCATACGGTCTGCTCCCAGGGAAGGCTCAATAACGTACGGAATATATTTTTTACCTTCCTCATCATCAAAATACGTCATATCCTGACCGGATACGTTCTGATGCTGTGTCAGGTCATAATCGGTACGATCTGCAATTCCCCACAACTCACCCCAACCAAAGGGGAACAAAAATTCCACATCGGTAGTTGCTTTACTATAGAAGGATAATTCTTCCGGATCGTGATCGCGGTAACGAACCTCTTCATCTTTCAGTCCCAGATCATGCAGCCAATCCAGACAGAACTGTTTCCAGTATGCGAACCACTCCAGATCGGTATCCGGTTTACAGAAGAATTCCAGCTCCATCTGCTCAAATTCTCTGGTACGGAAAGTAAAGTTACCCGGTGTGATCTCGTTACGGAAAGATTTTCCGATCTGTCCGATACCAAAAGGAAGTTTCTTTCTGGATGTTCTCTGTACGTTTTTGAAGTTTACAAAGATACCCTGCGCAGTCTCCGGTCTTAAGTATACCGTATTCTTCGCATCCTCGGTAACTCCCTGGAAGGTTTTGAACATCAGGTTAAACTGACGGATATCGGTGAAGTTATGTTTTCCACAAGTAGGACATGGAACCTGATGTTCCTCAATGAATGCAGTCATCTTTTCCTGACTCCAGGAGTCTACGCTCTCTTCCAGCGCAATTCCTTTCTCTGCACAGAAGTCTTCGATGATCTTATCCGCACGAAAACGTTCATGACATTCTTTACAATCCATCAGCGGATCGGAGAAACCACCCAGATGACCGGAAGCTACCCATGTCTGAGGATTCATAAGGATCGCACAATCCACACCTACGTTGTATGGATTTTCCTGAATGAACTTTTTCCACCATGCTCGCTTTACATTGTTCTTCAGTTCCACACCCAGATTTCCATAATCCCAAGTATTTGCCAGACCGCCGTAAATTTCAGAGCCTGGATATACAAAACCTCTGGATTTTGCCAATGCGACAATTTTTTCCATTGTTTTTTCCATAACTGATCTCCTTTTTTGTGTATATTTTATATAACTATGTAACTATTATTCCGCACTGTAGATCACATAGCCGTAGGCTTCTGTGACCGTCTGTGCGTTCTCATATGGAATCCGGGTATCGTTGGACAATTTTGCCTGATCCTTTCCCAGTATCTCCATATTTTCACTCACATAAAGAATATTGCCCGGAACCAGTACCTGCAGCGGCTCCTTAAGAATCAGTACCTGAGCGTCCTGACACTGACCGGGAACCTGCCCTTCTGTCGTTTTCTTCCCATCCTGATCCAAAAAAGCTCCTGAAAACGGATATTCCGCCTCCATGGCTTCTTTCACGGTGCCGGAAAAAAAGTCTGTCTGATTGAATCCCCGGTAATCCTCATCCGTCTCAAAATGCAACGTTACTTTTGCGGTTCCCTCCCGAACTTCCATCTGCTGGATCGTAACTCGCTCTTTTCCAACTTGCGCATTATACGATTTTACCAGCTTCTTTACACTGTCTTTCAGCTCCTCGGCATCGTAGTTTTCCGCTGAAAAATCCTCCACCAGAGCTTCTGTGACGGCTCCTTTTTTATCCACCGTCACTGTGGATTCTTTCACATTTTTCAAATCCTGGCAGCCAGTCATCCACAAACTCGCCAGCAATAAAACCAGAATCCCAAATAAGCCTGTAGTGGATTTTTTCATACCTCTTCCTCCAATATTCTCCAAATACCCTGTCTATTATACCTGCATGGACTTTATTTTTCAAGGAAAAATGACCGATACACTAACTCTCCATAAGCTTCAAAATTTCCAGACTTTTAAACCGCCGGTCTGTTCCCCGCTCCATATATCTCTCCATCCACTTTCCTGTCTCCCTGATAATCTCCGGTTTCAAAGTAAAGGTATAGAGTTTTTCAATGGGCGAACAGATGATATACTGCAGCGTATACAGCGCCGTGGCAGATATAGGGCGGGCATCCTTCACTGCATTTACGCACTGATCGCATACGCAGCCGGAATGCCCCATGGAGATATGGGTAAGTCCCTCCGTTCTTCCACACGCCACACATTCAAACAGGCGGGGATATTCTCCATTGATCACCATGGACTTTAATTCAAACACCGTTCTCACCAGACGATCTGGAATCTGTTCCTTCAGAAGCGCCTTCATGGTCACATACAGAAGGTTCAGCATATCCACATCTCGATTTCCTTCTCTTCCATAATAATCTGCAATTTCCAGAAAATAAAATCCATAATAGACCCCCGGCTGCTTTGTTGCCAGCTCCGTAAAATACTCACGGATTGTCGCCTGGGACAGGGTATATGCCGTCCTTCCCTCATAGAGCTGAAAACTTCCAAACACAAAGGGATTCGCAATCGCAAGGAACGGACTGTTGCTCCTTCTTGCTCCCCGGGCAAAAGCCGTAATCTTTCCTCTCTCTTTGGTGAGGATCACCATCCGTTTATCGTAATCTCCCACTGGCGCAGCGGATAATACCATGCCGGTAACGGTAATGGGTTCACTCATATTTTTCAGATCTCTTTTCTGTTATAACCAAAATTCTTCATCTGGATATCGCTGTCCCGCCAGTCTTTGCGCACCTTCACCCAGAGCTTCAGATTTACTTTTTCTTCCAGCATTTTTTCAATCTCAAACCGGGCGTTGCTTCCGATTTTCTTCAGCATCGTTCCCTGTTTTCCGATAATAATACCTTTATGAGAATCTCTCTCACAGATAATCGTGGCCTCAATATCCACAATCTTCTGCCCTTTTCTCTCCCGCATTTTCTCGATGGTCACTGCAATTCCGTGAGGAATTTCTTCATCCAGCGCATGCAGCGCCTTCTCACGGATGACTTCCGCTACGATCTGTCGCTGAGGCTGATCTGTCACCGTATCTTCATCATAGAACATGGGACCATAAGGCAGGTACTTAAACATAGAAGTAAGGATATCCTGCGTATTGATCTCCCTGAGAGCAGATACCGGAATAATCTCTGCAAAATCATATAATTTCCGATACGTATCGATCACCTGAAGAATTTCTTCTTTTTTAATGGTATCAATTTTATTAATCACAAGGATCACCGGAAGCCGGGTTTTCTCCAACTGCTCCACGATATGTTTTTCCCCGGCTCCGATATAAGTGGTAGGTTCCACCAGCCACAAGATCACGTCCACATCTTTTAAGGTCTGTTCCGCCACATTCACCATATATTCGCCCAGCTTATTTTTCGCTTTGTGAATACCTGGCGTATCCAAAAATACGATCTGACCGTCCTCACAAGTATACACCGTCTGGATTTTATTTCTGGTAGTCTGCGGTTTCTTGGATGTTATGGCGATCTTCTGTCCGATCAGATGATTCATCAGCGTAGATTTTCCCACGTTCGGGCGACCAATAATAGCCGCAAATCCTGATTTAAAATTTTCTTTCAAACTTTTCTCCTTTTCAACGGTTCAATGGCTCTACCGTTTTTAATATTTCTCTGTTCTTTTCCAAAGCAGACTCACTTCCCACCACACAGATATTTTCCTGTTCCAGTACTGCCTGGATCAAATCTGCCAGCTTGCGGATAGCTTCCTGATCTGCTTCTAGAATTTCATCCCGCTCTCTCTGGAAGTCCTCTTCGTTAATCCCACTCAACCATGCCGTAAGCGCCAGTTCTCCCTGCGCACAAGGATTCATCGGCACATCCAGTTCACTGATAGTTCCGATAATATATTTTGTCATCTCACGCTCGTCCGCCTGAAAATTTCTCAGATATTCCGGCGTGTTTTCAAATACTTCCAGCGTCTGTTTCAGATGGGGATCCCGGTAAGATACCAGAAAACTGTCTCCCGTCCTTCGGAAATTACTCATACAGCCGTAAGCTCCGCCTTTGACGCGGATATTGATCCACAGATAATCGTAGCTTAAGATTACCTTCAGAATACGCAATGCGCCTGTATAAGAAAATCCCGCTTTTCTGAAGTTACCGCTCACTGCCGCATACTGCACCTGTCCCGCTGTGGAAAATCCTTCGTTTTTCTTCTCAAATCCATATCGGATTGCTCCGGTCTGCACCGGATTCTTATACAGCAGAGGAACCATCAGCGCCACCTGACTCTCAAAGCCTTCATAACCTTCCGCATCGGTAGTTACGCTCACCATCATATTTTCACTGCAGAAAATCATGTAGATCAGCTGCTGAAGTTTCTCCTTCAGATCCTCTTTTTTCTCTTCAAAATTCTTCTCCAGATCTTCCAGAAGGCGGAAATAATCGATTCCCCCAACACGATCCTGGAAATTTGATGCCGGAGAATAATAGGAAGCCGCCCGCAGTACTGCGGTGGAATGTCCTGCCTCACCCAAAGAGGATTCCAGCCGCGCTTTCTGTCTCGCTACGATTTCATAAAGCCGTTTATCATCATCCAGTTTAGAAGTAAACAAAATCTCCCGGATCATAGAGAACACAAAATTTTCTTTGTCTTTCAGATATTTCGCCCGAATGCCAAACATCCTCTGACAATCCTCCTGATCCTCAGGACGGGCAAATACCTGCAGACCGCAGTTAATACCGCCGCTTTGTGCATTGATCTCATGGAACAGTTCTCCATAAGTATAATGTGCCGTATCTACATAGCCCAGCACCGATTTTAAAATACCCATGTAAGAAACCAGTTCATCAGGAACACGTTTCGTATCAAATAAAAGACTCATATAAGTAATTCCATGAGTATCTACCTCATGATGAAGTACTGTTCTTCCATGAACCAGATGAGGAGTATTGTGAAGTGTTACCGTTTCTTTCCGAATGTCCGACCTCTTCAGCATAGGAATCCGGGCTTTTGCCTCCTCGGAATCTTCACTCTCCTGAAATTCTTTTAATTTTCTGGTTTTTTCCACCAGCTTTTCCAATTCTTCCCGGCTGCAGGAAGCCTTATAGGAAGCAAGCTTTTCTTCCGTCGCTTTCTCCTCTTCCATAGCCAGTCCTTTTTTCGGCACACCTAAAACCAGAGCCGTATGAGAATTATTTAACAGTGCGCTGCGGATCAACTCTTCAAAATAACCTTCCCCCGCTTTCTTCTTCAGACTCTCAAAAGCTCCCAGCCGTTCCAGATGGATAAACGGTTTTTCATCATCATAAAGCCAGCTGTCAAACACATCGATTCCATACATCAGACCCCGGGGGAAGGACGCATAATCTGCCTCCCGGAAACGAAATTCCAGAAAATTAATTCCCGCTGCCACTGCTTTTTTGTCGATTCCCTCTGCTGCAATATTCTCCAGTGTATCTCGGATTACCTGAACAAACCGCTCTTTATCCTCTGCCTCTCCATTTTTTACGATAACAGAGAAAAATGGCTGTAAAATCCCGTCGTCATATCCGCCCTGAACGTCCTTGCCCAGACCTGCATCTAAGAGCGCCTGACGAAGAGGAGCTCCCGGAGCAGACAAAAGTACATAATCCAGTACTTCAAAGGCAGTGCAAAGCTCCACATCCAAAGTATTTCCCACTACCATATTATAGGTCAGGTAAGTATTTCCTTCCTCACTGCCTCCTTCTGAAACAGGATAGTAAACGGTATGCTCCAACGGTTTCTCAAAAGGCTTCTGATACGGAATGGCAGAATCCACCTGTATCTGGTCAAACTTGCTGAGATATTCCCGGTCCATCCATTCCAGTTTTTCTTCCACATTCATATTTCCATACAGATAAATGTAACTGTTGGAGGGATGATAATACCGACTGTGGAAAGCCAGAAAATCCTCATACGTCAGATCAGGAATCTTTCTGGGATCTCCGCCGGACTCTACCCCATACGGAGTGTCCGGAAACAGCACGTCAAAAATCTCTCTCTGAAGAATCTCATCCGGGGAGGAAAAAGCCCCTTTCATCTCGTTATACACCACGCCGTTATATTTGAGAGGCGCATCCAAATCTTCCAGCTGATAATTCCAGCCTTCCTGACGGAAAATCTCTTCTTTTTCATAAATATTCGGATAAAATACAGCATCCAGATATACATGCATCAGGTTCTGAAAATCCTGATCGTTGCAGCTTGCCACCGGATACATGGTTTTATCGGGATAAGTCATAGCATTCAAAAATGTATTCAAAGATCCCTTCACCAGTTCCACAAAAGGATCTTTCAACGGAAACTGCCGGGAACCACATAAAACACTGTGTTCCAAAATATGCGCCACACCGGTACTGTCTGCCGGCGGCGTACGAAAAGCAATATTAAATACTTTGTTGTCATCATCATTTTCCAGAATCATAACCCGGGCGCCGCTCTTTTTATGGCGCAAAAGATATCCATCTGCATGGATATCCTCAATCCTCTGGTGTTGTACTATCTCATAAGCCCTGCTTTCTTTCATCAGTCAAACACACCTCCCATTATCATTTCATGATGCCTTTATTTTTGTTCTGATTTTCCGTAATATTTCGTCAGAATCTCCATCTGTTCTTTTTTCATGATCAGATTAATGCTCTCCGGGTTCAACACATACCCTTCTACATCCTTAATCATATATCCCGGAAGCTGTTCAAACTTCACCTGTAACAAACGATGCTTCTGATCTTTTCCACGATAATGTTTCAGCAATTCACCGGTATCGGAAAAAATCGGCTGGAACTTCTCGCCCTTTTTATTCTGTACATAAAGCAGTCGGATATTTCCCGGACCATCCTTCTCTTCCTGTACCTCCACCGGCATCAGATACGTGGATTTCACCAGATTTACCGACATCTCTTCTTCCAGCTCTTTTAACGCCTCTTTATCCGGCTCTACCCCCGGCTTTCTCAGTTCTTGAAGGAAATAAATCGCAGAAAGCTGTAACTGCGGATTCAAAATAGGGCGCTGCTTTTCAGGAAGCTTATTATAATCCGGCATCTTCACCACCTGCGTCAGCTCCAGCTTATACTGATTGTCTCCATCCTGAAATACAATCTCATTGATTCCCATCGAAAAAAGATTCATATAAAACATCGGCGCCTCTGCTCTTTTCACCTTCACGCCCATAAGCAGAATCTTCTTCTCCGTATAGCTTTTCGCAAATTCCTGTACTTTATCCTGATCTGTAAAAATCCACACCTGATCGTTATACGTCTCTTCATCACAGGTGGCAAATGGCATTCTCGTCACCGATGAATACACGACAAACATTTCTTCCAAATTCTGTAACTTTTTAATAATAAATACCTTATCTACTGTCATACCCCTCGCAATTCCTTTCGTATGGGGGCTTTCTTTATCTGCCCCGCTTATTCTGCTTTGCATTCCAGTATAACATAAAACCACTGCGGAAACAACAAAAGAGACAGATAGATTTTTGACTCTTTTCCGTAAAATATTACATTGCAGTCCTACGCTTTTTGAATTATTATGAAAGTATATTTTATTACGAAAGGAGTACTACCTATGTTAAAAGGAATCCCTAAAATCTTATCTCCTGAATTATTAAAAGTGCTTTGTGAAATGGGTCACAGCGACCGCCTTGTGATCTCTGATGGAAATTTCCCTGCAGAATCTATGGGAAAAAATGCGATTGTCCTTCGCTGTGACGGACATGGCGTACCGGAAATTCTGGATGCGATCCTTCAGGTATTTCCACTGGACACTTATGTGGAACATCCTGTAAATCTCATGGAAGTTATGCCGGGAGATAACGTGGAAACCCCGATCTGGGACACTTACAAAGAAATTGTTGCCAAATATGATGACCGCGGCGCAAATGCCATTGGCAACATCGAAAGATTTGCTTTCTATGAGGAATCAAAAACTGCTTACGCAATCATTGCCACCAGCGAAAAAGCCTTATACGCCAATATCATGCTGCAAAAAGGTGTCGTGGTGGACTAAACGTTACACGAAATGGAAAAAGAGCGATCCCATAAACTGCATTCCCGGAATATTTATCCATTTTATGCTCAGTCTGCGCTCACTTTGAGCCTGAAGTCTCAAAGATGTGCTCGACAAATTCGCTAAAAATGGATAAATATTCCGGACAAGTAATTCTATACGACCGCTCCTTTTCATCTTTTCAACCAAAACAGGGATTATTCTTCCCGTTTTGTCGGCATAGGAATAGGCTCCTGTGCTTTCAGCACATATCCGCAATCACAAGTTACGTCCTCTACGATCCGTCCTCTGGAAGTATAATATTCCAGAACCTTTCCGCACTGAGGACAATCCATTTCCTCCAGCACCCATGTTTTCGCATTGCCTTCACATCCATCAAATACTGCCATAAGAAAAACCTCCTTTTATAATTTATTTTTTGTTTTCAGCTCTTTCGCTTTATCTGGATAGTTGGTAAAAATACCATCCACCTTCCATTCTGCCATCCGCTCCATATCTGTCTTCTTATTGACGGTCCATACATTGACCCCGATTCCTTTTCGATGGCAGTCTTCCACTTGATTCTCTGTCAGATAAGATTTGTCCGGGTGGTAATATTCCACCTGATATTCTTTGGCAAATGCTCCCATATTATCCACCCGAGTCTCAGAAAGAAATCCCATGGGAATCTCTGGTATCATCCGCTTACATTTTGTCACGGAAACCAGATTAAATGAAGAGAAAATTACACGATCTTCCATTCCCAGCTCCCGTACCATATCAATCACTTTCTCTTCCAGATTTTCATAATAGTACACACTGTTTTTTAATTCTATATTTGTGAGAAGTCCCGTATCTTTCACCCATTCCAGATATTCCTGCAGCGTAGGAATCCGCTGAAAGTCATACATTCCCGGAAACTTTCCGCAGCAGTCAAACGCACACAACTCCTCGTACGTATAGTCCCGCAAATTTCCCTTTCCGTTTGTTGTCCGGTCTATGGTTTCGTCATGCATGATCACGATCACACCATCTTTTGTAAGCTGAACATCCAGCTCTATGCCATCGCATCCCACTTCTGCCGCTTTTCGAAATGCCAGCATGGTGTTCTCAGGATATAAGCCGCTGAAACCTCTGTGCGCAAAGATTATCATAATCTTTTTCCCTTCTTTCTGCCTCTCTTACTTTTCTTTCTTTGGTGTAAAAATCACATATTCCTGTTTATAATTTCCCCAGATTGTACAAAGTTCTCCGGTAAAATAAAAAGTAAAAAATAAAAGTTCCCTGTCATTCAAAATGGTAGCTATGGACAATATTTCTTCATCCAAAGGAATCGCCACATCATCTGCTTTCATATCCAACTTCTTCAGATATTCCTGCTGCCTGGGACTTAGCATCTCCAAAACCATTTCCTGAGACTCCTTCTCTAAAAAAGGATAATAGCAGTCCACAAAAGAATTTTCCGGTCCATTCTTTTCCCACAACTGCCGGATATACTTTTCTGCTGATCTTGAACTCAGGTAACGGCTCTCCCAGGTATATTCCGCCATGCCGTTCTGTATCTTTTCAAAATAAATACCGCCCTTTGCAAGCAATGCTTCCTTTGTCATCTGCTTTTCACCCCCGAAGCCTCTTTCTGCTTACCTTCCATCGGCAAGCTTGTGTATGAAGCTATTTTATCACAAAGCAAAAAGCTTTACAATCAAAGTTCATCAAAAATACGCACTTTTCATGGTAACAATAGAATTGACTGTTTAATGGAGAAACTGCCATATGATACTATGTATACTTTTTTGATGTTTTGAAAAAGTGTCACTAGTTTTTGCGCCAAAAAGTGGTGACATTTTTTCAAAAAGTATTATTTCATATTATTTTTCAGCAAAAACCCACTATTTTTCAAGCAATTTGTTGCAAAAGCAACATAAAAATAGTGACATTTTTTCAAAAAAGCTATTTTAGTATTATTCCAAGAAAAGAGAGGGATAAATTATTGCAACATTTTCCCATTTTTATAAAAAGGAACCCATGTTTTTTGAAAAATATGGGTTCCTTTTTCATTTATTTCATTTTATTTATATAATGGTCCATATGTCTGGCATGCTCTGTAATCTGCACCTTCTTTATCCATTCCAAAGGCATTCCATGCTGCTGGACGGAAGATTTTTTCTTCCGGCACGTTATGCATGCATACAGGGATGCGCAGCATGGAGCACATGGTGATCAGATCCGCTCCGATATGTCCATAGGAAATTGCTCCATGGTTAGCTCCCCAGTTGTTCATCACATCGTAAGCGGTCTTGAATGCGCCTTCTCCTGTACATCTCGGTGCAAACCAGGTACATGGCCATGTGTAATCCGTACGTTTCCACAATTTATCAGAAACTTCTTCCGGCAGGTTTACTGTCCATCCTTCTGCAATCTGCAAAACAGGTCCCAGTCCTTTGACAAGATTTAGACGAATCATAGTAGCCGGCATCTCTGCTTTTGTAACAAATCTGGAGGAAAATCCGCCGCCACGGAAATATCCGTTATCTGCTGCATTCCATGTAGTAGCGTTCATAATCGCTTTCTGATCTTCCTCTGTTACGTTCCACCACTCTTTCATAACACCGTTGCCATTCTCGTCTTTTGCCTCTCCACAGGCATCCAGACAGCAAGCGCCGGAGTTGATCAGATGGATAAATCCACCGTTTTCTTTTGCAACGCCTTCCAGATCGTATCCAGTTGCTTTCTTAACTGCTTCCGGGCTCCAATATGTACGAACGTCTGCGAACATCTGCGCGCGATTTGTCAGAAGTTTCATAAACATCATACCCAGACCATTCAGTACGTCGTTTTCTGTCGCCAGAATATATGGCTCTCTTGCGCCATTCCAGTCAAAGGAAGTGTTCAGAACTGCCTCTGCGAAGTCGCCGTTTGGATAGAAATCTGTCCACTGTCTCTGTCCCTGGAAACCAGCTGCCAGAGCATTATGTCCAATAGCTTCCTCAGAGAACTTCGGATCCAGCTTATCGCAGCCGTTCATCAGTTCTTTGATGATAACTGCCATTTTTACTACAAATTCAAACTGCTCTTCTTTTTTCTCCGGGCTCATCTGCAATTCTTCCGGATTCTTATCAAATCCGATCTTGCAGGTTTCTTTTGCCCATTTCAGAGCTTTTTCAAATTCTTCATGATCGTAGATTCCTTCTGTCATACGACGGATAATTTCTACCTCGTCTACAGATTCCACTCGCATTCCCAGATAAGATTCAATGAAATCGGAATCAATAATAGAGCCGCCGATACCCATACAGATAGAACCAATCTGCAGATAGGATTTTCCTCTCATGGAAGCTGCTGCAACTGCCGCGCGACCGAAGCGAAGTAATTTTTCCTGAACGTCTTCTGGAATAGAAGTATCATCTGCTTCACATACATCGTGTCCATAAATACCAAATGCAGGAAGACCTTTCTGTGCATGTGTTGCCAGAACAGATGCCAGATATACAGCTCCCGGTCTTTCTGTACCGTTAAATCCCCATACCGCTTTGATGGTCTGTGGGTCCATATCCATCGTTTCAGAACCATAGCACCAACAAGGAGTGACTGTCACTGTGATGTCTACGCCCTCTCTTCTGAATTTATCTGCACATGCTGCTGACTCTCCCACACGTCCAATCGTAGAATCTGCGATCACAACTTTTACCGGCTCGCCGTTGGAATATCTCAGATTTTCTTCAAATAATTTTGCTGCGGATTTTGCCATATTCATGGTCTGCTCTTCCAGAGATCCGCGCACGTCCAAAGCGCCTCTTCTTCCATCAATGGTAGGTCTGATACCGATAACCGGATAAGCGCCAATTAATCTGCTCTCTGCCATAATAAAATACCTCCTGAAATTAGTCACAATACTGAACTGTGTTACTCAACATTTGATATTGTAATTATACTGCTGTTCTTTTCTTTCTTCTCGTGTTATAATAGCTAAAAACATAAGGATATTCACCTTTTTTATCATTCCGTCATTTTATCCAACTTTGGAGGTTGTTTTTTATGCAATATTACAATTACAGTGAAAATAAACAGAGAGGAACTTTCGATTTTCCCTTTGAACTTTATCATGTAGACAGTTCTCATGCCCGCTACGTCATGTCTTACCATTGGCATGTGGAATATGAGATTATCCGCATTCTGGAAGGCTCCCTTCACGTAACGATGGACGAGAAAGATTTTATCGCCGAGCCGGGGGATATTGTCTTCGTAAACAGCGGCGTCCTTCATTCTGGCGAACCTCTGGATTGCATTTACCAGTGTCTGGTCTTTGACTTAAATGCTTTTCAAAAGCAAAATGCCCGCTGTTCCACCTATATTCAAAAGATTCTCGATCATTCCGCTTTCGTCTATCACCATTTCACCTCGAAAAATGAGCAGGTACATCAGGTGATCTGGAATATTTTTGAAGCTATGGAAGGTAAAAAGAATGGTTATGAAATGATTGTGTTTGGAGAATTGTATCACTTTTTTGGTCTTATATTTTCCCACCATCTGTATTTTTCCGACTCCCCCCAGGATCGGAGAGATTATCGGAGGGTAATGCAATTAAAAAAAGTTCTGGACTACATGGAAGCCAATTATGCCTCTTCCGTGACCTTAGAACAGCTTTCCTCCTCCGTTCATATGTCACCGAAATATTTTTGCCGTTTTTTTTATCAGATGACACACCGAACTCCTATCGACTATCTGAATTATCAGCGGATCGAACACGCCAGCTACCAGCTTGCCACCACGGATGCCTCGGTAACGGAAGTGGCTTATAACTGCGGCTTTAATGACCTGAGTTATTTTATTAAGACTTACAAAAAATACAAGGGCGTCACCCCCGGTAAAATGAAAATCCGGATATAGAAAAACTGCCGCACTTGGAATTTCGCAGGAATATTTATGCACAATCAAACGAATTTGTCGAGCACATCTTTGAGACTTTAGGCTCAAAGTGAGCGCAGACTGAGTTTGATGGCATAAATATTTATATAAAATGTTACAGGGGATTTGATAAAATAGAAAGAGGTGTAAACGTGAATTTTTCTCATTTACATGTGCATACAGAGTACAGTCTTCTGGACGGTTCGAATAAGATAAAAGAATATGTTGCTCGGGTGAAGGAATTGGGAATGAACAGCGCAGCAATCACCGATCACGGAGTAATGTTCGGGGTGATTGATTTTTACCGGGCGGCAAAAGAGGCAGGAATCAATCCAATTCTGGGATGTGAGGTGTATGTGGCGCCGGGTTCCCGGTTTGATAAGGAAACGCAGACAGGAGAAAATCGTTATTATCATCTGGTACTGCTGGCAGAAAATAACCAGGGCTACAGCAATCTGATGAAGATTGTTTCCGCAGGATTTGTGGAAGGCTATTATTATAAGCCGCGAGTGGATATGGAGGTTCTGGAAAAGTATCACGAGGGGATTATTGCGCTCAGTGCCTGCCTGGCAGGAGAAGTGGCACGTTATTTGTCCCGGGGGCTGTATGAAGAGGGAAAAAAGGCGGCGCTGAGGTATGAACAGATTTTTGGAAAAGGAAATTTCTTTTTGGAATTGCAGGACCATGGAATTGCGCAGCAGCAGATAGTGAACCAACAGTTGATCCGTATGAATCAGGAAACAGGAATTGATCTGGTATGTACCAATGACGTTCACTATACTTATGCGGATGATGCGGCGCCTCATGATATTCTTCTGTGTATTCAGACAGGGAAAAAGGTAGAAGACGAAGACCGTATGCGCTATGAAGGGGGACAGTATTATGTAAAATCCCCAGAAGAGATGGCGCAGCTTTTCCCTTATGTGCCGGAAGCGCTGGAAAATACTCAGAAAATCGCTGATCGCTGTCATGTGGAGATTGAGTTTGGCGTTACCAAATTGCCAAAATACGATGTGCCGGAGGGATATACTTCCTGGGAATATCTGAATAAACTTTGTTACGAAGGGCTGGAGGAGCGATACCAGCCGGTAACGGAGGAACTGCGGGAACGGTTGAAATATGAGTTGGATACCATTCAGACCATGGGATATGTGGATTATTTCCTAATTGTTTGGGATTTTATCAAATATGCCCGGGATCACGATATCATGGTAGGGCCGGGGCGAGGATCGGCGGCGGGAAGTTTGGTTTCTTATACGCTGGGAATCACAAAACTGGATCCTATTCGTTATCAACTGCTGTTTGAACGTTTCCTGAACCCGGAACGTGTGTCCATGCCGGATATTGATATTGACTTCTGTTTCGAGAGGAGGCAGGAGGTTATCGATTATGTGGTGCGAAAATATGGAAAAGACCGGGTGGTGCAGATCGTTACCTTTGGTACTATGGCAGCCCGGGGCGTGATCCGAGATGTGGGGCGGGTGTTGGATTTCCCTTATGCCCAGGTAGATACCATTGCCAAGATGATTCCCAATGAATTGAATATTACCATCAATAAAGCGTTGGATATGAATCCGGAATTAAAGAAAAAATATGAGGAAGATCCTCAGATTAAATACCTGATTGATATGTCCCGGCGTTTGGAGGGACTTCCCCGGCACACGTCCATGCATGCGGCGGGCGTGGTGATCAGTCAGAAGAATGTGGACGAGTACGTACCTCTGTCCAGAGCTTCCGACGGTTCTATTACGACGCAGTTTACCATGACTACGCTGGAAGAGCTGGGGCTTTTGAAAATGGATTTTCTGGGGCTTCGTACCCTTACAGTAATCCAGAATGCCGTAAAACTGGCGGAAAAAAGCGCAGGGAAGAAGATTGATTTGGATACGATTGATTATAACGATCCGCCAGTGCTGAAAATGATTGGAAGCGGAAAGTGTGAAGGCGTCTTTCAGTTGGAAAGTGCGGGAATGAAAAACTTCATGAAGGAGCTGAAACCGCAGAGTCTGGAGGATATCATTGCCGGAATTTCTCTGTACCGTCCGGGTCCTATGGATTTTATACCCCAGTATATCAAGGGCAAGAACCATCCAGAGGATATTACCTATGATTGTCCGCAGTTGGAAGCCATTTTGGAACCTACCTACGGATGTATCGTTTATCAGGAGCAGGTAATGCAGATCGTGCGGGACCTGGCGGGATATACGCTGGGAAGAAGCGATCTGGTGCGCCGTGCCATGTCCAAGAAGAAAGCGGCGGTGATGGCAAAGGAACGCCAGAATTTTGTATACGGCAATGAGGAAGAAGGCGTTCCCGGCTGTATTGCCAATGGAATCGATGAAAAAGTGGCAAATAAAATCTACGATGATATGACGGATTTTGCCAAATATGCATTTAATAAATCCCATGCGGCAGCTTACGCAGTGGTCTCTTACCAGACTGCCTGGCTGAAATATTATTATCCGGTGGAATTTATGGCGGCGCTTATGACATCCTGTATAGAAAATCCGTCCAAGGTTTCGGAGTATATTTTGAATTGCAGGCAGATGGGAATTCAGATTCTTCCTCCGGATATCAATAAAAGTGAAGGAAATTTTTCTGTAGAAGAGGGAGGAATCCGATACGGTCTGTCTGCGGTGAAAGGTATCGGAAAGCCGGTGATGGATGCTATTGTGGCAGAAAGGGAAACAGCGGGATATTTTACTTCTCTGAAGGATTTTTGTCAGAGACTTACCGGAAAAGAGGTCAATAAACGAACGATTGAGAATTTTATCAAGGCGGGAGCTTTTGACGGACTGGGAGGAACCAGAAAACAGTTTATGATGATTTACATTCAGATTCTGGATTCGGTGAATCAGGAGAAAAAGTCTTCCATGAGCGGTCAGATGAGTCTGTTTGATATTATGGGAGAGGAAGAGCGAAAAAGTTTTGAGATTAAACTGCCGGATGTGGGAGAATATACCCAGGAAACCAAGCTGGCTTTTGAAAAAGAAGTGTTGGGTGTGTATATCAGCGGTCATCCATTGGAAGACTATGAACAGAGCTGGAGAAAGAATATATCCGCAGTGACTTCTGATTTCCTTCCAGATGAAGAGACGGGACAGCCTCATGTGCTGGATGGCTCCAAACAGGTTGTGGGTGGGATGATCACTGAGAAAACCATCAAATATACGAGAAATAATAAAATTATGGCTTTCCTTACGTTGGAAGATCTGGTGGGAACGATGGAAGTGGTAGTATTTCCCAGAGATTATGAAAAAAATGCCGCAGTGATGGAAGTAGATTCGAAGGTATTTATCCAGGGGCGGGTATCGGCGGAAGATGATAAACCAAGCAAGCTGATCTGTGAAAAAATAACATCGTTTGACCAGATACCCAGGGAAATCTGGATTCAGTTTCCCAGTAAGGAAGCATATGAAAAACAGGTCCATCATCTGTATGAACTTCTCAGCCAGTCGGATGGAAATGATCAGGTGGTAGTGTTTCTCAGGCAGGAAAGAATGATGAAAAAACTTCCGAATGCCAGAAGTGTTCTGATTAATGATGCCCTTGTGGAACTGCTGTCGAAAGAGTACGGAGCAGAAAACGTGAAAGTTGTAGAAAAGAGTATTGAAAAAAAGAGCAAGATGCATTAGAATAAGTATGTCAATGTGAGAAAAAATTGATTAGATATTCAGATAAAAACATGGAGGGAACGGTTATGGCTAAGGAAATCAAGACCATCGGCGTATTGACAAGCGGAGGAGATGCTCCTGGTATGAATGCGGCAATTCGTGCCGTAGTTCGTCGAGGTTTGATCAAAGGCGTAAAGATGAAAGGTATCCAGAAGGGATACGATGGACTTCTGAATGAAGAAATCATAGATATGACAGCAAGAGATGTATCAGATACCATCTCCCGCGGAGGTACGATTCTGTATACTGCCCGCTGCGCAGAGATGCGGACAGAAGAAGGACAGAAGCAGGCAGCAGAGATCTGTAGAAAACACGCCATCGACGGTCTGGTTGTTATTGGCGGCGACGGTTCCTTTGCAGGCGCGCAGAAGCTGGCAAATCTGGGCATCAATACCGTAGGTATTCCGGGAACTATCGATTTGGATATTGCATGTACAGAATATACCATCGGATTTGATACCGCAGTGAATACAGCGATGGAAGCCATTGATAAGGTTCGCGACACCTCCACCTCCCATGAGCGATGCAGCATTATTGAAGTTATGGGAAGAAATGCAGGATATATTGCCCTGTGGTGCGGTATTGCCAACGGTGCGGAAGATATTCTCCTTCCGGAAAAATATGATTATGATGAGCAGAAGATCATCAATAATATCATTGATAACAGAAAGCGCGGCAAAAAGCATCATATTATTGTTAATGCAGAGGGTATCGGTCATTCCAGCAGCATGGCAAAGAGAATTGAAGCTGCTACCGGTATTGAGACGAGAGCTACGATTCTGGGACATATGCAGCGTGGCGGAAGCCCTACCTGTAAGGATCGGGTATACGCTTCTATGATGGGCGCATACGCAGTGGATCTGCTTCTGGCAGGAAAGACAAAACGTGTGGTTGGATACAAAAACGGCGAGTATGTAGATTTTGACATTAATGAAGCTCTGGCTATGCACAAAGAGATTCCTGAATATCAGTATGAAGTGGCAAAATCTCTCTCAGCAAACTATAAGAAATAATTATACAAAAATTGAACAGTTCAGCGGTGTGCCCGGATCGGTATGCCGCTGTTTTGGTTTTAAAGAATGTGGATAAGAAAGGTGGAAATACTATGATTACCAGCGCTTCCAATGCACAAGTGAAAAAAATCATATTATTAAATAAAAAGTCCAGAGAGCGAAAAAAAGAAGGGGTATTTCTGGTGGAGGGGCTGAAGATGTTTGGCGAAACTCCCAGAGATCGGCTGGTAAAGACGTATGTTTCGGAGAGTTTTCTTTTGGAGGATGGTCATAAAAGTCTTCTGAGCGGTATATCTTATGAAGTGGTAAAGGACTCCGTCTTTGAGCAGATGAGTGACACGCTGACGCCCCAGGGAATTCTGGCAGTTGTACGGCAGCAGGAGTATACGTTGGAAAAGATGACGGCGCTTAGAAAAAATCCGCTATTTCTTTTGCTGGAAGATCTGCAGGACCCAGGAAATGTGGGAACAATTTTTCGTACTGCGGAAGGAGCTGGTGTTACCGGTATCCTGATGACAAAAAAATGTGTGGATATTTACCATCCGAAGACGATTCGTTCCACCATGGGTTCGATTTATCGGATGCCCTTTGTGTGTGTGGAAGATGGACGGGAAGTGATGGATTGGTTTGAAGAACAGGGAATCCGTTCCTTTGCTGCTCATCTTCAGGGAGAAAACTTTTATGATGGAGAAGATTATACCGGCAGAACCGCATTTCTCATAGGAAACGAGGGAAATGGTCTGTCTGAAGCGCTGTCAAAAAGAGCGTCCAAATGGATTCGGATTCCCATGGAGGGGCAGTTGGAGTCTTTGAATGCCGGTGTGGCAGCGGCAATTCTCATGTATGAAGCGTCCCGGCAGCGGAGGGTATAAAAAAGGTGGGGAAAACTGTCGACAATCTGCGAAGGATTTGATACAATCGGTGGGAACAGGCAGTTTTTATAAAGCTGCGAAAATCTTGTAACAGTTCAGCTTGCGCCATTCGTAAAACCGCACTGCGTGCTTATCGTGGCTAACGCCACTGTTTTACTCATTGACAGGCGCTCAGCTCATACAGATGTCCGCTTGCAAAAACATGCAAGCATGTTTTGTGCTTCACGTACACTGCATGGCTGAACGGTTACAAAATCTTATTGTAATAGGGAAAGGAGTATGGATAATGGGTAAGGAATCTCTCAGTAAAAAAGAACTGAAACAGAAACAGAAAAAACGTGCGTTGATGATCAAGACCGTGGTGCTGGTACTGTTGCTTGTGATTCTGGGTATCTGCGTGTTCTTTCTTGTCAGAACTTTGCAGAAGGATCAGAAGACACAGTCTCCTGATAAAAAAGAAGACGTTCAGGCAGAAGCAACACCGGAGACTACGCCGGAGGCTGCACCAGAAGAAACTCCAGGGGAGACGGAGGATACGGCAGCTGAACCGCAGGCAAATGATAAGACAGCAGCCATGGAAGAGGCTGCATATCTGGCGGCAACGTATGATTATGATGGCGCGATCGAGAAGCTGAACAGCGTAGAAGGGGCGGCAGAGGATTCGGAGATTGCGGCAAAAATAGCAGAATATCAGTCTATAAAAGACAGTTGTGTTCCGGTAAATATGAACGAAGTAACGCATATCTTTTATCATTCTCTGGTGGTAGATCCGGAGCGGGGATTTGCGGGAGATGACAGTCTGGCAGCCGGATTTAAGCAATGGATGACCACCGTGGACGAGTTCAATAAGATCACACAGGCAATGTATGACAATGGTTACGTTTTGGTGCGGCTGCGGGATCTGGTAACTCAGACGACAGATGCGAATGGAAACGTACATTTTGTTCCGAATACAGAACTGAAACTGCCTCAGGGAAAGAAAGCGTTTGTTATGTCTATGGACGATTTGAGCTATTATCACAGCTATGATGGGAGAGGAATTGCTTCCAAGCTGGTTCTGGATGAAAATGGGAAGCCAACTTGTGAATATGTGCAGGCGGACGGTACCACAGTGACGGGCGCTTATGACTATATCCCGCTGCTGGATCAGTTTATCGCGGAGCATCCGGACGCATCCTATAAGGGAGCGAAGGGTATGATCGCTCTGACTGGCTACAACGGTATTTTGGGATATCGCACAGATATTGCGTACAAAACGAGAGAAAATCTCACCTCGGATCAACAGGCGTGGCTGGATGCGCACCCGGATTTTAACTGGGATAATGAATGCGCAGAGGCAAAAAAGGTAGCAGATGCGATCAAGGCAGACGGCTGGGAATTTGCCAGTCACACCTGGGGGCACATTCGGATTGGAGATGCCAGCTTGGAGCGAATTCAGACAGATACAGAAAAATGGAGAACGTATGTAGAACCTCTGGTAGGCCCTACCGATACGATTATATTTGCTCACGGGCAGGATTTATCAGACTGGCACGATTACAGCGGAGAGAATGAAAAGTTCAATTATCTGAAGAGTCAGGGATATAACTTCTACTGTAATGTGGATTCCACCCAGTACTTCCTGCAAATTCGGGATAACTATGTGAGACAGGGCAGACGGAATCTGGATGGATACCGGCTCTGGAATGACGTACACGGAGAGAAAAACAGAACCAGCGATCTGTTCGATGCCTCCCAGATTCTGGACCCGAGAAGAACAGACGTTCCGGCACTGTAAAAATAGAAAAAAGAATAAAAAATAAGAAGAGCCATTCCATGAAAGGGGAAAAAATTCATGGGATGGCTTTTATGATACTAAAAAGATGCAGAAAGAATTGTTTCGTGCTGCGCACTTCCACAATTCTGCCCCAAATTCGAATATCGCGGAGCATACGCCCCGCTGTTATTCTCATTTCGGGGCGGGTCATAAAGGCATAAAACCACTTATGTGCAAGCACAACGTGTTTTATGACCTTTTGACCCTGGCATCAAAAAATTTTAAGAAAAAAGAAAGCATTGTCAAGGAAAACATTGACAGTGTGAGGGTTTGCATTTTGGTTTACATAAATGTTTAAAGGTCGCAGAATGGGATATTTTGGAGAAAAGTATTGGTTGACAGAGAAAAGTAATTCTGTTACAATGCGTTCGTAACATAATTTAATAATTATGTAACAAATCGTAACTAGAACGAAAATATTAGGAGGTAGTCATGAAGAATAGAACTTGGAAAGTAGCAGGGATCCTGGGAGGCGTGCTGGCAATATCCGCAGGTGCAGGAACACTGGTACGGGCAGATGAAACATCCACAGAAATTACGAATGATAATTCTGCTGATTCCGTTCTGGAAGCTGATGCCTGGGAGACTAAGGCGGCAGCAAATGTTAATACCTATGCAAATGTTAGAACAGAAGCTTCTGCAGACGCGGAGAAAGCCGGGGTCATGCCGAAGGGAGCGGCGGCAGAAGTGATAGAGAAGGAAGGCGAGTGGACCAGAATAGTCTCCGGTGATGTGGAAGGGTATGTGAAAACGGAACTTCTGGCATTCGCAGATGAAGCAAAAAATATTTATCAGGAAACGTATGGTAATCAGGGAACGGTGACTGCAAGTTCTCTCCGGGTGAGAAATACACCCTCTCTGGAGGGACAGCAGATCGGATCCAAAAAGAAGGGGAGTATGGTTGAGATTCTGAGCCAGGAGGGAGACTGGTATCAGATCGAACACGGAGACGGCAGCGCTTATGTGGCGGCGGAATACGTTCAGACGGGAGAAGCTACAGCCGTAACCGTGGAAGAATATAAAGAGCAGCAGGCAACAGAGGCTGCGGTAAATGTAGGAAATGGAGAATTGGATCTTCTGGCTGCAATTATTCAGTGTGAAGCAGGAGGAGAGAGCCATACAGGAAAAGTGGCGGTAGGCGCGGTGATCATGAACCGGGTAAGAAGCGGACAATTTCCAAATACCATTACAGAGGTTGTTTACCAGAGCGGACAGTTTTCACCGGTAGCAAGTGGAATCCTCTCTTCCGTATTGAGTCAGGGAGCGAGAAGCGATTGTTATCAGGCGGCGCAGGAAGCGTTGAATGGTTCAAATCCGGTAGGAGGAGCTCTTTACTTCAATAGTGGAAGCGGAAGAGGAATTCAGATCGGAAACCAGCACTTTTATTAAAAAGAAAACAGGCAGGAGATACTGGAAAGCAGTATTTTCTGCCTGTTTTTTTGTAGAAATCTTAAAGAAACTGACAGAAAGATGAAAGGACATTTTGTATAAAATGATTGTGTTTTCAGACAAAATAGTGTATGATAGGAGAATCACAAGTATCTGTTTGGAAGAATTGTTCTTTCTTTCAGACGCCTGTGCAGCCGATCATAGCGGTGAAAAGGAGGGAAGGGTAATGGAAGCAATCTTTTGGCTGGGTGCGGTGATCGTTCTGGTTATTATTGAGATTGCTACGTTGGGTCTGACAACGATATGGTTTGCCGGAGGAGCGTTGGTTGCTTGTATAGCGGCGCTGTGCCATGCGAATTTGCTGGTGCAGGTGCTGTTGTTTTTAGGGGTATCCATTTTGCTTCTGGTGTTTACCAGACCTGCGGCGGTTCGCTTTATGAACAAGGATCGTATTAAAACCAACGCGGAGAGTCTTGTTGGAGAGGAAGCGGTAGTTCTTCAGGAGATCAGCAATCTGAAAGCCCAGGGAACGGTACAGATCAAAGGGCTGGAATGGACGGCAAGAACAGCGGATAATAAAGACACCATAGAAAAGGGTGCAGTTGTTCTCGTGGAGAAGATCGACGGTGTAAAACTGATCGTAAGGAGAAAGGAAGGTTAAGGTATGATTTGGGCTATTTTAGGATTGGTATTTATTTTAATTGTGCTGGTTGTATTTTCCTGTATCAAGGTGGTGCCACAGGCGAAGGCTTACGTCGTGGAACGTCTGGGAGCATATCAGGAAACCTGGAATACAGGTATTCATTTTAAAATGCCGTTTATTGACCGGGTGGCCAAAAGAGTAAACCTGAAAGAGCAGGTGGTGGATTTTCCACCGCAGCCGGTTATTACAAAAGATAATGTAACGATGCGGATCGATACGGTTGTATTTTTCCAGATTACAGATTCCAAGTTGTTTGCATACGGGGTAGAGAATCCCATTATGGCGATTGAGAACCTGACAGCTACAACGCTTCGTAATATTATTGGAGATATGGAGTTGGATGAAACATTGACTTCCCGCGAGATCATCAATACTAAGATGCGGGCGGCTCTGGATATTGCCACAGATCCATGGGGAATCAAAGTAAACCGTGTAGAACTGAAAAATATTATGCCTCCGGCAGCGATTCAGGAGGCGATGGAAAAACAGATGAAAGCAGAGCGTGAACGCCGAGAATCTATTCTGATCGCAGAAGGTGAGAAAAAATCTACGATTCTGGTGGCAGAAGGTAAGAAGGCTTCAGCGATTCTGGATGCAGAGGCAGAGAAGCAGGCTGCGATCTTAAGAGCAGAGGCGGAAAAAGAGAAGATGATCAAAGAGGCAGAAGGTGAAGCGGAAGCCATTTTGAAAGTACAGCAGGCAAATGCAGATGGTATCCGTTTCCTGAAAGAGGCTGGTGCAGACGAATCCGTTCTTACGCTGAAGAGTCTGGAAGCGTTGGGACAGATGGCAGAAGGTAAGGCGACAAAGATTATTGTGCCTTCTGATATTCAGGGGCTGGCGAGTCTTGCCACTTCTCTGAAAGAGATTATGACAGATAAACATATCTGATGACAGAAGGATAGAAACAAACAGAAGGGGGCTGTGCGAAACAGGGAGAACTGTTTCCACAGCCTTGTTTTGTCTTTGAAACATCGAAGTCTTAGAAGATGACCGAAAAAGACAGGAGGAAAAATATGCAGCCGATCATTGATTTGGATAAAGAGTATGGAATTGTTCTTGAGGGCGGGGGCGCCAAGGGCGCTTATCAGGTGGGCGCATGGCAGGCGATGCGGGAAGCAGGAGTAAAGATAAAAGGAGTGGCGGGGACCAGCGTGGGAGCGCTGAATGGAGCCATGATGTGTATGGACGATCCTGACAGAGCGGTTAAGGTATGGAGTCAGCTTACGTATTCACAGGTGATGGATGTGGAAGATGAGAAGATGCAGAGACTTTTGTCGGGAAATGTGCCTTTGTGGGAGGCGGCGGGGGATATGTTGAGGACGATGGGAGAGGGAGGGCTGGATATCACACCCCTGAAAAATCTGATTCTTGAGGTGGTGGATGAGGAAAAGATCAGAGAATCCCCTATGGAATTATATATAAAAACCTTCAGTGTAGATGAATTTCGGGAGCTGGATATTGATCTTAAGACTGTAGAACCGGGATATATGAAGGATCTTTTACTGGCAAGCGCCTATATTTACCCCCTGTTTAAGAATGAAAAATTGCATGGAAGAAAATATATTGACGGGGGGGCCATCAACAATGTGCCGTTGGACTCGCTGATAAGCCGCGGTTATCAGGATATTATTATGATCAGGATTTTTGGAATAGGAAGGGAAAAAAGAGTAAAAATACCTGAGGGAACCCAGATTCTTACCATCGAACCGCGAGTTAATCTGGGAAATATCATTGATTTTAATCCCAGAAAAAGCAAACGGAATATGAAAATCGGCTATTATGACGCGAAAAGAATGCTTTATGGGCTGAAAGGCCGCATTTATTATATTGAAGAAAATGAGGAAGAGTGCTATTATTTAAGAAAATTATTGCAGATACCGGAATATGCCAGAGACAGAGTTCTGGGTTGGTATCACATTTCAGAGTGTGGAGACGGTTGGGTGCGCGCTATGGTGGAGAAGGTTTTTCCGGGAATTGCCATGGAACTGAAGATTTCCCGGGAATGGACGTATCGGGAATTGTATCTGGCAGTTCTGGAAGCAACGGCAAAAATCTGCCGTGTTCCCAAATATCGCGTTTATACGGTGAAGGAACTTTCCGAAGAGGTTCAGGAGAAAATGAAAGAAATGTCTCTGGAATATTTGGAAGAGCTGCCGGTATTTGTGTGGTTTTTGGCGGCATTGTGAGAGTGCGCAGCACGAAACAATTCGTCAGGCATCTTTTGCACCAAATTATCAGCATGGGTAAATATCAGGAGGAGGAATGAAAAAATGGATTTGAAAGGTCGTCATTTTCTGACATTGAAGGATTATACGCAGGAGGAGATCACGTATTTGCTGGAGTTGTCAGCAGAATTGAAAGCAAAGAAGAAGCAGGGAATTTTGGTTGATACCCTCCGGGGAAAGAATGTAGCTTTAATTTTTGAAAAAACCAGTACGCGAACCAGATGTTCCTTTGAGATTGCTGCCCATGATCTGGGAATGGGAACAACGTATCTGGATCCAAAGAGTTCTCAGTTTGGAAAGAAAGAGAGTATTGAGGATTCTGCCAGAGTTCTGGGAAGTATGTTTGACGGCATTGAATATCGTGGGTTTGGACAGGAAATCGTAGAACAACTGGCGGAGTACGCCGGTGTTCCAGTATGGAACGGTCTGACAAATGAATACCATCCCACGCAGATGCTGGCGGATATGCTTACGATCCAGGAGCATTTTGGGAGAGTAAAAGGGATTAAACTGGTATATATGGGAGACGCCAGATATAATATGGGAAATTCTTATATGATTGCCTGCGCAAAGATGGGAATGGATTTTGTGGCATGTGCGCCGAAAAAATATTTTCCGGATGCATCGTTGATAGAAGAGTGCCAGAAATACGCCGGGGAATCAGGAGCTACCATTACGCTCACTGAGAATGTATCAGAAGCGGTACAGAATGCAGACGTGATCTGTACGGACGTATGGGTATCCATGGGAGAACCGGAAGAAGTGTGGGAAGAGAGAATCCGGGATCTGAGTCCGTATAAGGTGACAAAAGAGGTGATGGAGCAGGCGGGAGAGCAGGCGATTTTCCTGCATTGTCTGCCGTCTTTCCATGATCTGAACACCCAGATCGGAAAAGAGATTGGAGAAAAATTCAATCTTACCGAGATGGAAGTAACGGACGAGGTATTCCGTTCCCCTCAGTCTAAAGTGTTTGAGGAAGCAGAAAACAGAATGCATACCATCAAGGCAGTGATGGCGGCAACACTGGGAGCATAATATGGAATCAACGAAGACAAAGATTTTGAAGCTTCTGCGCAGTCAGGAAGGATATTTGTCCGGGCAGGAGCTCTGTAATCGGCTGGGAATCTCCCGTACCGCCGTGTGGAAATATATGAAGCAGCTAAAAGAAGAGGGATATCAGATACAGGCGGTACAGAATAAAGGGTACTGTCTGACAGATGTGCCGGATGTGCTGGGAGAAAGCGAGATCAAAAGCCGTCTGACTACCCGGTGGGCAGGGCAGGAAGTATGTTTTTACCCGGAAGTAGATTCCACTAACACACAGGCAAGACGCCTTGCGGAGGAAGGAGTTCCTTCTGGTACGCTGGTGGTTACAGACTGTCAGACGAAAGGGAAGGGAAGACGGGGCAGAACCTGGGAATCTCCGAAAGATTCTTCTGTTTATATGAGTCTTCTCATGAGACCAAAGATTCAGCCTCAGAGAGCATCCATGCTGACGCTGGTTATGGGTTTGTCGGTGACTCAGGCAATTCAGAAGCTTTTGGACAGGGAAAATGGAGATCATACGGTACAGATCAAGTGGCCGAACGATGTAGTTTTGAACAAAAAGAAGCTGGTGGGGATTCTCACGGAGATGAATGCACAGATTGATTATATAGAATATCTGGTGATCGGCGTGGGAATTAATGCGAATATCAAGGAATTTCCTGAAGAACTTCGGGATAAAGCCACATCGCTGTATGAGGAACTGGGGCATCCGGTGAACCGGGCAGAGCTTATCGCAGATATCCTGTTGGAATTTGAAAAAAATTATGAGATTTTTGAAAAGACACAGGATCTTTCCGGGCTTTTGGAAGCGTATCAGGCAGTTTCCGCCAATTATCAGCAGCCGGTGAGAGTATTAGAACCGGGAAATGAATATACGGGAATCGCCAGAGGAATCAATACGGCGGGAGAGCTTTTGGTGGAAAAAGAAGATCATACCATAGAAAAAGTGTATTCCGGGGAGGTATCTGTCCGCGGACTTTATAGTTATGTTTAAAAGAAAGGAAGTATTCATGTATTCAGATAGAATTGTACTTTGTGGAGCCAGCGCCTACGAACAGAAATATTATTTTAATCCGGATTTTTCAGCCCTGCCGGAGACGGTAAAAGAGGAGCTTCAGATCATGTGTGTCATGTACACGGAAGAGATCGGAGGAATTCTTACATTGGAATTTGACGAGGAGGGCAGTCTGCAGTTTAAGACGGAAGCTCTGGAGGCAGACGCCATGTATGATGATATTGGGAGTGTACTGCGAATCAAGGAATTGCAGAAAACAAAGAAAGAATTGTTGGAATCTCTGGAGTTGTATTATAAAGTGTTCTTTCTGGGGGAAGAAATAGAAGAGGGAGAGAATGCATGAAGCTTCAGATCGGCGATGTGATTTTGAAAAATAATGTGATTCTGGCGCCCATGGCGGGAGTGACAGATCTTCCTTTCCGGCTGCTTTGTAAGGAACAGGGAGCCGGTCTTCTTTGCATGGAGATGGTGAGCGCCAAAGCCATATATTATAATAATAAAAATACGGAAACTCTGATGCAAATTGAGCCTGAGGAACGTCCAGTGTCTCTTCAGCTTTTCGGTTCCGATCCGGTGATCATGAGCGAGATGGCGAAAAGAATCGAGGACAGACCCTTTGATATTCTGGATATCAATATGGGGTGTCCGGTGCCTAAGGTGGTAAATAATGGAGAGGGTTCTGCCCTCATGAAAAATCCTGGGCTGGTGCGCAAAATTGTCACTTCCGTGTCGAAAGCTATCAAAAAACCGCTGACAGTAAAAATAAGAAAAGGGTTTGACGAGAATAATATCAATGCAGTGGAGATTGCAAAGATTATTGAAGACAGCGGCGCCGCTGCGGTGGCAGTGCATGGAAGGACACGGCAGCAGTATTATTCTGGGAAGGCAGACTGGGATATTATTCGTCAGGTGAAAGAAGCGGTTTCTATTCCGGTGATTGGCAACGGCGATGTGGACAGTCCGCAGAAAGCGAAACAGCTGCTGGAAGAAACAGGTTGCGACGGCATTATGGTGGGCAGGGCTACCGAGGGAAATCCATGGATATTCCGGGAAATTTCTCACTATCTGGATACAGGGGAGCTGTTGCCGCACCCTGCCTTAGAGGAAGTGAAGGAAATGATTCTTCGCCATGCGCGACTACAGTTGGAATACAAGGGAGAGTATACCGGAATGCGTGAAATGAGAAAACATGTGGCATGGTATACGGCAGGATTTCCCCACTCTGCCCGGCTGCGGGGAGCGGTGAATGAAATAGAGTCTATGGAACAACTGATGGTATTGTTGGATGGCTGGAATGGTTGACATTTTCGGGGGTTTCCATTATAATACAATGATTGTTATAGGATGAATTTTTACACAAGATGATAAACATAGATAGAAATTTTAGAAAGGAATGGAGCAGGAAATGGAAACGAAGAAAAATATACTCACATACGCAGGATTGAAAAAACTGGAGGATGAACTTCATGATCTGAAGGTTGTAAGAAGAAAAGAAGTAGCAGGTAAGATCAAAGAGGCAAGAGAACAGGGCGATCTGTCTGAGAATGCGGAGTATGATGCAGCGAAAGATGAGCAGAGAGATATCGAGGCTCGTATCGAAGAAATCGAGAAAATTCTGAAAAATGCGGAAGTCGTTGTGGAAGATGAAGTAGATTATGAGAAAATCAGCGTGGGATGTAAGGTAAAAGTTCTGGATATGGAATATGATGAAGAGATGGAATTTCAGCTGGTAGGATCTACAGAGGCAAACAGCCTTCAGGGAAAAATCTCTAATGAGTCACCGGTGGGCAAAGCTCTGATCGGCGCAAAACAGGGAGACGTGGTAGACGTGGAGATGGCAGACGGCGATGTCATGCAGTACAAAGTACTGAAAATCGAGAGAAACATCTAAAGAATAGAAAAGATAAGGAGTGAACAAGGTGGCAGAACAGAAGAAGCAGGTTCAGGAACAGGATATTAATCAGTTATTGAAGGTTCGCCGGGAAAAACTGGCAGAATTGCAGGAAAACGGAAAAGATCCGTTTCAGATCACAAAGTACGATGTAACTAATCACAGTGCAGAGCTGAGAGAAAACTTTGAAATGTATGAAGGAAAGACAGTTTCCATCGCAGGACGTATGATGTCCAAACGTGTGATGGGTAAAGCTTCCTTCTGTAATGTGCAGGATCTGAAGGGAAATATTCAGTCTTACGTGGCAAGAGACAGTATTGGAGAAGAGGAATACAAAGCATTTAAGAAAATGGATATCGGCGATATCGTGGGTATTACCGGTGAAGTATTTAAGACAAAAACAGGTGAAATTTCTATCCATGCGGCTACGGTAACTCTGCTTTCCAAGAGTCTGCAGGTATTGCCTGAAAAATTTCATGGTCTGACCAATACAGATATCCGTTATCGTCAGAGATATGTGGATCTTATCATGAATCCGGAAGTAAAGGATACTTTCATTAAACGTTCCAAAATCATCAGCGCTATCCGTAAATATCTGGACGGACAGGGATTTATGGAAGTGGAGACTCCTATGCTGGTGGCAAATGCCGGCGGCGCTGCTGCAAGACCGTTCGAGACGCATTTTAATGCGCTGAATGAGGATCTGAAGTTGCGTATTTCTCTGGAATTATATTTGAAGAGACTGATCGTAGGCGGTATGGAAAGAGTATATGAGATTGGTCGTGTGTTCCGTAATGAAGGTCTGGATACAAGACACAATCCGGAATTTACACTGATGGAGCTGTATCAGGCATATACAGATTACAATGGAATGATGGATCTGACAGAAAATCTGTATCGCTATGTGGCGCAGGAAGTGCTGGGAACTACAAAAATCGTATACAACGGTATTGAAATGGATCTGGGGAAACCATTTGAAAGAATTACTATGGTAGATGCAGTTAAAAAATATGCAGGCGTAGATTTCAATGAAATCCATACGCTGAAAGAAGCCAGAGCAGCAGCTAAAGAACACAATGTAGAATATGAAGAACGTCATAAAAAGGGTGATATTCTGGCGCTGTTCTTTGAAGAATTTGCAGAGGAACATCTGATCCAGCCTACTTTTGTTATGGATCATCCGATTGAAATTTCTCCGCTTACGAAAAAGAAACCGGAAAATCCAGAATATACAGAGCGTTTCGAGTTCTTCATGAACGGTTGGGAAATGGCAAACGCTTACTCAGAGCTGAACGATCCGATCGATCAGAGAGCACGTTTCAAAGCGCAGGAAGAACTGCTGGCGCAGGGAGATGAGGAAGCGAATACGACAGATGAAGACTTCCTGAATGCGCTGGAAATTGGTATGCCTCCGACAGGCGGTATCGGATTTGGAATCGACCGTATGGTAATGCTGCTTACAGATTCCGCTGCAATCCGTGACGTATTGGCGTTCCCGACAATGAAGAGCATGGGAGCCGCAAAGAATGAAGCTAATAATGCTGCACAGTCTGCGCCGGTTGAAAAAACAGTGGAAAAAGCAATCGCTGAAGTGAAAGAAACATATGATTTCTCTAATGTAGAAGTGGAACCATTATTCAAAGATATGGTTGATTTTGACACATTCAGCAAGTCAGATTTCCGTGCTGTAAAGGTAAAAGAATGTGAAGCAGTTCCAAAATCTAAGAAGCTTCTGAAGTTCGTATTAGACGACGGAAGTGGCGTAGATCGTGTGATTTTAAGCGGAATTCACGATTACTATGAGCCAGAATTCTTAGTAGGAAAGACATTGCTTGCAATCACAAACCTTCCACCACGTAAGATGATGGGAATTGATTCTTGCGGTATGATCATCTCCGCTACACACCTTGTAGAAGGAAGAGAAGGACTCAATGTTCTGATTCTTGATGATAAGATTCCGGCAGGAGCGAAGTTGTACTAATTTGATTGTTGAGGGCACTTTTTGAAAGAAAAATCTTTCAGAGAGTGCCCTTTTTTAACTTTATAGGAAAGTTCGATCTTTATCGAACTTTTGAATGAAAAAAGCCTGCAAATCGTCTTCATTTAAGAAATAATCCATATCCAGGAGTTCATCCTCGCTCATGTTGCGAATGTCCTTGGATGTCATTCCTTATGGTGGATTATCCATGCATTTTTTGCGTGATTCCTCCTTTTTAGAGGATTATATCACAGAAGGATGTTATGCAGAAGAACGCTTTCCGAATTGTAGAAGTTTGATAGTTTTGGCATTTGTTCTCGAAGTTATATGTTATATGGGTATAGGGAAATGAGACAAATTAAACAATTCACATTACGTTCATATTACGATAGGTCAAATGAAAAACGGATTGATATTATTCCAAGAATGGAATATAATTAAAATAGTTCGTAGTATTTATTTTTGCAATGAGGGATAGAAAGATGAATGAATACATGACAATTAAAGAAGCTTCTCAAAAATGGAATATAAGTATCAGAAGGATTAACACACTATGTAATGAAGAAAGAATACTAGGCTGCGTTAAATTTGGTATGGCATGGGCAATTCCGGTGGATGCAGAGAAGCCTAGTGATATGAGGATAAAGTCCGGAAAATATGTTAAGAATAATCACGATAAATGAAGAAGGTGGTTTCAATATGGAGATTACTAATAAGTCAATTAAAACAGGAGAAGAACAAGAATCTCAGACGATAGAGTGGAAGTGGACTTGGCAAGAAGATTACCTGAAATGGCTTTGTGGTTATGCAAATACTGATGGTGGGGTATTGAACATTGGTGTAAACGATGATGGATATGTTGTTGGTATAGAAGAGTCAAAGAAAATGTTGGAAGCTTTACCTAATAAAATCAATGATAAATTGGGGATTCTTGCTAGTGTTCAGATTCATTCTGTTTATGGTGCTGAGAATATACGTTATGGAGCGAATGTTCCGGAAGGTGTAGCTGATAAGCTCATTAATCAGTATGCAACTGGCGCCGTGAATACGGATACATTGCCTGTAGATGACAAAAAATACAGGGCTTTGGTTAAGATTTCTGAAGAAAATAGGATTTGGGAAAATGCAGCTGGATATAGATAATATATTTCCATTGAGATTATTAAGTATCCGTTTGCTATTTCTTGTGAGGGTAAATATTACAAGAGATCTGGTTCGACATTACATGAACTTAATGGATTTGAGTTACAGAATTTTCTTCTAGAACGAGCTGGAAAGACTTGGGATGCGGTTCCTATACCAGGTATTACAGTGGAAGATTTGAGCAAAACAGCTATTGATGAATTCAGAAAAAAGGCAGTAAAGAGTGGTAGAATGTCTGAGGTAGAGGTGGATATTGATGATGAGACTCTTCTTAGAAACCTGAAATTATTTGATGGGAAATATCTTACGAGAGCAGCAGCCTTATTGTTTCATCCGGAGCCGGAACTGTTCGCAACAGGAGCGTATATCAAGATAGGATATTTTGCTAAAGTTGGTGCTTTTGGAGATAATTCAGAGATTATTGAAGATTTGCAATACCAGGATGTAATTGAAGGTCCGCTGATTCTGCAGGTAGATAAATCGATTGATATACTATTTTCCAAATATTTTAGGGGCTTGGTTGATTATGAAGGAGTTCAGCGTATAGAAACGCATATGCTTACGAGGGCAATTGTCAGAGAACTTCTATTGAATGCAATAAACCATAAGGATTATGCTACGGATGTTTCTTTTAGATCGGGTGATGTGGAATCTTGGGGCAGAGGATTTCTGAAGATAAAAGCAGAGTGCAAGAAAACAAATGCGGAACTTCCTATAATAGATGCTAGTGGTGGTGGAGTTTCCGTTACCGCATACGGATGTGAAAAGTATCTAAATTTATTGAGATATGGACAGGTTGGTGCCGATGGAGTATGGCGTGACAAGAATGTTGATGCTCCAAAGGGTGATACCCTCGAACACTCAGCGGTGAAGGTTGATATTAGCATAGAATTGCTTGCTAAATTAAGAGAATATTTAAGGGAGCCAAGATCAAGGGCAGAGTTGCAGAAATTCTGTGAAATAAAATCGCGGGATCATTTTAGAAATAAAATACTTATTCCTTTGATAGATTCTAAAAAGATTAAGCTTACAATACCTGATAAACCAACCAGTTCTAAGCAGAAGTATGTGTGGAACGATAATTAACTTGTACTTGACCTGTACTTGACCTGTACTTGACCTGTTGATACAGGTCAAGTACAGGTCAAGTTGAGAAACTAATAATATGATTTTGGTAAAAAACATAGGAAAAGGTTATTCAGTCAGTAATGGGACATGTCAGCATTGAGACCACAATGGATATTTATGCTGAAGTTATCGAGATGACAAAGAAGGAAGCATTAGACAATTTATCGGCGAATTTAGATGTATTTTAACAGAGCTTAGAAAAGAGATTTTATAGTTCTTATCGCCGAGCACAGCAGAAGTATGGAAGTACAGCAAAGGTACAGCATTTTCATATTTTATGGTACTCAATCGCACTTTATAATACTTCAAAGCAGGGAAAGATAACACCTGAAAATACTGAATAAACGGGCATAATACCGTAAGTTCCGTAGTGTTCCCGACAATGAAGACAATCGGCGCCGACGCGGCTAAGAAAGCAGCTCCGGCAGAAAAGAACGGTGCGCAGACAACCTTCACAGCTTCTGCAAAAGACGCAGAGCCTGCTAAGGTTGAAATCGACTTCTCAAATGTAGAAGAAAGAAAAATCGAATTTGAAGTTGGTGGAGGAAAGAAAAATGATATGGCTTGTTATGGCAGTATTATCT
>OHJX01000160.1_pt1 | contig 34372 bp, 27 predicted proteins | sample 1568671 | NCBI WGS metagenome assembly OHJX01 (sample SAMEA3879589, study PRJEB24766) | human gut metagenome | biome: human-associated habitat; feature: feces | place: USA | collected 1985/1987 | reverse complement strand
GCAAAGCCTTTAAACACTGTATTTGCAAAACCTTCACGGTCAATTGCCATGCTAAGGGCATTTCTTACATTTACATCCTGAAGAGCCGGAGTATTCAGATTATACATTAAAAAGCTGGTACGTGTAGAAGTTACACTGTCCATTACAAAATTATCATCATCTTTGAATAAATCAGTTCCTGCTGCCGGAAGCTGGGCAACCAGATCAATTTCACCATTCTGTAATGCCATGTTCAGAGCATCCTGATCATCCACAATTTTCAGGTCAACAGTATCTAGCTTCGGTTCTCCACCCCAGTAATTTTCATTTTTTTTCATCTGAACCTCGGTCATTGCCTCAAATGAAGTAGCAATAAACGGGCCAGTACAAGAAGCTCCCAGTTCCTCATCAATCGGGCTTTCAGAATCGTAAACTGCCATCAGCGGATCACACAGATCATTTAACAGAGTCGGCTCTGGTTTAGAGGTTTTGATTGTCAGAGTCTGTCCATCTGCTTCCATAGAATCAATGGAAACGGTTTCCGCAAATCGGGCATTTTGTTCTGCGGTGTACTCAAAACACTTTTTAACAGAATCCGCTGTCATTTTATTGCCATTTGAAAAATTTACATCGTCTCTCAGCGTAAGTACCCATGTCAGGTCATCCACATTTTCATAAGATTCACATAACCATGGCTGTGGTTCAAAATTATTGTTTAATCGAAAAAGATTTTCACTGATTCCATAAATAGACATAATCCAGCTGTCCCAGTTATAACTTGGATTAAGACTTTCTGCTCCGAAAAATCCGGTGGTCGCTCCTGCTGTGAGATGTTTTCCTTCTGTTTCCTCTGCAAATACTACACTTGCTCCTGATACTACCATTGATACTGCCAATACTGCTGCAATTACATTTTTTTTCATATCGTTTCTCCCTATCATTTATTTTATATTATAACTGTTCAAGGTTCTCTTAATGAGATTGCTCCAAACAGTTATCTTCTTATTTTATCAGCTTCTTTTGCCTTGTAATGAACGTTTATTTAATACATCCCGTACGCTGTCTCCCAGTCTGTTAAATACAATTACCGTCAAAAATAAAGCTAATCCTGGAAATATAATGATCCATGGCGCTGTCTGCATATAGTTTCTTGCCTCGCTCATCATAACTCCCCACTCTGCAGTTGGACGCTGTGCTCCCAGACCAAGGAAAGATAATCCTGCCATACTTAGTATTACACTCCCTACATCCAGTGCTGCTGTAACTACCAGCGGAGATACTACATTTGGCAAAACATACCGGAAAATAATATGGCGATTTTTTGCACCACATAATTTTGCAGCCCGGATATAATCAGCGTCTTTCATCTGAAGTACCAGACTACGCGATAATTTTGCATACGTTGTCCAATAAACTGCACATAATGAAAGCATTCCGTTTACCATACCAGCACCAAGCATTCCAGATACAGCTACTGCCAGAATAAAGCTTGGAAATGCCTGAAAAATGACGACTATTTTCATAATAACAGCGTCAACAGTTCCTCCCATATATCCAGCAACTACCCCCAGAAGTGTACCAATTACAAAAACAACTGCCACCACACATAATGCTGCGTATAAAGAGGTCTGACTTCCCTGTAAAACTCTGGAAAACACATCTCTGCCAAGATTATCTGTGCCAAACCAGTGTGCCGCACTTGGAGGAAGAGATGCTTCTGTCATGCTGGTTTTAAATGGATTATATGGAAGCACATATCTACATATGTGTGCGCCAAAAACAATCACAAATGCTAAAACAGACAGCATTAGCATTTTTATTCTGTCTGCTGACAGTTTCATTTATATCTCCCCCTTTCCTTTACGTAATCGGGGATCCAGCAGTGAATAAGATATTTCGACAAGCGCATTAATAAATAGAAAAATCAATGCCATCCACACCACGTATCCCTGAATTACCGGATAATCTCGTGAAGTAATAGAATCTACTGCCATTTTTCCCACACCGGGCCAGGTAAAAATACTTTCTACTATCGTTGAACCGCCAAGCATTGTTCCAAAAGAAATTCCGACTAGCGTTACCAAGGGCATCAGGCAATTACGCAAAACATGTCCAAACATGATTTTAGTTTCAGAGACGCCTCTTGCCAGCAACCCATCAATGTACTCTTTTTCCAGTTCTCCAAGTACAATAGCTCTCACCTGACGTATATACCACGCAGCCAATGTTAAAGAAAGAACTAGCGCAGGCATTACAATTCCCCTAGTGCTTCCTTTGGCAATTACCGGAAACCATTTCAATTTAAGCGCAAAAAAATACATTAGCACTAATGCCAGAAAAAATGAAGGCAATGAAGAAAAAAGATAGGTCACAAAACGCAGTATATTATCCAGCCAGCCATCTTTATAGCGCGCACATAACACGCCCAAAGGTGTTGAAATCACAATTGTCAAAAACATAGAAAGTAAGGTCAGTTTAATCGTATAAGGCAAACACTTTTGAATTTCCTGTAATACTGGTTTATTTGATTTATATGAGGTACCAAAATCTCCTTTCACAATTCCTTTCAGCCAGTTCACATACTGAACTACAAGTGGCTGGTTCAAACCCAATTCCTCTCTTTTTCGTTCAATGACTTCTTCGGATACCATATTTCCCTTTTTCTTCATCATAATTTCTACCGGATCACTTGGCGAAAGATAAGATAATAGAAAACTTAAAAACGTAATTCCTAACAGAATGATAAGAAAGGAACCTAATTTTTTTAAAACACTTTGTAACATTTTAACACCTGCCACTTCTTTTTGCTGCACATTAAAACATCATTTCCTGATTCCATTCATATCCAAGCTCATTTGCAATATGAATAGCCAGTTCAATATCCACCATATCACTGATAACCCCCAACGCCATATCAAATCCGGCCATCGTGGAACTACTGGAGTAATATTTCCCATCTGAGATCCACTTTACATTTTGTTCCCGTCTGATTTCTGCTGTAAACATTCGTTTCCAGTTCTCTTCTCCAGGATAATCTGCGATGTGTCTGTGATACAAAAGTCCTGTTTGTGCTAACACAGAAGACCCATTGGCGATCATCATGCAGATGTCTGCTTCCTGCGCGGCTGCTTTAATAATTTTTAATTTATTTGGTTCCAAACGAAGCAGTTTGTTTGCGGTATGGCCACCGGGAAGCACCAATATATCTTCAACTTCATCGGGTATCAATATTTCTGTCCAGACTTTAACCCCCTGCCTGCTACTGACAATCCCTCCGTTTACTGACAGATAATTAATGTAAAAATGTTCTGGTGCTTTTCCAAAAATATTCGCTATTCCAAGAGCATCCAGTGTTTCAAAATCATCATATAAAATAATATTAACATTCATCAGAACTCTCCTTTCTCTCTATTGCGAAGGGGTATTGCAACAGTAACAAGATCATATAAAACTGTTTGTTTTTAATTGCCAAATTATAATATCAAATAACTTCTATCACAACAAGCCACCCGGGGGGATATTGTTCCATTCCATTTTTTTGATGCTATTTCTTTCACTGGTTATAGAGATAGACTATAGTAAAGCTTCGGCCCCGCCTTGAGACGAAGCCGAAGCTTTGTAGGTGATAGACTTCTTATATGTATAGGAACATCAGGTGCAATACCGGATTTTTGCTGGAATTTTCTGGGAATCAGATAAGCCTCCCTTAGCAGATCGAACAAGCTTTTTCCACATAACTCCAATAAAAGTGCGCTCACATCTCCGTTCTGATAGGTGTGAAATAATAGAACTATTATGCTTACAGCAGTAACCGGTATTAACTGGGGAGATGAAGGAAAAGGACGTGTAATTGATCTTTTGGCAGAACCGGCGATGTGGTGGTCCGATATCATGGCGGAAATAATGCAGGCCATATTGTGGTGACGGATCAAGGAAAATTTGTGTTAAATCTGCATCCTTCCGGGATTTTGCATCCGGATCACACCGGAGCATTTAAAACTTTCTTCCTGTGCCACAATATCCATGCCATGGTATAAGATTCAGGATGAATTAGAGGAAACAAGACTTGCCAGAACTGGTGCAGCCTTCGGTTCTATCCGTCGTGGAATCGCATATGCTTATAGTGACAAATACCTCAAGATTCCTTCCACTGGCATATCATTTCTTTATTTCTATTCCGTTAATTATAGCTTTTACTTATTCTTACATCAAGAGCGTAAGGCGTATCTTTATGTAAGGAGTACTTTTAGATGTATAAATGATTTTGTTCAAAAGGTGCTGTCATCTACAAATGAGCAGGTCGGAAACAGACCTGCTCATTGATTATATATCGTTTGATTTGATTGTGAGGTTGCTCAATCCATTTGTCAGAAGTCAACTTCTGTTCCGTAATAGGTACATGTCAAAAGTTTTTCCATATTTGCCAGGTCTATTGCTCTTGGATTGGAACCGGTACATGCATCACCTACTGCAAGCTCTGCGATTTTTGCAACTTTTTCTTTAAATTCATCTTCCTGAATTCCAAAATCTTTTAATGTTTTTGGAATGTTCAGTCTTACATTAAATTCGTCGATTTTTTCACAGAGGCTATTGATCAGGGCTTTCTGACAGGTTCCTTCCAGTCCCATTCTTCTTGCGATTTCCGCATAACGTTCTGCCGCTACCGGATCTTTCGCATTATATTTGATCACATAAGGAAGATAGATTGCATTTGCACATCCATGTGGAACGTGACCGGTAGAAAATGCTGCTCCTGTTTTATGAGCCATTGAATGGACAATACCAAGCAGTGCATTAGAAAATGCCATTCCGGCCAGACACTGTGCATAGTGCATCTGCTCACGCGCTTCCATATTTTTATTATAAGATGCCGGGAGATATGCCAGAACCATTTCAATTGCCTGTAATGCAAGCGGATCTGTATATGGACAGTGCAAGGTAGAAACATATGCTTCAATTGCGTGTGTTAAGGCATCCATTCCGGTATATGCTACCTGTTTAACAGGAAGTTCTGCTACCAGTTCCGGATCAACAATTGCTACATCCGGGGTGATATTAAAATCTGCCAGAGGATATTTAATTCCTGTGTTATAGTCAGTAATTACAGAGAATGCTGTAACTTCAGTAGCGGTTCCTGATGTGGATGGGATTGCCGCAAATCTGGCTTTCTGTCTTAATTCTGGAAATCCAAAAGGTGTAATAAGATCTTCAAATTTTGTATCCGGATATTCATAGAATGCCCACATAGCCTTTGCTGCGTCAATGGGAGAACCGCCACCGATAGAAACAATCCAGTCCGGCTGGAATTCGGTCATAGCAGCTGCACCCTTCATCACAGTCTCAACAGAAGGATCCGGCTCAACACCTTCAAAAAATCTTACTTCCATTCCTGCTTCCTTCAGATAAGCCTCTACCTTGTCAAGAAAGCCGCCTTTTCTCATGGAGCTTCCTCCGGAAACAACAATTGCTCTCTTGCCGGAAAGGTTTTTCAGATTTTCCAGGGAACCTTTTCCATAGTATAAATCTCTGGGTAATGTAAATCTAGCCATCTCAATATCCTCTTTTCTTTTTGATGAATCAAAACTTGTTAAATTATTAACATTTTACTGCTTTTTCTTCAATTAGTCAAGAGGTTTTTTGATATTTTTTTAACATAATATTCATTTACATGTTATATCTGTCTATGATTCCTGATAGAAATAATTTTACCATATAAGAAATGACTTTCCACTCAGACGTAATATCGCCTCTGTAAGAAAATAATCTCCATAAATAATCGGAACCTGTCTGTCTGAAGCTCGGTCATATCGAGCAGAACCTCCATCTAAAACAGCGTCTTTATCAGGGTCCCAGCAGCAAAAAAATTCTATTGCTTTTAAACATTCCAAAGCGGACTGCACATAAAGATCTTTTTCCAGAGGCTTTACATGTTCTGAAAGCTCCAGCAAACCACAGGCTGCACATACCCCTGCTGTCGTATCATAGTAAACAGGTTCTTTCGGCGCGCGAAAATCAATGAGAGGGACATATTTTGTTAATGCTACATTGGCCATAAAGTAATGAGCAGATCTTTTTGCTGCATCTAAATAGTTTTTATTTCCCGTATAACGGTAAGCCAGGGCCATTCCATAAATTGCCCATGCCTGCCCACGGCTCCATGATGAGCCGCTCTCGTACCCCTGTCCTCCGGGGTTACTTTTGTATTCTCCTGTTTCCGGATCCATCTCAATCATATGATTACAGGAACCATCCGGTCTCAGAATATATTTTAAAGCCATATTAGAATGCTCAACTGCTATCTGCTTCCATGCATTCGTGCCATTCTCTTCTGCCGCCCAGTATAAAAGCGGCAGATTCATTAAACAATCGACAATAGCTATTCCCTGTCTATCTCCATTCCATGCACGTATAAAATGACCTGCCGGGTTATATCTTCCCGCCAAGATACCAGCCGCATGGAGCCCTCTCTTTCTGGAAGCCTGATTTCCAGTAAGGCGCCAGTTTGCTACGGCTGTGTGAAGCCATATAAATCCTACATCATGATCTAATTTAACAAACTCCTTTAAAGCCTCGTCCAGCCTTTCTTCGATTTGTTCTGCAGATTCTTTGAAGCACTCCTTTTCCGTTGCGTGATACATCTGCCACATCATTCCGGCAAAAAAACCATTGGTCCAGGCATTCAACTCCCTGGCGCCCATATCATAATAAACCCCATTTTCCGGAACATATGGCATCATACTTCCCAATCGTCTGCATTCTGCCTCAAGCTTTCGGCTTAATTTTTCTTCCAGCTCTTGTATCCAAATCTCCGCTTGCCTGTCAAGTCCGTAATGCATAACAATTTCCTCCCCCTATTATAATCGGTTTCTGCGTAAAAGAGGCCGTTACAATACTTTCCAGTTCCGTGATTCCCGGATGAATAGAAATCCTGACAGCAGGGAACCTGACATTTGGAAAAATTATATTCATATTGGAAAACGGGCGAACAACAACTCCCATACCTAAGGATGATATTAAGCGGCTTTCTCCATTCTCATCCCATACTGCAGAACTGTGCTCCTCCTCTGCTTGAAAAGTCTGTTCCATACAATCCGGATAAGAAAATCCACATTCATATGCCTCACATTCTAACTGACTGACAATTCTGTGCCGTCGTTTATGCCCTCCCTCTATGGGAGCCAGCCATGTTTCTACCTCAATTCCGTCCACAGGACTCCATTTTGCATAAACCTCCTGTTCCGTAACTGTATGCGCAATACATTTTCTCCGTACATAATACATTCCATGGGCATAAAACGTCAGCATACTATCTGTTCCAGCCTGCTCTAAACAATGAAAAGAGCGGGAAATGCAATATCCAAAAACTGTCGAATATGCAAATTTTGCATATTTCTCTGCCGCCATTGGATGTTCCATAGTAGGATACTGACCTGCTGTCAATGCCACTGCCTCTTTCGTCCTGTGACAAATCAGCATATCACATTCTTTCACTGCATACACCTTTTTCAGGACAGGAAATGGCTCTTCCTCTGCGCTCCAAAAAGGATGGTCATCCGAAAGAGCCAGAAATACAAATGTCTTCAAAGCCCAATAGGGAGAACCCGGAGCGTTATAGGTTTCTGACATCAAAAGATTGGGATATGTATAACCTACTGTAAGAACTCCTCCATTATCAAAAATAGGCTGGTTCATCCAGTATTCCAAATGACGGGACAAAATTCCTTTCATGATTCCCCAGGAAAAACACTCCACCTCAGCCAAAGCACATGCTGAAAAAAATGCCGCCTGTGCAAAGCGATAGGTGAGAGAGCGGCCAAAAGGCAGTGCTTTTCCCTCATCATCAAACCAGTAAATAAAACTCTGGGCAAATTCCTGCGCACGTTTTCGAAACAGTTCTGTATGTTCCGGATCCTCCTTTTTCATAAAACGCGCATATAACAGACAGTAAAAATGAATGCCAAAGGATACATAATAATCCTTCTGAGGTCGTTTTCCATCGGAATACCAGCCATTTCCCAAATAAAAGGATTCATAGCTTTCCATTGCTTTCTGCACTTCTTCCGGATTCCATTTTTTCCCTACGCTCTTCAATGCCAGATTTACAAGTACCTTGAAAAAATGCCAGTTATTATCTGCCTGCGCATAAAGGTTGATCTGATACAACCATTTCGCTAGGGAATCCTTTTCCGTTTCCTTTAGAGGATCCCACAACTTTTCCGGCACCATCAAAATCCCATAAGCAATTGCTGCCATTTCTACCATTCTCTGATCCTTTGTATGGAGATCCCCCCAATAGGACGGAGACTCTGGATCTGTTCCCGCCGCAAGCCCCTTCTGATAAACAGGAAGCAGACTCCTGTCCGTTCCTCCTCCTGCCCAATAAGATGCAAGCCCCCATAAAACTCTGGAAAAACCCTCCAGTTCTGCAATTCTGTTTCCATATCCTGCAGATGCTGCTCCCAGAGAAAGCCCTGACCCGTCATCAAGATAATGACGGGTCAGAGGTTTTAGCATCTTAAGGAGCATATTTTGATAATCCGCTTTTTTCTTCATATCAATCTCCTCTGTGTATACTCAATTATTCTGCTTTCAGTTCATCCAGAACTTCCTGATACTGCTCCATCAAAGACTTTGCCGCCTCTTCCGGAGTAATATCTCCATAAATCACTTCCTGAATCAGATCTTTACGAATCACTTCCAGATCTGTATTTCCACTGATCATGTTATTTGTGTAAGAATTCTTCTCTGAAATTTCAACTCCCTTTCTCTGAATATCGCTTACAACTCCCATTTCAATTAAGATTTCATCAGACTGTTTTGTAGGACAAAAGCCGATATTGGTTTTGCATAATGCAATCGCTTCCGGATCATTCATTAAATAATCCAGGAATTTAGCAGCCTCTTCTTTATAGGCAGAATTATCATTGATCGCATATCCTCTGTCTCCACTGTATGGAACACCACTGCATTTTGCATCTGGAATTACAGGAATTGCAATCACATCTAAAGTGCTTTCTGTCGAATTCAGATATTTAGGAGCGCTGCCTGTATAGTCGATAACCATACCTATTTTTCCATTAATCCATTTATTATTCTGATCTACCTGTCCTGCAAAAACAGCTGCATCTCCAAACGGCTCTAGTGTATTTGTTTCATATAATTCCATAACATTCTGGAAAGCACCTAATGCATCTTCTTCTGTAAAAGCAGGCGCATAAGCCTCTTCATCAATCATAGGACCGCCTGTCTTCTGGGTCAAATACGGCTGAATAAAAAGACGGCTTAACATATCAGCATCTGCGGTCATTAAATAAGCATCCTCATCCTGTGCATGAATAGAAGCTCCCAATTCTTTGATTTCATCCCATGTATAATCCTTTGTCAAATCAATTCCATACTGCTTCGCAAAATCTGTATTTACATATACCACAGCACCTCCTACCGTACATGGGAACAAATTCGGTTCTCCATTATAAGTTCCCGCAATTTCAAGCAGACGATCCTTTAAGGTTGTCAGATCAACCGGAAGCGTTGACAAATCTGCCAGATAATGCTTGGCCCCCTGAATATCCGGCAGCCATTCCTTATTTAACTGGATAATATCCGGTGCTGTATTACTAGAAAGCGTAGTCATAATTTTCTCATAATATCCATCAAATCCCTGATATTCCGCTTCAATCTTTACGTTTGGATTTTTCTTCTCATATGCTTCAATAACAGCAAGCAGCGATTGATGTCTGCTGTCACTTCCCCACCAGGAAAAACGCAGAGTAACATCCCCATCTTTACTTTCTGCAGCAGACTCTTCCGTTTCTTTCCCTGCATTTCCCGATGTTTCTGTATCAGAACTCTGTCCTGAACATCCCGTCAATGCACTTGCCGTCATAACTGCTGCTGCCGCCAATGCCATTCCCCTCTTCATAAACCTTCTCATTTTCATAGTCCTCCTTATTTGAATTTTATAATTTATATTTCTATTTCTTTAACCCTTTACTCCTCCAGCTGTAATTCCCTCAACAAAGTACTTCTGCGCAAAGAAGTAAAGAAGGATTGGCGGAATCAACGATACAAATGACATAGCTAAAACCTGATTCCATGGCGTTGAAGAACCCTGGCTGTCAATAGACATCTTCAGTGCTAATGACATTGTATAGTTTTTTACACTACTGATATAAATCAAATTATTAAAATAATCATTCCATCTCCATAAAGTCTGAAAAATAACTACAGAAAACATTGCCGGCTTCATTAACGGAGCTAAAATTTTCACATATACCATAAAAGGATTGCAACCATCCATATAAGCAGACTCGTCCAGTTCTTTCGGAATACTGCGCATAAACTGTATCTGCTGGAAAATCAAAAATGGATAACAGGCCAACAGCGCCGGTGCCCAAAAAGGCATATAAGTATCAATCCAGCCGAAACGATTAAAAGCTACATAACGCGGAATCATAATTACTGCGTCCGGAAGCATCAGTGTAGAAATCATTAGCATAAACAACAGCTTTTTAAACGGAAATTTAAATCTGGCAAATCCATATGCAACAATTCCTGTCGAAAGTGTAGTCAATACAACTGTAGGGACTACAAGTTTAAATGTATTCATGTAAAATGTAAAATAAGAATACTGACCGCTTCCTTTCCATCCCTCTCTGTAGGAGGAAAAGGAAAAATGTTCTGGAAGTAATGTCATTTTTCCAAAAAGCTCTTGGTTATCTTTAAATGTGGCAAAGAACAGCCATACAACAGGATAGAGCATCGCCACACCCATGGCAATCAATATCACATACGCTATAAAATTTGCTCTTTTTTTTCTCATCAGTCAGCCCCTCCATCATTATAAAATACCCATGCACTGGATGACTTAAATACCAGCATTGTAATGCAAAGAATCGTAATAAACATCACCCAAGAAGATGCGGATGCATATCCCATTTTCAAATTCTGAAACGCATCCTCATAAATCTTTACTCCCATCAGATAGGTTCCATGATTTGGACCTCCATTTGTAATAATAAATGCTGATGTAAACTCTTGTAGTGCATGTATGATCTGCATAATCAGATTGAAAAATACTACTGGTGTCAAAAGTGGAAAGGTTACATTCCAGAACTGAACCCATTTATTTGCTCCATCTACAGAAGCTGCTTCATATAACTCTGTTGGAATATTTTTCAAGCCAGCCAAAAACAGCACCATCGAAGAACCAAACTGCCACACGACAAGAAGGCTAATTGTAATCAGCGCAATATCTGGATCTCCCAGCCAATTCACTGCTGGAATATGAAATACTCCAAGAAGCTTATTAATCATTCCATCTTTCATAAACATAAAACGCCATAAAATCGAAATGGCTACACTTCCCCCCATAATAGACGGCAAGTAATAGACGGTACGAAACAGACTGATTCCTTTTAACTTCATATTCAGAATCATCGCTACAATCAAGGCCATAACCAATTTCATCGGCACAGACATAAGAGCATACTTAAATGTCAAAATAAAGGATTTGATAAAATATTTATCTTTATTAAACAACTCCACATAATTTTTCAATCCTACCCATTTTCCGTCTGCTAAAATAGAAAAATCAGTAAATGAGTAATATAGAGACATAAGCAGCGGATAGGCCTGAAGAATTAAAAATCCCAGCAGCCATGGAAAAATAAAAAGCAATCCCCACCGCCAGTTCTTGGGATATTTACGAACAGTGGCTCCTCCTCTGTTTTGCTTTTTCATATGTAGTACCTCCTTCACACCTTTGTGTTTTCTACTTCATAATTCTAGCATTATTTATGAAATTTGAGCCCCTGCGTATATTGCTTTCATCTATCATTTTTATCTATCATTATTTTAGAAGTCTATCATTATTTTTGATGTTATCCTGAAAAGTGTCTAATGTTTTGACTTCAAAAGGGGGCCATGATATACTTAAATCAGCTTGACAGGCCCCTCTATGGGACTGTCTTTTTCATAAAATAAAGGAGAATTACCATGTATGAGCTTTTAATCGCAGATGATGAAACCAGTTCCCGCTCGATTTTAGCCTCCTGTTTTCCATGGGAAGAACAGGGATTTCATATTTGTGGACAGGTCAATAACGGGCTTGAAGCCTGTGATTTTATCAGCAGCCATACTGTTCATGTCATTTTAAGTGACATCAGCATGCCTGTGATGGACGGGATCATGCTTGCCAAAGAGCTGTTTTCCAAAAATGGTCCCCGCCCCATTCTTGTTTTTTTAAGTGCCTATGACAATTTTAAATATGCTCAGGAAGCTATCCGATATGGAGTCAGATACTATATTTTAAAACCTGCTGATTTTTCCGAATTAAAAGATGTGTTCTCTACCATTCGCCAGGAACTGGATACTAAATTTAATATCGTTTCTCATGACAGCGTTCTCTCCTCTTCCGATGAGATCATACAGAAAGTATTATCTTACTGTTCTCAGAACTATCAAAACGGAACTCTGGCAGAACTGTCCGATATTTTATATCTGAACTCTTCTTATTTGAGTCAATTAATACGACAGAAAACGTCAAAAACCTTTTCCGATCTGCTGAATGATGCCCGGATGAAACAGGCTGCCTTGCTTCTTCAGGATCCTGACGCAAAAATATACCATATCAGCACGCAGGTCGGATATGTGAACCCCAACAACTTTGCCAGAGCCTTCAAGACTTACTGGGGTGTTACCCCTACCACATACAGAAACCATGAAAAATCAAAAAACAATTAAAATCAGAAAAAAAGCCCATTCCACTACTCTTCATTTTTTTATCAGAAGTCTGCTGGCAAATATTCTTCTTCTTTTAATACCGCTTTTATTAGTAAGTACCTACAGCATATTCCGCACATCCAAGGAGAATGATGCAGATGCCAAAGAAAGCGCATATAATACTTTAAAACGGGCTGAATCTATTTTGAGAAGCTATTATAACCATGTTGACAATGCCTGTGTATTCCTTTCTTCGAACCCAAAAGTTTCCATGAGTCTTCAAAAGGCATTTAAAGAACCCAGTTTTTCTTTGGATTCACTAAGAGCACTGGAAAATATTTCGCTAAGCTTTCAGAATCAGATTTATACCAATGATCTTTTAAATGCCATTTATATTTATTATACTAATGACTATGGAAGGATTTTTGCGCCTCTGAATTCAAAAATTTTGTCCTTTTCCGAAGAAAATGAAAAACGAATTCTTTCGTTATTTGACTGTGTAGGAGAAACAGATGCGTGGATGGAGTTTTCTTCCACCCCATTTTTGTATACAGAATACCCTTCGGAAAATCTCCTGATTTGCCGAAAACTTTCAAAACGGGCTACTGAAATACAAAATGGTATTGTGATCTACAGTTTTCGAGCTGATCGGCTGAAAAAAGAAATGGATCAGCTTTTGACCTATCCAAATCAAAAGCTATTTCTGATTGATCCGAGTTCAAATATCCTGTGGCCTGCCTCAGATTCCTTCACAAAAGAAGATCTGATAACAATCAGTCACTCTTTTTCTGGACAGCCCCATGAGACATCAAATACAAAAATATATGAAGGAGTTTATGATAATTGGCATACAGCCTGTCTCACAACTCCCCGCTCCTATGGTTTTTCTTTTCTGCTTCTAACCCCACGAGCAGAAATATATTCTACTACCATACATTTAACCAGTATGTATATTCTGATTACAATTCTTGCTATAGCAGTTGCCGGTTTTCTCGCCCTGTTAAAGACAAAGCATGAATATAAATATTTAAATCAGATTATCTCTGTATTTACAGCACCGGAAACCGCCATTCATAACGTCCCCGTTTCCCGCAGCTTTCGTTCTGGTCCATTTGAATTTATACTGACGAATGTAATCAATCTCTTTATTGAACAAAACTATCTTCGCATTCAGGATTCAGAAAAAGAAGCCAGACTTCAGCTTTGGAAAATACAGGCTCTGCAGCACCAGATTAACCCGCATTTTCTTCATAATACACTTAATACTATTTATTGGGAATCTATACGTCTCGCCGGAAGTGAAAATCTATGCAGCCGTATGATTTCCAATCTATCCTCTATGATGCGTTATTCCCTAGGCGATCCTCAGGAGGACGTTTTGGTTGAAGATGAACTTGAATACCTGGAAAAATATATCAATATTATGAAACTTCGATATCCTGATCTATTTGAATACAGTACTTATGCCGATCCTGGATGCAGCGGAGCTTCCATTAAAAAAATGCTGCTGCAGCCTCTAATAGAAAATTCCATTTATCATGGATTAAGAGGAAACAGAAGCAGCGGACGTATACAAGTTTATGTTCATCAAAAACATTCTCGATTATATTTCACAATTTATGATGCAGGAAAAGGAATGACAGAAAATGAGCTGGAGGTCCTAAAAAAACGTTTAAAAAATCAGGAACACAGCATAAGCCAGCATATTGGACTTTCCAATACCAACGCACGGCTTATTCTCGCCTATGGCTCTGATTCACGGTTACAAATCACGAGCAAAGAGGGAAAATTCACGGTTGTCTGGTTCTCCATCCCTATCAATCCTTAAAAAAGAGCGGCTGCTTCCCACGATCCCTGACCGTAGGAAACAGCCGCCCCTTTTAGAGAAACTATAACACTATATTATCATTCATTTTCTTCCTGAGACGCTGATTCTTCTGTTTTCTCCGGCTCTTCGATTGTCTCAGATTTCTTCGTTATCACCGGTTCTTCTGCTACCTGCGGCTCTTCCACTGCCTCCGGTTCCTTTCCACGGTTTAAAATCTCCATGAATTCCTCTCCGGTAATAGTCTCTTTTTCCAGAAGATAAGCAGCAATTTCATTCAGCTTTCCTGCATTGGCCTTTAAAATTTCCATAGCCTTTGCATACTGTTCCTTCACAATCCGGATTACCTCTTCATCTACCATACGGGCCGTATCCGGAGAACAGGTCATGGAGGTATCAGCGCTCAGATACGGATTGTTTACCGTCTCTAAGGCAACCATACCAAACTGGTCACTCATGCCGTACCGGGTTACCATGGCTCTGGCAATCCTGGTTGCCTGCTCAATATCATTGGCCGCACCTGTTGTGATGGAACCAAACATGAACTCTTCTGCCGCCCGGCCGCCGGTGAAGGTGGCAATCTTGTTAAGAGCCTCCTCCTTGCTCATCAGGAATCTTTCTCCCTCGTCCACCTGCATGGTATATCCCAATGCACCGGAGGTTCTGGGGATAATGGTAATTTTATGAACAGGAGCGCTGTGGCTCTGGCAGGCCGCTACCAGTGCATGGCCGACCTCATGGTAGGAGACAATCCTCTTCTCATCTACAGAAACGCCGGAATCCTTTTTCTGATAGCCGGCAATAACTACCTCCACGCTTTCCTCCAGATCTGCCTGGCTGACTACGCTGCGTCCCTGGCGAACCGCCCGGAGAGCGCCCTCGTTAATAATATTGGCCAGCTCTGCGCCGCTGGCACCTGAGGTTGCCCGGCCAATAGCATCGAAATCCACATTGTCAGAAAGCTTGACCTGCTTTGCATGAACCTTCAGAATCGCCACACGACCCTTCAGATCCGGAAGCTCCACAGGAATTCTCCGGTCAAACCGGCCCGGACGAAGCAGGGCCTTATCCAGGGATTCCGGCCGGTTGGTCGCAGCCAGAATAACAACGCCCTTCTTGCCGTCAAAGCCATCCATCTCTGTCAGAAGCTGGTTTAAGGTCTGCTCCCGCTCGTCATTGCCGGAAAAGCCTCCATTGTCACGCTTCTTTCCGATCGTATCAATCTCATCGATAAAGACAATACAGGGCGCCTTTTCATTGGCCTGCTTAAACAGATCACGAACCTTTGCCGCACCCATACCTACAAACATCTCTACAAACTCAGAACCGGAAATGGAGAAAAACGGCACATGGGCCTCTCCTGCCACAGCTCTTGCCAGCAAAGTTTTACCGGTTCCGGGAGGGCCTACCAAAAGCGCACCCTTCGGAAGGGTTGCTCCGATATCCGCATATTTCTTCGGATTGTGAAGGAAATCCACAATCTCCTTCAGGGCCTCCTTGGCCTCCTCCTGTCCTGCCACATCTGCAAAGGTCTTTCCTGTCTCATTTTCCGCATAGATCTTGGCATTGGACTTTCCAAAGGTCATGGCATTGCCCATGCCTCCGCCCATTTTCTTCATCATCATGCGGCTGAACACCTGTCCAATCACCAGCAGCATGACAAACGGGAGAATCCAGTTAAAAAATATATTCTGCAGAGGCGATGCCTTTGTAGGAATCGGCTCTGTAAAGGTCACATTCTTTTCCCGCAGACGATCCAGCAAATCCGGATCCGGCCAGGCGCCTGTCTTGAACAGCTGTACATTCTCTGCCCGCATCTGCATCTGCTCAATCAGCTCAAACATGGTGCCTTCTCCCTGGGCGCTGTCTGCCGGAAGCTCCGGTTCTGTCCAGAAGGTGATCTGATCATCTGTTCTGTTTACTCCCTTTACCAGGCCCTCATCCAGCATATCCAGGAACTGATCGTAGGTAACCTCTGTCACCTTCCGCTCTGTCAATGATGGAAATATCAGCACATTCAGCAAAAGCAGCACAACTAAAATAATGCCATAATAGTATAATATACTTTTTGGCGGTCGTTTCGGCTCATCATTTTTCATACCCATAGACTAATCTCCTTTTTCCATATAACTATTCCATAGAAAAAATTTTTTCTGGATAGTATAACATTAAGTATACAACAAAAACGAGGGTAATGTAACCCTCGCTTATAAAATCTTTCTAAAGTTGGCATAAAAAATGTGTAACAGCTCAGGGCGCTTTTTTCCGCCCCGAAGCTGCCGCACTCTTTTATTTTAGTCTGGAACTACAGGAACTGCATCTGCAGGAATCGGACATACAAATCCGTCTGCCGTCCGTTTTTCAAATTCCTCCCGCGCTTCCTTTAAAAGCTCCTCATGATTCATCAGATCAATCGCTGCTGCTGCCAGCACCTTTCCTGCATGAACAGCTGCCTTGTGTCCGATCTCGGTTCTGTCACAGGATACATTCTGCCAGCTGTGACCGGGACATCCGTTGGGCCAGGCTGCCACATGAATCTGAGCCGTAGGTGTCAGCCAGCTTACATCGCCCACATCTGTAGAGCCGGGCTTGAACGCATCCTTCTGGTACAGAGGAGCCAAAAATCCGTTCATCTTATGTCCGAAATCCTTCTGCATGGCCTTTACCGCCTCAAAGGCTTCCCTGTCATTGGCTGCAGCCACTCCCGGAACCTTGTCGCTTCCCGGATAGGTTTCTGCCAGCTGATCCGCATAAGCCAGCTCTTCCTCTGTATAGGAGGGAACTCCCAGCTCCTTGTAGTTTTCATAAAGAACCCGCTCCAGGGCAAAATTACTTACCGTATCAGAAAGTCCGTCAATAAACTGCCGTTCAAAGGTTGTCTCCGTCATCAGAGCCGCGCCCTCTGCAATCTTATCGACTCTGGCCTGAAGCTCCACTGCCTCTGCCACATGGTTGGAACGCACCATATAAAGCACGGATGCAGCAGGCTGAACCACGTTGGGGCTGCGTCCGCCTGCATCTGTAATAGCATAGTGAATGCGTGCCTTATCGCTCATATGCTCTCTTAAAAACTGTACGCCGATATTCATCAGCTCAACTGCGTCCAGAGCGCTGCGTCCCTTATCCGGGGCTCCTGCCGCATGGGAAGCCACTCCCGTAAATTTGTACTGCACCTGAATACAGGAATTTGAGGAACCGGTAGCCACCTCATTGACATCCTCCGGATGCCAGGTCAATGCTGCATCCAGTGTTTTCCACACTCCATCTCTGGCCATAAATGCCTTGGCAGCTCCTCCCTCTTCTCCGGGACAGCCGTAGAGAATTACCGTGCCTGGCTTTCCTGTTTCTTCCAGATAAGCCTTTACGCCCAAGGCCGCAGCCATAGCGCCTGCGCCCAGCAGATTGTGGCCGCAGCCATGACCGCAGCCCCCTGCCTTCACTTCCTTCCGCTCCAGACTTCCGCCTTCCTGGGAAAGTCCGGAAAGAGCATCATACTCCGCCAAAAATCCAATCACCGGCCGTCCCTGTCCGTAGCTGGCGGAAAATGCGGTTTCAATGCCGCTGATTCCCTTTTCCACCTGAAATCCTTCCTTTTCCAGCACTTCGCAATAGAGGGCCGCTGACTTTACCTCCTGAAGAGACAGCTCTGCATACTCCCAGATGTGATCTGCCACATTTCCAATCAGATCCGCTTTTTCTTCGATTGCATTTACGGCATTTTGCTTTTCCTGTGTCATTCTGCCATACCTCCGTTTAAGAATTTTTGACGTCAGCAGTTGTCCGGATTCCCTTCCCGGCGAAACTTTCTGCTGGCACTTACAGCAAATCGTCCGGTTCCTGTGGGAATTCCGGACGATTTATAAACATTTTTATTGTTTTTATAATACCTTGGCCAGGAAATCCTTCAGACGCGGATTCTGCGGATTTTCAAAGATCTCCTTCGGCGTGCCCTGCTCAAGCAGTTTTCCGTCTGCCATGAACAGCACACGGCTTCCCACCTCACGGGCAAAGCCCATCTCGTGGGTAACCACCACCATGGTCATGCCCTCCTGGGCCAGCTCCTTCATAACATCAAGAACCTCGCCTACCATCTCCGGATCCAGAGCAGAGGTGGGCTCGTCAAACAGCATAACCTCCGGCTCCATTGCCAGAGCACGGACAATCGCCACACGCTGCTTCTGACCGCCGGACAGCTGAATCGGATAGGCATCTGCACGATCCTTCAGACCTACCCGGTCCAAAAGAACCAGGGCCTTTTCCTCCGCCTCTGCACGGCTGATATTCTTTACCTTCATAGGCGCAAGAACCATATTTTCCAGAATCGTCATATGAGGAAAGAGGTTAAAATGCTGGAAAACCATGCCCATCTTCTGGCGCAGGCTGTCTACATCCAGTTTGACTGTCTTTCCCTCGCTATTTTTATATTTCTTCTTTGTCAGATCTACGCCGTTAAAAAGAATAGCTCCGCCGGTCGGCTCCTCCAGAAGATTCAGACTTCTGAGGAAGGTGGACTTTCCGGAACCTGAAGGTCCGATGACAGCAATCACATCGCCCTTGTTGATGTCAACTGTCACTCCGTCCAGAGCCTTAATAGCGCCGCCCTTATACCATTTTTTTAAATCTGTAACCTGAATCAGACTATCTCTTGTCGCCATGGCTCATTCTCCTTTCAAAGTATGCAATCAGCTTGGAAGCCGGGAAGCACAGACAGAAGTACATTGCCGTAGCTACCAGCAAAGGTTCAATAATAACAAAGGTTGCACCCTTTACCGCATTTACTGCAGACATAATATCCTGTACGCCGATGGTATAGGTAATAGCGGACTCCTTAATAATAACAACAAACTCATTGGCAATGGCCGGAAGAATATTCTTCAGAGCCTGAGGCAGAATAATATACCGCAGGTTCTGCACCTGGGAAAGACCCAGAGAACGGGCTGCCTCTGTCTGTCCGCCGTCAATGGACTGAATACCTGCACGGATAATCTCGCACAGGTAAGCGCCGGAGTTCATGCCCAGAGCCACAACACCCGGGAAAAACCGGTCAAATTTGATAAATCCGAACATCTTAAAGGACGGAAGGTCAATGATGCCGAACACTCCGTAATAAATAATAAATACCTGAACAACTACAGGTGTGGAACGAAGGATTTCCACATAGGCGGTTGCCAGAAAAGCCAGCGGATTAAAACGGCTGAGAGCCGCAAGGAAACCTTCCTCCTTCTGGTGGCCGTCCTTGTCAAAGCCAAGAGCCCGGAAAGGGCGTACATTGGACATCCGCATCAGCGCCAGAACCAGCGCAATACAGAAACCAATCATTACGGTAAACAAAGAAAGCAGTACCGTAACCAGAACTCCCTGTCTGAACAGTTCGGCGTAAGGCACGATTTTGGAGAAATTACTCCATTTGATAAATTGATCCATAGTATACTCCTTTCATGGGGATCCTGACCGGCGGCAAGTATCTTTCTTACACACCAAAAGGCCGCCGGCCTTTTCCCTGTCCGGGAAAACCGGCTGCCTTCACTATCATTCTGAATCAGTTCAGATTACTGCTGAACATTGCCCTCTGCATCCAGAAGACCCTCATACTTCTCACCAGACGCCTGCTCATTTGCCTCTGCAATGAACTTCTCCATGGTACCGTCCTCCAGAGCCTTTGCAATAGAAGCATTAACTGCGTTTAACAACGGCTCATTGCCTTTGCATACACCGATGGCAGAGCCTTCAGACTCATAAGGAACCTCTAATACCAGTTCCAGCTCCGGATAGTTCTTCTGATAGCTTACAGCTACATCTGTCTCAATATAAGCTGCATCCATCTTACCGGTCAGAAGCTCGGAAATAATATCAGTAACCTTCGGCAGAGCAACAATATCTGCATCCGGGCTGTTTGTCTGTGCCAGATCCATCTGAATGGAACCGGTCTGTGCACCAACAGAAACCTCGGGCTTGTTTACATCCTCAAAGCTGCTGAACTTCTCAGCATTTGCCTTGGTAGTAACCAGAGACTGTCCGCCCATGTAATACAGATCGGAAAAATCCATGATGTCTGCACGCTTGGGATCCGGAGAAAGTCCTGCCATGCCCAAGTCAACAGACTTGGTGGACAGTTCGCTTAATACGCCGTCAAAATCAACGGTAACTACCTCCAGCTCCAGTCCCAGATCATCTGCAATGTACTGAGCCAGAGCCATATCGAAGCCGGCCAGCTTGGGAGTTCCGTCCTCACCGATTGCATAGAACTCATAGGGAGCAAAGTCCGGGCTGGTAGCAACAGTCAGCTTGCCTTCATTTACAGTTGTAATCTCAGCAGCCTCTGCTGCGCTCTCGCCCTCAGCAGCAGTCTCACTCTCTTCAGCCTCTGCAGAAGCCTCAGCTGCAGTGGTTGCAGCCTCAGTTGCAGCTGCGGTAGTCTCTTTTTCTCCGCCGCCGCAGGCAGTTAAAGAAGCAGCCATAACAGATGCCATGGCAACAGCAAATAATTTCTTTTTCATAATTACATCCTCCTCATACTGCATATATTCATTTTTCATGAATATTATGCATATTTATTAACCTCTCGATAGTTATTCATTATACTCATTTTCTCAAATAAATCAAGTCTTTTTCTTTCAAAAATTCGTATTTTTTTTCGATTTTTTTGCATAAAATGCAAAAAATGCAGGAATCCTGCATTTTTCTGCACATTGCTTTTAATTTTCGTCCACGATCGGTTCAGAAACAAACATCCGCACAAGAATCAAAGCTCCCATCATCAGAACAAATCCTATCGGCAGACAGATCCATGCATTCTGTACAAATCCTGCAATCACATAGGTGACAAAAGAAACGGCTGCAGCCAGTACAACATAAGGAATCTGAGTCATTACGTGGTTTACATGCTCACACTGGGCTCCTGCAGATGCCATAATGGTTGTATCGGAAATCGGAGAACAGTGATCTCCGCAGACAGCACCTGCCATACATGCGGAAATAGAAATCGTCATCAGCTCCGGATTGCTGTTCTCAAATACAGCAACTACAATCGGAATCAGGATACCAAAGGTTCCCCATGAGGTGCCGGTTGCAAAAGCCAGGAAGCAGCCCACCACAAAAATAATTGCCGGAAGGAAGTTTAACAGAGAACCTGCGCTTGCCTTCACCATGTTGGCCACATACACATCTGCACCCAGGCTGTCTGTCATAGCCTTCAGGGTCCATGCAAAGGTCAGAATCATAATTGCCGGAACCATGGCCTTGAATCCGTCAGGAATACATCCCATACAGTCGTTAAAGGTCATAACGTGACGTACCTGATATAAAATAATCGTAATAACAAGAGCAAAAAAGCTTCCCAGAGTCAGTCCCAGAGATGCATCACTCTGAGAGAAGGCTGTTACAAAATCAGTTCCGGAGAAAAATCCGCCGGTATACAGCATTCCGATAACACAGCATACAATCAGAGCGGCAATCGGAATCAGAAGATCCAGAACCGTTCCCTTTGCAGCCACAATCATATCGTTGGAATCCTTGTAGGGACGTCCGTCTGTTGTATAAAGATCTCCCTTTACTGCATTTTTTTCATGCTTGGCCATAGGACCGAATTCTTCTTTCAGAAGAACCATGGCTACCATCATCACAATCGTTAAGATTGCATAGTAGTTATAGGGGATTGCACGGATAAACATGGAAAATCCGTCCTCACCCTCTACAAAGCCCGTCACTGCAGCCGCCCAGGATGAAATCGGAGCGATAATGCAGACCGGAGCAGCAGTTGCGTCAATCAGGTATGCCAGCTTTGCTCTGGACACCTTAAATTTGTCTGTAACAGGACGCATTACGCTTCCTACAGTCAGACAGTTAAAATAGTCGTCAATAAAAATCATGACTCCCAGAAGGATCGTGGACAGCTGGGCTCCTGTACGGCTTTTAATCCGTTTTGCAGCAAACTGTCCGAAAGCGGCAGAACCGCCGGCTCTGTTCATCAGACCTACCATTGCGCCCAGAATAACCAGGAATACCAGAATTCCCACGTTATAGCTGTCAGACAGAACGCCGATAACGCCGTTTTCAAACATGTGGGTTACTGCAACTTCAAAGTTCATTCCGGAGTACAGAACAGAACCTACTAAAATTCCCACAAATAAAGAGCTGTATACCTCCTTGGTAATCAAAGCCAGCCCGATTGCCACCACCGGCGGCAGAAGCGCCCACATCGTTCCATACGCTGCCGGAACATACTCAGCCGCAGCCTCCTCTGCACCAAAAGCAGCAAAGGCGAACATCAGCACCAGAATCAGTGCTGCAGGCAGTACCATTTTCCATTTTGCATTTTTTCTCATTCCCTGCATTTGTAACTTCTCCCTTTCTTTTTTGCTGTAAACAATCCAGAATCCCATACCATCCTGAATTGTCTGGTTCCGAATAAAAAACACCACAAACGGCAGTTCTCCCTGAATAGCGCGTTTGTGGTGTATCAGATCTTATAAAAAGTATTACTTAACAGCACAGATAGCGCTCCACATATTGTGACAGTATGCCGCATCTTCTGCGTCATCCCAGAATCATCTGCCCGGACCGGCAAATCATCCTTCGGCGGTATCCCCTTTCCCTGAGCGGCTGTCCTGCCTTCTCTGCTCCCGGTACTGATGAATCCCGCGCCTCTATCATGTTATCTCTGTTTCGTCTGCGGAAACATTTTATTCATTTCCGCTATTGTATCATGTCTTCTTCATAAAAGAAAGAGGGTTTTTGATTTTTCCTCTATTTTCGTTGTTTTCCATTAATTTTCATGCTTTTTTCTCAAGAATCTGTCCGAAAACCTCATCCGGATGGCTGATAATATACTGAGGATGGAAGCTTTCCAGCTCTGCCCTGTCCCGAAAGCCCCAGGTAACGCCTACGGTCTGAAGCCCTGCTCCCAGACCGGTCTGCATATCTGTGTTGGTATCGCCGAAATACAGACACTCCTCCGGCTTTACTCCAAACCGTTCCAGAATCAGCTTTACGCCTGCAGGATCCGGCTTTCTGGGAATTCCCGGCTGTTCTCCTGCCACATAGTCAAAATATCCCGGTCCGAATACGTTTTCTATATTTTCCACCGTCCTCGGGTGGGGTTTATTGGACAGAACTGCCGTCCTGATTCCCTGTTTTTTTAATTCCTCCAGCAGCCCGCAGATGCCGTCATAGGGATGCACCCCGTCCATACTGTGTTTTGCAAACAGTTCCAGATAGACCTTCAGGCTTTCCTCGTAGTGCTCCAGCTGCTCATCTCCGCTGTAACGGAGCGCCCGTTCCATCAAAAGCTTGTATCCGTCGCCTACAAACTGCCGGACATGGTCTTCATCCACCGGCTCATATCCGAAATGCTCCAGGGTAAGATTAACCGTCACAGTTAAGGCATTCAGCGTATTCAGCAGTGTTCCATCCAAATCAAATATACAGCAGCGAATCATAAGGTTCTCCTCTATTCTTCAATATTTTTCTTCAGTGCTGCCAGTATTATACATCCAATTACGGAACCGATCAAGACTGCCGCCAGATATCCCAGAGGATTTCCAATCGTGGGAAGAACAAACAGTCCTCCGTGAGGAGCCCGAAGCGTACATCCCAGGAACATGGACAATCCTCCTGCCACTGCGGAACCTGCCACACAGGAAGGAATGACACGGAAGGGATCCTGAGCTGCAAAGGGAATGACGCCTTCTGTAATAAAGGACAGTCCCATAATGTAGTTGACCAGACCGGACTGGCGGTCTTTTTCAGTAAATTTCTTTTTAAAGAAGGTGGAGCAGAGAGCAATGACCAGAGGAGGAACCATTCCGCCTGCCATAACTGCCGCCATAACCTCAAAATTTCCCTCGGCCAGCTGCGCTGTTCCAAATACATAAGCTGCCTTGTTTACCGGGCCGCCCATATCCACAGACATCATGCCTGCCACTACCATGCCAAGAATCACCCGGCTGGTTCCGCCCATGCTGTTTAATGCGTTTGTCAGAGCATCATTGATCATGCCCACATAAGGATTAATAAAGGTTGTAACAACTGCGGTAATAAAAACGCCCAGCACCGGATATAAAAGCACCGGTTTAATTCCCTCCAAGGACTTGGGCAGCTTTGACAGAAGCTTTCTTAAGCCTACCAGAATATATCCTGCTGCAAAGCCTGCAAACAGCGCTCCCAGAAATCCTGCATTCACATCACCGCCAGCAGGATTGCCGAAGGTCATGCCCATTTTTGCCACCAGACCGCCTACAAAGCCTGCTGCCAGTCCGGGACGATCCGCAATGCTCATGGCAATATATCCGGCCAGAACAGGAAACATCATGCCGAAGGCCTGTTCGCCCACCGTCTTTAAATATGCTGCCAGCGGCGTGTTTTTACCGAAATTCGCCGGATTGATTTCATAATCATCAAAAAGAAATGCCAGTGCAATTAAAATACCGCCGCCAATTACAAAGGGCAGCATGTGGGAAACGCCGTTCATCAGATGCTTGTAAATCTGACGTCCCAGACTGTCTCCGCTTCCGGCTCCGCCCCGTTCACTTTCTCCTGTGCCGCCGCTGTGATGGTATACGGGAACGGTTCCGCTGATCGCCTTCTTTACCAGCTCCTCGCCGTGGTGGATTCCCTCTGCTACCGGAACCTGAATCAGCGGCTTTCCGTCAAAGCGCGCCATTTCTACATTTTTATCTGCTGCAATAATAATGCATTCTGCATTTTTGATTTCCTCTGCTGTCAGCACATTATCTGCACCTGCTGATCCATTGGTTTCTGACTTTACCGGAATCCCCAGCTTTCTTCCCATGTTTTCCAGATTTTCCGCTGCCATATAGGTATGAGCAATTCCTGTAGGACAGGCTGTTACCGCAAGAACACGGTATCCTGACTGTGACTTCTGCTCGGCCTCTGCAGACTTCTGCTCTGACGCTTCTTTCGTTTCTTCTGATACCTGCTTCTCCTGCTTCTTTGCATAGCGGGCATTCTCTGTGTCATCAATAATCTGAAGAAACTCTTCTTTTGTCTTTGCCGCAATCAGCGCATCCTTAAAACCAGGGTTCATCAGCAGCGTAGACAGCTTGGAGAGTGCCTCCAGATGTGTATCCGCCTCTCCGTCCGGAGCCGCAATCATAAAAATCAGATTAGCCAGAGAACCGTCAAAAGCCTCATAATCCACTCCTTCCGGAACAGTCACTGCTGCCAATCCCGGTTCCTTTACTGCTGCCACCTTTGCATGAGGAATGGCAATTCCCTCTCCGATAGCTGTGCTTCCCAGGGCTTCTCTTGCTAAAATCCCTTCTTTATATCCAGCTCTGTCATTCAGTCTGCCGCCCTGATCCATCAGGCCTGTAAGACAGTCAATGATTTCATCCTTCGATGATGCTTTCACTCCAAGAGCAATACTCTCCGGCTTCAAAAGCTCTGTAATCTTCATTCTCATTTCCTCCATTTTATTTTCACACAGAATTTCCGGATCCTTTTTCTGTGTTCCCTGCGCCCGGCTCCTGCACACAATTCCGTTCTCTCCGCGTCTTCTGAGTCTGCCGTTTTTCCGTTCTCCCTTTTTCCCGGCCTCTCCCGCCTCCGGCGTTTTCCGGAATTGCTTCCCTTTGTGCAGGCATTTGCGCGCTTCCTTTTCTCCAGCCTTCTGTTTCTCGTTTTACAAAAGCTTCCCTTCCGAATACTTCTCCCCTTTTCTTCTTTCCGGAATCTTCTGTTCTTCTTATAGTCTCTCTTCCAAAGCCCTATATTGCATCATAAAGCTCCCAAATGAACTCTCCTGATGCCAGATCATCGGAAAATGCCGTAGCGCTTCCTGCTGCCGTTCCCAGTTTCAAAGCCTCCTCGTAATCTCCTGTCTTCAGATATCCCGCAATAAAGCCTGCCACCATGGAATCTCCTGCTCCCACAGAATTCTTCACTGTTCCCACCGGCGGCTTTCTCTTATAGATTTCTCCGTTTTCCGCAATCAGAACAGCCCCGTCTCCGGCCATGGAAATCAGAACATTTACCGCGCCTCTTTCCTGCAGGATTCTGGCGTAATGAACGATTTCTTCCTCTGATGTAAGTACCTTTCCAAACATCTCTCCCAGCTCGTGATTGTTGGGCTTAATCAGAAACGGATGATACTGCAGCACATTCAGAAGCAAATCCTTTGTGGCATCTACCACAATCCTGATTCCCCGTCCTTCCAGGCGCGCCATAATTTCCTCATAAATCCTGTCGCTGATGGATGCGGGAATACTTCCTGACAAAACCAGCACATCGCCGCTTTTCATCCTGTCCAGCTTCTCAAAAAGCTGCTGCACCTCTTTTCGCTGTATCTCCGGCCCCATGCCGTTGATTTCCGTTTCCTCCTCTGCCTTCAGCTTCACGTTGATTCGCGTCATTCCCTTTTCTACATGGATAAAATCCCCTGTAAACCCAAGACCTGCCGCACCCCGTTCAATTTCCGCTCCGGTAAAGCCTGCCACAAAGCCCAGGGCCGTATTTTCAAACCCCAGACGCGCCAGAACCGTTGATACATTGATGCCCTTGCCCCCGTAAAATACATGTTCCTGTACGGTTCTGTTTACCTCACCCAGCGCAAATTGATTTACCCGGATAACATAATCCAGAGCCGGATTAAACGTCACTGTGTAAATCATCTGTCATGCCTCCTATTTATTATGAAATTTCTTTTCATTTCCTGAGACAATCATATTATGATTTTTATATTTCGTCAATATATTTTGCCGTAAAATTTTATTTCTCAACCATTTTCAGCAATTACCCTAAAAGCCGTCATTCTGTTTTGTCTATTTTTTACAGGAAACCGGGAGAACAGCGCCCCGCGGAGCGTTTTTATGCCTTAGGACGAATTTCCCATGAAATGAAAAATGCGGCATGGCAAATGCCACACCGCACCGTAGTTCTTTTTTCTTTTTTATAACAATCCCTGCAGAAGCAATACCAGAATCATAACCGGCAGTACCAGAGTAACGTACCACTTCATCCAGGGAGCAACCCGGATTCCTGTTCCCTGATTGGCCTCCTCCCGGTATTTTTCAAAGCCCCAGCCATAACGGCTGGTACAGAATACCAGGTAAATCAGAGAACCGATTGGAAGCAGCAGATTGCTGACAATGAAATCCTCCAGATCCAGAACAACACTTCCCTCTCCCAGCGGCTGGAAACCTGAAAGCAGGTTGGGGCCTAATGCACAGGGCAGGGAAAGCAGAATAATCAGCACCAGATTGATATAAGCGGACTTCTTCCGATCGATTTCAAACAGCTCCATATCACATGCAATAATATTCTCAAATACTGCAAGCACTGTAGAAAAAGCTGCAAAGAACATAAACAGGAAGAACAGGGTTCCCCACATACGTCCGCCTGCCATGGAAATAAACACATTCGGCAGTGTAATAAAAATCAGGCTGGGGCCGCTGTCCGGATTGACACCAAAAGCAAAGCAGGCCGGGAAAATAATCAGTCCGGCTGTAAATGCCACAAAGGTATCTAGAATTGCCACGTTTACTGCCTCGCCCAGCAGAGTGTGATCCTTCTCCAGATAGCTTCCGAAAATAGCCATCGCGCCAATTCCAAGACTCAGAGTAAAGAAGGACTGGTTCATGGCTGCAACAATCACATTTCCAATACCCACTTCCTTCATTTTTGCAAAATCAGGATACAGGTAGAACTTCAGGCCCTCAGCGCCGCCCTCCAGGGAAATTCCGCGAACAGCCAGAATCACCATCAGACACAGCAGGCACAGCATCATGTTCTTTGTGATCTTCTCAACTCCGCTCTGGAGTCCTCTGGAGCAGACAATAATTCCCATGACAACAACGACAGCCATCCAGAACACATTGATTCCCGGGCTTGCCAGCATCTCGCCAAAGGATGCGCTGACCATATCTGAGGTCATTCCCGTAAATTTACCGGTCAGGAAGCTGTAAAAATAATACATCATCCATCCGGCAACTGTAGTATAGAACATCATCAGAACATAGTTTCCAAACAGCGCTACATATCCGTGAAGGTGCCATTTGCTTCCTTTCGGCTCCAGCTGCTGATAAGCCTTAACCGGGCTTTTCCGGCTGGCGCGTCCTACTGCAAATTCCATGGAAAGAACCGGAACTCCCATAATCGCCAGAAACAGCACATAAAACAGTACAAAAGCTCCTCCGCCGTTCTGTCCTACTACATACGGAAATCTCCATACATTTCCGATTCCAATTGCGCACCCTGCTGAAAGCAGCAAAAATCCCAGTCTTGACTTAAATGTTTCTCTTTGTTTCATTTGTAAACTCACCTACCATATTTCATTAATTTCCTGCAATCGCTCAGGAGCCCTTCCCTCGGGGGGAAGTCTTCCAGAACCATTACATTCTTCCCATGCGTGTAATTGATGCTGTAATCAGCTTTTTAAACAGCGGGGCCACTCGATCCGCTGTCTCTTTTACCTCTTCATGACTCAAAGGCTCCTCGGACATTCCGCATCCCAGATTGGAGATACAGGAAATACCGCATATTTTCATTCCCATGTGATTCGCTGCAACTGCTTCACAGGCAGTACTCATTCCCACTGCATCCGCACCCAGAATCCGGCACATCTTTACTTCCTTTGGTGTCTCGAAATTGGGGCCTGTCAGCTGGATATAGGTTCCCTCCTGCAAATGGATTTCCAGTTCCTCTGCTGTCTCCCTGAGAATCCGGCACAAATCATGGTTGTAAATCTGGCTCATATCACAGAAGCGCTCTCCCAGCTCTTCAATATTGGGACCGATTAACGGCGACGGAACAAAATTGGAAATCTGATCCGTAATCATCATAAAATCGCCAACATGAAAATCGTAATTGACCGCACCTGCTGCATTGGTCAAAAACAGGATCTCCGCCCCCATCATCTTCATCAGACGAATAGGAAGAACCACATCCTCCATAGAATAGCCTTCATAGTAATGAACTCGTCCCTGCATAATCACTACAGGAATTTCATTTACATATCCGAATACAAAACGTCCCTTATGTCCGCTTACGGTTGATACGGGAAAGCCTTCAATGTCATGATAATCCAGAAAAGCTTCTGCCTGAATCTCTTCTGCATAATCTCCCAACCCGGAGCCCAGCACCAGAGCTGCCTTTGGCCGAAAGGGAATTCTGTCCTGAATACTCTGGTAACAGGCTGTCAGTCTCTCATAGGCTTTTGTCATTCTATCCTCCTCCTTTTTATACTATCCTATATCTTACCTGCTTCCTGCGATTTTATCAATCTGAAAATGAATTTCTCACAATTTTCTTTTTGTTTTTTTCTCTGCAGCAAAGACCCAGACGGAAGAATCTGACAATTCTTCGGTATACCGGTATCCCATCCAGTCAAAATTCTTCATTTTTTCCGGATCGGTTACCTGATTTTCAGCCAGATACCGGACCATAGCGCCTCTGGCCATCTTGGCAGCAGTGGCTTTTACCTTTACTCCCGGCATTTTTTGTCCGCTGTTTTCTTCCTCCCGCTCGCCAAAGACACAGGTAATCATGTTCACATCCTCCGTCAGCCAGGGTTCTATAGCCCTGCTGTATTCTTTGGATGCCAGATTTATGACCGTATCTCCCGGCTTTGCCAGGATACGATACAGACTGTCTCCCCAGTATTCATACAAGGTCTTCCACTGCCACTTCATTTTTGCCTGCATTTCCAGACGGTAGGGAACAACTCCGTCGAAGGCCCGCAAAATCCCATAAAACCCGGACAGAATATAAAGATGCTCTTTCAAATATGCCAGCGAATTCTGTTCCATCACTCCGGGAGCCATGGTCTGATACTGAATTCCCTCATAGGCAATCACCGCCGGAGTCAGCCGGTTTTGCAGATTCATCTGTTTCAGACGCTGCGTATTTTCCTGAACAAGCCTGTCATTGCACTTCCAGATCTCCTTTAATTCCTCCGGCTCCAGACTCTGAAGATACTCCTTAATCTGCTCTGTCTTCTCAAGAAGCAGCGGCAGGGATACCTCTGCCGGAAAATCATCATCGATCCTCATTTTTTTCGCCGGTGAGATCATTATTTTCAGCATGCTTTTCCTTTCTTTCTGCTAACAGAAAACTACTCAGTCTTTTAATATTTTTTCACATGGAAAACGGCAACGGTTCTCGGCTTCATAACAAAGCTTCCCTCAATACGGCGTTCCTCGTTCTCTTCATAAAAATATTTTCCATTCTCGTCTCCATAGGTATTGACACTGAGATACCAGTATCCTGCCCGGTTGGTTTTCGGAAGTGTAATTTCCACATCCTCCCAGTAAGTGTTGATAGCGAGATAAACAACATCATCCTGGCCCTTTTCTCTGTCATAGCCTGCAAAGCTGGTGGCAAAAACTCTGGTATCCCGCGGGATATTCACCCGGTCTGCATTCACATCATGGGCATGAAGTGCGTCCATGCCGCAGACTGCCCGCGGAAGCTCCTTGCGGATAACCGGATGGCGGAACCGGTAGGCAATCATAAACTTAAAGAATTCAAACAGATCCCTGTTTTTCTCCAGATAAGTCCAGTCCAGCCAGGATAATTCATTGTCCTGGCAATATCCGTTGTTATTTCCAAACTGAGTATTTCCAAATTCATCTCCTGCCAGGAACATGGGCGTTCCCCGGCTGCACATCAACACGGCACAGGCATTGCGGATCATGCGGAAACGAAGCTTTAAAACCTCCGGATCATCGGTATCACCCTCTGCCCCGCAATTCCAGCTCCTGTTGTCATTTGCCCCGTCTGTATTGTCCCATCCGTTATTTTCATTGTGCTTCTGATTATAGGAATAGAGGTCATACATGGTAAAGCCGTCATGGCAGGTGATAAAATTCACGCAGGAATTGTATCCGGCATAATTTCCATGGGAATTTCCTTCCCCATACAGATCGCTGGAGCCGGCTACACTCCAGGCTGCATCCCAGGCAAGCCAGCAGTCTCCCTTCAGATATCCGCGGATTGCATCCCGATATCTTCCATTCCACTCAGCCCACCGTTTTCCGGCCGGAAAGCTTCCAACCTGATACATGCCGCCTGCATCCCAGGCCTCTGCAATCAGCTTTACATTGCTTAAAATAGGATCGTAGGTTAAGGTCTGAAGCAGCGGAGGGTTGTTCATAGGCGAACCGTCCTCGCTGCGTCCCAGAATACTGGCCAGATCAAAACGGAAACCGTCTACCCGATAGCTGATGGTCCAGTACCGGAGACAGTCTGCTATCATCTGCCGGACAATGGGATTGTTGCAGTTCAGAGTATTTCCGCAGCCGCTGAAGTTATAATAGTTTCCGTCCGGTGTCAGCATATAATATTCATTATTGTCCAGACCCTTAAAACAGAAGGAAGGTCCCAGTTCATTTCCTTCCGCAGTATGGTTGAATACCACATCCAGAATCACCTCGATGCCATTATCATGGAGACTCTTGATCAACTCCTTCAGCTCCGTTCCCTCATGGTTGTACTCCTCCGCTGCCGTATAGCTGCTGTTCGGAGCAAAGAAGCCGACTGTATTGTATCCCCAGTAATCCAGAAGTGTGTTTCCGTTCACCTCTCTGGCATTCATATTCTCATCAAATTCAAAAATAGGCATCAGCTCTACGGCATTAATTCCCAGCTCCTTCAGATAAGGAATTTTCTCTTTCAGTCCGGCAAAGGTTCCCTTCTGACGCACACCGGAAGACGGGTGCTTCGTAAATCCACGCACATGGAGCTCATAAATCACCAGCTCATTCAATTCTTTTTTAGACTGCGGCATGGTTCCCCAGTCGAACACATCTTTTACAACTCTGGCATGGTAATGCTCCTGACTCTGGGATCCCCAGACACCCTGTCCTGTTACTGCTCTTGCATAGGGATCCAGCAGAATATTGTTTTTGTCGAACAGCAGCCCCTTTTCCGGATCATAGGGACCGTCAATCCGGTAGGCATATTCAAAATCCTCTACCTCCAGACCAAAAACCATCATGGAATATACGTCACCGATTTTATATTCCTCAGGAAACGGCAGAACAGCGTAGGGTTCTTCCTCTCCTTTCCGGAACAGCAGAAGCTCACAGGAGGTTCCTCCGTGAGTATGGATAGTAAAATTAACGCCGCTGGGCAGAGGCATGGCTCCAAAAACATCAAACATTCCCGGTCTGACCGGAAATCCTGAGATTTCCCCCAGGGGAGAAACGGATACGGAATAATCCAACATAAAATTCTGATTACATGTTTTCACAATGTGACTCCTTCTCTGTATTACTTTTTCTGTTCGTACAACAGCTTGTATTCTTTTCATTCGTCCTGTTTAAAACTAGTAATTTAACATTCTAACTATATCATATCAGAGAAAACATTGCCACATCTTCTCTAACAGTCCGCGGATTTAGAAGACAGTGCACAGCTGAAACAAAAACAGAGCTGGATTAGCAATGCTACCAATCCAGCCCTGATAAATTTATTTTACTATTTAATTGATTTTTGAATAAAACGCAGTAATTTTCAAGCGCCCTTTATCCGGCCAGCCATAATTACTGTTTACATTATCGGATTCTCCGTGATAATCAAAGTCCATCTCTGTGCTTAAAGAAACTCTTCCATCTTCTAAAAGTTCAAAATAGCTATCTGCATTTTTTTCGGCTTCCTGCAATACATTATCTGCATTTTCATCACAAAACCATTTGCCGTCCGAATTGATAAACTGATATGATTCCCCGAATTCACTGTATAAAAATTTCTCACCATCTGCACTTACTATTGTAAACGAACCGTGATTAACAGCATCTGCCGGATAAATTTCATCAAACCACTGGTCTTCTGATGAATCCGCTGTTTCAGCATGTAATTCAAAATCTCCGGTTCGACTATTATACAGATAAGAAGCTCCACCGCTGTATTCATAACCACCGGCATAATTTGTGGAAACATTGTTATTGCCGGCAGCTGCGTCACGATAATATACAACACCTGTTAATTGTTCCTGACCATTAAAATAAAATCTGATTCCATATGGATTTGTAAAATAATCAAGAACAGAAGCGGCCTGGGAAATAATACCTGCCTCTGCATTGCCGCTTGCAACCATAAATTGAAACCATTTATCGGAACCGGTATTATAATTGTGAGATTCTATAGTTCCGTATTTTTCTAATACATCTTTTTTTAATGCCCCTAACGCAATACCCCTGGCTGTTGTTAAAGAATCCCCGGTTACAAATACATGATAAGGCATTGGATCGGCATCATATCCTATGCGTACCCAGTTGGTAATGATACTGCAGTCAGCATTATTTCTTGTAACAGAGTTATTGCCAGACACAACAAAATCGCTTTCACCAATGGAAGCTGCCGGTACACTTACACCTTTTGTCTTAATGTTTCCATTTTCTACCCATGCACCGTCTTGATTTACGGTATAGCCATCTGGTGTTGTAGTATTTACCAGCAACCAGCCATTAGCATCAAAATAATAGCATTCAGCGACTCCATCACCATTTCCGTCAATCCATTGCTAGCCATTACTTGCATATGTCTCATTTCCATTATCATACCGCCATCTGTCCTGATTTTCGCCTGTTCCATTTTTCCAGGCGGCAAGTGATGTACCGGTTATTGCCATAGACATTGCTGCTGTTACAAGAATTGTCCTTTTTAATTTCTTCATACCCATCCTCCAATAAAAAAACAATTTTTGGTTTCTTTATTATTATAATCCCTTTTTCCCCATACACAAGTGCGTGTATTTCTGAACTATAAAAATTCCATCTCTTATTTCCTATGAAAAAACGGAAGCCTTGTAAATCAAGACTTCCGCTGCAAATAAAAAGAGCGCGAGACGGGACTCGAACCCGCGACCCCGACCTTGGCAAGGTCGTA
>OHJX01000158.1_pt1 | contig 34479 bp, 28 predicted proteins | sample 1568671 | NCBI WGS metagenome assembly OHJX01 (sample SAMEA3879589, study PRJEB24766) | human gut metagenome | biome: human-associated habitat; feature: feces | place: USA | collected 1985/1987 | reverse complement strand
AAAGCCGGGGCTAATACTTCAATTATTTTAGGACATTTTCAAAAACGCTTGACACGGAATTTCCTTGTTAAAACTTACAAAAATCTGTCTAAAAAGTACGAAAGCAAAAAATCTGTAAAAATATCTGAGCTGATTGTAACGCATGATAATCATTCTCAAATATTTTCACAGATTCCTTTTCGATGTCTGGAGGACAGCAGACACGCATTACAGTTTGCGCGTAGACTCCCGCTCTATAAGAGTTCCGCCCAGTATTTGCCGTTTCACTACCTTTTTCCGGTTGATCAGATCAAACAAGGTACGGACGCTCTGCAGGGCAATTTCCACTCTTGGATATTTCAATGTTGTGATGGATGGATGATAATATTCCGCAATGTCCTGACCATCTGCTCCTGCCACACAATAATCCTCCGGTACTCTTTTGCCGCTGTCAATAACTGCTCTGCATGCTCCTACCGCCAGAGTATCTGAAATTGCATAAATGCAGGAAAAATCCACCCCCGATTTCAAAAGCTCACAGGTACAGTTATAACCATTCTCAATCGTATAAATTCTTTTACCTGGTTTTAAACGAATTATAAGCTTCTCATCGTACTCCAGTCCATTTTTCTCCAGTGACCTTTTATAGCCATTGAGATGGCATCTTCCAAGACCTTCATCTCCGGAAGTAATAAAGGCGATCCTTTTATGTCCGCAGCTGCACAGATAATCAACCATACTCTGGCTCTCAATCTCTGTATCAGTCGTCACAAGGGCACTTTTAGGATAAGTTCCTGTATCCTCCGGAACTGTTTTTCCGGAGCCACTGATCACATACGGAACTCTCAGCATTCTCAGGCTTCGGTATGTATTTTCCCGGAAGAACATAAAGTGGTGACTCCAGTTTATCGTCCAGTTCAAGAGTAATTCTCTTTCCGGCAGGAAGGCTTATGCTGATTTTGTTTCCCTCTTCTTTGAATGGTATCTGTACAGCTGTGGGACGGATAACCGCCTTCTGAAATGGTTCGTTTACTGTAACTTCTACTTCTGCCTTTTCATTTTCATCTAAGAAAGAAACAAAATCAAAAAATTCTGTATGATATACTCTCTGTTCCTTTCCGTTTACCTTAACCTGATACAGCTCTGATACCGGAATATCTTCTACCGATTCCAGTTCATAAAATGGTTTTTCTCTTATCTCACGCGGTACAAATTCCTGTTTTTTCATCATTATGTTTCTCCTTTATTTTCAAATTCATAATTATGTTTATAAACATTACTATACAATGTTTTTCTTTTTTAGTAAAGTGTTTTATTTGACAAGATACCCCTCTTATTTTTATGCATTTTGTATAAGCTCTTCTGTTTTTTTAATTATTATTTGACTTATTTGTTTGATACATATATACTATAGGTTACTAAACAACCTTATTTTGAAAGGAAACATTATGGAAAAACTTCCTGCATACAAGAAATGTTATAACAAATTAAAATCCGATATAGATAATAACGTTTATCCCATAGGTTCCTATCTTCCCACAGAAGATGAGCTTGGAAAAATGTTTTCGGTAAGCCGTACGACGGTCCGGCATGCCATTGACCTTTTGGTTAAAGACAAACGCATAAAGGTAAAGCAGGGTGCCGGCACACAGGTGATCAATCCCAAAGAACGGGAGCTTACCAGCTTCTCAAAATTTCATAACGTAATAGACATAAACACTCTGTTTCCGGATAATGCCGCCCTGACCATCAGCGGAACCTGGATTGACCGTATTCCTGCAAACAGCCAGGTCGCCAGTGCGTTGGACCTTAATGAAGGAACAGAAGTCTTCCGCCTTCAAAGAGTGGTTTCCTCCAATGAACAGCCTGTGATAATTCAGACAAATTATATCCGTATTGATTTTTTCCCAGATTTAGATACCTACCGCGAACAGCTTGTAGATCTCTATTACTTTATTCAGAAGCACTACGGAATTAAATTTGAAACTGGCGAAGAACACATCAACATCAGCTCAGCTGATTTCCTTGATGCACAGATTCTCAACATTGAACCGGGATCTCCTATTTTTTTCAACACCAGAACAGCACACTGTTCACTGGGTCCTATGGAATACCTGGAAGCCAGGATTCGTCCTGATCTGTGCCATTTCGTGGTTCGTATGAAGGAACCACCAGCATGGTACGATCTTCCCGAATTTCAAAAATCCCTGGAACGTGTTTGAAAATGAATGATCAACTTATAAAAAGGAGCGGCGCTATGTCTAAACGCATTTCGGCCCTTCTGCTTTGCTTATTTCTATTTTGCCTGCTAATAGTTTTCCCAGCTGCAGGCTGCGGTCAGAACAGCAGCTCCGGTTCCGGCGAAGAACCGCCTGTTTTTTCCCCGCTGAAGGTTCTGGTTCCGGAAGCTCCGGGAACAGACACCATAGGATATTCACCTCTGATACTGGATATTTCAAATATCAGTCAGGGATATCTGACTGCTGTCAGTGACAGCAATGGTACCACCAAAAACATCCAGCTTTCCGCGGATGACGGCGTTGTTTATTCTTATTTTGTAAGCTCCGGCGAAAGTGCTGTCATTCCGTTTACCAGTGGAAGCGGCACCTACCAGGTATCCTGTTATGAGCAGGTAAACGGCAGTCAGTATGCCGCACTTTTTGCCCAGGCTCTGGAGGTTTCCCTGGAGAATGAATTTCTCCCGTTTTTGTATCCGAACCAGTATGTAAATTTTACCCCGGACTCAGAAGCTTGCAAGCTGGCTCTTTCTCTTCTGGCAGAGGATGCCACGGAACAGGAAAGCATTGACACCGTTTTCCAGTATGTAACCCAGCATGTCACCTACGACGAGGACAAAGCAGCCACCGTTGAGACAGGATATCTTCCTGACATAGACGAAACCCTCTCTACCGGAAAGGGAATCTGTTTTGATTATGCTGCCCTGATGACGGCAATGCTGCGAAGCAGGGATATTCCCTGTAAGCTTCAGATCGGATATGCAGGTGACATCAAGCATGCCTGGATCGATGTTTACATACGTGGAAAAGGATGGGTGGAACAGGCGATTACCTATGACGGGGAGAAATGGAACCGCATGGATCCAACCTTTACCGCCAACAGTGAAGATGAAGAGCTTATCAATTCCTATATCGGTGACAGCGCAAATTATACGCTGCAGTTTACCCGATAGCACAACGAAAAACGCCTCGCAGGTTCATGGATTTTTTCAGGATCTGCCTGATGTTTTTTCAGAGAGGACTTTATATGATTACCAAATTAAACAATCGGGAGCTGTTCCAATTCTGTGAACAGTTTTCCATCATATTACGTTCCGGAATGTCCGCCATTGAGGGACTTGCCATCTTAAATGACGACAGCCAGACAGAACGGGGCAAAGAAATTTTGACCTTTCTTTATAAAGACATGGAGGAATCCGGCTCCCTGGCGCACGCCATGGAGCAATCCGGTGCTTTTCCTGCTTCTGCTGCTGCTTATGTACGCACCGGCGAAGAGACTGGCTGTCTGGATGAGGTTATGAAGGGTCTGTCTGCTTTCTATGCGAAGGAGATTCAGATCACAGACCAGATTCAGAGTGCAGTCGCCTATCCCCTTGTTATGCTGGGCATGATGACTGCGGTTATTGTAATTCTTCTTGTAAAGGTTCTCCCGGTTTTCCGCCAGGTTTTCCGCCAGCTTGGACTGGAAATGAGCGGGATCTCCGGTGCCCTTCTTGGAATCGGCGAAACACTTAGCCGCTATTCTACTGCCTTCCTTGTTCTTCTGGCCGCGATGATCGGCTTTATCCTTTTCCTGGTTCTTCACCCAAAGGGGCAGGAACTGATCCGCAAAATCGTCTGCCGTTTTCCCGGCATGAAGGAAATTCCGGTAAATCTGGATTACAGTCGTCTTTGCCAATGTATTTCCCTGGGAATCCGAAGCGGACTTTCCCCTGAGCTTTGTGTGGAGCTGGCAGGGGCTGTGGTTACCCAGACTGAGATCAGGGAAAAGCTTGCTTCCATTCAGAAGCAGCTCGCGGAAGGATATGGATTTACAGAAGCCATCACGGAATCCGGACTTTTTAAGGCTATGGAGCTTCGTCTGATCTCCCTTGGTTTTCAGGCTGGTGCATCTGACGAAGTAATGGAAAAACTGGCTGAGCAGTATGAAGAGAAATCCACAGACTCTGTTTCCCACATTGTGTCAATTTTGGAGCCTACTATTGTGATCGTCCTTTCAATTTTGGTAGGACTGGTCCTTCTTTCTGTTATGATGCCGCTGCTGGGACTGTTATCTGAAATGATCGCATAACAACTGTAAGGGAGAGTGAAAATGGATATATTTGAAACCAGACTCATTCGTGTCAGGCGGATTTTCCGCTTTATTGTTCCAATCCTGTTCGCTGCAGTCCTCTGCCTGATCTTCTATCTTGGAATTGCACGTACACAGACTGATTCCCTGGAAAAAGAACAGGTTACTTTAACGCAGGCACTTGAAGGAGGTGCCATCCGCACCTACGCCCTCACAGGCCAATACCCTCAGAGCCTGGATGAATTGCTTTCAGATTACCATATTACCTATGATTCTGAGAAATTTGTGGTAGAATATGTTCCAAACGGATCCAATCTTCTGCCATCGATCAGCGTACTTCCGGTAAATGCCAGAAAAGGAGGTGCCAGATGAATTCCAGATTTACCCGGAAGAACCACAGCATTGATTCACTGGCAGCCCTGCTGCTTTTTGCAATGTATGTGCTGTTTCTTCTATTTCTGATGCTTTTTGGTGCCGGGAACTATCAGGCCTCTGTAAAAAGCCTGGACACTAATAACAATCTTTATACGGCAGCCTCTTACATCACTACCAAATTTCGTCAGCACGATATTCCCGGAATGACCTCCCTTACAGAGCTTCAGGGAACACAGGTTCTTTGCTTTCAGGAAGCTATTGAGGGGAAAGATTACTGCACTTACATTTATTTTGATGGCAGTCATTTAAAAGAGCTTTTTACAGCATCGGATTCCCAGGCCGATCTTTCTATGGGGACCAACCTTGCACAGCTTCAGGATTTCCAGATTGACGCTTTAGAAAACACTTTTTACAGAATCACATTAACGGACACAGATGGACATTGTTCCAGTTTTCTGCTTCATCCAGGGGTTCCTGCCTGATTCGCAGGCTCCTGAATTTGGGGCAGGTCACTTCTGAATGATGTGCTGAAAGGAAGTTTTTATGAAAAAAATCACTACCCATTCCAAATCCGGGCTCTTTCTTATGGAAATGATATTTGTCCTTCTTTTTCTTGGGCTGACCTGCGGTGTCTGCGTAAGACTGTTTGCGGCTTCCTACATGGCAAGGGTACATGCCCGGGAGGACTCTCATATCCAGGAACTTATCACCAGCGCCGGTGAAATTCTGGAAGGAACTGACGGCACTGTTCAAAATTTTCTGGCACTGATGCCAGATGGAGTTGCAGATCAGGACAGTATTTGCTATTATTTTGACAAGCACTGGCAGAATGCTTCCGAAGAAAGTGCATTTTATAAAATGAGGCTCGTCTGCTCTGCTTCTGACAAGGTCAAAGAAGTTCACATTACTTTCGAAAAACTCCAGAATGCAAATGAGGAAACCAGCCTTTATACACAGACAATTCGCTTTCCAGTTTTTTCCACAAAGGAGGTAGCAGATTCATGAAAGAAAAGAATCATCTTTTTTCTGCAACTGGAATTCCTTCCCTTTTTCTAATCTTCGGAGTTCTTATGCTGGTGATCCTGTCCTTGCTTGGCTATGGTACTTCCAGGCAGGGTCTGCGCGCCAGCAGCCTTTCTCTGGAGCAGACCTCAGCCTATTATAATGCCTGCAGTGAGGCAGCTGATTTTTATTCAGATCTGGTTCAGACACTGGAAGGATTTCAGGCACAGGCAAAATCAGAAAGTGCATATTACCAGCTCGTCTCCGATCATCTGAACTCACAGGAGAATGTAAAATGGGATTCAGAGGAACATACTGCTGAATATGTGAAAGCATTTTCCGACACCCAGAGTCTGGCTGTGAAAATTGTTGTATTCTGGACTGACTGTACAGCTGATTCCACTGCTTCTGCTACCGCTGCCTTTGATAACGTTGCCTCTGATAATGTTGCCTCTGATAACGCTGCTTCTGATAACGCTGCTTCTGATAACGCTGCTTCTGATAACGCTGCCTCTGATACCATTAATGCAGGATTGGACATGACCAGCAGCAATATCGCCGGGATCCTCTCCTGGAATACGGTTGTAACTGCAGACTGGAATCCGGACAACAGCCAGTCTGTCTACAAAGGAGAATAATTTTATGGAAGAAAAAGTAAAGGCTTTTCTGGAGCTTGCCACTCAGAAAAAAGCCTCTGATATATTTATTATTGCCGGTCGTCCCCTTTCTGTAAAAATTGACGGAAAGCTCTGTACACTGGATGGTTTTGAAGAACGGCTCATGCCTCCGGAGACAGATGAATTTATCCGGATCATTTACAAGCTTGCTCACGACCGGAATATAGAACCTATGCTGGAAACCGGTGACGATGACTTTTCCATGGCTATCCCTGGTCTCTCAAGATTTCGTGTAAATACATACCGGCAGCGTGGTTCTCTTGCCGCTGTCATCCGTATTATTGCATTTAATCTGCCTGATCCGCAGGATCTGCACATTCCTCCAGCTGTTATGGAAGCAGCTGACCTTACCAAGGGAATGGTTCTGATCACAGGTCCCGCCGGAAGCGGAAAATCCACCACCATGGCTTGTATCATCGACAAGATCAATCACAGCCGTGAAGGACATATCATCACGCTGGAAGACCCTTTGGAATACCTGCACAGACATGACAAATGCATTGTCAGCCAGCGCGAGATCTGTACGGATACTGCCAATTATCTGGTTTCCCTGCGTGCCACCCTGCGTCAGAGCCCGGATGTGATCCTTCTTGGAGAAATGCGTGACCACGAGACTATCCAGACTGCCATGACTGCTGCTGAGACCGGACATCTGATTCTTTCCAGCCTTCATACTACCGGAGCTGCCAATACCATCAGCCGTATTATGGATGTTTTCGAGCCCAGCCAACAGCATCAGATTGCCATTCAGCTTTCCATGGTTCTGCAGACTGTTATTTCCCAACAGCTGGTGCCGGATGTGAATGGGCACAATATTCCGGTTTTTGAGATCATGAGGCTTACCCCTGCCATTCGAAATATGATCCGCGACAACAAGATTTATCAGATTGACGGTGTGATCGCCTCTTCCTCCCAGGCAGACATGAAATCCATGGATAACAGCCTGCTGGAGCTTTATCGAAACCGCCAGATCACAAAAGAGACTGCACTGAAATATTCATCTAATCCGGAAATGTTAAAACGGAAGCTCATGTAATGGGCTTCCGTTTTTTATATCTGAAGGTTGTCCTGCTGCAAAAAACCTTATAGTTTTTACTATGTGCGGACTATCTTCTATTCCACAATGCTTTACTGTAAATTCTATTTCTTTTCTGTAATTGATTTCCTACTTTCTTGTAACTGCCGCCGATGCTTTATACTTTCCCTTTACAACACCATTTGGCTCTTTTACATAAGCACGCACATAATAACGGTACTTCTTTCCTTTTTTCACCTTCGTGTCTGTCCAGGTAGAAGTTTTCCCCTTCTTAATAGTAGCTGCCAGCTTATATTTTCCGCTTCCGGTTTTTTTGTAAATGTAATAGCCATCACATTTCTTCTGTGCCTTCCACTTTAATTTCAGACCTTTCTTCGTATTGGAAACCGACGAGACCGTCTGCCTGGAGGGTGCTGATTTATACTTTCCACTGGACTTGTAACTGCTTGCCACTGTTTTCTTGTTCACAGTACAATACGCCCTTACTGTATACTCGTAAACAGTAGCTGATTTTATCTTTGTATCTTTGTAGGATATAGTGGCTGCTTTCTTTATGTTTGCAAGTTTCGTCCATTTTCCTGAAGCCGTTTTTCTGTAAACCACATAGCCTGCTGCACCGGAAATCTTATTCCAGTTTACTGTATTGTAAAGTCCAGAAGAAACCTTCACCGACACAGACGGAGTGGCAAGCATTGTCTTAGCCGCAGCTTCCGCGGTATAATCGGAATATTTCGCAGTACCGTTCACCATACTGTACGCACGGATCTTGTATGTATATGTAATTCCCGGCTGAACTTCCGTATCTGTCCAGGAAGTATCCGACCAGGAGGCGGTCTCTACCTTCTGATACTCTCCGCCGGAGATTTTTCTATAGATCTGATATCCGGAAACTCCGGCTGCTTTACTCCAGGTCAGACTGATCTGGTTATAGGTGCGGGCCGCAGCCTGAAAGTAAGCAGGTCTGGTTACATTCACTGCACTGCTCAAGGTTCTTGTGTGAGCTTTAATTCTTGCACAGGCACTTGGACTTGTTTTGGAAAAATCGCTCCATCCATTTTTCTCATGATAACAGAAGCTCTGATCCGCCTCCAGGCCAGCCTGAAACTCCACCCAGTCATAAGCACTGTTGGTCTCGCACAGATATTCCACTGTATCGGAACCGATATTGGTGATCACTACCGAATAAAGGGTTCCATTCATCAGATTTACCTCTGGCACTTCTACTGTGGAAATACCGGCATGTTTCTGATAAAAAGTAACCGGATTGGCATAGGCCGGAGTTCCGCTTACCGGATTGCTCTTATCCTTCAGATTTGTATAAATCTGAATGCTGTAGCTTCCTCCGTCAGAGTAAGTAGCCAGAACTACTTCTCCAAGGGCTTCTCCGTTCCCATTTCCGGCTTTTGCCTGAAAAACATTGGCAATGGAGGAAATCCCACTGCTGCCGGAAGGATACAGCTTCAGCTTGCTCAGTGCACTGGAGCCATCATAGAAATAGTTGTTCCGGTACTTCGGACTGGTGGTGGCTTCTGCTGCTACAATATTATAATTACATTTATTCTCATAGGAAATATAAAAATAACCGGCTTCTCCCCAGTCATCTCCCCAGCTGTTTCTGGCGATCCATGCCCCGTTTGAAGTAACATTGCTGGCAGAATTGAAATTTTCCCTGGAATAATTGTCATCCCATCCAATCAGGGTTATTGCATGATTCACGCCTGCACTTCCCGGGTAGCTGTATGCATACGTATACGGATTATAATAGGTATCATACATTCCAAAGGACATGGAAACAGATCCATATTCTGATATCAGACTTTTAATATTATTTACAGAATAAGAGGAAAACGCCGCATTTTCCAGATATGCGGTGGTCTGGTATGCCATTTGGGAGGATGGCACCTTGTCAGAGTCCAGGGTATGATCTGCATTTGTCTCATAAGGAATCTGTGACTCCAGTGCCATACCACTCCACGTACTCAGAAAAATAGCAGCAAGAGTCTGATTGCCTCCCTCTCTGTAAGAATGAAGAACCTCGTTTTTGTCATTAGCTGTATTTCCAAGAGGATCGTTCATTCGGTGGGCAAAGAAATATGCCAGATGTTCTTCTGACAGATCAAACAGCCCAGCTCCTGCCTGCAAAAATGAGATTTCCAGGTTGGCAGCCAATGTGTATGCCCAGCACATATTGGAAGGCTTTTGATTCCTTACCGGGATGGAAATACTGCTTCGGGGATCGTATTTTGCAGGATAAGACGCAGCTCTGGCAGCACCTACGCTTCCTGTATCACCGTTTCCATTGCCAGCTGGCGGGTCTACATAGCTTAAGGGCTGCAGCTCACGGATCGGCTCCAGCTGAGCCTCAATCTCCGCATCGGTCAGATCGTCTTCATTTTTCTCTTCTTCGGCAGAATCCGGATCCATGCTGCCAAAGCCAAAATCTTGTTCCTGAAGTTCATCAGTACCACCATCTGAGAAACCGTCTGACAGGTCTTCCGATTGGGAGGGATTTCCATCTGTCATGCCTGTGAAGCTGGCATTGCCTGACTGACCGGCATCGTCTTCCGTACTTCCATTGCCAGCCTGGCTGTCATCGCCTTCTGCACTTCCATTGCCAGCCTGACTGTCACCGTCTTCTACACTTCCATTGCTAGCCTGGCTGTCATCAGCTAAAGTGCTTCCGCTCCCTGACTGATCATCACCTGCTGAAAAATCATCCTGCACATAAAACTCTTCCGCAGTCATCGCATCCGACGATACAGCTGATACAGCGTCTCCTGCGCTTTCCATTTCCGCACTTTCCGTCCAGACCATACTCTGCCCGGCAATATCTGCTGCCTGAATGGGCAAGCCTGTAAAAATCAGGGACTGGGCAAGTAACAGACTTACAGCTGCTTTTTTCAATAATTTCTTATATTTCATATTTACTCCTGTCGTTCTGAGCTTCCTGTTTCGGAGTATTTTTCACACAGGCTCCAGAGCGTATTAAAAAATCACCAGAACAGAATTTTCGTTCAAACAGATATTTTTCACTTATTTATGATTTTTTAGATATTTTTCCAGAAAATGTATTAATTTCTCCATTTCTTCCTGAGTCCCTACCGTGATCCGCAAATGATTGTCAATCCTCGGCTTCGGGAAGTATCTTACATAAATATGCTCCTGACGAAGGGCCTCAAAAATTTCTTTGGCCGGACAGCTTTTGTGAGAAGCAAAGATAAAGTTGGTCTTAGAATCCGGGAATGTGAAACCAAGGGCAGCCAGTTCTTTCTTCGCCCATTCTCTGGTAGCAATAATCTTCTCACAGGTTTCTGTAAAATATGCTTTATCCTGGATAGCTGCCACACCGGTTGCAAGAGTGGTACGATCCATAGTGTAGGAATTGAAGGAATATTTTACATCGTTCAGAAATCTGATCAGCTGTGGATTGCCGCATGCAAAGCCAATACGCATTCCAGCCATGGAACGGGATTTGGAGAAGGTCTGGACTACCAGAAGATTGTCATATTTCTCTATAAGCTCCAGTGCTGATTTCGCTCCGAAATCTACATATGCTTCATCTACGATCACAATGACGTCCCGGTTGTGTAAGAGAATCTCCTCGATGTCACCGAGGGGCAGCTCCACGCCTGTAGGTGCATTGGGGTTCGGAAAAATAATTCCACCGTTTTCTCCGAAGTAATCTTCTTTGCGGATACAGAAGTTCTCATCGAGAGCTTTACATTCATATGGGATTCTGAAAAGATCCGCCCATACGTCATAGAAAGAATAGGTGATATCGGGAAAAAGGATCGGTTTATCTGAGTTAAAGAAAGTGAGGAAGCTCATGGCAAGTACATCGTCTGAGCCAACACCTACAAAAACCTGCTCGTCTTTCAGTCCATAATTCCGGGCAATTGCGTGTACCAGATCACTGGCTGTAGGATCCGGGTAAAGGCGGAGGGTATCTGGCTGAATCCCACGTAATGCTTTCTCTACGCCTGGTGCAGGGGGATATGGGTTCTCGTTTGTGTTCAGCTTGATCATGTCCGGCTGATTGGGCTGCTCGCCGGGTGTATAAGGTACTACTTTACGAATGTTTGCTTCCCATGTATTCATTTCGGTCCATCCTCGCTTCTTCGTATTTTTATTATAATTTCCTTTTGAAAAATCTGTAGTATGCATGTTTCTGCATAGTTATTAGTATTTTACTTTTTTCCTTGGAGTTTGTCAAATTTCGTTGTGGGGTGACGTAGTTGGTATCCCGCAACTTTATTTTTTTTTTAATCTATCGATGTCAGGAAAGTATCGGGAAACCAATCACTCTCCCTCCCCCTTCGTTAAAAGTTCTTTTCAACCAGCAAGTCCCAGCAAGTACACAGCATTTGGGCAATGTGTATTACTCCAGCGAGCCATTTCAGGCGCGTTCCTAGCGAAGGTGAAATCCAGCGCTTACGAAGACTTATGCGTGAGGGCTCTCCCGAACGCATTAGTCGCAGTTAGCGATTAGTTCGCTGGAGCGTTGCGCCGGCGAGTGAGTAATACACATTGTCCAAATGCGTCCGCATTGAAGAACTTTTAATCAACTAAATAGCAATTATATTGTCTGGCTCGGCGCAATACCAAATTGTTTTTTATAGGCCCGGGAGAAGGTGGTATAGTCGGAGAAGCCGCTTAACTGGGCGGCCTTCAGGATGGGGGTGCCTTCGGAAATTTTTGTGCGGGCGAGAAGAAGGCGCTTGCTAATGATGTAGTTGTGGATGGTATAACCGGTTTCCTCCTTGAATTTCCGCATCATGTGATACTTGCTCAGGTAGTATTTCCGCGAAAGGGTTTCAATGGAAAGATCTTCAGTAAGGTTATGGTTAATATAACGGAGAAGCTCTTCTATCTGGGAATCACTGCTGTAGGAGCGAGTGTCGTAAATGTACTGCTTTTCCAGAAAAATGCGGTTTACATAAACCATGAACTGGGTAAAAAGAGCTGAGCCAAGAAGCTTGCTTCCAAATTTTTCGTCTTTCAGGGCAGCTTCCAGTTCGTAGAGAAGCTGCTTTAATTTTTCCTGAGTGTCAGAGTCCAGACGGATCAGATTGTAACTCCGGTCAATCGCCTTCTGAAAACAGCGGAGCAGTTCTGTGGATTTGATGTCGTCGCGGATCCATAGTACAAAACGTTCGTATGGAACTGAAAAATCAATTTCCGGTTTGTGGATGGCGTGACGGTTTACGAGGAGAATGTCCCAGGGTTTCAGATAGTAGGACTTTCCTTCAATGTGATAGGCAGCCTTTCCGGAAAGGAAGATGATCACTTTGTGAAAATCATGATAATGGTAGGAAAAATCCCGTTTGGTCTGGTCCTTGATGTGAAAAAGCCGGAAATCCTGCTCCAGATAGCCGGTTTTTTCAGTAGGCTCATTGAAATAGTTCATATAATGCAGCTCCTATTCTTACGAGTATTTCGGATACAAAAATGCAGTGGTTATTTTTATACAGAAACGTTATTCTATTGAGAAAGTTCCCAGTCACTGGTCACGGAGTGAACAATAACATTTCCCACAAAGTGGAGAGTACAGATTATGGGAATGATTTTTCAAACAGGCTCTGGGCATAATATCTTTAGCAATATTGTATCTTATCTTTGAAATTCCAACAACTCCAAAACAGCATTTTTTGCAATATATTTCGCAAGTTATTCTATGTACATGGGAAAAATAAACGCTATACTGGATATATAAGATGTGATTTGAGAAAAAAGATCACGGGTGTTTCGCCAGAAAGGAATTGAAAACAATGAGAGACAGCATTATCATGACAAAATATCAGGGCTTTGGAAATGATTATCTGGTACTGGATGCGAAGAAAAACCAGCTTCAGCTGCAGGGCAAAAAAGTTGCGCTTCTTTGCCAGCGGGGATTCGGACTTGGAGCGGATGGTGTGCTTTACGGACCAGTTGACATTAACGGAAAAATGGGAATGCGTATTTTTAATTCCGATGGAAGTGAAGCTGCAATTAGTGGAAACGGTGTCTGTATTTTTGCAAAATATCTTATGGACAATGAGTATGTTACAGAGAAAAAATTTGCCATTGAAACTTTATCAGGAACAATCGAAGTAGAGTGTCTGAATGCCAGAGCGACAGAGTTCCGCGTAAACATGGGCAAGGCCTCCTTCCTTTCCAGAGAGATTCCGGTAACTGGCGAGGTGCGTGAGGTGATCGATGAGCCATTTACATTTAACAAGAAAGAATACAAGGCAACTTGTCTCACAGTAGGAAATCCACACTGCATTATTTTCATGGATCAGGTATCCCCGGAAAAAGTAAGGGAGCTGGGGCCATATGTGGAAAATGCAGATGAGTTCCCGGAAAGAGTGAACCTGCAGATCTGCCGCCAGATTGACAAAGGAAATCTGGATATTGAGATCTGGGAGCGTGGCTCCGGTTACACAAAAGCTTCCGGTACAGGAAGCTGTGCAGCAGCCATTGCAGCCTACCGAAAAGGTCTGATGGAAAACAGAATCAATGTAAACCAGCCAGGTGGTATGATCCAGATCGACATTAAAGAAGATGGAACTATTTTTATGACAGGAACTGTTGGATATATTGCGGAGATGAGCGTGGCTGAGAGCTTTTTCTCATAGAAAGAAAATATGGTGCATATGGCGCATCCCAACGGCCGGGGCTGTGTAGCGGTAGCTACGGCGACTGACGTAGGAGCAGCAGATGAAAAATCAGACAAGTCAATATGGCAGTTGCTTAATTTTCAATGTAGGAGAATCCAGGTATAGAAGTAAGAAGACTTCCGTGCCTGGATTCTTTTTTGCTGCAAATTGGGGGTGATGTCTGTAAGCGATATCATTATGCCTAAAGAGAGGAAAGTATTTTTTATATAAAATATGGAGACGGAATCAGCATGTTGATATACGAAACAGCCCCTCTTGTTGATAAAAAAAGTGCAATGTCTAAACTAAAAAAAGATAGACATTTCTAACATGGTTTTGTAAAATAAACAAAGGTTAGAAAACACTAATAACAGTTAAACAAGGAGGAAGAGAATGGCTGACAAAAAGTTATTAAGAAAAATTGCTCCGATCATTATGAGTGCAGCTGTAGCGATGACCAGTTCACCGGTTGGAGTTATGGCAGAGGACTTTACTTCTGGAGAAGCAGCTGTTGAGGTATCTGAGGAGACTGCATATGGTTCTGATGAGATTTCAGACGACTATGACGAATCATCAGAGGCTGACGATTCAGCAGATTTTGGTACAGACACAGAGGATGGTTTTGAATCTGGAGAAGCCGCAGAAGAGGAGTCTGGATTTGAGGACGGCGAAACCGGAGACACAGAAGATGCTTTTTTAGCAGACACTGAGGGCGAAACCAACAATGAAGCGGGAGCTGTGAAAACAGTGGAGGATGGTCAGATCGTACTGATGAACATTCCCTATGAAGCTTTTTACAGATCTGAGCTGAAAAACAATGATGTAAAAGTAGATGCATTTACATCCGCGACGAAAGCAAAAACAAAGATGAGCGGCGTGATGAATGGAAATGCTGCTTATCATACAAGCGCGGAAGGAAATGAACTTGCAGGTGTTACTTTTCCGGTAAAAGTGAATAAAGCTTCTGATTTGGAAAATTTTAAACAGATTACAGACAGCACTACTATAGAGATTACTACGAACATGAAAGGCCAGGTAAGTACTAATACATATACTGGTGCAGCGGCTCTTATTGAACAGCCAAGCTATACTTATTATGTTCCGGCAGAAACTCCTGCATATTACAAGGAAATGAGCGTAGATGAGAACGAAAATATTTCTTTTGGCGCTGTTCAGGGAATGTCCGAACAGAATGTTAGTGTGAATGCTGAATTAAAGCTTAATTCCAAATATGGAGATTATCAGCTTGAGCTGGATGAGACAGCAGTAAAGGCAGTAGTAAATGCATCTAATGGTGATAAGATTTATGGTGTAATCATCAATACAACAGACGGAACCACTTATGCACTCCGTCATCTTGAGAATATCTGGAAAGGAAAAGAACTTGCATGGAGCACCGGCTTTACAACAGAATCTCACGGTTGCCCAATAAGCTCTGACCACTACAAATCCATGATGGGAAAAACTATTTCCAGCGTAACGTACTATACGGATAAGGGGGAAATTAATTTTGATATTCCAGATACTTATGTTCCGGTAAAAACAGGTGTCAGTGCAACCGTTGACAACATCAAGGTAACAGATGCAGAGGTTAAAGTTGAATTATCTGAAGCACTTCCATCTGATTATTCAAAGAAATATGCAGTTGATGATGTGGAAGCAGCGACAACAGAGACAGGAGTAAAGGTTACAAATCTTACACCTGGAACACATACTCTGACAATTTCCGATGCAAATGGAAAATATGCTCCTGTCAGCGCTACTTTTACAGCAACAACAGATACTGTAATGGCTTCCTATGATGAGTATGAAGGAAAACTGGTTGCTGCGGCAGATATTACCGCTGAGCAGTTTGTTGCATTTACCAAAACAGTTTCAAAAGTAAAAATTGGTGACCAAGAGTATGCTGCAAGCGGAAAAGGTGCTGTGAAGATTGTTCAGGAGGATGGAACTCTTGATTATTCTAAAACAGCTGTAAACGATGGAGATACAGTAGTTGTAAGTGCTGCCGGATACCCAGATGTAACATTTGTTTACAACGAAAACGTATATGTATACGCAGGTCTTACATGGGCTGAGTACTGGGCTTCCGAGGATGTATACAATGCAGGCTCCACAGCTTCTTCTGAAGAAAAAGACAGAAGAGGTGAGTCAGACCTTGGAGCATTTGATGCTGTAACAAGAGCAACTGCAAACCATGGCCTTCACAGAGGAAGCTTCCAGGCAATCGCTGTTCTTAATGGAAAAACAGTTTCCCACTGGAGCGCAGACGGAAAAACAGTTTATTATGCCGATGGAACATCAGAAGTATTTAACCGGAACAATGTAACCGGATATACCGTAACTGGACTGAAATATGTACCGGTTGAGATTAAGAGAGCTGACCTTGCTGCTTTTGCAGAAAGCCATGCAATTGTAAAAAATGGCGGACAGCTGATCGGCGGTTATGGCGAGAAAGAACTGAAATCCTATGAAGCTGTTGCAAATGTAACTGCAAATACAAATGGTTTGAAAAAAGTTACAAAAGCTGAAGACGGAAGCTTTGTAATCGGAGCAAGACAGAACGGAACTGAGTCTGGTATCAAAGATGCAGAGCTGAAAGTGGCAGACGGAATTACAGCAACTGTAAAACCTGGAAATGGTTCTTATGGTGAGTTCCTGAGAGTTGACCTGACTGGAAACTATGGCAATCTTGGTGCACATATGCAGTCTGTTGAGTGGGCATATTATGGAAATGATTCCACTTATACAAACAGACTTGCAAACTATGGAACAAAATTTGCAGCTGATAACTGGATGCATAAAATGATGGGTATCCAGCTTGGTCTTACAGAATCTGGAAGATGCAAGCTTCCGGAAGGAACTGACGGAACTGGTTACTGGATCCTTACTGTTCATGCCCTTGGATACCAGGATTACGTTGTAAAATTCCAGGCAACAGCTGAGAATATTGCAAAACCTGCAGGTGATGCAGATTCCACACCACTGGAAAACATTATCGCAGAAGCAAAAGCCCTGAACGAGGCTGATTATACTCCGGAGAGCTGGGCTGCTGCAAAAGACAGCATTGCAAATGAGCTTGAAGAGTGCGAGGAAATGCTTGCAAATATTAAGAATCAGACAACTTATGGCGTAGAAGAGCAGATCGGACATTTAAGAGAAGCTCTTAACATGCTTGTAAAAGCTCCGGCTCCAACCGCAACACCGGCACAGCCGACTGCAACACCAGCCCCTGCACAGCCAACTGTAGCACCTACACAGCCAACTGCAACTCCGGCACCGACTGCAGCACCGGCCAAAGGAATTACAGCAACTGCAAAAGCTTCCACAATTTACACCAAAGGAAAAACCTCTACAACCATTACGGTTGTAAAAAATGATGTAACTGGAAAAGTTAAATTTACATCCAGTAACAAGAAAGTGGCGACTGTTTCCTCCAAAGGCGTTGTAAAAGCGAAAAAAGCGGGAAAGACAACCATTACTGTAAAGGTTGGAAATTACACTAAGAAGGTAGTAATCCAAGTTAAGAAACCTTCTCTGAAGCTTGCAAAATCTTCTGCAACAATCAAGAAAGGCAAAACAGTAAAAATCAAAGCAACCGCAACACCATCCGGAAAAGTAACATATAAGTCCAGCAACAAGAAAGTAGCGACTGTTACTGCAAAAGGTGTTGTAAAAGGTAAGAAGAAAGGTACTGCAACCATCACTGTTACAAGTAATGGAGTATCTAAGAAATTCAAAGTAAAAGTAAAATAATGATTACAAAGCTTTTACGATAACAAATAATACTTGTGCAAAAACAAGGCAAAGGAACGGGGGCCGTTTTTAACAGCCCCTGCTTTTGCTTGTAAAAAGAAACTTATTTTGCTACATATTTTAACAGGAGACAGCATGAAAAAACGAGACAGTGATAAGAATCCTTTTGAAAAAAAGAATCTGGTGAAACTTGCTCCAGCAGCAGTGGTTATTGCGGCTGTGGCTGCAGCAGGTGCTCAGGCTGGCAGCAGTGGAAAAGAAGTGACTGCTGAAACCAGAGAGGTTGTAAAATCCCAGGATCTGGAATCGCTTCTGAAAACAGCCTATTCCTATGAGGCAGCAGATGACGAGGCAGAAGAGGAGAGTCTGCTGAAAGCAGGCAAGAACACATCATTAGCTTCTTCAAAGAAAAAAACCTCCAAAATTTCAAAGAAAAAAAGTGGTATAAAAAAAGGAAGCTCAAAGACCCTTCCAGTAAAAACGGCTGCATCTTCAGGGGTAGGTCAGGGCTCCACCACTACACCAACTACAGAAGTTCCGGAAGGCGGCTATAAAGATGGAACTTACCAGGGAAGCGGAACTGGCTTTGGAGGAACGATTACCGTACAGGTAACTGTATCAGGTGGGAAAATCACAGCTGTTGATATATTGAGTGCCTCTGGAGAAACAGGCTCTTATTTTGCCTCTGCACAGGGCGTTGTAAGTAAGGTTTTATCAAGCCAGTCCCCGAATGTGGATGCAGTCAGCGGTGCAACTTATTCCTCAAACGGGATTATCCAGGCAGTACAGAATGCCCTTTCACAGGCAGGAAACAGTGATTCTGCCACACCGGCTGCCACACCAACTCCAACGCCAACGCCAAAACCTGCAAAGAAACCGAAGAAAGATACTTCTGTCAGCTATAAAGATGGCGTATATGAGGGACAGGCAGAAGGCTTTGATGGAATCGTAACGGTAAAGGTTACAATAAAAAATGGAAAAATCAAAAAAATAAGCAACACAAATACAGACACACCTGAATTTTTTAATAAAGCATGGAAAACAATCAAGTCCAATGTGATTTCCAGACAGAGTACTTCTGAAATTGATACTGTAAGTGGTGCAACATTTTCTTCCAATGGAATTCTCGGAGCTTTATCCCAGGCTCTTTCAAAGGCTGATCAATCAGGAACTACAGACTCAAAGGAAGAAGATATAACTCCAACCCCGACTGCTGTACCTGATGAAACTGTAACACCAATTCCAACGGAGATTCCACATCCTACCAAGACTCCGGATAATCCGTCAGATGAACAGCCGGTTGTAAAGCTTTTGAAAGATGGTACCTATACAGGGTCTGCAATGGGATATTCTGGAAAGGTTAACATAACACTGACAATTAAAGACGGAAAAATTACGGAAGTAACCAATACAAACTCAGATACCAGAAGCTTTTTCAATAAGGCATGGAGATCCATACAGCCTAAAATACTGGAAAAGCAGAGTACAGAAGGAATTGACACTGTAAGTGGTGCAACATTTTCTTCTATGGGAATTCTGGATGCGTCCAAAATAGCATTGGAGCAGGCAAAAAATACAGAGGTACAGCCTTCAGTAACGCCAGAGCCCACTGAGGCGCCGGATTCCACCGAGAAGCCAGAACCCACAAATACGCCAAAGCCGACTTCTGTTCCGGAACCAACGACTGCACCGGAGCCTACAGCTGTACCAGAGCCTACTGAAACGCCAGCGCCAACTTCTGCACCGGAACCGACGGATACACCGGAGAATTCTGTGACGCCGGAACCGACAGCTACGCCAGAACCCACGCCTGTGCCTGCTGGTGCATATACAGATGGAACCTACACTGGCATTGGAGAAGGCAATGACGGACCAGACAGTGTACAGGTTACCGTAACAATATCCGGAGGACAGATTGTGGGAGCAACTTATTTTTCCTATGATGATGAAGAATATGCAGATACAGCCTGGGAGGGAATTCTTGGACAGGTTATGGGAAAGCAGTCCGCAGACAGTGTAGATACAGTATCTGGATGCACATATTCCTCCCAGGGATTTATTCAGGCATTTAGAAATGCATTAAATCAGGCAAAAGGAGCATAACCCATGAAATACCAGAGTTTTATTATGAGAGTTTTATGTCTGCTTCTGATCGTTGGTGTCGTTCTTGGCTACAACTCCATGCAGAAAAAAGATAGTGATACCGAAAAAGACCAGCAGATCGCCAGTCTGACAACCAGAGTGGAGGCCTTGGAAAAACAGCAGGATGAGATATTAAGTGCCCTTGAAGAGGCAGCAAAAGCGCAGGAAGAGGCGAAGAAAAAGGCAGAAGAGGAAGCGAAGAATCAGAAAGCCCAGACGGAAGAAGCGGCTTCCGGGGATGCTTCCGAGGACGCGAAAAAAGATGACAAAAATACAGATGAGACAGAGGCTGAGGACGCTTCTTCTGAGGAAGAAAGTGAAGATCTTGTCTACAAAAACGGAACCTACACAGGAGACGGCCAGGGCTTTGGCGGCAATATCCAGGTTCAGGTTACACTTGAAAATGACACGATTACAGACATTCAGGTGGTAAGTGCACCAGGCGAAGACTCTGCATACCTTTCCCAGGGACAGGGCGTGGTCAGTACCATTCTGGCTGCCCAGAGTACAGATGTTGACACCATTTCCGGAGCAACCTTCAGTTCCACTGGAATTATCAACGCTGTAAATGATGCACTTGGAAAGGCGGAAAATCAATGAAAAAGAGACAGAGAAAAATCCGGCTGATCCGTGCCGGCATCCAGCTTCTGTTTTTCATTTTTGCTCCGGCACTTTTTTCCACAGCATTCGCAGGTGTGAAGTCCGTTTTTCAGGCAATCGCAGCACATCAAGCAATCAGCTGGAATTCCTTTCTGGATGTGACTGCCGTGCTGCTGGTGGTAACCTGCCTGTTCGGACGGCATTTCTGCGGATATGCCTGCGCATTTGGTTCCCTTGGGGATGCATTGTACGAGCTGACTGTGTTTATCCGCCAGAAGGTTTTTCATAAAAAAGGCCGTCACGGATACTCAGAAAAAGCCATCCGCATTTTGCAGAAGGTGAAATATATCTGGCTTCTGGTGCTTCTTGTATCTATCCTTACCGGCTGGTACAGCAAGCTTCAGGGCATGAGCCCATGGGATGTGTTTTCCATGCTCACCGCTGGCAGACTTCCCGGTGCTGCTTACAAGGTGGGGATTGTGCTGCTGATTCTGCTCATGATCGGAATGTGCACTCAGGAAAGATTTTTCTGCCAGTTCCTCTGCCCAATGGGCGCAATTTTTGCTATAATGCCTATAGCGCCCTCTGCGCTGTTCAACCGTGACAGCGGCACCTGTCCAGCGAAATGCGGAGCCTGCAAAAAGCGCTGTCCTGCTCATCTGGACATTGACGGTGATACCCCTCTCTCAGGAGAATGTATCTGCTGCCACGCCTGCCAGGGAATCTGCCCGAAGAGGAACATCCGGATCGGGATTCCGAAGGCGAAAGATGAGAGCCTTTTTTATGCTATAGGAAATTCCGTTGGAATTCCCTATAGCATAAAAAGCCCTGCCGGGCAGGATCGCACTGCGGCGGAAAGGTAGATGTCGCTTATAGCGACCCGCCGCAGGCGGAGAATCCTGCAAAGCAGGATTCTTTCTTGAACACGCGCTGGAAAAAGATGGGCGAAAGCTATTGGAAAATAAGAGAAAATAAAATCAGAAAGAACAGGATATGAGTAAAAAAAGAAGTAAAGTAAGATTTCAGAATGAAGTCGATTTAATTAAGGTACATTATAAAAAGCAGTCCAGAGGTCAATCACTTACCTGCTTGGATATGTTTAATGGGAGAAGGAATTTGAGAAAGAGAAGTGTGGCAGGAATCCTCTGCAGCAGCCTGCTTCTCACTGTCATTTCCGCTACAGTACTGGGAAAAACAACTACAGTTGTTTATGCATCTGACATAGAAAAATACACCAACGCAGATTTCGCAATGGACACGGTAGTTTCCGAAACCCTTTATACCTCAGGCAAGGACATCAACACTCAGATTGGCGAAAAGCTCCGCGAAATGGAAACCACCCTCCTTTCCTGGACAGAGGAAAACTCCCAGATTTCCCAGCTGAACAATGCTGAGGGCAAGACCATGGAAGTCTCTGATGATCTTGTCGCCGACCTTGAGAAAATCCGCCAACTGTCCCAGGATTCCGACGGTGTTTTTGACCCCACCCTTGGAAAGATCATCCGCCTGTGGAACATTGACGGCGAGAATCCTCATGTCCCGGACCAGTCCGAAATTGACACTCTTCTTCCCGAAGTGGGCTACGAGAAAATTCAGGTGGACGGAAACAATGTAACCCTTCTTGATGGCTGTACCCTGGATCTTGGTGCTGTTGGAAAAGGCATGGGCTGTGACCAGATCATGGATTACCTGCAAACCCAGCCAGACGTCGTCGGTATGATCCTGAACCTTGGCGGCAGCAGTGTCATGACCTACGGCGAAAAGCCCGACGGCTCCTCCTGGAAAGTAGCCCTTACCGATCCCCGTGACACGGAAGGCGACTATCTTGGAGCCATCACCCTGGACGCCAACCAGTTCCTTTCCACCTCCGGCGACTACGAAAAATACTTCATAGAAGATGGAATTCGCTACCACCACATTCTGGATCCAAAGACCGGCTATCCTGTACAGAACGGTCTCACCTCCGTCACCATCGTCTGCGACCAGGGTTACCTGGCCGACGGCCTCTCCACTGCCTGCTTCGTCCTGGGTCTGGACGCCGCGAAACCTCTTTTAGAGAAATATGATGCAGAAGCCGTATTCGTTGATGAAGACAAAAATGTGTATGTGACAAGTGGATTGATGGATAAATTCGAATTAATGAAAGACGGATATATAGTAAACGAATTATAAGTTGTCCATGATAGATTCATAGAAACTGATAGCTTATGGAATAGCAAGAAGAGCTCCCGACGATAGTTCAAAACTATCGCCTGGAGCTCTTTTTCAACCAACAGCATTTGGGCTGGGTATATTCCTAAGCGGGGCATTCAAGGCGCGCCCTTAATGGAGCGGAGATCCACTGCTTACGAAGACTTAACATCGAAGGCTCTCCTGAGATGTTTAGTCGCAGTTAGCAGTTAGCTCCGCGGAATGTTGCGCCTCCCCGCGTGGAATATATCCAGTCCAAACGCGTCCGGTACTAATACCTTACGGAATTCTTTTTAAAACTTCCTTCGTCAGCACTCCAATCAGCAGTCCTGTAATTACTCCGGAAACCATCAGCGCCGGAGCATAATAATACAACAGTCCCACCGTATGTGTTGCCGGAATCGCCACCAGCAGCTGACCAATGTTATGGGAAACGCCACCAGCCACACTTACACCCAGCTGCCCGAATCCAATCTTATTTTTTACAAAAACCATCACGATCAAACTAAGGGTCGCCCCCGCCAGACTATACATAATACTGGAGCCGCTTCCAAACATAAAACCGATAATAAAAATTCTCACAATGGAAACCAGCGCCGCTTCTTTCCACGTATATCTCTCCAGCACAAAAAGCACCGCCAGATTTGCAAGCCCCAGCTTCATTCCCGGAATTCCCGCAAAAAATGGAATCAACGACTCCACATACCCGAAAATAATGGCAATGGCTGCAAACAGCCCAAGATACGCTGTCTTTTTCTGATCCATCACTTACACCACTGCGTCAAATCCACTCTCGGAATCCTGTGAATCTGAATCGCCCTCTCCCTGAATGACTACTCTGTTTGGCAGGCACACAATATATCCGCCTGCACTGCCCACTGCCGGCTGCTTCATGCAAAGATGATCCGGACAGTCCGCATCTGTCATCTTTACCTCGCCGTCCTTAATTTCACACACATTGGTATCCCCAATCTGGATCACCTGATCCTCCGCCAGTGAATAAGTCCCATAAAGCTCCCCATCCACCATAATCTGAATCGACCCATGAGTTCCATGTGGAACCGCATAAACAAAAATACAAAGCACCACTGAAATAACCAATAGTGCACCAATAAATACCGCTTCTTTTTTCTTCAAAAATGATACCTCTTCATTAATCGCTTTAACCAAAATCATTATATCATAGAACCATGACCCACAAACGGACTATTAGTTTATGATATAAGAAATACAGAAATTTTTCAACCTATTCTAAAATCCATTTTTGAGAAAAAATCGCAACAGAGAGAATGCCTGTTATTCATAAAGAAAACGGTAACGTGTGGCTGTTCCTTTCCACACCGCTTTTTATTGTAATTTCCCACGGAATATGCTATTGTATAGTTTGAAAGTCTGTGTGCCGTGCGGATCGCGGGAATGATTTTTCAAACACGTTCCAGGCCGGCGGCATTGTTGGAGAAATGTAACGATTCAGAAAACACTGGACTGTTACACAGAAATATTAGAAAGAAGGTGAAGCTATGGTTGAATTAGACCAGTTCAAGAGCATTCTTGCAACATACACAGAACCATTAGTGGAAGTGAGGGATTCACTTTGACCTGGCTAACAAAGAAAAGCGGGTTGAAGAATTAGAGCGCGAAATGGAAGCGCCTGATTTCTGGGACAATGCAGAAGTATCCCAGAAGAAAATGAAAGAATTAAAGAGCATGAAGGACGACATGGAAACCTATCAGAATCTGGTAACCCAGAAAGAAGATATGGAGACCCTGATCGAGATGAGCTATGAGGAAAATGATCCGTCCATGATCGAAGAAATCCAGGAAATGCTGGATGAGTTCCAGGCACAGTTTGACAGTATCCGCGTGAAGACACTTCTTTCAGGAGAGTATGACGGCGAGAATGCTATTATCAAACTGAACGCAGGAGCTGGTGGAACAGAAGCCTGCGACTGGTGCAGTATGCTGTATCGTATGTATACACGCTGGGCTGAACGCAAGGGCTTTTCAATTGAAGTTCTGGACTATCTGGACGGCGATGAAGCTGGTATCAAATCTGTTACGTTCCAGGTAAACGGAGAGAACGCATACGGACTTCTGAAGTCTGAGAAAGGTGTTCACCGTCTGGTACGTATTTCCCCGTTCAATGCGGCTGGAAAGCGCCAGACCTCTTTCGTATCCTGCGATGTAATGCCGGATATTGAGAAAGATCTGGACGTAGAGGTCAATGATGAGGACATCCGTATTGATACCTACCGAAGCAGTGGTGCCGGCGGACAGCATATCAACAAGACCTCATCCGCTATCCGTATCACTCATTTCCCAACAGGAATCGTGGTACAGTGTCAGAATGAGCGTTCCCAGCATATGAATAAAGATAAGGCTATGCAGATGCTGAAAGCGAAGTTATATCTTCTGAAACAGCAGGAAGCAGAAGCCAAGCTTTCCGGAATCCGAGGCGAAGTAACGGATATCGGCTGGGGCAACCAGATCCGTTCCTACGTTATGCAGCCATATACCATGGTCAAAGATCACCGTACCAATGAAGAAACCGGAAATGTAGATGCAGTTATGGATGGTGCCATTGATATCTTTATTAATGCATATCTGAAATGGATCGCACTTGCGAAGAGACCTGCAGAGCAGCAGTAAAAGCATGCTGCTGTTCACGAAGTAACGGTAACAGGGCAATGCCAGTTTCCGGATTATGTCTGGATACAGCGGCTGTAATGGCAGAGATTTGCAGGGCGCAGTGAAAGTGGAAGGAAATGCAGGATGCCAAAGACAACAGATAAGAATAAATATTTTGTAGTAAAAGAGCGGGCTGTGCCGGAAGTGCTTCTGAATGTAGTTGCAGCGAAGAAGCTTCTGGAATCAAAGCGGGCAGTTACAGTTCAGGAAGCTGCAGACGCTGTGGGAATCAGCCGAAGCTCTTTCTATAAATATAAAGATGATATTTTTCCCTTCCACGAGGAAGCCAAGGGAAAGACCATCACTTTTATTATACAGATGGATGATGAGCCGGGAATTTTATCCAATGTTCTTCGGGCTATTGCGGAAAATCATGGCAATATTCTGACTATACATCAGAGTATTCCCATCAGTGGTATTGCCACTCTTACCTTAAGTGTGCAGATCCTTCAGGGAGAAGGGGATGCAGAGGCAATGGTGGATGACATTGAACAGATGGAAGGAATCCATTATTTAAAAATTTTAGGCAGGGAGTAACGGACAGATGATAAATATTGCAGTGTTAGGATATGGCACAGTTGGAAGTGGTGTAGTAGAAGTCATCCGCACCAATCATGAATTGATTAACAAAAGAGCCGGGGAAGAGATTAAGATCAAATATGTACTGGATCTTCGTGAGTTCCCGGGAGATCCGGTAGAAGAGATTCTTGTTCATGATTTTGAGCAGATCGTAAATGATCCGGAAGTTAAAATTGTAGTAGAAGTAATGGGAGGAACCGGTGCTGCCTATACTTTTACAAAAAGAGCACTTGAAGCCGGCAAGAGTGTGTGCACCTCAAATAAAGCTCTGGTTGCCAAATACGGTCCTGAGCTTATGGAAATTGCAAAAGAGAAAAAGATCAACTTCCTTTTCGAGGCAAGCTGCGGCGGTGGAATCCCGATCATTCGTGCCATCAACGGTTCTCTTACCGCAGATGAGATCGATGAGGTCAGCGGAATTCTGAACGGAACTACCAACTATATGCTGGATAAGATGATCACAGAAGGTGCTGATTTCAATACTGTTCTGAAAGCGGCTCAGGAAAAAGGCTACGCAGAGGCTGATCCTACCGCTGACGTGGAAGGACAGGACGCATGCCGTAAGATTGCCATTCTTTCCTCTCTGGCATATGGAAAATTCCTGAATTTTGAAAATGTTTATACAGAAGGAATTACAAAGATCACACCAGAGGATATGGAATACGCAAGAGAAATGGGCAGAAGCATCAAGCTTCTTGGCACAAGCAAGAAATTGGGAGACGATTCCTTCTACGCACTTGTAGCACCTTTCCTTGTTGGACAGGATAATCCTCTTTATGGCGTAAAAGGTGTGTTCAACAGTATTTTTGTACATGGAAATATGCTTGGCGATGCCATGTTCTATGGAAGCGGAGCTGGCAAGCTTCCTACTGCCAGTGCAGTTGCAGCAGACGTTGTGGAGGCTGCAAAGCATCTTCATGACACCATTCCGAATAACTGGAGCAATGAAGAGATGACCCTGATGGAGCCGGATTCTGTAGAAGGCCGTTTCTTTGTCCGTGTGAAGGATACTTCCCTGGATGAGGTGGATAAGGCTTTTGGTAAGGTTGAGGCTGTGATCGAGCCGGATTCCCTTCCGGAAGAATTTGGTTTTATTACCAGACTTATGACACAGGGCGAGTACAAAGCGCGTGTGAAAGCGCTTGGAGAGAATGTTCTGGGCATGATCCGCGTGAAAGACTGATAACATGAAACCGCAGTTATTCAGGTAATGGGCAGCTGCGTGAAACTGTCTGTATGCGCAGATAAAAAATAAAACTGACAGCGTGAAAGGAAAAACTATGCTGATAGTTAAGAAATTCGGCGGTACTTCCGTTGGGGACAAACAGAGAATGTATAATGTTGCCAACCGTTGTATCGAGGAATATAAAAAAGGAAATGACGTGGTGGTGGTTTTGTCCGCCATGGGAAAATATACAGATGAGCTGATCCGTATGGCTCATGATATGGACGACAAGCCTCCGAAGCGTGAGATGGATATGCTCCTTACCATCGGTGAGCAGATGTCCGTATCTCTGATGGCCATGGTAATGCACAAGCTGGGCGTTCCGGCGGTTTCCCTGAATGCTTTTCAGGTGACCATGCATACCACAAGCAGCCATCAGAATGCAAGATTGAAAAGAATTGACACAGAGCGTATCCGCCGTGAGCTGGATGCCCGCAGGATTGTCATCGTTACCGGATTCCAGGGAGTGGATAAGTATGATGATTATACCACCCTGGGACGAGGCGGTTCTGATACCACTGCCGTGGCACTGGCAGCAGCGCTTCATGCAGACGCCTGCGAGATTTATACAGATGTGGACGGCGTTTATACAGCCGACCCACGTAAGGTTCCAAATGCCAGAAAGCTGAAAGAGATCACATACGATGAGATGCTGGATCTGGCAACATCAGGAGCGGGTGTACTTCACAACCGTTCTGTGGAAATGGCGAAGAAATACGGAGTGCCCCTTGTGGTCCGCTCCAGCCTGAATAACAGTGAAGGAACGGTAGTTAAGGAGGTAGTTAGCGTGGAAAGAATGCTGATCAGCGGTGTTGCGCTGGATACAGACGCTGTGAGGATCGCAGTACTGGGACTTCGTGATGTGCCTGGTGTTGCATTTAAGGTATTTGATACCCTTGCAAAGAAAAATATTAATGTAGATGTTATCCTGCAGTCTATCGGACGTGCAGGAACAAAGGACATTTCTTTTACCGTAAATAAGGATGATCTGGATGATGCAGTTGCCACTCTGGAGGAGAGCCAGGAGCGCCTTGGCTTCAAGGAGCTTCACTCTGAGCGCAATATCGCCAAGCTTTCCATTGTTGGCTCCGGTATGCTCAGCAATCCTGGCGTGGCTGCCAAGATGTTTGAGAGCCTTTACAATGAAGGCGTAAACATTAATATGATCTCCACATCTGAAATCCGTATTACCGTCCTTATCAACGAAAAAGACGGAATCCGGGCTATGAATGCAGTACACGATGCTTTCGGCCTTGCCGACTGATCAAATATACATTCTAAGGAGGAATTTCTGTATGAAAAGAAAAGTATTGGGAGTGCTTTTTACAGCAATGTGCCTGTGTGCGGTTCCGTCCGCGGCTTATGCAGAGGCACAGGAAGCCGAAACTACAGAGGCAGCAGGAGAGGCTGCTGATGAGCCTGAGGCTGGTGCAGAAACGGTTACAGAGCTGTCCGACAGCCTGTACGATTTTCAGGTGAAGATCGGGGATAAGGTTTACCAGTTCCCTATGTATTACCAGGATTTTGCAGCAGACTGGACACTTGGCAAGAACGAGGACCCGGAGATGGGCGTTGGAACCAATTCCTATGGTTCCATCAGTTTTTACAAAGGGGACGACCGCGTTTCCGTAGATGTGATCAATCTTGGAATCAACCAGCTGCCATTAAACCAGTGTCTGGTAGCAGGAATTGATATTGATGCAAGCTATGATTTTGATGTGGCGGCTACTCCTGTAGAACTGCCTGGCGGAATCGTAATGGGAAAATCCAATTTTGATGATATCAAAGCTGCTTATGGTGATCCAAGCGATACTTACGAGGGAGACCTGTATACCAAGTATTCCTACTCGAAAGATTATTACGAGGAAGTTCATTTCTATGTATATAAGGATGACAATACTCTGAAGCAGGTAGATATGCGTAACTTCGTAGAGCCAGAAGGATATGACAAGGGAAGTGTAAGCGAGGAAGTTCCAGAAATCGTATCTTCCTATACCGCTCCTACTGAGCTGGGAGATGATCTGCTGGCTCCACAGTTGGAATTCTGCGGAGATCTTTATTCCCTTCCGGCTCCGGTGTCTGCATTCCTTGAGAATGGCTGGGAGCTTCAGGATGTGGAAGATGGCGCTTATGTGGCTGGCCGGGATCTGGAATTTGTAGACATGATGAAGAATAACCAGAGTGTGCATTTCAGTGTTTACAATTTTACCCAGGATGCAACTGCCATCGAGAACTGTTTTGTACGGGAGCTTGAGGTAGGCAATTACGACAGTGATGCTCTTACCCTTACTCTTTCCGGTGGATTTACCCTGGGTGCGAAGAAGGCGGACCTGATCGCAGCTGCAGAGGAAAAAGGCTATGCGTGTGATGAGGACGGAGATTACCTGAATATTTATAAGACTGCAGATACCAAGATTGACAACCGGGCACAGTTCTGGTTTAACAAGGATGAGGATCCGGATACAGTGGCAAGTGTTGCGTACAGAAATGAAATTCTTCCAGAATAAGGGAGAACCCGATCTGGAGGTTTTGCAAAATTAGTAACAGGAGGGAAATATGAGCGACTATGTGATCAGCTGCTGTTCCACAGCAGACCTTACGAAAGAACATTTTGAGAAAAGAAATATTTCCTATATCTGCTTTCATTATGAACTAAATGGAAAAGAATATGCAGATGATCTGGGACAGTCTATGCCATTTGACCAATTTTATAAGGCCATGCAGGATGGTGCATCCACCAAGACTTCCCAGGTAAATGCAGATGAATTCGAAGAATATTTCGAAGGATTTCTGAAAGAGGGAAAAGATGTGCTCCATGTCTGCCTGTCTTCAGGAATTTCTGGCGTTATCAATTCAGCTAACGTTGCAAAAGCGGATCTGGAGGAAAAATATCCGGGGCGTAAGATCCTGGTGGTGGATTCTCTGGGAGCATCCTCCGGATATGGGCTTTTTATGGATAAACTTGCAGACCTTCGGGATGAGGGCAGACCCATTGAGGAGGTTCATGCCTGGGCGGAGGAACACAAGCTGAACCTGCATCACTGGTTTTTTTCCACAGATCTTACGTTTTATATCAGAGGAGGCCGTATTTCCAAGGCCAGCGGCTTTTTCGGCACGATGCTGAATATCTGCCCGCTGCTGAATATGGATGATCAGGGAAAACTGATCCCAAGATTTAAGATCCGTACCAAGAAAAAGGTGATCCGGGCTGTTGTAGACAAAATGGAAGAGTACGCTGAGGGCGGACTTGACTATAGTGGGAAATGTTATATTTCCCAGTCCGCATGTATAGAGGATGCCAGGGAAGTGGCAAGGCTGGTGGAAGAGCGTTTCCCGAAATTAAATGGGAAGGTTGAGATCAATAACATCGGAACTACCATCGGAAGCCATACAGGTCCTGGTACGGTAGCGCTGTTTTTCTGGGGAAACAAGAGAACGGCGTAATTAAAAAATTACAGATGTCAGATGGAAGAATGCTATATTGGGAACAACTGGCATGGCTTAATGGAGCAAAAAGTGAAAACAGCGAAATGGTGCTGCAATATATCTGGCCGGGATGCATCAGAATCCCGGCCTGCTGTTTCACTGCAAAGGAGAATGATGATTATGAAAAAAAGAAGTACGAAGGAAATCAAACTGCAGGCAAAAAAGGCATTGCAGGGACATGTTGGAACTGTGATCCTTGGGCTTCTGGCAGTGTATGGTCTGAATACTTTAGGAACAATCCTTTCTACCAATTTATTTTCTGGCACATCCGCGCTGGATCTGGTTCTCAGTGAAGTATTTATGCTGGTGGTGTCACTGATCGTGGGGATCATTTCCGCTGGTCTGGGGTATATGCTTTTGAATATTTCCAGGGGAAAGGAGTTTTCTCTGGGAGATCTGGGCTACTTTTTCAAAAACCAGCCAGACAGGGTGATCGTTGCAGGCTTTGTGCTGGCGCTGATCCAGCTGGTCACAGCAATCCCTTACTATTATGTGAGCTTTACCACAGATCCGGGACTGACTGTGGATTCCCAGATCCAGTGGCTTTCCATGACTCTGGGACTGCTGGCTGTAAGCACTTTGCTGAATTTTCTTATTTCCCTTCCATTTGCCATGACCTACTTTCTCATGGCGGATGACACAGAGCTTGGAGGAATCCAGGCACTGAAAGAGAGCGCAAGGCTGATGAAGGGAAATATCTGGAGATATGTGAAGCTGAATCTCAGCTTTATCCCGCTTTTGTTATTATCTGTGTTCACGTTCTATATTGCACTTTTCTGGATCATGCCTTATATGGAAATGTCCATGGTGGCATTTTATCGGGATCTGGATGGGGAACTGGACTACAGACTGCCAGGAGATGGAACTGCTGACGGCGGCTTTCATAACTGGACCAATGATTCTGGAAACGGATATGATACAGAAAATAATGACGGTTACAGAAATTAGAAATACAAGCAACAAGAGGAGATTGAAAAAATGGATATTTTACAGGTAATCACCCAGGAACTTGGGGTGCAGAAATGGCAGGTAGAAGCTGCTGTTAAATTGATCGATGAGGGAAACACCATCCCTTTTATTTCACGATATAGAAAAGAAGCTACTGGAACCTTAAATGATGAGCAGCTTCGTAACCTGAACGAGAGACTGACTTATCTTCGAAATCTGGAAGACAAGAAGAATCAGGTTCTTTCCAGCATTGAGGACCAGGGAAAACTGACAGAAGAGCTGAAAGCACAGATCCTGGCAGCACAGACACTGGTAGTGGTAGAGGATCTTTATCGTCCGTACCGTCCGAAGAGACGTACCAGGGCAACAATTGCCAAGGAAAAAGGTCTGGAGCCGCTGGCAAATATTATTATGCTTCAGATGACAGGCAAGTCCATCGAGGAAGAAGCAGAAGCCTTTGTTTCCGAGGAAAAAGAGGTTGCTTCTGTGGCAGATGCCATTGCTGGTGCAAAGGACATTATTGCAGAGCATATTTCCGATGAGGCAGATTATCGAATCCACATCCGTGATCTTACTGCAAAAAAAGGAACCATCAGTTCTACGGCAAAAGATCCGGAGGCACAGTCTGTATACGAGATGTATTATGAGTTTGAGGAGCCGGTGAAGAAGCTGGCTGGACATCGTGTGCTGGCGCTGAACCGTGGTGAGAAAGAGAAATTCCTCACTATCAAGGTAGCTGCACCAGAAGAAGATATTCTTCGTTACCTTGAGAAGCAGGTGATCACCCGAGACAATCCATTTACTACACCGATTCTGAAAGAAGTGACAGAGGACAGTTACAAGCGTCTGATCGCTCCTGCAATCGAGCGCGAGATCAGAAGTGACTTGACTGAGAAGGCAGAGGACGGAGCCATCAAAGTATTTGGCAAAAATCTGGAGCAGCTTCTCATGCAGCCTCCAATCGCCGGACAGACTGTCCTTGGATGGGATCCGGCCTTCCGTACAGGCTGTAAGCTGGCCGTTGTAGATCCTACTGGAAAAGTTCTGGATACCACAGTTGTTTATCCAACTGCTCCTACTAACGAGAAGAAGATTCGCGCTGCGAAGGATACAGTAGAAGCTATGATCAAGAAGTATGGCATTTCCCTGATTTCTGTTGGAAATGGTACTGCTTCCAGAGAGTCTGAGCAGGTTATTGTTGATATGCTGAAGGAGATTCCGGAAGCGAAGGTTCAGTATGTGATTACAAATGAGGCAGGTGCTTCTGTTTACTCTGCAAGCAAGCTTGCTACAGACGAATTCCCAAATTTTGATGTAGGACAGAGAAGTGCTACCTCCATTGCAAGACGTGTGCAGGATCCTCTGGCTGAGCTGGTTAAGATCGATCCGAAATCCATTGGTGTAGGGCAGTATCAGCATGATATGAACCAGAAGAAGCTTGGCGAGGCTCTGACAGGTGTGGTTGAGGATTCTGTAAATAAAGTAGGTGTGGATTTAAATACTGCTTCTGCTTCCCTTCTTGAGTATATTTCCGGTGTTTCCAAGGCTATTGCAAAGAACATTGTAATTTACCGTGAGGAGAATGGCCGTTTCACAAGCCGAAAAGATCTTCTGAAGGTTGCGAAGCTTGGACCGAAAGCATTCGAGCAGTGCGCTGGTTTCATGCGTATTACAGGCGGCTCCAATCCTCTTGACGCGACAAGCGTTCACCCGGAGAGCTATGAGGCGGCTTCCAGGCTTCTTGAGAAACTGGGATATTCCGCTGAGGATATTGCAGGAGGCAAGCTTGCCGGACTTTCCAGACAGATCAGGGATTACAAGAAGACTGCTGATGAACTGGAAATTGGAGAGATTACTCTTAGGGATATTGTAAAAGAGCTGGAGAAACCGGCACGAGATCCGCGTGATGAGATGCCAAAACCGATTCTTCGAACAGATGTCCTTGATATGAAGGATTTAAAAGAAGGAATGGTGTTAAAAGGAACCGTGCGCAACGTCATAGATTTTGGGGTATTTGTGGATATCGGAGTCCATCAGGACGGCTTGGTGCATATCTCGGAGATCACAGATAAGAAATTTATTAAACATCCGTTGGAGGCAGTCAGTGTTGGGGATATTGTGGATGTTAAAGTAATGAGTGTAGATTTGAAAAAGAAGAGAATACAGCTTACGATGAAAGGTGTGTAAAAGAGGAAATGAAAAGTAGTTTGAAGAAACATGTGAACACAGTTTTTGGAGTTCTTGTAGGAAATGCAATTCTGGCATTTACAGTAGTGGCATTTATTGTACCTCATGGAGTAATTATGGGAGGCGCAACAGGTATCGGTCTTACGATCGCTCATTATGTACCGGTTGATCTGTCCATTATTATTTTCATTGTCAACAGTATTTTGTTTGTGCTGGGAGCGACTGTGCTTGGCAAAAAATTCGCGGTAGCAACGATTGCAAGTACATTTATCTATCCAACGTTTTTGTCTATCGTGCAGAAGATTCCGGGGATTGACGGACTAACCGATAATCTGATGCTTGCAACACTTTATGCAGGTGCGCTTCTTGGAGTCGGAATCGGCCTCATTGTGCGTGTGGGTTCATCCACCGGGGGAACGGATATTGTGGCTCTTGTACTTAATAAGTGGTTTCATATTCCGGTGGCAGGGCTTTTGTATGTCATAGATTTTCTTGTGCTTGGGGGACAGGTTTTCTTTTCTGATACGGAGCAGATTATGTACGGAGTGCTGATGCTGGTTCTGGAGACGGCTATTTTAAATAAAGTGATGCTTCTTGGACAGTCGCAGATTCAGTTGTTTATTATTTCGGAAGAGTATGAGCATATACGGGAGAAGATGTTGA